>JACCDO010258888.1_pt1 | contig 24876 bp, 44 predicted proteins | sample 7446101 | NCBI WGS metagenome assembly JACCDO01 (sample SAMN15323440, study PRJNA562643) | freshwater metagenome | isolation source: river surface water | place: USA:Blue River Watershed | collected 2017-08-16 | reverse complement strand
TGTATGACTTCGATCCTAAGAGCCCTTCTAAGTCGTTCGCTACTCCTCGTTCTTGGAGCTTCGTGTCTGACTTGCTTGGTGACGAGGATGTTGACAACGAAACCCTTGCAACTCTGATCAGCGGTGCTATCGGTGACGGTCTGGGCAATAAGTTTATGGCTCACCGTAAGATCGCAGGCAAACTGCCTAAGGCAGATGACATCCTCGACGGTAAGGTCAAGGACTTGCAGATCAAAGAAGTGTCTGCTATGTATTCGTTGACTGTTAGCCTGTGCTACGAGTTGAAGGATCGTGCAGAGAAGAAGACTAAGGGTTGGGACGAAATGGCGGATCGCTTCTTCCGTTATATGATGGATAACTTCCCAACTGAGTTGGTTGTTATGGGTGCTAAGACCGCTCTTACCAACTACGACTTGCCCTTGGACGCAACTAAGATGGCTTCGTTCGACGAGTTCCACAAGCGTTTTGGCAAGTATGTTCTGAAAGCGATGGAGAACTAAGACCTCGCCCATCGCAGGGTGGGTGGGCTTCTCAGGGCTCACTCACCCGCCTTTTTGGTTGACAAAGTGCCGGGCAGGTGCTATAATAGATACATACAGTTAGGAGAGCGACAAATGTCAAACATCGTAGAAAAACTTACAACTGCCCGTGTTGGCCTGCTTCTTAAAGCACCGTTCTTTGGCAACATGGCAACTCGTATGCGCCTCGTCCAAGCAGACGAATGGTGTCCTACAGCGGCAACTAACGGCCGTGACTTTTATTACAATACCAAGTTCGTAGAGAAGCTCAGCGAGAAGAAGCTGGAGTTCCTCTTTGGACACGAGATCCTCCACTGCATCCTAGACCACTTCGGTCGCGTAGGTAGCCGTGATCGCACACTATCTAACATCGCACAGGACTTCGCTGTGAACCAGATCCTAGTCGATGAGCGTATCGGTGAGAAGATTACTGAAGTAAAGATCTGCTATGATCCTAAGTATCGTGGCAAGGCCTGGGAAGAGATCTATGACGAGCTCTACGAAAAGGCTGAGAAGATCCCTATGGACCAACTCTTGAAGCAACTTGGCGATCTGCTCGATGAGCACATCAAAGAGGGCGATGGTGAAGGCCAAGGTAGCGGCGATGGTGACAAAGATGGCAAGGGCCGTCCTAGCATCAGCAAAGAGGAAGCACAGAAGATCAAAGACGAGATCAAGCAGGCTATGATCCAAAGTGCCGCGGCCGCAGGTGCAGGTAAAGTGCCAGCAGGCATCATGCGTATGATCAAGGACATCACTGAGCCTAAGATGGACTGGCGACAACTGGTGCGTCAGGAGATCCAGAGTATCGTGCGTAATGACTATTCCTTCCAGCGTGTCAATCGCAAGTCAATGCACTCAGGTGCGGTGCTTCCGGGTATGAAAGAAGCAACTACTATTGATGTGGCTATCGCTATGGATATGTCAGGTTCGATCGGACATGACGATGCCAGCACATTCCTTGGTGAGATCAAAGGCATCATGGACCAATACGAGGACTTCAAGATCAACCTGTGGTGCTTTGATACTGACATCTACAACCACAAAGAGATCACTCACGATGAGAGTCATGAGCTGTTAGAGTATGAGCCTCAGGGTGGTGGCGGCACAGACTTCGAAGTCAACTTCCAGTTCATGGAAGAGAACGGTATCCGTCCTAAGAAGTTCATCATGTTTACAGACGGCTATCCCTGCGGTAGTTGGGGGCCAGAGGACTACTGCGATACTATCTTTATCGTCAAAGGTAACGAGCAGGCAGAAGCACCCTTTGGTCAGACTGTGATCTATGAAAAAGAGACGGCCTGATCAGAGTGCCAGGGGTTGTGGCTTTTTAGCCACAGGCCCCGCTGCTACACGTATGCGTATATCTAGATATTGACATCTACCTAGATTGATCTTATAATATACATATCCTAACAAAGAAAGGAGCGGTACTATGAAAGTCCTAATAGCTTTTATTGCTGGTATGTTTGTGGCAACTGTAGGTATTTCAGGCGTGGCCTCTGCTGTTGATAAGGCCGTTGGTAAAACTCAAGAAGTTATGAAGGAGACTGTTAAATGAGCCGATTCTGGATGACAACTGAAGATCCTTTCTATGATGAAGATGGTGTCTTGATCGATGAAGATGCATCGTGGGCAGACATCAAACAAGAAGTAGAAGAGATCACTCATGAAAAGCCGGAGGCGTGTTATATTATGGACTGCGACCCATATAGCACGATAAATAGCTGATGAGTCGTTTAGAGTTCCTATCAAGGCCCTTAGTGGCCTTTGATCCTCATAACAAAGATCATAGACGCTACTACGCAGAGTTCCTAGAGTTTGGCGGATGGGGCCGTTGTCCTGTCCGCTTTATCGTACCCGAGGACGTAGGCTGTGATCTACCTACAATGATCAAGACCAGTCTCATCAACTACTACGTGGAACGCGAGTTCGGAGGTGGGAAGTTATCCGAAGCTCGTGCAGCAGCCATGAGTGACACAGCAGACAAGATGTACAGGGAAGCAGGGCAACTGCGTAAAGAAGCACAGGCCTTGCTGAAACCGCGTCGAACCTAGCAACGTACAATAACCCTACGTAATGTAGGGTTTTTTTATATTTCGGTTGACAGATTGGATCCTTGGTGCTATACTATGGGTATAGTGAATAACAAGGAGCGAAATATGCAGACAGAAAAAGAGCGTGTCGTAGGGGCACTGAAAGGTTGGCAGTTTGTGCGTGGCACACACGGATGCCTGTTTGATCGTGGATCAGCTGACAGCTACTACGGTCGTCCACGTCAACCGCACTATGGTGGTGTTGGCGGTGAGTCAGGCTCCCGCGTTGAGGTAACTGACGCTGAGAGCGTGGCAGAATACTTGGCTGGCTACGAGCACAACGAACGCTACGGCGACAAGAAAGATTGGAGATAAGATGACTCCACAAGAATTTGAATACCTGAAGAGGGCTGTGGCCGCTCTCGAAGATCCCGAAATGACACAGATGACCCAGGTCAAGGTCCTGCGGACCATGGAACAGATCTGTGGCAAGGGTGCCAAAGAAATAGAGCAGAATTTGGTTGACAGATTGGAAGATCGGTTGTATAATTGATATACAACTTAGGAGAGCGACAATGAGTTATTCCAGCAAAGTAGATGAAGATATCCAGGCGATCGATACCAAGCTCGACGAGATTGAAGAGCTGGTGATTGGCCTACCCATCCGCCCTGGTCAGAAGCGTGTGATCACGCAGATGATCTATGATCTCTACTCAGAGATTGAGGGTGCCGTTGAACTCAGTGCAGTTGATTACGAATAAGGAGCGACTATGCCAAATTGGTGCAACAACTTCATGGAAGTAGGACACGAGGACCCAGCAAAGATCACTGCCCTGGCTGAGGCTTACAAACGCGGTGAGTTCTGCAATCATGTGCTACCTGTGCCACAGGAACTCAAAGACACTGTCGCAGGACATTTGGGCAACGACTACGCTCAAGAGCTGAACCAGTTAAAGATGCAACTGAATCAGAAGCATTTCGGAGCCACAGACTGGTATGATTTCTGTGTGAATCGTTGGGGAACCAAATGGGACTTCGGTGACGATGATAGCACGGTAGATGTTAGGGATGATGGCCTTATGTTGACTGCATCGTTTGATACAGCGTGGGCACCTCCCGTTGGCATCTACGAGGAGTTGGTCGCACAGGGCTACACAGTGCGGGCCTATTACTATGAGAGTGGCATGTGCTTCGCTGGCATCTACGATAACGGTAGCGATGAGTGCTACCAAGATTGGGGTGATTCGCAGGGTGCCAAAGACACGCTCCCTGAGGAACTAGATGAGTTCTTCTGCATCAGTGAATCGCAGGCTGAATACGAAGAGTCTGAGCGTATGGACGAAGAACTCTACGCATTCGTCAAAGAGGGTGCTGAGAAGAAGGGCCTGGAGTTAAAGACCCAATGAGTATGCATGTGGTCAAGTTGGATCGCCGATACGATGGCCATGATAGGTTCAGCCATCGTGTGGAATTCATCGGTTACGGAGAAGAAGAACGCAAACGAGATCGTCAGCGTTGGATCAAGATCCGCAACTGGCTATGGCAACAGTTTGGACCCAGTGCCGAGCTGTTCCTAGCCCGGGCCGATAACTTCGACGGTGAACAGCCAAAATGGGCCTGGGATGCGGAGAAATACAGTATATACGTGAAAGAGGAAGCATTCACTATGTTTCAATTGCGCAAGGAGTTCTGGGACAATGCCGAGAACCTATAAGTTTAGTTTCACAGTTGAGTGTGCCGGAGAAGGCACACCCGATCTGGCCCGTGTCGAGAGCATGATCGACCTGGCCATGCAAGATCTGGTCTTTGACGACGATTTCATCGCCGCCTTGGACGAGAAGGAAGCGGTAACCATTCAGGTGTTGCCAGTTTTGGACAAATGAATGGTTGACGTTTGAGTAGCCCTGTGCTACATTTACAATATGGAGAAATCCATAACTTTAACACACACACTTTAGGAGTTAGTACAAATGGCAACTGATAAGAAATATTCCGTAGCAGGCGTTTCAACCCTCGCTGGTAAGACCAAGATCCGTTTCGCGAATGATGTTATGCGCATCAAGATCCTGGCTAAGAACGGACACACTGATGTGGAGCTCATCGAGCTGCCCTCAGAGATGACCAAGGCTGAGATCGTCCAGCATCTCAAGAGCGTTGGTTTTGGTGCAGGCAATGCTGCTGTAGAAGCTGCGATCGCCTACACTGAGAAGAAGAATCCGGCTGCTGTGAAAGCACCCGCAAAGAAAGCCTCAGCCAAAGCTGCTGAAGCTGTTACTGCCTAAGCCGTAGTTCGCTCCCGGCAGCGGTAACCTTTAGCCTCAGGATCTAATCGTCCTGGGGCTTTTTTTTGGTTGACAACAGTGCCAAAATGCCGTATAATAGATACATACTAACACAAACTATCACTAGGATATCATGGAACTGCTACTGACATTCATCTTTGCATTCTGGTTGGGATCTAAGCTGGCCACGATCTTCAATCGCATGATCTTCCGCGAAGTGCTCAAGGATCTGGGCGTGACCAAGGCACAGGTCCGTCAATTGCTGGAGCAGAAGGGAGTCTCGGCTGATGAATTGAGGGAATTCGTGGGTGAGGCCGCTGCTGATCAATTGCAGCCACGGGAAGAGATCGAGATCAAGATCGAACAGCATCAAGGACAACTGTATGCCTTCCGTGTGGACAACGATCAATTCCTAGGTCAGGGCACTGATCGGGACAGCCTCGTGGCCCGCATCGCTGAAACTTACAAGAATACTAAGTTCACAGTGACCAAAGAAACCGGCGCTGATCTCATAAGAAATGGTTGACATTTTGGACAAACTATCGTATACTGTGAACATGAAGATCACAGACATTTGCAAACATCTAGCACTGATCTGCACACTCAGCGGTGCAGCAGCCACAGCAGCCATGTGGGATCCCCTGAACATCATCCTGCTGAACCTAGGATCGATCCTGTATCTGATCTGGAGTTACAGCGTACGGGATTGGAATCTCGTGGCAGTCAACGCGGGGCTGTTGACCATCTACGTGATCGGTGCTATAATACGATTACTGTAAACAACAAGGAGCGACCATGATTGAACAGCAAATCCCCCAGATCCATCAAGAAGCTGCTGCTGCGGCACGTGAAGCTGCCACTAGGTTCTTCATGGACAAGCTGGGCGGCCGGGATCAATACGCCTGCGGTTTCGCCTGGGTGGACGTCTACGGTGTGCGCAGCAACTCAAAGCTGGGCAAGGCCCTGCAGGCCGTGGGATTCCGCAAAAGCTATACCAAGACGCTGCAACTGTGGAATCCCAGCCAGTTCGGTTGCCAGAACATCGATACCTTGGAACATGGCGCCATAGCCTACGCACAGGTGCTGGCCAGCTACGGTATCCGAGCATCAGCGGGCAGCAGACTTGATTAATTCTGTGATCCCGAAGGCAATTATCTTAATTGCCGTGATAAATTCTGTGGGGTGCAGCCACATACAGGAATACGAGCAGCGGTCAGCACACTACCAGAATGTCATGCGAGATCTGCAGAGAGCCAGCCCACGATAGGTTGACACCTAGCACAAAAGGCCGTATACTGTACTTACAGTAAAGAAAGGACGCAAGATGAAACGAGGTGAGATGCTGGACAAGATGCTGGTTATCGCCACAAACGCACATCATGGTCAGTTCGATCGGGGCGGAAGGCCCTACATCCTACATCCTCTGCGTGTGATGAGTTTCCTGAAAACCGACGATGAGGAACTACAGTGCATCGCCCTGGGACACGATGTCATAGAGGACACAGACGTAACCTACAAAGATCTACGCGATGCAGGGATCTCCGAGCGTGTGATCGAAGGGATCCGAGTCCTAACCAAACGGCCAGGCGAGACCTACGATGAATACAAGCAGCGAGTATTCACCAGCCGGGATGCCATGACTGTCAAGCTCTGCGATCTACGGCACAACACAGATATCCGTAGGTTGAAAGGAATCTCTGAAAAGGACATCGCCCGCATGGCCAAATATCATCAGTTCTATATGGAGATCCGGGCGAAATTGGTTGACAGTTTGGACGAATGATCGTATACTAGCAGCATAGTTAAACACAAGGAGCGAAACAAATGACACTGAGCCAAGCCTGCGAAATCATTAAAATCAAAGCCTACGCCAACGATCAGCCATTTTTAGAGCAGCTGATGGCGATCAAGGCCCGTCCAGAAGAATACAGCTTGGAAACGCTCAAAGCCTACTACATCGTCATGGACGCTGGTCAACGCATGTTCGAGCCTGCGTGATGGAGTACACTGTCGTATATCCGGACGGAAGCCAGCAGCAGTTCTACGTGAGATCAGTGGCTGAGATGTATGCACAGATCCGTGGGGGCCGTGTGGTAGGCCGGCCACAGCTGATTTTGGTTGACAGACTGGCAGCTTGAGCATATAATATACACATATTAACAAGGAGCAGACAATGAAGACTAAGACAGCATTTGGTATGTTCATCCTGGGCATGATCCTGACCATGTTTGGTGTGGGCGGTGTAGAGAACTCAGTGGAGAACACAGCCTTGTTCAGCAGCCTAGCAGTCTCAGGGTTAGGCCTGCTCGTGATGTGGGTGAGCACACTGGGTGTGCGTAATGGGAGCTACTACGATGAGCGTTAAACAACAGATCATATATGCAGTGGTCGCATATGCAGTGCCTTTGTGCCTATACTGGGGAATCCTAGCATGACTGAGATCACCGTAGAAGTCCGCAGCCCATTCCAGAAGATGCTGCTAGACACATTGTGGCAGTTCGATACCTATGATCAGTGCCTACAGTTCAGGGACAGCCTGCCCAATCAGCAGCAGCGTGATATCTGTACCAATATGATAGAGCTGCTGATCGCTGCTACATTCGATGTGACTGTACAAACGGAGGAGGACTGTGAGACTGCTCGCGATTACCTTAGCTGTTTGTAGCCTGCTCACAGTGCAGGGCTGCGCACAGTTAGCTGCAGAACTCAAGCGTGACCCCAGAGACGCTGCGTGGGATCCAAAGCCAGGTCAGAGGCTGTTCGATCAGCTGCCTGCCTGGGACACAGCACATGAACAGTGTGGTGGTTGGACCTATCCGACGGATCCGACGAGGAGCCGACGCTGCTGACCATCGGTGGTGGGGTGGTGGTGGCCGGTATATGTGCGTAGTGTTGTATTTTTACAACAGTAGGTAGGGGTCAAAAATCACCACCCTGAAAAGATAAGTACTCCACCCAAAATTTTTACGCGGCCAAATTTTTAGCCCCTAGGACCCATTTCAGTGTTTAAACTTTTCTATATACTAGTACAGAGCATCACAGTCTTTTCAGTGGTCCTGATGATCTGGGCTTTGATCTCTATACTGTTATTCTGAGCTTTTGCCCCACTTGACTCGCAGCCATATGCGTTCGTGTACATAGTGTGCCACAGTCATCCATATGTTTATTATTATAGCACCCGAAATACCAGTATAGGCCGCTGTTATAGCTGTGGCCACTATACGCCAGCAGATGCTTCTCGCTATGGTTCTAGTGTGTGATTCAGTCATATTAAATAGTCTTATGCGTTTAGTTTATAGATTCCTCAGCCTCGCTCCCACACCCTTGTTCCTGCTGGGATTCACAGCCAGTCTATTATCTGACTCTGTTACCTGCGGTAGTTTTGCTTGGGAAATGCCTCTGATGTGGCTAGTCATGTCGCTAGCACACCTACAACCTTGGATATTACTCTGGCAGCAACGTGACCTTGCCCGGCAAGCTTAGACAGCAGTGATAGCCACCTTGTAATACCATCCAACTGTTCCAATAGTACAGATCCAGTATATCTTCACGATCTTCTATCCATACTAGATCATTGATAGCTATGCTGCCCACTGGTCCTTTGATCACTGCACACTGCTGTTGCCAGCTGATTAACTCCAGTGTCATCTACTGCACTCAGCTGTGAAATCATGCTGTCGGCTCTGTAGTTCAGCGTAGCTGGCTTTGGGATTCTTATCCATGTAGGTCATACGAGCACGCTCTACACAGTCATCGTAAGCATTGCCACAGCCAGTCAATACCAACAGCGTAAACACACATATGCAGATCAATACTATCCATGTACTTATGCTCAGTGGTTCTCTATCCATTTTTTCACCCTTTTAGCCTGTGTTTATATTTAACTGCTGTAAATACTCACATGCTGATCGTGTATTTAGAACAGTTCCTAGTGCCACAACAACAGCTATTGATCAGTTGGGGGCGCAGGGTACACTATTGGCCCAGATCTTGGCAGCAGGGTGATGAATATAACTCAGCTGTGCCCACAGATTGGTGGATGCTGTTCCACGATCCCTTGTACGCTGACATATGGTTGATGAAGTATCCTGAGAACAGCCGTATTATACGCACTTTATTCGACTGAAAAAATCTACCGCTTGCGCTTCGCGTAAAAAATTTTTGCGCTGCTTCGCCGAAAAAAAAGCGCAGGGCTCCGCCTAGCATAAGTACGTGATGGAACCTTTAAACACACTGCTGCTACGCATATTCATGATGCTGCTGACGGCCACTGTGCCTCTGCTGCTGATCGCTGTGATCTTTATGGTGGTGCTATGACAGTGTCACAGATACTTTGGGCTAACTTGGCCTTTGTGCTACTGATCGGAGTGGTCTATACACACACTCGCTGGAGCGAAATACTCAGGGTCTACCGGATGTGGTTTACACGTGAATATTGGACAGACTACAACACCGTAGAGTTCCTTTCCTGGGCTGCTAAAGCAGTGATCATCGTGCCGGGCTTGATTTTTGGCATACAGATTTGGTGGCTGTTTTTCTTAACTCTGTTTACCAGCTTGACCTTGATCTGGGCGTCTAACAAAAAACTTCTGCCTACACTGGTAGGATTCAATACCATATGGGTCTGGATCAGCTGCATGGTGCTGGCACAGCATCTGGCTAAATAATCATATGAGCGAACGTTATCTACTACCAATGGCCCGCAATCTAACCACAGGGCAGACAGTGAAACAGCAGGATCTCACTGGCAATCGTTATACACTGGCACAGCGAGCTATCGCACAGGAACGTGCTGATCAGTTGGCAGTGACCATGGGCAATCGCACTCGCGATACTTGGGTGGGATTTCTCACAGAATACACGCCCAGCACACGCAGATAACACTATCTGTAGAGATAGTTCACTGTGTCTGGATTTTCCCTATAAACTTCCGCACCGTTCTTTAGATGGAAACGGCGAGCCATCTCAGTCTTGGGACTCAGTGTGACGTAGGTATTGACTTCGGGATGCTGGCGCTTGATTTCAGCCTGTGCTTCTTCGATCAAGGTGCGTCCTGCACCCGCGGCATATGACCAAATAGTATAGAAAACCGCAGTATTGGTGTGTACCACTGTTTTGGTTAGATCTTCCACGCTTTCGGGAATCTGTCCTAGGAACTTGACGCAGGTCACGGCCAAGGGCTGCTGTGTTTCATCATCCTGCAGGACGAATATACGGCTGTTGTCGTTGACACGGAAATCTGCAGGCAGTTCCGGACGGACGGGATCGTCCTTGATGAGATTCAATAGGTTGTCTCGTAGATCATTGATGATGTGTAACATAGTCGTGCTCCATTATATGCGTATTTATAGATCTTTCAAAAAAACCCTGTTTTTGACTTCTATAGACATTGACTGATTAAATATTTTACTGTATAATATACATATAAACAACTTTAAGGAGTCCAAAATATGTTTGATACTACCATGACCGCAGGCACGATTCGATCAGCAGCATCGATCAATTCAGCCATGGGTCGAGTCTATGCTAACATGGCCTTGGCTGTGATTACCAGCATGGTCGTTAGTTTCCTAGTAGGTACCAATGCTACGCTGTTAGAGTTCTTCTTCACGGGAGCTCTAAAATGGGTGGTGATCTTCGCACCATTGGTGGCTATCCTAGGTGTTAGTTTTGCCTCAGAACGCATGAGCAAGAGTGCGCTACAGATTTTCCTACATGGATTTGCCGCACTGATGGGCCTGAGCTTTGCTACGATCTTTGCTGTCTATAACATGGGCAGTATCGTATCAGCGTTCATGGCAGGTGCTGTGTTATTTGGTGTGATGAGCTTCTACGGTTATTTCACTAAGAAAGATCTAACCAGCATGGGCAGTCTACTGTTCGTGGGTTTGATCGCTATCATTATCGCCTCAATCATCAACATCTTCCTAGCCAGCACTGTGTTCCAGATGGTGATCTCAGCGATCGCTGTGATCGTGTTTTTGGGCTTGACTGCCTATGACACACAAAAGATCCGTGAAATCGTTACCTACGAAAATGATGGTAAAGCAGAAGTGTTTGGTGCGCTGACACTGTATCTAGACTTTATCAATCTATTCCTAAGCCTGCTACAGCTATTTGGCGGTCGCAAAGACTAATCTAATACGTTAGTCTGTTGTTCTAGAGAGAGCTCGGAATCTTCCAGCTCTCTTATTTTTTCTGTGATTTGATCTATAAGACCTAGATTACGCAAGATCTTAAACACTAGGTTTTCCACTGACCATTCGCCCGCACGTTCTAGACCAGCTCGGCGCATCTGAGTGATCTTATCTTTGACTGTGCGTAGCTTGTCTAGATCTTTGCTTAACAGTGCCTGTTCTATCTGTGCTAGTATAGCATCTTTTTTGGCTTCTATGGCTGCGTCATCTATTGAAGGTTTGACTTTCTTAGGTTCTACTAACCACTGATCTTTGCTAAGGCTGTAAACACCTGTTGAATGGTGCGGTTCATCCTCGCCCTGTACATAACACTCTACAGGCAGTCCTTTGATCGTGATATCATGCTGTTCGCTCCAAAGAGCTTTTTTAGCATTGAAAAGTTCCCTTTGGTCGTCGGTGGGCGTACCGGGAATGATAAGATGTAGGTCCAGATCACTGTATTCAGTCCATGTAAAGTTAGCATTAGATCCTGTGATAGTGTAATCTACTACATCGAGATCGATGCCGATGAAATCTTGGAATGCCTGTGCTATGTCTTCTAGCTTGGCAGCTACTTCAGGTTTGAGGTTGCCATCTTCCCATAGTTTAGGGTTCAATGTTCGATTTACAGTTACGATGTCTGATCGTTCTTGTATCTGATGTAATCTCAAGTTAAACTCCGTAACGATTCTTTTTAGGTTTAGCCACAGGACTGATTTTGTTTACTATAGAATTAGACAGTTCTTCGCTGCCTCGTCCAGTGCCTTTATCAAACTTTACACCCATTCTTTTTGCTGCTGCTTTTCTTATCTCAGCATCTCCGTCGGTGTAATCTATCATAGCAAAGTTGCTACCGATAGGTCCGTGATCGTCAAAATTTTCGATTTCTGGAGATGGTGCTAGGGCAACACCAAAACGATAGGCTAGATAAGGATGATTATTGTTATCTAGTGTTTTAGATACGGTAAGATTGGGCATACTCTGCTTGGTACTCTTGCGCAGAGATTTTGTAGTTTCGTTGATAAATTCTTTGGCTCGCATCCATTATTTAGCCCACATTAGACTGTACATGGTAGCTAACTTGTCATTATAAATTTCAGCTACGAGATACTTGTATATGTCATCTGGACGCTGTTCTACGACTAGTTGGCATTTATCGATATCTTGAGATTTCAGCCATTTTATGTGATCTACACCTGCTTGACGATGTACTGCGGGCCAATCAATCCAAATAGTTCCTGGTTCAACGTCAGCGGGTAGATAACGTGCTACTTCAAAACGGTGCGTCTTCATCGTTATTCATACTGCTTAAAATCTCGCGAAGTTTAGTGCTTTGTACTTCGGCTCGGATTTTACCTACTGGCATTCCCTCGTTAGGTTCTTCTCTAGGCTGAACTTCAGTTTTTCGTTTGATGCTTTCAATCAAACTGCTGCTGCCTCGATTGCTAGCACCATTGTGTTCTTGTTCTTCTTCAGGTAGATCTGTGATCTTAAGGCTTTCTAGATTAAACTCTAGATCAACTTTCATACCAACCCCACTACTAGAACGTGTCTTCATTAACTGTATTTGATAACGACCACGCTCACGCATTGCACGACTTGTAAAGATACCAAACACGTTATCTGCTGTCTGAATCTTCGACAAACCACCCGAAATATGACTGTGATCAAACTCTACTTCTTCAACAGCACCACGATTCAACTGCGATGCAGTTACAAGTATACATTGTCTTTCCACTGCTAGATTTCTAAGTTCTTCCGAAACATATTTGTCTTTGATAAACAGATCTGCTGGACTGATTTTCTTGCTCTGAGGCATCAATAGATCCAGATAGTCTACTAAAAGAACATCGACTTTTTTACCTGTCTTGATTTCAAACTCTTTTAGATATGCTCTAAGATCATTACAGGTCTTTCCAGATGGCATATACTTGATCTGCATAGCACCTGCTTTTTTACCGATGACTTTAACTTTCATTTCGACATCATCAAGATCTTTAAAAATCTCTTTAGTCGGAATACCAGTAGTCATAGCATCGATACGCATCGATACAAGTTCTTCTGAAAGTTCTAATGTTAGATAGACAACATTGAGCCCTTGAAGGCACCAGTTAACACCCAAGTTCGCAAGGAATAACGATTTACCAGCACCACTACCGCCAGCAAAAATGTTAAGCTCACCACGATTCATACCTCCAAAGAGTTTCTTATCTAAGCTAGGCCAACCTGTAGATATCTGACCATTCTTATCTTTGATACGCATCAATCTAGCACGTGGATCAGCGAAATAGTCAGTGCCCATATCTTTGGCTAGACCAATCTGCACTGCTTCCTTGATCATGCTCTCTACTTGACCGTAATCATGTTTTTCTAAAAGATCTGCAGAGTTAATGATTGCACGTTCTAGAGCTTTGTGTCTAGTGAATGATTCAAACTCATCCATGAGCCAATCTAGATGCCCTTCTTTTACATCAGATGGTTTTTCTAGATCTGTTCTACAGCTGGCATTGACCATTTCATAGTCTGGCAATACTGTATACTGCTTGGCGTATTCATTTATAAATTCAGCAGCATCTTGTAGTTTTCGATCGAACAATGTGTGATCGAAAATACCTTGACAGCGAACAAACACTTCAGCGTCTGCTAGCATAAGTTCAAGATATAGTTTTTGTACTTCGTATCCGTAATCTTTAATCATAATGTATATTATATATTCTAATGAAACACAGGTAAACCATAAGTCTTGGTCCAGGCTATCGAATCGTTAAGATCATTAACCATAGGCTGGCCTTTAACATTTAAACTGGTGTTTAACAACATAGGACATCCTGTTTTAGCATACCATATTTCTAATAATTTTCTAAACTCAGGATTGTCGTTGGGTCCTACAGTTTGTACTCTACTAGTACCATCTTTGTGTACTATAGAACTAAAATGATTTGGATATATGCAATGTGCCGTATACTGCATATATGGTGTTGTTTTTGTAGGCATGACAAAATATTTGTCTGCATGCTCTTCTAAGATAGCAGGTGCAAAAGGACGGAACTGTTCTCTTTGTTTGATGTCATTGACTAGACTTTTTATTTTAGGATCTCTTGGATCTGCTAACAAACTACGGTTACCTAATGCTCTTGGACCAAACTCTGCAGGACCTCGAGCTAGTCCGCACATTTTATTTTCGATCAAGTAATCAACGATGTTTTCATTAGTTTCTTTACCAGTAATATCATATCCTAGATAAGGACCAGTCCAATCTATATGAGATTTTTTATTGGCCAGTACCGCACCAATGGCTGAACCGTTGTCTCCGGGTGCAGGCATTATCCAAACATTTCTAAAATAATCAAATGCTTTACTGTTAGCTGAACAGTTCAATGCACACCCTCCCATTATTACTAGATTTTCACTATCTACAAGTTCGCTGGCGAACTGTAATATCCGAACGAACGACATCTGATAGATATGTTGTGTAGCGGCCGCTATATTAAAAATATCAGTTTCTGAAGAAAGATCCGATCTCCAATCGAGACAACCTTTGTGTAGATTTTTCTTAAATCTCACAGGATCATATGCTTCTCTTGAAGGAAACGAAATGAAATCTTTAATGATATCTCTCGACAACACCGAAGAATCTCCATATGCTGCCATACCCATAAGAATATATTCTTCTTCATTGGGTTTTAGCCCACAACGCTGTGTCATCGCAGAATAAAATAATCCTATACTATCGGGATAGGATAATGAATAAACTTTAGTCAGTTTAGATCCTTGGGCTTTCCATATTGTGATAGTTTCAAACTCACCTATAGCATCTATTACTATTACACAAGCATTATCAAACTTACTGGTGTAGTAACCGGCAGATGCATGTGTTTGATGATGCTTGAATGTTACTATAGGTGCAGACAATCCAAACCCATTAAGATATTTTTTAACATTATTATCTTGAAAACCTTGACCTGCAAATAGTTGTCTTAGTGTTTTTAACCAAGGTTTTTCATACCAACATATCAACTCTGGTTTTCCAAACATTCGACTAGCATAGTCGATCATTTCTACATTTAGATGAGGATCGTTTTTTATTTTGCTAAATCTTTCACTGTCGCTAGCAAATACTAATCGATCATCTTCGAATACTGCGATAGCTGCATTATGACTAGCAGCAGATATTCCCCACGTTATCATTTGTATATAAAGGGATCACGCTTTCTAATTTCCCTAATCCTTTTTTTCAACTTTATATATTCAACAAGTTTTAATACAGGTTTGAATATTATATTAAAGATTTTTTTCATTTCACAATCTCTCTAACTTTTGTTCTAACTGTTTCTTGTACATGGTTATTTTAATCTCGCCCTCTTGTGCAGTCTTTATGGCGTCTACCATGACAAATAGTTTTCCATATCTTTGAACTGCATCAGCTATGTCCTTTACGTCATCGTCCCAGTTTGGAAATGCTACTCTCCAGTTATAATGTATGGCTTTCTTTATTAACTCAAGACCTGCTTGATCTTGGTCAGGTATGACTATTACTTCTGCTCCTAGACTGTTTATTATTCTAGCCTGCTGATCGGCGATATCGTTAGTTAATAAAGCAACACCTCCTATCGACATCGCATCAAACGGACCTTCACAAACAAATATATATTTTTGATCTTCGGTTTGATTATCAAAGTTAAAAACAAAATGTGGATGTTGATCTGATAGATATTTTGGTTTACCTTCAGTTATTTTTCTAGCAGTATTACCTACAATCTTTCCCTGCCAACGGAAAGGTATGATTACACGGTTTTCGTACCCTTCTGCAGGAGACCAGTAAAAATCATAGTCGAAAGGATTATCATAACCTCGACTCATTAGATATCTTAATACTTCGATAAACTGAGCTCCAAATCGTTCTTCAACTTCCCCTTCTAATAGATTGCTCCAGTCGATCAAAGACATAGCATGTTCGGGAAGTGGTTTTTCTGTAAACTCTATCTTAGGTTGATATTCTGGAGATTCGTAATCGTCAGCTTCGGTCTTCAGTGCTTCAAAGACCATAGTTTTGATATCGTCTTCACCTGCTCCCATCCAACGAGCAAGACTTTTCATCTTTTCGCCAAACGGTGATCCGGGTTGCCATCCTGTAGTGAACTTACAGTTGAAGCAGTTATAGACTATGCCATTTCCGTCGAATCTTAGCCCTCCACGTTTACGAGTATCCGGGCTATGACCGCGATGCTGGCAACATGGTGCATTGAATGACGTCCATCCAGACGGGCTGGATTTTGCACGAGGTGGGATCAGTGTTCGAAATTTATCTATAACCAGAGTCATACAAATATTGTACTATCTGTACAATACTTTGTCAACGGTTGATACCGAAACAGGATTATCACTCAATACAAATGTTCGAACACCGTTATAACTTACCCCTGACCAACTGATGTTTCTGATCCTACCTGCGCTATCTACATCAGTTATAGTTATAACTAGATTATTTGTATTGGTTTCGCCGCCGAGCTGACTTCCTAAAAAAGTTATAGTTTGACCATTATGATAACCCAAACCGGATTCATTTATTCCGACATTATAGTTTCCTAGAATGGTTTGAGTTATTACAAATTTTGCAGTTGATGTGCTTTTTTGTGGTTCATGTTTTATTCTGAACCAGTTGTATTTTCCTATGATGTTTTTGTACATCACATCTGAATTTGGTTCGAAAGATAACAAATCACTCCAAGTAGATTCCCTCGGTGTTGCACCTTGTGGATCGAGGTTTCCTTGTATGATTACAGTTCCTTTATATCCATCGAAATAAAACTGAAAAGTATGTAAAGAGTCAGCTGTGGCTTTATTCAGATTAGCATCTAAAATGCTGCTAATAAAAAACGGTGGAGGAGATGTTTCTCCCGATACCGTCGGATCTACTAATTTAAATTCAGTAACTGTCTGACTTTGTGCTACTGTTCCTTCGACATCACCTAGTATTTCAATGTTAGCTAGAACACCATACTGACTATCAACATACAATGGTATTCTTGATGTAACTTTGTGTTCAGTACTGTTAATAGTTTCTCTTACTTCTTTGACTACACTATATTGATAAAAGCCAGGATCTAAATCAAATAGTTCTTCTTCTGTTAATGTTACTGTTACTTTTCCAGTGCTAAGGTCTTGAGCTGTAAAGTCTTTCTTAAAAACTAAATCTTGAGTGTCTCTCACAACGAGATTAAATACCAAAGTAGAACCTATAATGTTCATGGTTTTTTGATCGGAGTTTCTAACTTGGATATCAATTCTGTTGTCAACACTTTTGTAGATTTTAAGATTGCGATTATACACTTTACGATACCTCTCCGTAGTCCAGGCGGCCAGCTGCTCTGTAAAAACATCGACTTTATTTGAGTATAAATAAACTGGATTAAATTGCATAACTGACAACCTTTAGCAATATTTATCAATGAGAATAACAACAAACTTACAAGAAAACTTTCCGTTTATCAGCGTGATAACCCACGTAAACCAAGAATACGTGGGGGTGATTATCAATCAGGATGCACAAGTAACTAGTATGTACGATTATAGTGCTATCCGCACTGATGAAGAAAAACAAAGGTTTTTAGAACTAGGAGAAGCTTGGTGGTGGGAGTCAAATAGACAGATTCCTATTAACATATTTCTAGCTAAAGAAATCGTGGACTTTAGATATGTGATTAAAAACTTTAGCACCAAAGATGTTAAGGTTTTATTTGGTCCTTGTACCAGTCTTAATGATATTATTGTTAAACGAATCAAACGTAAATCTATTACGCTAGTTAGAAAAATATCTTAACTATATTCGTAACTGATTTGTTCACAGATTAGATTCATCTGGATCACAACAGCCATAGCATATGCAGTTGCATGGCTTTTCTTAAAATAATACTCACCGTTTTCTGGCTTCTGCCAAACCTCGCTCAAGATCGTCGACCAGTCTTTGCCAATCAGGTAACGTTTCGCTGGTCGAATCATTGCTAATATCGCTGCCAGTTGTTCCACATTCTTCGGCTTCATTTCTCGTAATATAGAACCATGCCCGTTTACGTGAAAGAGCAAGTTGACGAACTCGTCTTGTTCTAGAAGATCCCATAATGGCTCCTGATTCATAAGATGTAAAAGATGTTCTTCATCGCGAACACCTTTATAGATACCCACATTCAAAAAATCTATTTTGAAATAACCTTGTTCTTCGGCTTGATCATAAGGTATAGAACATAGACCCGTTTCTGCGTTTACTGGAGCTTCATGCAAATATACTCCAGTGTTATGTTTTACAAGTTTATCATTTTCACTTCGACTAGCAGGAACGTGTTTGAATAATGATAATGCTCGATCTCTGTCAACGAAGTCTATGTCAATATCTGGCATTACTGTAACCTTGTTGTTTCAAATAATAATAAAGGTAATGTGTCTGCTAAAAACTCAGCGTATTCTTCTGCATCCTCTAGATCTTCAAATCCAGAAAACTGAACCATTACTGTATTATTTTCTGTTAATCTTACTTCAATATCAATATCATCTCTTGAAATAAATTCTTCATTGTCGGCCAACTCTTCTACTATTGGTTCTGGTTTTTTCTTTGGCATTACTGTATCCTCGCTTCTTTTATTATATCTTTTACTAACTCCATATCTGCCGGTAATGCTTTGAACCGTCTCATCCAGTATTGAGGATTAATGATTTCACCGATTATTTCTAACTGCTCATCATTTAATCTCTGTAACATATCTTTACCAGACTTGGTATTTAACACCAACCAAGGGCTGATCAAACCTTCTTTTATATCATGTGTTGCTCTGTTAAGATTAACATATGCAAAATAATGCTCCCATTGGGCATTGTTCAAATCAGCCCAATCCATCATAGTTTTAATGCTTCTTTGTATAGCACCGTCTGCTGGCTCTATCTTGATCATTTCAGTAACATATTGTTCGTACAGCTCGTCGCGACACCAATGATCAAGTTTGATTCCGCTTTTGATTACAAAATCAATAAACTTTTCCGGATAGATGGGTGCTGTATTGATCATAAAACTGCCAAACTTTACAAAGGCAGTATAATATGGACTGGATGCAAACTCTTCAAAAGATTTTGGAGATTTGGCTTTTTGAGTCAGCTGATAAAATCTCTGATAAGTCAACAATCCAGCTTGAACATGTTTTTCATCTTTGCTAAGATGTCTGCGTTTTTGTTCACAGATATGCACTACCAATGTTTTTTCTTTGGCAAAACCTTTTTGACAAAATTCGCATCTATACATTTTCGTTAAAGTTTTTCTGCTAATATGTAATACTTTTTTATTAACATTTGTTGACTGGTTCCCTTTGGAGTCTTGTAAGATTCTTGATAATCCTCTTTGATTATTCTGTAGTTTAGTTTTAAAAATTTCTGTTTCCACCATTCAGGAGACTCTTGTATTAAATGTGCGTTTCTTCCATCGGATAAAATCAATTTAGCCGGACTCAATGCAATCAGATGATAGATGTATTTGCTCTTAGTTGACAGATATTTTAATGTATCATCAATATATTCTGGTTCAACGTGTTCTAATACGTCGGTCGATATTAATAAATCTACATATCTATCATCTAAGGATTTGTCAAAAAACTTATTTCCTGGATCATAACCATCAACTGTTATTTTTGGATAATCTTCTCGAAGTCTATCAACTAACCTGCCTTTACCGCAACCAAAATCTAAAATAGTATTCGGTTTAACATCTTTAATAAAATCTTCTAAATGCTTAGGAACTTTTGATCTTTTACCAAAGGGAGTGTTTTCGTGTATGTCTGTTAATATTTTTTTATATGTGTCAGAAATCATAGTTTTATTTTTGCGATCTGAGACTTATCCCAACCTAAATCTTCGCAATATTTTTTAATTTCCTTCTCTGTAGAAATTGATGCAAGAGTTTCTACATCAGACCGTTTCATGTTTGGAAAAAGTTGTAGTATCAATTCTTCTTTTTTGTTTGCGGCTTTTTTTAAAGGGATCCATTCATGAAACTGTGTTTTTTTACTTTCATGACTACACATACACAATGTCTGCCATTGTAGTTGAGGATGTTTAGAAATCTCATTCCAGTTTTTGTTGTAATATTCGTTAACTGTGAGAACATAGTGTTCTTGTAAATCTCTATTACTGGATTTAACACTACTGATATAACGATTAAGATTCCAAAGATCTCCTTTGATTTCTTTGCGACCTTCTTCGGTTGCGGCATCCCAAAGTTCTTTCATACCCATATCTACTGCGGGTATCATATCTTTGAAAAGGTCTACGTGTTTGTTTTTACCCATTTTGTTTACTCAAATGATATAACATTATAACACGATTAAGTTCTTCCTGCAACCGTTGATCAGTTTCGGCAGCAGTTAAAATTTCAACCCAAAGTTTAGTACGTTTAATATGATCTAGTTTTTGTTGTGTTTCCAAATCCCAACCAATAGGAAATCTTTCGGATGGGTTGGCACACATTTCTCTAGCATATGTTACACCGTCTGCTCTTTCATAGATATATGTTGCACCTGGTTTGAGAGATCCCATTATTCAACCCTTAATAACTCTTCTAATGTGTATAATTTTTGCATAAACGGAGATGGATTGTCAAGAACGCTTCGCTCAAGATCACCAGGCCTTCTTGGACATATTTTTACTTCAAACTCACAGTTATTGACCTTTTTATATAAATCAACCATTTGTTGCACAGTAGTACCTACACCATGTCCTAGATTTTCTATTTGATTTGTTGATTCTTCGATCGCTTTTGTTACGGCATGACATATTTCATTTACGTGGGTATAATCTCGAACTGCTGTACCATCTTCGGTATCATAATCATTGCCATAGAGATTGAATATTCCTGTTTTTTGTGCATTCATCAGATTCCACATCAATCCGTCTGGATTTGTCGGAGATATTCCATCGGTGCCAGTGACATTAAAAAATCTAAAAATAGTAAAAGGTATATTACTTTCTTTACAATACTGTTCTACGATTTGTTCCGATCCCCTTTTAGAAATACCGTAAGGATTATTCATAGGGCCTGCAGAACCTGTGCTAGCATGAATGAATCTTTTAGTTTTGATATTTTTTAGAACATTCAACGTTCCAATAGTGTTAGTCTGATAATAAAGTATCGGATTTGAAACACTTCTACTTACAGCTACTTCAGCTGCCAAATGTATCACACAATCGTATTCCTGAGTGATATTCCAATAACCGGTAGAGGTAATATTCTGCCATATAAAATCGTCAACATCGACTATAGCATGATCTTTATCTAATCCGTAGATGTAATATTTGTTTTCTTCTTTAAGGATTTTAGTTAAATGAGAACCTATGTATCCTGAGTTACCTGTTATTAATATCTTTTTCATGATAGTTTGTTTAAACCCTCTCGATAGTTATTTAAATATCCCTCTGATATTTTTTGATCACCTTTGAGAGTAAGAAAAGTTCCACCACCTCGACCGAAACTCATCCAATCACCAACCATAAGTTTATTGTATACAAACTCCTGATTGAGCATTTCTAATACATCTTGATCCCAACCGTATAACCAAGTGTTAATAGGCTTTCTTAGGAGTTCTTCCTTAAATCTATGTTTGAAATTATTTCGGCCATAGGTTACTAATCCTGCCATCCATCTTTTATCTTTTTGATGTCTTTGAACTGAAACTATTTCGCAGATACTTCGAAACTCTTTTTCTGAAAAAGGTCTCATAAGAACAGTATCACAGTCTATAGACATGACCAAATCGTTGTTATCAAAATACTCTGGACATTTTAAAAATCTCACTGCTTGATAATAACTGATCTTTGATGAATCATTTTCGAAATCCATGCTTTCATAGAAATAACGAACTCCATCCAGTTCATTTGTAGAAATAGGATTAACGATATGTGCAGTTAATTTTATCCAAGGCACATGAAATCTTATAGATCTAAGGCAGTTTATGCCCCATTGATTATAATAGTGTCCGTCACAAGCGATAAAAATATTCATTTGTTTATTTTAAAAAATGTAAAATAATTTCTGAACCTTGCCAATGTTTAAATTTTTCCTGCCACCACTCGGGAGTTCTGTCTTCTGTAAAAAAGTCTTGATTAGCTACAACTTTGTTAGACTTTGTACCAAGTTCGGGATTTGAGTTTCCAATAAAACAAAACTTTCCAGTGATGGACATAAGGTATTCTATCACTTTATCGATGTCTTTATCAGGAACAGCCGTTAAGCTCTGTATTGCTATGACCGCATCAAACTTAGAACCTTCAGGTGGAAGAATATCTAAGTTTTCAACACACGGGTCATATTTAAACACAGAGTCGATACCTAACCATTTGTCAAATGTTTGATCTTCTATCTTGATATGAGATTCTGGATCATAATGTTTGGCTTTACCACAACCGTAATCTAATAAAGTTTTAGCGTTATGTTTGACGACAAGATCTTTTATCTCATTAGCATATTGAAAAGTGGCCTTGCCTGACCATGTCTTATTATTTTTATGAAAATCTGCACAACGTTTTACAGAATCATAATATTCATCACTATACATTTGAAAAATCCTTTAGTTCTCGCAACTGTGTATCATAATCAGGAATGTCAAAATCGAAATCATCTCGAGTGTTGATTAAAATTTTATTGACAGGCTTAGGTCCTTGAGTTTTGATTATATTTTTGTTTAAGCCAAACACTTGATTTATTTTACACAATAAATCGTATTTGTTTATTTTATTTTCATTATTGACTAAATGAAACACTCCGCTAATAGTTGGATTATTAATATATTGATTGATACATTTAGCCAACTGTAGTGTAGTGATACCATTCCACCACGCATTTTCCCAACCTGGAATTTCAGTATCTTTATTTTTTAAAAGCCAGTTAAGAAGTCCAGATCCATTTTCTTTTATTTCGGTTCCTATGATGCTCATTCTAAATGTAATATCTTTATTGTTGTTTACTTCTCCTAAAGATTTACTACTACCGTAAGCATTCATTTCTGTATGTAGATCAGATTCTACATAATCTCCCTTCTTGCCATCAAACACACAATCTGTTGATAGATGTATTAGTTTTGTGTGACTGTGTTTTGTCGCCTGTTCAATAGCATGAGGAAACCAAGAGTTTATAATAGCTGCTCGATCAGGACGATCGATACTATCTTTTACCAACAATCCTATACAGTTAATGATAAAATCGTAATCGTGTTTTATACCATCTAAAAAACTTTTTACTATTGATGTGTTTTCGATATCTAAAAAATAGTTGGCCTTATTTCTTGCAGTAGTTTGCACATCATGACCTTGATTTTTGAGATATTGTGTGATGATATGCCCTGCCATGCCATTTGAACCAATGACCAATATTTTCATATAAACTTTCCTTTCTTTAACATATCACGTATTTGATCTTTTGACATATTAAAGGTTTTAGAAGAAAATTCTTCATGTGGAAACTTTTCAAGATCTTTGTATTTTTCGTGTAGTCGACTATCATATTTTGTAGGTAAAATCACAAAATAGGTTTCATCATAACAATATGCTAAAGGAGACTCATGTTTAGAGATCAACATTTCGTCTAGCTTTTCTCCAGGTCTTCCGCCTATTTCTTTTACTTCAACATGACCATATGTTTCCATTAATATCTCGGCGACTTCTGTTATATAACATGCAGGCATGTTCATCACAAAAGTTTCACCACCGAGGCTGTCTTCTGCTGCCTTGAAAAGCAGTCCGATAGCTTCTTCTAATGTTAAAAAGAATCTTGTCATTCTTAGATCAGTTATAGTAACTGGACCTCCTGCTTTGATCTGTTCGATAAAGTAGGGGATAACACTGCCATTCGATCCCATAACATTTCCGCCACGTATACAAACAAACTTTGTGGTTTCAGATAGATCGTTAGCTTGTATGATAACTTTTTCACCAACAGATTTAGTCATACCATAAAGATTAACTGGTTCTACTGCCTTGTCTGTTGATACATCTATGACTTTTTTAACGCCATTAAGTATAGCAGCATTAACGATGTTGGTAGTACCGGTAATGTTAGTTTTAATGGCTTCTTGTGGTTGATCTTCACATATAGGAACGTGTTTTAGAGCTGCCATATGGAATATGTAATCTACTCCAGTAGTGGCAAACTTAACAGCTTCATAATCTCTAACATCTCCGATGATATATCTTATCTTTGTATTTTGAAATTTACGTTGCATTAGAACTTGCTGAAGTTCTCCTCTAGAAAAGATAATGATTTCTTTAGGGTCATATCTTTCTAACAGCATTCTAGTAAGAGTCTGTCCCCAAGATCCAGTACCTCCTGTGATTAAAATTTTTGAGTTATTAAACATTATATTTTCCTAATATGCACTACATACACATCGATGTTTGATTTCTTTTTATTAGATTTTCCTTGATATACACAAGTCGATAAACCACCGCAAGATTTTATAAGATCGGTCATGTAATCGAAACTTCTAAACAACCATCCATATTCTGCTGATTTAACATCATAGTTTTCGCCACCTGTATCTGCTGCACCGTTTGATACAAACTCTAATGCAAATACTCCGTCAGATTTTAATGATTTTATAATATCAATGAGTTCTCGTCTTAACTCCTCTGTTGGAATGTGTTGTACTACATTATGACAAAGAATTAAATCGTAATAATCATTCGGGAGTTCATTAGTGTTATCACTTTTAAAAACATATTCACAATATGGTCGAACTCTATCCAGTGCTACATCGCTGATGTCAATCGCGCTGACTTTTCCAATTTTAGAAAGACCTTCAGTAACAAATCCTAGTCCAACACCAACTTCTAAAAT
>JACCDO010650405.1_pt1 | contig 24882 bp, 18 predicted proteins | sample 7446101 | NCBI WGS metagenome assembly JACCDO01 (sample SAMN15323440, study PRJNA562643) | freshwater metagenome | isolation source: river surface water | place: USA:Blue River Watershed | collected 2017-08-16 | reverse complement strand
TCGAACAGAAGAAAGTATTCTATGGATTCACAGCAGATCGGCTGTTTCCATTTGTGGTTGTTGACATGCCATCAATGGCTCTGTTCCGCCGCATGAAGAATTTGTTTCTGAATGAAAAATCACAATACGCCACGCGCCGACCTTTGGGTGCGCCCTGGAAAAGAGGTGAATCACCAGAGGTGTTTGATGCGAGTTTGGATCCGATGCTTCGCTTCCTTCATTTGCGCGAGATTGACCCATGTGGTTGGGTGAAGGCGACGGCAGAAGAAGTTGATAATGGACAATATCAGTGTGACTATGAAGATGTTGGTCCTGGGGCGGCCCCTGCCGGCTGTCCTATTGCGCCGTTCAAGAAGGTCTTTTGGGATATTGAGTGTATGAGTTACACAGGTGAGTTTCCTCTGGCAATTCCTAACTGGACACGTACAGCAAAGGAAGCACTAGCCATTGCAAGCTCTGTGGCAATCCAAGATAGCTTGCTCTCATGCTTTTCGGATTCGCCTGTGAAGGGTATGAATGCTGTGCGATGGAAGAATCGCAAGCTAAACCTTGAGAAAGTACGCGCGGCGCTGTATGCGGATGGCGCTGTGACTGGATTTAATAAGATTGCCACAGAGTACTCAACCGCTGACAAAGAGGGGCGCGAAACACTCATAGGGAAGCTTGCGGCCGGCATCGGGCGTCTGCTTGGTGGAACTGTGAGCCTTGCCGGCGACGAAATCATTCAAATTGGACAAGTAGTAGTGTGTGGAGATCGTGTGGAGAACCACCTCTTTGCGTATCCAGACTGTGCGCCGATCGACGATGTGGTTGTCCACAGCTACGCAACTGAGGCAGAGATGCTCGCCGGCTGGTGCGAGTGGATCGCCGCGGAGGATCCTGACGAGCTCATCGGCTACAACGTCTTTGGTTTTGACGAGCGCTACTTCCACCAGCGCATGCAGGAAAATAACATGACGGACTTGCCGGCGTATCAGAAGCTGAATCGTCTGAGCGGTGACGGGGCTGAGATGGAGCTCGACGAGAAGCGCCTGGCCTCATCCGCGATGGGAGACAATTATTTATATACGTGGCGCACACAAGGGCGCCTTCAGATTGATCTGCTTCACTATGTGCGGCGTACAAACGCAGGTCTGACGAGCTACACTCTCGACAATGTAACTCACCACTACTTGTCAGCAGATGTTTCAGGGATTCGCTTGGCCGACGTGGAAGGCGCTTGGATTGTTTCACTGAAGCGACCAATCAAAGAGGCCAAGGCTGGGCGAGCGGTGGTTCTCATTGATGCTCTTGAAGAAACAGTGTGTGACAAGTTAGAGGTAGTTGAAGTGTTGGACGGGGGGGAGCTACTCGTCGTAGCCGATCCTGAGGCCGATTGGAATGTTGTGTGTGGTGCCGTCAAATGTAGTATGGGCAAAGATGACCTGCCGCCAAAGGAGATTTTCAAGCACCAGCTTGGTGGCCCTGAGAAGCGTGCTGTGATCGGTAAGTACTGTATTCAGGATTGCGCATTGACAGTCGACCTGTATAAGAAGCTGGAGACTTTTGCGAATGCCATGGCGATGGCAAATATCTGTTCAGTGCCGATTGCGTATATCTTTACACGTGGTCAGGGGATAAAGGCGGAGAGTCTGATGTTTCGCGAGGCGTGGAAGCGTGGTCAGCGCATTCAGGTTCAGGAGGCGCCAAAGCGTGGTTTTGCCGCACCTGTTGCGGTAGTTGGTGAAGATGGTGAAGAGGCCGAGCAAGAGGCAGAGGACTCGTACGAAGGTGCGATTGTGTTAACGCCTGTTCCTGGCATGTACCGAAATGTAGGAGTGTGTGACTTTGCTTCGCTCTATCCTTCAACGATGGTATCTGAGAACATCTCGCATGACTCGCTTGTTTGGGCGAAGGATTATGACATGGATGGCCGACTCGTAGGGATTAGTTGGGGTTCAGAGGAGTATGACAAGCTAGATGGTTGGCGATACACGGATATTGAGTTTGATATTCTCAAACCCGATCCTGAGGACAAGCGCAAGAATCCTCGCAAGATCAAGGCGGGGCTACGCGTGTGTCGGTATGCGCAGCCTGCGGGAGATGCGAAGTCAACTGTGCCGCAGGTTATTCAGATGTTGCTCGCGGCGCGTAAGGCGAAGCGTAAGGAGGCGGAGAAGGAGACGGATCCTGCGCGCGCTGCTCTGCTGGATGTTGAGCAGCTCAACTACAAGTTGACGGCGAACTCGCTCTATGGTCAGCTGGGCTCGGCGACTTTCAAGGTGCGTCTTCAGCATTGTGCGGCGAGCATTACAGCATATGGTCGTAAGCAGATTATGTTTGCGAAGGCCGTCATTGAGCGCTTTTACGGTCCTCATGAGGACGGTTCTTGGAAGGACGAGCGTGGCAAGGCGACTATCGTGTATGGCGATACAGATTCTCTCTTCATTGGTTGGGACTTACCCTCTGAAATTTCAAAGGGTGTGCCGTCGCGTGAGAAGGTAATTGAGTTGACAAAAGAGGCTGGTGAACTTGTGACGCAGGTTCTGAAGCCGCCTCATGACTTTGAGTATGAGAAGGTCTTTGATCCGATGCTGCTGTACACGAAGAAGCGTTATGCGGGAAACAAGTATGAGTTTGATCCGACCAAGTTCAAGCTGACAAGTATGGGAATTGCGACCAAGCGTCGGGACTATGCGCCGATTGTCAAGACGATCTATTCAGGCGCTCTGAAGCGGCTTCTTGATCATCAGGATGTCGTTGGTGCGGCGACCTTTGTGCGAGAGTCTGCGATGGATCTGGTGGAAGGACGGGTGTCGTGGGCTCAGCTGACAATTACAAAGTCGCTGCGCTCTGATTATGCGGATCCTAAGCGTATTGCGCACAAGGTGTTGGCAGATCGTATTGCGGTGCGTGATCCAGGCAATGCGCCGGCATCGGGTGATCGTATTGGCTACATGTTTATACGCCCATCCGTGGGCCAGATTGCGTCGAAGCTCCAAGGTGATCGTATTGAGACGCCGGCTTATGCGCGTGATAAGAGGCTAACACCGGATTATCAGGCGTATATTGAGAATCAGATTGCGAAGCCAGTTAGCCAGATGTTTGCGCTGGTCGTGGAGGACATTCCAGGTTATGAAGAGGTTGCTCTGCGCATTTCGGCTGGCTCGCGCAAGAAGGAGGACATGGAGGCAATGAAGGAGGTTGTTGCGCGTGAACTGCTCTTTGCTGGGGCTCTTCAGCGCTTGAGTGCCAACGAGACGAAGAACTTCATTGCGAAGCAGTTCCGTTTGTCAGACGAGCAGATTGCCGCGGCTTCTGCTGCCTCTGCGACGAAGCCGCGGGCAAAGAGAGCGGTGAAAGTTGCTTTGGCGCCCGAAATTAAGAAAGCTGCGAAGGAGGTTGTCAAGCAGGGAACCTTAATGGATTACATGTTTGACAAGATGCTTCTATCACGGCCACGACAGAAAAAGAAGAAGGATGGCTCAGATTCTGAGGGAGGTGGCGAAGGGAAGGCATAAAAGAATAATCCGGTGACAGGTAGGGAAAAATGGGAGGTGCTGCGTCCACACTATATAGTTATTTGCCGTCAAATCCTCTTACAGTAGCTTCTGCGTCTAAGAATCCAATTGTTCATTTTTTACCTGTCGGCACCCTTGAGATCCAAGATACGGCAAAGCGGATTTTAGAGGCGGCTGAGGAAGAAGATGGTTATTATGCGCTAATCGGGGCATCTTCTTTTAATCGTCGTGCTCGGGCGGGACAGGATCGTGTGCCACCTGTACTGACAGAAGAAGAGTTGCGCACCTGGAAAGATCGTATTCGTGCGGCAATTGAAAAGACACCTCGGCCTCTTTTTGTGAAAGATACAGTGACGCGTGTTTTGGTTCTGCCAGACTCTGCCGAAGGTGGTTTTCCGCATACGCGTCCAGAGGTTATCTGCTTTCCTCGGAATTATGCAGCAGATCAGTTTGCGGAGACATTCATCCATGAACTTGTACACATTCATCAGCGCCACAAGGGAGGTGAATGGCTGAATTTCTTGCGTGACAAGTGGGACTTTACGCCAGTTGGATCTGATCAGCTACCAGCGGGACTTGTAGAGAGAGAGCGGTTGAATCCTGATACACTAGCGGTACCTCATATGGCCTGGAAGGGACGTTATGTACCTATGAAAGTCTTTGTGGTTGGTTTTGAGCGCGTGACGATGAGTGGTGTGGAGACACTCTGGTACGATTTAGAGAATCGCATTGACGTGCAAGAAGCACCTGAAGGCTGGATGGAGACATTTGGTACACAAGCTGATCATCCATTTGAGATGGCTGCTTACTATGTAGGTAGCCGTCAGCAGCACTCTGATGTAAAAGCATCGAAGGACGTCTGTGCGTGGTTAGGGTTATAATATGCCCGACAAGTAAGAGATGTGGTGGGAAGATCTGTCTAGTGAGCTCTTACGGGAGCCACGGAGGGCAGTCGAAAAAGACGGATCATGGTATCTTTGGTTGAGTTTATATTCGAGAATAATCTTAACCAAAGGCGAGGAGGTACATCGCGGAGGCTACGGGCGTCTGACACGCTGCGTGCGAGAAGAGCAGGTCTGGGAAGGTGATTCATGGAAGTCTGTTATGCGTGGCCAGGTTTATCTCAAAGAATCTTTCAAGCAAGTTTCGTTCCGCGAAGAGGCTCTCCTTCAGAGGCTAGCACAGCAGAGCTTAGCAGAAGTTGGTATGGGACGTGGTGTGCCGCCTGTACTGGACATTTTTGTGGAGCCAACTGGAAGTGTTGTATTCACCATGGAATGCTATGATGACTATACTATTCTTTCGAATGCAATTACTGATGGCTCTGCTTCAGAGGAAGTGCTAGAGAGCATTATCTTCCAGATTGCCTTCTTCCTACATATCTTGACAGATAGGGTTGGTCTGAATCACAGAGATATTAAAACAAGTAATATATTATACCGCGCTTGTGAAAAAGACCTCTTACTCTCCTATGGGGGATTTTCATATCTATTGCGCTCTAAAGCAGAAGTCGCGTTGGTGGATTTTGGCTTTTCGTGTGTGGGGCGTGCGTTCGGTGAGCCGGCGTTTGTGCGTGCTGGAATTTACTACGGGCCAAAGGATCCATGTCCAAAGACAGGTAGAGATCTATACCTCTTTTTATCACTCTTACTCAGAGACCTCTACAAGTCAGGTGTTGTAGGTGGAAGACTAGTAGAGTGGATAGAGAAGAGGCTCTGGCTAGATAAAATTGATGTCGTTGGTTTCATAAAAAAATATCTGGAGAAAGATCCAGATTGGTTGTATTTCTTAGCAGGTGATTCTTCGTTGGTCTTTCCGCATTGTGAGCCGTCGCTGATTCTTCAGAGTTTAGTCGACGGCGCTCATGTCTAAGTCTACAAGTTTGCATTCAGGAGTGTAAATGCGGGCGGTATTAAGATCGTCGTCGCCGTCGCAAAAGTATGGTTTTGCCGGTGCTGGTGCTGGTGCGGGCGATACAAGAGGACCGCCTTCGTTTTCGTACTCATCTTCTGTCGAGGTTTCGGATATCTCAGAAATATCAAGGTCTGCTGGTGGAGCTGCGGCGGCAGGCTCAATAAACCATGGTTCTGGCAGACGGTTCTTCCCGTCCGCAGCAAGTCGACGGTAGGCAAGCGTGAGCCAGATTTCATATACATGTGATGGGTGTTGATTATTTTCGACGGCACTCGCAACATGATGAAGAATATCTGCGTCTGGATGATCTTCATCAACAAGTACTTCAAGAAGAGCATTTATAAGATTAATCTTTTCACTGGGAGAGCAGTTTTCAATACCACCCTGGATTCTTGCCAGAACATTTGCGATCTGAGAGACGGTCTTGACAATGATTTTTGTTTGCGTGGTTGGTGGATCGCTCTGCTTGAGAGTGCTTCCCAGATACATTCCTATGATAGCACTGACAATGGTCATAATAATAGTTATCATAATGCTTGTATTAAACATTGTGTAAGGCTCTGTAGACATGATTGCGGGTGTTGATCAGTGGAAAGCTGCCTGGTGGCAAATTTGTTGCGGCGGCAATGGCTGTGGGCAGCTGGTGTAAAAATGACGTGTATTATTTGCCTTGAATCAAGCCCTTCTTACGTGCGCTGTAGTAGTTGCGCACAGAGCGTGTGCCACTCATGTGGAGAGCAATACATACTTTCGACGCAGACTATCTGCTGCCCAGATCCGACATGTAGAAGTGTGTGGAGTCGTGATTTTCTCTACAGAAACTTTTCAAGGGATTTCATGATCTGGAAGTTTTCAAAAAAGCGCGGTGAAGAGCTTTTCAAAAAAGAAATGGGTCTGATGGGCGCAACAGCGGTGCTAATTCCGAAGCACAAACAGGCGGCCGCGTTGCGCGCAAAGGCGACGGAAATTCGCGAGGAGTTGCGCAAGCAGATGATGTATATCAATGAGAAGCGCACGGAAGCATTAGAGCTTGAAGCAGAGGCGGTCAGGCTGGAATCAATTACACTCGCAGAGATTCCAGCAGAAGCGCGTGTAAAGCGCTGCTATGGAGATAACTGCTTGGGCTGGCTGGATGCGAGTCTATTCTGTGAAGTCTGCTCGCAGCGCTTCTGTGAGAGCTGCCACTCGGTGGCCTGCGGCCACCATGTGTGTGACGATGGACAAGTAGAGGATGTGGCATATATTGAGAGCACCACTCTGCCATGCCCTACTTGTCAGACAAGGATTACGAAAATCGACGGATGTGATCAGATGTTCTGTACAGCATGTGACACTCCATTCTCATGGCGCTCTGGTGCGGTAGAGACTGGAATTATTCATAATCCTCATTATCTGCGGAAAATGGAGGCAGATGGGTATTTGCCGAGATTTGCCGTCAATGATGAGCTGCCGCCATGGAGGGATTTGGCAGATATTGTTCCACGGCACTGTGATTCTGTGCGTGGTTTCTATGCGCTTGTCTATGATCTACTGAAACATCAGAGCAAACTCTTCATACCTATATGTACTGACAATGAGAGAGCGCAATATATGATGGGTAAAATCAATAAATCCAAGTTTTGCTCTTTACTACGGTGTAAGGAGAAGAACTGGTTACTACAGCGGCAGATCGCCAAGACCACTGATGTATTCCTACATGTCGGTTCTCGGTTATTCTGGTTGCTTCTTGGGGGGCATATGACTATAGGTGAGATGTGTGAAAAAATAGAAAAAATGCGTGTGGAGGCGAATGCGGAGCTTCTGGAACTCAGCCGGTTTTGGGAGACACGAAGTGTGCCGGTTTACGATGAAGAGTTTACTGTTGGACAGCAACGCTGGCGACGCTCTGCCGTGAATGACAAGTAGGGTATTGGTGTGGTTTTTTATGCTACGAGCGGCTGCGCCATAGCGAGCAAACGACCGAAGGGAGTTTGCGAAGCGCTGGTGCTCTCGCTAAGAGCGAGAGCGCCACTCAGAGCCAGCACCAATCGGTGCTGGCAGAGACCTGGGGGAGCAGATCTACGATCTGCTCCTCCACTCAGTTCCACAAATATTACAAATATAGATGTACTTCATATTCACAGAATCATACTTAACAAGGATAACATCGCGTTCCTGACCCGTAGTGTTTGTGGCGCATGTGCCTGTCGGACACTTAATATTTTTTACATGAGGCAGTGTGGGATCATATCGTGTGAACTCATTGAGGAGAATCTTGTAACCTTCACTGGTGCTCTCTTGTAGACTGGTCTCCACGATGAGGCCGCCTTTGACATCTTTATCTTCATAACCGCAATTGACACACTTGTAGATGAGCATATCTTGTTCTTCGGTTACTTCTGGAGCGGCTCCTGCTCCTTGTGCTGCGGGCAGAGCAATCTTGCCAGAAGCCATGCTGAGACGATAGTGACATTTAGGACAGAACTTCATTGTGGCTTGCTACCTTGGTGCTGGAATTGCTTTTGCGCGCAAATTTTAGGCGCCTTCCCAAGGAAGTGCCGGCTAATACAAATCTCAGCTCTGCCGGCTTTAAGCCGCCCAGGCGCTCAAAAAGCGCCCTAAAATTTGCGGCCGGCAGGTAGGAGGATGGAAGGTACTCGTACAATGGATTCCGCTCTGTCAAATCATGCCCTCGGCACCTTCATGGTCCTTCATAAGCGTGCTAAGGGAAAAGTAGGAGAGGAGATTGCCTTCACGCGAATGGGTGGCACGCACGGTGGTAGCTGGTGTGTCAGCGACGATGATTATCCTGAGCTTCTGCGACTCCTCCACTCCTACTTGTTCAACAAAGATCATCGTCCTCTCGGCCTGGTCGAGCAGCGACGTAAAGATGGTAAGTGTCCCATCCTCATTGATCTGGACTTCAAGTATCCGTTCTCAGGTACACTTCACCGGCGCTTCACCCCCGCAGCCACGCGGAAGTTTGTAGGTCTATATGTCGACAGTCTTCGCGAGTTCTTTGATCTCTCAGCTTACGAGGCACTCCGCTTCTTTGTGTGCCTCCGCCCAGCACCATATGAGGACAAGAAGGCGACCTCGCGCGGCGTCAAGGACGGCATCCACATTGAATGCCCTGACATTATTCTGCCACCCGAGGGCCACGCAATTCTAAGACAAGTAATGATGAATAAGAACGCAATCAAAGAATGCTTCGGCGATGATGGGTACACCAACCCCGAGCAAGATATTTATGACGTGGCGATGGTGCGTAATGGTGGCTGGTTCTTCTATGGCGCATCCAAGCCCGACGTCCAGCCCTATAAGCTGGACCGCGTGTACCGCTTTGAGCCTTCTGAAGACGAGCAGGCAGAGGATGACGTAGAGAGCCTCACCACGAGTCTCATCGAAGAGCCTGCCGATATCTACAATTCAGAGGAGCTTATTAGCCTCTTGAGTATTCGCCACGGTCTCAATGATCAGCCATTCGCCGAGATTCGTGAGGACGCCATTGAGTTCTGGGAGGAGATGCGCCAGCGTTGCTCTTCCTCCGCAGGTGGAGCCGCGGCGCGCCAAGAGCCTGTCTCAGCCAATCAGAGTCCCGCACTCGGCGCAGCAGTCGCACTTCAAGGTCCTCCCGAGGAGCTCAGCATCGGCCCCAGCCTCTTATCTGTTATGCCGACGCAGCCGTACACGGATGATGAAATCGCACTCGCCAAGGCAATGGCGACAGAATGTCTCAGCGTAGCTCGCGCAAATGACTTTCATACGTGGATGGCCGTTGGATGGTGTCTCCACTGTATTGACGCTTCTGAGGAAATGTTTAACACATGGATGGACTTCAGTCGCAAGTCTCCCAAGTTCAGTGGAAACGACATTGGCCGTCTGCGCCGCGACTGGATGACGAACTGGGGAAAGGGACATGTAGATGATAGGTCGCGTCGTCTGAAGTTCGGCAGTCTACATGTCTGGGCGAAAGAGGATAACCCAACCAAATACGCAGAGCTCATTGAGGGAGATATTATCAACTACATTGAGTTCCACGTGGATAACTGTCACAATCACATCGGTCGTATTATGTTCCGCATGTTCAAGGATCAGTACCGCGCTTCTCTTGACAGTCGTAACGTAGACTGGTATGAATATGCGGGCCATAGCTGGACTAAGATGTATCAGGGCATTGAGATGAAGAATCGCATCTCTACAGATGTCGCAGGTATGGTCGACAAGGCTCGCGCCCGCACGCGCCGCCGTCTGGTGGATAATCAGGACAATGAACTCTCCCGCAAGATTGAGGAGGAGAGGCTCAAGCGACTCTGCCAGATTGAGAAGAGTCTGTACATGTCCAGTTTCAAAGAGTGCGTTATGAAAGAGTGCGTTGGTATGTTCTATGAGAAGGATTTCACACAAAAGATGAATTCCAATACAGGCCTTCTGGGCTGCGCGAACGGTGTTCTTGATCTGCGCGCGATTGTGAAGGATCCTGTTACTGGTCAGGAGAGGTTGGGAGTTGTATTCCGTGCCGGCCAGGCAGATGACCATATTTCCTTCCAAGTCGGTCGTAATCATCCTGAGATGGATGCTATTAATTATACACCATATGACCCGAAGTCAAAAGAGCAGATTGAGATTGACGACTTCTTGACGAAGCTCTTCCCTCGCAAGGAGCTGAAGGCGTATATGCGTCGACTCCTCGCCTCTTGTCTGGAGGGTATGAACAGAGAGCAGTGTTTCTATACGTGGATTGGTGTGGGTGGTAATGGTAAGTCCAAGCTTCTAGAACTTATCCGAGTGACTCTGGGTGAATACATGGGATCTCTTGCTGCGACGGCACTGACACGTAAGAGACCAGAGTCTGGTGCTGCAAATCCTGATATTGTGTCGGTCAAGAACCGTCGTTTCATCGCGCTTCAGGAGCCAGATGAGCGTGAGCCGCTGAATACGTCGCGTATGAAGCAGTTCTCAGGTGAAGACATGGTGGAGGCACGTGGTCTGTTCCAGGACCAGGAGAAGTTCAAGATCTGCGGTAAGATGTTCTTGCTGTGTAATAAGTTCCCTCCCATTCACACGATGGATCGTGGTACTTGGCGTCGTATGCGTGCCATCCCTTTTGAGAGCAAGTTCGTAGATCCTGCTTCTGGTGAGGTTGACCCTGCGCATAATGTCTTTCCTATTGATCGCACGCTAGATCAGAAGATTGTTCAGTGGCGCGAGGCTTTCCTGAGTTTGCTTGTCCACGTCTACGAGACCGAATATCTAATTCAGGGTCTTGAGCCAACACCGGCGATTGTGAAGCAGCAGTCTGACAAGTACAGAGAGGCATTTGATTCGTTCGCCAAGTTCAAGAATGCTCGCATTCGTCGCGAGGTTGGTGCGAAGACGGCGCTGAAGGATCTCTGCCGTGCGTACAAGCAGTGGATGGAGGAGTTCCGTGATTCGGGCGCGAAGAATCTAGCAGGAAATGAGTTGGAAACTCGTTTCATGGAAGAGTATGGTGAGCCGGCTGATAAGAAGACATTCATGCATATTCGTCTGTTCTATGACGACGATGCGGTTGAGATGTTTGATCGTGAGAAGCTCTAAACTCATGCAAAGCATGAGTTTTGTGCCAAGCCCACTTGCTCTGCAAGTGGCGAAGCTCTAAACTCATGCAAAGCATGAGTTTTGTGCCAAGCACATTCACTCTGTGAGTGGCGAAGCTAGAGGGCTAAGCAAACTGATTGAATAAACTAATTAAGATGGCCGTTGCGATCAGCCAACCGCCTAAGAAAAACCCAGTCATTTTTAAAGAAATATCTTGTTTTTCATAGCAGAGGCGCCAATATGCAGCCAAACTCAGTAAAATATATCCACACATTAAGACCGCAATTGTATAGTCTTGGGATGTCATAATTTTAGAAAAATGCTGAACTTCACCAGCATCTTTCCGTAAATCCGTGAAGCGAACCTCTTCTGCCTGGACAGTCGCTTCAGAGTCCGCAATTTTACGTAGCAGCTCTTGCTTACGCGCCAAGAGTTGCTTCTGCTGGGTTTTTACACTATCCATAATTGTGGCTGTTTGGGCACCACCCATTCCCATCTGAAGATCGCCTTTTTGAATAAGACTGTTAATCTTATCAACGGCTGTTGTAAAGTCTGCCTTAGAAATCTCAATGCCCATATTTGTAAAAAGGTTGTTCACACGAGAGAAATCATTGCTATTACGACATGTCTGAAGAAGGTTCTGTACACCTTTAGACCAATCAATACATTGCTGAGCCGTTCCCATTATTGTTTAGGCCTATTTTATTATGATCGGCAGCTACTGGGATCTGTGCCCTTAAGGAACTTGGTCATCCAGTCCTTTGCAGCACCAGGAGCATCGGATAATTTAGCAAAGATCTCAGAATCACTGGGTAGATCACTCAAGTTAGGAATCTTATTATACAGCTCCTGGATCGACGGGCAGATTGGTGCAACCGGAGGAGCACCCATGCGACCAAAGTCACGACGGTTCCAGTAGAACTTGTCACGTACCTGATCAGTATACAAAGCGCGGTAAGCAATGGTACAGCCAAGAACAAACATCAATGTAAAAATAAGAAGACCATACACACCAGTAGGGATCATGCCATATTTCCAGAAGCCTGTGAGCACGGCAAGCACCAACACTGTGATAAAAATAAACTGGTACACAAAAAGTGTATCGCGCTTATTTTGAACGGCCCATTCATTGATCTCAAACTGACGCTTGGCTAAATCCGTATTATACGTTGCCGTTGTAACGTTCTGCTTGGCCAATCCATAGATCTTGTCGTTCGCATCAAGAGCCTCTTTACCACGCTTGTAGTGATAATAAATATTATTGGCAGTATCGCTTGCCTGTGCGGCATCATTGAATACTTTATTGAAAGCATCAGTCTTCTGCTCAAAAACCGCAGCAGACAAACGATTTTGCTGATCCGTAGTATATTTTTTCAGCTCTTCAGGATTTCTAGCTAATACACTACCTGCTACAGAACTTTCATAATCTTGTACAAGTCGTACAAAATCGGTCAGACCGCTATAATTTGACATCTACATCTAATTGGTATTTTTTGACTAACCAAGATCATATTAATCTTTGTTAGTTAGAGATCAATCACCAATTTAAGACTTGTATACATACACCAACACACCAAGAGCCACCACATTTAAGAACGCATATAAAGATAGCAAGTTATCAGTTGCGCGCGCCTTCTCTTGTGTATATTCAACCATTCTCTTACGTGTCCCTTCCTTACTTGTCAGATCAGTTAACTTGGACGCCTGTGCCTGAATTGTCGTATAACGATCATTGAATTGCTTATTCAGATCTTCAATCTCAGCCTGCTTCTGCTTGGAGGTTGTGTACTGGTAGTTGCTGATACCACGTGTTAACTGAATTAAGAAATTCAACTTATCATTGAGCTGAACAGAGATTGTTACATACTTCTGCATTTCGGCATTGAGCTGACCAGTAGAGTTGGCGCTGGGGTTAAAAGAACCATCTGTAATAAGCTGTACCCACTTGTTAAAGGCAAACTTATAGCGAGATTCATAATAGCAATACTCTTCACGAAGTCTATTGATAACAACCTTCATCTGGGCAGCATATTCCGTGACAGGATTGAAATTGGCATTTACAGTTGCTGTGAGGCTTGGTGTGGCAGGAAGGACCTTTGACGTGACAAGGCTCTCAATGTATCTGTTCAAACTATCAGGTAGGATAATGCCATTTTCATCTTTGGCAAGATTAGCATTTGCGAATGAACTTGGATACGGAGTTCTTAGATCTACATCTGAAAAATTCTTTGTCTCCGTGGGACAAATTGGCGCAGACATACTTCTAGTTTATAATCATTTTATTGTGTCTAGCGGATAATGCCCGTTAATATTAAAATTGTCACTAAAACAGCAGAACCCATCAAGCCCATTATTGAGTATATGAATGCAGGTTTCTTGTAAAATGGTAAATCAAATGATGCCCCAGCTGCAATTGTTGCCGGAAGTGACAACACACCACGTATACCAGGCCACAATAAAAATATAGCAATGACAAATAGGGAAATAGATATCGGGAACAAATACATATAGCTGCGCTCCTCTAATGGTCGGTCAATTGCTGTAAGTAACTGCTTTCTTGATACATCTTTATAACGATTTGCGATAGCATCGGCTCTTTCCTTGGCAGCCGTATCATGTACATCAGCATCTTTCAGTTTGTCTTCAAGGTTTACGACTTCGAGCTGGAGAGCACCAATTTGCTGAAGGGTTTGCTGAACATCACCTGCGCTTGAAATATTTATGATATAATCAGATATATCCTCTTTTAGCTTTTCGGCCTCTTTCAGATGAGACTTGACTGAATTGTAGTGGTTATATATCTTCTCAAGAACAGCACCACCGCTCTGACCCGATGATCCTTTCATGCCAAGATTCTCAACGAAATCTTGTGCTGCTTTGTTGAATTCACGTACATCAATATCATATTGCTTATTAATGTAAGTGCTTAGAGCATTTTTTCTGCTATCAAAAATTGCCTTTTTGTCGACCCAGCTGCTCATTCCTCTTTTTAGTCAAGTGAAACGTTATATGTAAGCAGCCTTGCCTATGGCAGGCTTATTTCTTAGGGTAAGCAGGCTTATTTCTTAGGGTAAGCAGGCTTACCTTTTAGGGTAAGCAGACATTCCACACCTCATACTCACCACTTGAAGGTGATGGACGCGTGATCTTCACAACATCGCCTGGTACAAGACCCATGTATCGCGCAATTGGATCTGTATGGAATCGAATAATTGGCAGCTGAGCCTTGTTTGAACGGAGGCGCTTCATAAGAGCCGGTACTTCATCATCTGGCACCTTCTCGTGCCGGGGCACATAGACATGTTCAAATGGATTAATTACCAGATGGTAAATACAATAGAAACCAATGCGGCGCTTCTCAAGCCAAAGCTTATAGGCAATCATGGAATGAAGCTCCTCATTTGGAGGGTCTTGCATCATAACAATTACCTCCGTCGTAATAGGTAGCGCCTCGACTTCAGATGCGAGGAAGGAGTTGACACGTAGAGATTGATTGAGTCGGCTGCTCGGATAGAATATCGCTACTTTTCGGTTCTCGTCAGTTGAGTGATCAATCGTAAGATTCAGAGCATTGAGGAACTCGTTCTTCTGGCCTTCAGTGCACGCACGGATCTCATCGGGGCCGAACTTGCGGAATGGCGCAACATTGAAGCCGCGGCGCTCCAGGATGTTCAGAAGGTTAATACGACTTTGATAGATTGCTTCGTCCAAATTCATTGTAGCTGGTACCTACTTTTTAGGGCACATTTAGGTAGCAAATTTTTTGTTTGCTCTTAGCCCAGCTTGCGCACAGAAACAACTTGTGAATATCTCTGAGGACCTTCTTCTTCTGGACCAGGCGCTCCGCCTTCGTCATATCCTCCTAACTGAACAGCAGGTGGTCCTGCTTCAAGAGGCATCTGATACCCTCCTTGCTGAGGCATTCCAATCGCTGCCGGCGCAGCGCGGAAGGTTAGTCTGCGAGGTGAGCGCGCACGACGGACAGGCATCAGAGCACCACCTTGCTGGAATCCTGGTGGTGGCTGACTTGTATCTACAACCAAAGTTGGCGGGGCTCCAGGGATCGCACCAGGCTGGAAAAGAGGGTTTTCCTGACTCGGTTGACCAACAAACTGTGGTCCTTGTGGTAGTGGTGCTGCGGCCGCCGCAGGCGGTAAGGGCTGATCCTGGCCTTCTTGTGTTCCCTGGCGAGCATTGCGGATCATCGAAGGATAGCGCTCTTCAAGTGCAGGCAGAGGATAGACAATACTCAAAATATTCTGCGGTGTAACTGAAGCCTCATCTATTAGCCCATACTGACCAGAAGGTGTTGTCATTACATAATACTGCTTGCCGGCCGATTTGGTAAGAGCATCTGCCTCGGCTTTCATGGTACTTAGCGCGGCGCCGGCAATATTTGTTGCGGCGGCAACCTGTTGTTCTGAAGGCTGGAAAAGAGTAGCATCAGGAAGAGGTGCGAACACCTCTGGTGCCACTTCTGGAGGAGCTCCAACAGTTTGTTGAAGTGTTGTATTTACCGCTTGGTTCTCACCTTCTGCTGCTGCGGCTGCTGCGCCACCAGCCACGGGCACACCAAATGCGGCGAGCTCTGCTTCGCTCAAATCTTGCTCTTCTACCTCTGCCAACTCTGACACGTAGGGTTCAGGAAGAACCAGTCGTTGAAGAGGACCGCGTACATCATCCTTTGACATCGGATCAATCGGTGGCCGACGGAGCTGCTCAACCTCTTTCGTTGTGAGCATACGAATACCCATATTCAAATATGTCTCCAACTCCTGCTCTAACAGCTTCAGCACATACGGGGCGGCAATCTTGGAGAATGTAATGCGACTCTGATGGAGAGACGGCAAGATCTCCAAATTCTTGGCAGAATCACCAATATACTTTACAGGACCATCACAGAGGGGACAAATACGAATGTTCAAGCGCTCATTGTAAATCGGGAATGTACCACAACCATTACAGATCATGTGCGTCGTCGCATCAGAACGCTTCATCATTGACTCTTGGAAGAATTCGGAGACACCATGACAGACAATTGCGTCGCGGTCCATCTCACCAATCTTCAAACCACCCTGCTGACCACGACCACCCGTCGGCTGGTGTGTGCGTTGTTCCCTTCTTCCCTCGCCACGCGCATTCCACTTATCCTCCACCATGTGCTTCAAACGCATGTAGTAGAGCGGGCAGCAGAAGATTTGAGCCTCTACTTGTTCACCGGTGAGACCATTGTAGAGGATCTCATTACCAGCTCTCTCCGCGCCAAATTGCTGTTCTAAGATATCACCAATGCGCTATGCTGGAGAGCCTTCGTTCATAAATGCTGTGCCGTCCCCAAACATGCCCGCTGCGCAAGCAGCCTTGCCAAACAGCTGCTCCAACAGCTGCGCGATTGTCATACGACTCGGGATAGAGTGCGGGTTGACAATTACATCTGGAATTACACCATTGGCTAAGCGAGGCATATCTGAACCACGAATAAGCATACCAATTGTACCCTTCTGACCGTGTCTATTCGTAAACTTATCACCGAGCTCAGGAGAGCGATCTTGGACAACACGTATCTTAACAAGACGCATCCCTGTTGGGGAAACCGTGATTACCACCTCTTCTACGCGTCCTCTTGTCCACACTTGTGGAGTAATAGAATTATCTTTGTACTTCGTGCCAATGGCTGTGTAGCGACCCATTATAACAGTGCGTTCATCAACATACTCGCCGACACGTACAAAGCCGCGTTCGTCGAGCTTGCTGTAATCCAGGTTGGGATCAATGTCATTCCATGAGCTGATATCACGAGGATTACCAAAGCGAATCTTGGCACCAGTCATCATATCATCTTCTTCAAAGCCCTCATACGACCGATAAGCAATGGATCTGTAGAGACCACGGGCAACAGCATCCGCATTTACTACAATGTTATCTTCTTGATTGTAGCCTTGGAAAGTCGCAAGTGCCATAATTATATTAACACCATTATTCATTCGGCCCTCGCCCAAATAATTCGCATATAAGCTGCGCACAAGAGGTGCCTGCGGGTAACAAAGAACATGAACCTGATTATCATAGCGATCTTTGAAATTGGACGCGTAGAGACTGAGACCTTGCTTGGATTGCGAGCAACCAAGCTGGTTACGAGGTGCCTGGTTATGGTTTAAGAATGGAATAAGAGAATTCACCGCACCAAGCATTGTACTTGGGTGAACTTCAATATGCGTTGTTTCAGGCTGGATGGTCTCGTGGAAAGAAGAGACAAATGCCAAATTCTGTTCATAAGGATCAACGTATTCAATATAGCCAGCATATGGCTGGAGACGATCAATATAGGCTTCCAGACTAACCTCGGCCTGTTCTTCCAGTGGATCGCTGAAATCAGAATTTGAGAGGCCAACAGCGGCGCGCTGAGGATCCGAGCCCATCACAGCATCGCGCCATGTTTTGATACTGCTTAGAACATCAAGAGGAGTTGCGTTGCCATCGCGGACAATCACAAGTGGCCGAAGAGGACGACCTTCATCCGTGTTAATAAAAATCTGCCGTTCATTGTAATCAAACCCAACACTAACGCTCACCGGCAACCAGCCAGTATGTTTGAGAAGCTTCAGAACTTTGACAAGTAGGATTGGTTGTGTGCTATATCCATATAAACCATTGTTTATGACAAGCGGTACATATACAGCACGGAGTACAGGTGTGAGATCATTTGGCTTGAGTACAAATCCGCGACGATCAAGCCAGGCCATGAGAGGCTTCATCGGTGTACCTGTACTGACTGTTGCTAGAATACTCAGATTCTTTGTGATACCGATGGAACCACCACCAGGAGTCTCGTGTGTGCAGAAATAGCCAAATTGACTGCCGTGAAGATGACGAGGACCTGTTAGCTTCAGACCAGTGTCGAAATCCAAGACAACACGACGACAATGTGACATAAAATCTAAATAAGAAAGACGGGAGAGCACCTGGATCAAACCAGCCTTCTCTTCACCGAGCCCGCTTCCCCATTTACCACGGAATGCGCGCAGCAAAGCCTCCGTGATATTATTGTATTGGAAGATTTGATTCGCATTGCCTGGAGAGAAGATATTACGGAAGTTAGTGCCTTTATACAGTGTCTTATTTGCGTTATACTCGTAATCGACGTAGCGCTTAACGAGCTTCATCCATTGTCTGTAAATATCCTGAAAGAGGAGCTGTGTGGAGAATCCACTGACTAAACAGCGCTGATTACGAGTATCGTCTTTATCTGTGTCTTTCTCGAGGCCTGCCTGGACACGTAGGAGTTTGCGGACGCACTGGCCGAGGTACTGGACGCGTGCGCCAGGTTGGTTTTCAATATGCGAAAAGGCCTGGTTGTAAAGGATATCAATTACACGCGCAATGGAGGGATTTTTAACAAAGACTTTAATGAAATTCAGTGCTGCGTATTTTGTAAGGAAAGGGAATGCGTGGCTAACCGATGGTTCAAGCAAGGGCATCAAAGTCTTGGCTTCATCCGATTCAAAATCAGGGAAAATAGTGCGGCAGATATCTTCATCGGATTGAATACCCATGGCGCGGAAAATGACAAATAATGGCATGGCCTTGCGTACATAAGGTAAATTCACAACGATCGCGCCATTGTTCTTGAGAATGCCAAAGCTTACGAAGCTTCTCTTGCGTGTTTCAGGAGAAAAACAGTTGATATTAGCGTAAAGGCTGATTTTATCATCATTTTCCTGTTTTGTTATGTACAAGGTATTGAATGCCTGCTCCTGGCGTGTTACAATTACACGCTCACCGCCGTCAATAATAAAATAGCCACCATGATCTTGTGGACACTCGCCAGCTTGCTCCAAGAACTCCTTGGGTTTGTTATGAAGCACGCAATAGCGGCTGTGAAGCATAATTGGTATGCGGAACAATGGGAATTGCGGGAATTGAACTGGATCAAGCACAGTACTGACAGGTGTATTTCGTTCCATTTGCGTATAGGTCAACTTCACATAAATGTCAGCATATACAGTGGCCGAATATGTCAGATTACGCAAGCGCGCCTCATTGGGGAAAAGCAAGCGCGTTTCCTGGCCTTGCTGAAGGCTGACTGTCGGCACACCATATTTCAGCGCAGTGCCATCTTGACCACCAATATAGATTTCCACTTTATACACATACTGGTCAGTACCCTCAATGCGATCTTTCAGAATGATCAACGGATTTTCAGATTTAATAATAGTTCCTAAATCCTTCGACATAAATTGATCATAACTGTCAATGTGATGACGAGTAAAAGGATAGGTATTTGTTTTAAAATACGTATCCAGTAAATGTCGAGCAACTTCATGCCCAGATGAAACGGGACTCGACGATTCCATGACTATCTACTTGTATGAATTTTTAGGCCAATGCTGTACCAATTACTTGGCACCAGATGTAGAGATCCAAGAAGAGCCATCAAACTTGCTCATAGGGATCAAACTCATATTACCAGCAGTATAGGACAAGTAGGGAGGTACAACCTTCGTGGCATCCATCGCAGCAGCGACGGCTTGGCCATTAAAAATGCGGCTCATGTCACCAATGACACCATTAGGGTTTTGCGATACATATGGGTGTGCTGCGAAAGAGGATGCGAAGGCGGCCGGGGTCGGGATGATCTGCGCACCACCACGCTGTCTGCGTGTACGACCGCGGCTTCTGCGACCACCCTTCATTGCCCCGCAAGAGGCCGCACTTGGGAAAGATGGGCTTGGCACGTTGGCACCAGGATAGCCAGGCATAGGCTGGTAGCTCTGTGTCATGACGCCTTGGGGGTTGAGAATAGGAGGGAAGGCAGCACCTGGACGGAGCTGACCATCATCCCAAGAGGCCGGCGCAGGAGACAGACTACCACCATGCTGGCCTTTCTTAGTCATGGACAAGTAGGCCAGTGCGGCCTTGGGGGAAAGAGCCTTACCAAATGTCTGGCGCCAGATTTCTTGAAATCGGCCGGTAACCTTAGCAGGGTGAGCACCTTGCAGGAGCTTCTTAGCAGCCTGATTGACCTTTTCAAACGCACTACGAAGTTGTGGGAAAGACATGAGCTTGCTGCCTCTCTTCATTGTCTTCCTACGCGCCATTTCTGCCTTTAGACAACATTAAAGAATGACTTGGTCACATTACCTTTATTCTTATTGGCATTCGCAACGGTGTTTACAACAGAGTTTGCCATTGCTGTAGCGTTCTTATTGACATTCTTAGCAACATTTGTTACTGTATTTGCGACTGCGTTTGCGGCATTTGTCACGGTTTCAGTAATGGAGTTAATGGCTTCTGTGGGCGTGGGGATATTTGCGGCAATATCGGGAACAGGAACTTCACCGCCACGGAACTTTGTGAAGATGTAAAACAAAATAAAAAGAAGGAGGAAGCCGAATAGTATAAATGGAGCGTAGCGGATTAAGCCCATTTGCCATGTGGATAACTTGTACTCTGGCTTGAACTGATCCACGTGATGGTACACGCCGAAAGCCAGAAGAAGAGCAGCAAGGATAAGTACTACAGTTGGACTAAACTTAGGGATTAGCATGAAGCTCACTATGCCCGCAAAAATCAAAATAAACACGGATGGAAGAAAAAACTCCATGACTTCTGATAAGATTATACATTATGAACTAGCAAACCGCAACTAAATCTTCTCAATCAGATCCACATGCGTCAGCATGTGATTACGACAGCATTGCCGGGTGAGACCAAGCTCATCAAGCACTCTGGCCTCAGGCGTTTCTGGTACTTTACGACCATCAAGGAAGAAGGGCTGTGTGGCTTTATCTCCTTTGAGTTCACGCAGACGAGCCTGATAATAGCGCCATAGGCTCGCAAGCTGATTACCACAATTGAAACATAAGACGGGGATGATCATTCTACTCTGACTGGTAGGATGTGGTGAGGGCTTAAGTTGGGCTCAAATTTTAGCCACCACTGCGTGGTGGCGGCAAATACAAAAATACATCTCCGATGGATTTTAGAATTTTTCATAGTTCTTCGGTGCCCGGTGCGCGTTCAGAGGCATATAATTTCATTTTGTGGTCGACATAGAATGACTTCTATCTTGTACCACAGCGGTCTTAACTACGGTGCGACAAACCCTCTGCGCGCTGAGCTAAATGTAATTCGCGATAGCGTAACCGCGCTCGAGAAGAACTTCAAGGAGGTTGCTGTTCAGGGAGCCGGCGGTGGTGCTGCCACGGGTGCTCGTGGCGTGACTGCTGGCTTAAAAGAAGTGGCTCTTCAGATTGTGACTTTGCGCTCTGATATTGAGGGTCTGAAGACACGTATGACGGCAGCGGAGGCGGCTGCTGCCGCTGAGAAGAAGCGTTTGGAGGGAGTACTAGCAGATTTGAATTCGCGCATGACACTTACGGAGTCTGCTGTAAGTGCGGCGGTGAGCACTGTATCCGCTCTGAATACAACGGTGGCATCTCTGGCATCTGGTTCTGGTGTTGCGATGGCAGAAGTACCAACGGCGACTGGCTCTTTGGCATCTGAAGATGAAGCTCCTGCCGGCGCTGTGGCGCCTGTTGCGGAGCCTGAAGTGGCGGCTGCCGCTGTTGAAGAGACTCCTGCTGTGGCAGCAGACGAGGACGAGGCCGCATCAGAGGAAATCTTAGCATTGCTGCGCAATGCCAAAGATTAGATCCCTGCTGTCGGCGCTGCGCGTTGACAGCTCCGAGGAAATCTTGGCGATGCTGCGCAGCGCCTAAGCTGTCAAGCGCGCACGAAAAGATCGCAGAGTTGCCTCGCTAATTTTAATATCATGATCTTGAGCTAATAGCACAGATACTCTACGCAATGGTCCATTAGGGTTTTTGCGCAGCATATCTTCAATAATCGTCTGCTGTTCTTCGTCGAACTTCCCGCGACGTTTTGGTTTTTCCGAAGCTTCTGACTTGGAGTCAGACTTGCCTTCAGACTTAGAGTCTGACTCTTCAAGGCGCATTGGACCAGCAGAGGTTTGCTTGAGAGGTTGAATTTCCAAAAGCCCAGCATGATGTTTGTCATGGCAGCCCGCGCAGACAGTAATCAGATTCCGCGGATCATTCTTATGAGAGCCATCTTTAAAGAATCCCGCAGAGTCAGCATCGGCCTGTTGCTTGATGTGGTGAACTTCAAGAGCTGTGGCGGTGGCTGCCCCGCAAAGCTCGCACGCCTGGCGCACAACATGTTCCGAGTAAATACTCTTTGTCTGTTCCTCTCCTAAGAATGCCTGACGATAACGCAGAGCCTTCTCATAATATTCAAGCGGCACAGCACTTGCTCGTGCGACTTCAAGACCATACAGCGAAGAGCCTGGGCCTGGTGTTAGAGTACGATCATAGAAGAGAATATCACGTGCCCGATCATAATGGACACGTAGGTGATAGACTTTGAGACCGAGGGTTTCTGGCGGTGGCAGAATCTGGAGTAGGTTATGAAGATGCGTCGCAAAAATAAATCGTGACCGACGCTCGGCGAGCCAGTCAATACCAGCGGCAACAAGAGCATGTGCGGATGCCGTTTCCGTGCCTGAGCAGAGTTCATCACCTAGGACAAGTGTATGCTGGTTCGCATGTGCAAGAACTTCACGCATCTCCGCCATTTCAACGGCAAATGAGCTCAGGCCTGCCCATAAGTTATCTTGATTTAGGATACGGGTGAATAAACAGCGGAACGGGCTAAGCGCACACTTCGTGGCCGGCACAAATGCGCCGGCTTGCGCAAGAAGCACCGCAATTCCCGTGGCCTTCATCAAACTGCTCTTGCCGCTTGCATTCATTCCATAAATGAGCCAACCGTTGCCCGCCTTCTCAGTACCCAGACTAACATTATGTTTCACATACTCTGTACGTGTCAGCATCGCCTCAATAAGAGGATGGCGAAGATTCTCCAGGTGAACCTCAGATTCATTTGTGGCAAGTAAAGTTGGACGTACAAATCCACGCTGAGCACTTACAGAAGCAATACACTGTTCAATATCTAAGTTCTCAACCCAGGCCTCTAGTGGTTGCCAGAGTTCCTTAGTTGCATCAACAAAGACCTGGCAGACGTTTGGCAGAGCAGCCGCAATAGTTGCCTTTAGTTGTTGACGGAGGCTAAAAGTGCGATCATGCGCATTCTCCAGCCAGCGACCTTCAACGGTTGCTCCAGATTTGAGGACATGTAGAGAAATGGCTTTGGCCCCGTAATTTGTCGTGAGCTGTGTACTAGCAGCAATTGTCTTGGCAAGGCTTTCACCGACGAGTTTAGAACAGCGCATGGAATAAATAGATTTCTCCTTTGGATCATAGCGAATTGCTTCAGGAGCCAGACCACCTTCCTTAATAAGCGCTTTGCGGAGATCCTCAACAGATGTCTTTATTTGCGCAATCTTATCTTCCAAGCTATCAGCTGTTGGATGTTGACCTCTATGAAAGAATGATGTATCCTCACTAGCCTGAGCAGCACGATCCATATCAAATAGATCACATAGACTACTTGTCAGTACACATGGAATTTCATCTGATAGGCCTTCTGCGAGTGTTGGGTGTGGTGCCAGGAGTTTTAGGAGAGCCTGAACTGACTTGTAAGATGTGTGAAGAACCACAATATCTTGTGGTTGTGGAGTACCACAGAGCATTTTGCGATGAATACGAGGAATATCGTAAATAGCCGACAAGTAGAGTGTGAGTGATTTCTTTTCTTCTTGCGTGAGGTTCTGATGGGCCGTGATGCGTGTATAACGTTGTTCAAGAGTTGCGGGATCATAGATTGGATTCAGAATGCGCGGGCGGATACCGCGTTTGCCAAGAGGTGTAAGACACTTATCAAAGAGACTCAGAACGGAGAGTTGCTGTTGGTTTGTGATCATTTGGAGTTGTGTAAGGGCCGAGTTGCCGAGGCGGACTTGGTGCTTGGGGCACCATTGGCGGTTCTGCTCTAACCTTTCAAAGGAGGATGGAAGATGATCTTCGACGAATTTAAGAGTCGCGATGAGAGCATGCTCTTCAGGTTGGGTTTGGAGATGGAGATAAGTGCGGACAGGTAGAAGAGATTTAATATTATAGACTTTACGGAGATACTCTTCGCGGACAACTGGTGATTGTAGTGCTAGGACCCATGGGCGGATGTGAATAACTACTGCTGCGGTGGTGCCGAGTCTCTGCTTAATCTGTTCTGATGTTGGCTGTGTGAGCTGCGAACCATTCCACCAGACGATCGCTTCACGTGGTGCTAGGACTTGAAAGAAATGTGCTAGATCATCACTTACCCATTGACTGCCACGACCTGTAAATTGGCCGGCAAGCGTATATGTAATACCGGTCGTTAGATCGAATGCGGTAGCGGCGAATGAGGGTGGCGCGCTCGGGTCACGCGACTCTTCGCAGAGGATCCCAATGAGATAGGCCGAGTCGGCCGCACCAAGTACTTCTGTATGGGTTGCTGGTGAGAGAATTCGTGCGGCTTCGCGTGCTTTGACGGAACCATCGGACCTCTTTACCTGATCGACGAGTACAACTGTCCAACCTTGACCTGTAAGACGACCTGCCCATTTGTGAATACTGAACTCTGGAACGCCGGCAAAAAGACCATCTTTCCCTGCTTGTCCATCGCCTTTGCGGATTGTCAAATTAATACCCAGAATATCTAGAATTTCTTTGACATTACATTCTGTCTGACCTGTAGTGGGATCTTGGCTATCATAGAGCTCATAGAACGAACCGACAAGTAGGAAGATACATGTCTGAGGGCCATATGTGGCTCTGTATTTATCATAAAACTTCTTGTACACGTCGTACATTTGATTGGGTAAGGCGGCTGCTTGCGTTGACATGGCGGTCGTGGCTTAGGCCTTGTTAGTCGTCTAGGACTTGTTAGTCGTCTAGGACTTGTTAGTCGTCTAGGACTTGTTTGTGGTTATCTTGTAGTCGGCGTA
>JACCDO011190584.1_pt1 | contig 24884 bp, 27 predicted proteins | sample 7446101 | NCBI WGS metagenome assembly JACCDO01 (sample SAMN15323440, study PRJNA562643) | freshwater metagenome | isolation source: river surface water | place: USA:Blue River Watershed | collected 2017-08-16 | reverse complement strand
GCTGAATTGGCGCGCCGCCTGGGCAAAAGCCAGTTCGTCTTGAAGATGGCGGCCCAAGTCTGATAAAGCGTGCCACAGGGCAGCAGGGCAATCTGCACGGGCATGGCCTAAAAAAGCCGTGTAAGCCCAGCTTGCTAGGGACTGGGGACGTAAGCGGGCACTGAGAGGGGCGAGGGCAAAGTTGTGGGCGATCCCCGGCAGCCATCGTGCCCCTAGGGCCAAGCTACGTGCAGCGCTTAACTGGGTAAAGACATTCGCGGCGGGGCCGGATGGCCGTAGTGCTAAGGCCCTCGCCGATAAGGCAAAGCGTTGGCGGCATGCTGCCGCATCCGCTTGGGCCCGTAATGCCGTGGCGCTGCTGGGCTCTAGAGTGAGGGCGAGATCGGCTTTGCCGGCGAGGGTGCGGGCACATTGGTGGTGTACCGCATCGGACTCGGCCTTAGTAGTAAACCGCATGCCCAGTATCCAGGGGTAAATCTTGGTCGAAACAGCGCTGGAAATATTCAGCGAGCAGCGGCTTTTCGGCGTCGTCGCACTTATTCAAGAAACTGAGGCGAAAGGCGGTGGCGACATCGCCAAACAGACGGTTATTTTCTGCCCAGGTAATCACGGTACGGGGCGACATCACGGTCGATAGTTCGCCTTGCATAAACGCGCTGCGGGTCAGATCGGCCAGACTGACCATGGCGGCCACGGTGGCTTGGCCCGATGCGCTGTTATAGCTGGGGTTGCGGGCCAAAACGATGGCAACTTCTTGATCGTGGGCCAAGTAGTTGAGGTGGGCCACGATATGCCAGCGATCCAACTGGCTTTGATTGAGCGGTTGGGTGCCATGGTACAAGCCACTGGCATCGCCTAAGCCGACCGTATTGGCTGTGGCAAATAAGCGAAACGCCGGGTGGGGTGTAATGACTTTGTTTTGGTCTAGCAATGTGAGTTTGCCTTCCACTTCCAGCACGCGCTGAATCACAAACATCACGTCAGGACGGCCCGCATCGTATTCATCAAAAATTAACGCCGTGGGATGTTGTAGCGCCCAGGTGAGTACGCCAGGGCGAAACTCGGTCACTTGTTTGCCATCTTGCAATACGATGCCATCTTTGCCGATTAAGTCCATCCGGCTGACATGGCTATCGAGATTAATGCGCACGCATGGCCAGTTGAGGCGAGCGGCGACCTGTTCAATATGACTGGATTTTCCAGTGCCATGATAGCCTTGCAGCATGACGCGGCGATTGTGGGCGAAGCCAGCCAAAACGGCTAAAGTGGTTTCTTTATCAAATAGATAAGCTTCATCTTTTGGCGGTACATGCTCGGACGGCGCAGAAAAGGCCGGAACCATGAGATCAGAATCAATCCCAAATAGTGAGCGCACAGAGGCTTGGATGTCGGGTTGCTGCGGAATGAAGGCGTTCATTTGTAAATTTATGAAATGAATTTATTGGTTTGTTTTGTAAATAGACCAATATTAGGCGTTTAACCAACGCTTTAGTTTTTTAAGATTTTCCCAGTCATGGTTAATGTGGGGTGAATGGCGAGCTCGCAAGAAATTCGGCAGACGAGAGGTCCATAAATGCCACCAGTGTCTTATGTAAAAAATATAAAAAAGAGCGGAGTTAGATGGTATGGCTGTTTGCGCAGCAATTGTTTTTTTGCTAGGAAAAATCTTACGACATATTAACTTTAACTTATTTGTCCAACCCATAGCATCATTTATCTCTTCACTGAGCATGGCTTCTCCCCGTGCGTTGTAATCGCATAGAGTCAGGAGGGCTGATTCAACCAAAATTTGCTGAGTGGATTGTCTAATTGATTGTATTTCATCGGGCCATGTGATTTTCTGGGGGCCATAGTAATATTCTAAAATCATTAAAGACAGGCACGATGAACGTATTTGTTGGCAATCCCTAGCTAATTCCCAAAATGATGGCCAATCAATGGTATGTGATTGAATTAAGTAGGCTAAGTCAGAAATAAATAGGCTACCGTTATTAAAGTAGTGATGGTCAACGGCATGTTCAATGAGATACAAAAGTAAATGTGAAGCGGACATAAATTTAATTTCCGTATCCGCTATGGATTTTGTAATGGCAGCTTCCCAAAGTTCTGGTCTTGATCCCATCCCCATCTTGGACCGGGCGATGGATTCATCGAGCGTTAGCTGGTGATGTAGCTCAATAAACACGGAGCCAGGAGTATAAAATATGTCAGGAAGATGGTGGTGTGTTGCCAACCATGCAGCGGGGTCTCCAGGTGTATATGCGCTACGCTGCCAACCCCGTGCTAGCAAGGCGTTAAATGCGTCTAACACTTTGGATTTTGGGGTTAGTATATCCAGATCACGTAATGGGCGTAGTCCAGGGTGCGGATAGACGTGATAGGCCAAGTAGGCCCCTTTCAGCGCCAGATTGGGGATTCCAGCTTGGTTTAAGGCGCGCACAGAGAGTATCAAATCTCTTTGTATAGTCATTTGCCGCACCGATGACCGTTTAAAGCTGTCGGCTAGTTCGGTCAGGATGGGGGCGGGAACAGCTAGGCCTGGGTGTTCGTGTTGTAGGCGCCAATGGAGTAGGGGTTTGAGCCGGTGTTGTCCGGCCATGTCCATGATCTTTGTCCAATCCGTATCGTCCAGCTGGGCAATACTTTCGGCGGAAACGGGGCGATATGTGCCTAGCAAATCCAACAGTAAGAGCTGGAGCTGAGGGAGTGTGTGGCTCATAGGGCGGTCAGGTGCAAGTGTTTGATTTGTTGCCAGTTGCCTTGGGCATGGACTTGGCCGTTGTGCATGATGATGACTTGATCGGCATGCTCTAAGGTGGGCAAACGGTGGCCGATGATGACCACCGTCAGGTCGCCATGCAGGTGCTCAATGGCTGCGCGAATGCGCGCTTCGTTATCTTTGTCCAGGGCGCTAGTAGCTTCGTCGAGAATGAGCAAGGTCGGTTGCTTTAACAGGGCGCGGGCCAGGGCAATCCGTTGCCGCTCTCCTCCCGACAGGCGTACGCCGCCGTCCCCTACAATCGTATCCAAGCCTTGCGGTAACTTGAAGACAAACTCCGCCGCTGCTCGTTCTAAGGCTTGTCGCAGCTCGCTTTCGCTGGCTTGGGCCTGACCCCATAGCAAGTTCTGGCGGATGCTATCGTGAAATAAAAAGACCTCTTGCGGTACGTAAGCGACGGAGTGGCGCCAACGCATGCGGGCGGTGTCTTGAATGGGGACGCCGTCTACGGTCAGTGTGCCGTGATCGAGGCTTAACAGTCCCATGAGCACATCAGCCAATGTGCTTTTGCCCGCGCCGGAGGCGCCCATGATGGCGGTGGTGGTGCGCACTGGAAAGCGCAGGTTGATGTCTAGTAGCGCAGGCTCTGCTCGACCGGGGTAGTGAATGCGGGCTTGCTCGAGGCGAATATCGTGATTGATCGGCCAAGGTTTTGTGTCCCCGTGGGCGTTGGGTTCGGCGGCGGCTTGGCAGTCGAGTAAGAGCTGTTGTGTTTCACTCACGGCAGGCAAGGCGTGCAGCCAGTGGTGCACATGTTGCTGGGCCATGTTGAACATGGGAATTAAGCGGGCAAACACCAAGACCAGGGTCAACAATTCGGGGAGTGCTACTTGGAGGTGTTGCAAGCCTAAGTACAGATAACAGCACAGTAAGGCCACGCCGCCGAATTGGAATAAAGCACGGGATAGGCTGGAGCTGAGTTGGAAATCCAGTTGCTGTTGTCGGAGCTGTCCGGTGCTCTGGACAAAGACATCTAAATGCTGCTGTTCGTTGCCCAGAATCTTGGTGAGTTTGAGCCCAGCAAGACTTTCTTGGATGGTGTGTTGCAAGGTTTGGTTGGCGTGCCCGAGGGTGTTACCCAGTTTTAAGGCATGGCGCCGTTGTCCAGATAAGGCCCAAAACACCAGACTGCCCGTAACGATAGCCAAGGCTGTGATTTGCCACGAAAGGGCTAGGGCGGCAAACAGATAGGCGCCCATAGAGGCTAAAGCCGCTAACAGCCCTAAGCCAAAATGCAGGCCAATGCCGACGCGGGTGACATCGGTGAGCAAGAGATTGGCGTGATTGCTTTTGCTGCCCATGGCCAGCCAGCGCCATTCGGCGTGCAATAAACCCGCAAAGCAGCGCTCACGCAATTGATCCACGAGAGCGAATTGCAGGCGTGTGGCCAAGACATTCCGCGCATGCTGAATTGCACTGGTGCAACCGACCAAAAGCAAAAAACTGAGCAGCAGCCCGCCCATGGAAATAGGGATGCCGATGGTGAGCAAGGCTTTGGATAGCAGTTGTACCAAACCGCTACCGGAATTAGGTGTGCCCTGGAGCAATTCCAGTAGGGGCACCAGCAACAAAATACCGATCCCCTCACTGAGACTGCTGGCGACCATTAACAGCAGTAGCAGTGCCACATGCCGTGTCGGCGCGTGTCCCAACAGCTGGGCAAATAAGCGGATAGCGTTCATAGGCCGCCTAAGGTGGGCGCAACGAATTGGCCGACCACCGTAAATTGGTCAAAACTAAAGCCCCCGGTGACGCGCACCCGGCCACTGACCACCCAGGCGTGGGCCTTCATTGCTCCTGTGGCCTGATCTCGTTGGACGCCGAAATAGATGATGTAGGGCATGCGGTATAAGCCCAGCAATAGCTTGGCCACAATGGCTTGCGGGAAGCAGTTGGATGTCCAAGGGGTGTACTTGGCGGTCATTTGTACGAGGCGGCTGATTAGGCGAGCCCGTTGTTCTTGGCTAGGGGAGATAAGCGGTAGCCAAGGCGCGGGGGCACGACTCAGGCCGAGGTGGGGCGCTAGTGTGCGAAATGGAATATTGAAAATCAGGAACTTGGCGATACCCAGCAATAGATAGGTGGGCACAAAGCCAAGCTGCACCCAGAGGGGCGCGGCGAGAAAGGTTTTGGTCTTGCGTATTAGACGGCTGACGATGGGGGGCATACGTTTTGGGGCGGGATTAAGCCCCGACACTGAAGTTGATCCAATACCATTGCTAGGCAGTGCTCAATGCTGTGTTCAGCCGTATTTACGACCATATCCGCTTGAGTAGGGGCCTCGTAGGGCGAGCTAATGCCCGTGAAATTAGCCAGTGTCCCAGCCCGTGCTTGTTGATACAAGCCTTTGACATCGCGCTGCTCGCACACGCTGAGCGGGGCTGAGCAATAGATTTCCAGAAACTGTCCGGGGCTAAAGAGCGCTCGTACCCGGTCTCGGTCAGCAGCCAGGGGGGAAATAAAGGCGCTGAGGACTACGCAGCCTGCATCGACAAAGAGTTTGCCCACTTCGCCAATACGGCGGATGTTTTCTTGGCGATCAGGTAAGGAAAAGCCCAAGTCTCGACACAAGCCATGGCGCACATTGTCACCATCTAAAACATAGGTGTGAATGCCTAAATCATGCAGGCGCTTTTCTAGGCCATGGGCGAGAGTCGATTTACCCGAGCCCGACAAGCCTGTGAACCACAAAAGCGCGGCGCCATGGCCGTGCAACCGCTCTCGATCAGCTGGGCTAACGAGGCTGGTATGGGGCACAAGATGCGGTGTGTTCATTGGATGCGGAGCTAGACAAACAAAAGGGGAAGCCACTGGGCTTCCCCTTTTTTACGTTAGAGCCGAGTTCGCTTAACGCAGACCAGCGGCGTAGTCTGCCACGGCCTTGATTTCCGGATCGGTCATTTTGATGGCGATGTCGCGCATCATCTTGGCCGGATCATTAGCACGTTCGCCAGCACGGAAACCCTTCAGCTGGGCTTCGATGTACTCAGACCACTGACCTGACAGGCGGGGGAACTGGGCAGGCAAACCAGCACCAGCGGGGCCATGACAGCCTGCACAAGCGGGAATACCCTTGGAGATATCACCAGCACGCCACAAACGCTGCCCCACAGCGACGCTCTTGGGATCTTTGGTGACTTCGGCCTTCAACGTTTGGCTGCTGTAGTAAGCGGCCACGTTGCGGGCGTCGTCATCGGTCAGAGCCATGGCCATGCCATTCATGATGGCATTGACACGCTCCGGCTGCTTATCGCCCTGCATTTTGAAGTTGCGAATTTGCTTTTCCAGATACTGGGGCACTTGGCCGGCCAGTTTGGGGTAGGTGGGCACCGGGCTATTGCCGTCCGGACCGTGGCAACCGGCACAAACGCCGGAGGCCGTTGCTTGGCCTTTGGCGATGTCAGCCTTCGGAACTTCCTTCTCGGCAGCCTGCGTCACGGAGGCGGCGGCAAGAGCCAGCGACAACAGCGCGAACCGGTTGATCAGCTTCATAACGTCTCCTAAATTAAATCCTGGAATCCCATAAACCTGCTATTCTATACCAACTTATCCCCCGATCACCACGCTTATTGTCCTCGGTAGTCTCCTTGATAGTCCTTGTGGCTCACCGATCGGACCATTCAATTTCCCCCGCCGTTTAGCTCCCATGTCTTTGTTTCGCCATGCCGCATTTGATATATCTGTGGCCAAGTACAGTGAATTACCGCCCGTAGGCCCCCCAGAAGTCGCTTTTGCTGGCCGTTCTAATGCGGGTAAATCCAGTGCTATCAATACCTTAGTGGGGCATACGCGCTTGGCGTTTGTGTCCAAAACACCGGGGCGCACGCAATTAATTAATTACTTCCGTTTGCACAATGGCGGCTTTTTGGTGGATTTGCCCGGCTATGGTTATGCCGAAGTCCCAGACAAAGTAAAACGCCAATGGGAACGCCTGCTGGAAGACTATTTAACTCGCCGTCCCAATTTAGTGGGTTTGGTGCTGATTATGGATGTGCGCCATCCCTTGAAAGAATTGGATAAGCGCATGATCGAATGGTTTGCACCCTCAGGTCGTCCTATCCATATTCTCCTGACCAAGAGTGACAAATTATCGCGCTCCGAGTCGATGGCGACATTGGCGGCGGTAAAGCGGGCGCTGGTGGAGTTTCAGGAGCAAGTGACGGTGCAGCTGTTTTCTAGCTTGAAAAAGACCGGCATCGAAGAGGCCGAGGCTGCGATTGCACCGTGGCTGATTACCGAAGAGCTTGAGCCCATGCCGGGCGCAGACGAGCGGGCCTGAAAAAGAAGAACCCCCCGACCCAAGGGGAGAAAGCCGGGGGGTGAGGCCTGATGTACAGGCGTCGCTCCGGGAGGAGGAGCGACCGATGGGAAATACGCACCATCTGCGCTCTCGGATAGCTTAGGCCGCTAATAGTTCCCGAGCGCGTGCAGACTTACAAACACTTACACCCGTCCATTCATCCCTTGCAGGACACGCTATGACCAAACAAACCATAACTGGCCGCTTTGGCGGCACCCGTATGCGGCGCATGCGTCGTGATGATTTTTCTCGGCGTCTCATGCGCGAGCATCAACTCAGCAGTGATGATTTGATTTATCCGGTGTTTGTGCGCGAAGGCCAGGGCATTTGTGAGGCTGTTCCCTCCATGCCGGGTGTGAATCGCATGAGTTTGGATGTATTGCTGCCCGTGGCAGAAGAGGCCTTGAAGCTAGGCATTCCGGCCTTGGCCCTGTTCCCCGTGATCGACAGCGACAAAAAGAGCTGGCTAGCGGAAGAGTCCTACAACCCGGATGGTCTGGTGCCCCGCGTGGTAGCGACACTGAAAAAAGAGTTCCCGGAACTTGGCATCATCACTGACGTGGCCCTCGATCCTTATACCAGCCATGGTCAGGACGGCTTGATTGCGGAAAACGATGCTCGCGCCTATGTATTGAACGATGAAACCCTGGAGGTTTTGGCCAAGCAGGCTTTAAGCCATGCCCAAGCCGGTGCCGATGTGGTGGCCCCGTCGGACATGATGGACGGGCGTATTGCCCGTGTGCGTGCCGAATTGGATGGCGCCCAGCAAATCTACACCCGCATCCTGGCCTATTCCGCCAAGTATGCCTCCAGCTTCTATGGCCCGTTCCGGGATGCAGTGGGGTCTGCTGGCAATTTGGGCAAAGGCAATAAGTACACCTACCAAATGGATCCGGCCAATAGCGACGAAGCCCTGCGTGAAGTCGCGTTGGACATCGACGAAGGCGCGGACATGGTGATGGTAAAGCCGGGTATGCCCTATCTGGACATTGTGCGTCGGGTGAAAGAGGAATTCGGCGTGCCCACCTATGCCTATCAAGTCAGTGGCGAATACGCCATGCTCAAAGCGGCGGCGGCCAATGGTTGGCTGAATGAAGAGGCTTGCATGTTAGAAGCGCTGCTGTGCTTTAAGCGTGCAGGGGCCGATGGCATCCTGACCTATTTCGCCATGGATGTGGCGCGCTATCTGGCACAGCGCTAACACGGTTGTCCATAGGGCGAGTGCAAGGCGATGAAATCCATGTCCCGAAGCCTGCTGTCTTACCTGTGCTTATGCTTGCTGCTCTGGGGATTGGCGGGCTGCCATAAACCCGCCCCTCTGCATGCCCAGGAATCTTATGTGTTTGGTACGCGGGTGGAGGTGCTGGTCTACGGCGCCCCGGAAGCTCAAGCGCGAGAGGCGGTGGCAGCGGTGCTGCGGGAATTTGACCGCATGCACCGGGCCTATCATGCGTGGCAGCCGTCGGAATTGACTCGTCTGAATGAGGCCATCGCACGGGGCGAGTCTGCCATTCCGGTCTCGCCAGAGTTAGCGGCGATGTTGCAAGAAGCGCAAGCCATTTCCCGCCAGTCGGACGAGTTGTTTGACCCGGCCTTGGGGCGTTTGATCGCCCTGTGGGGGTTTCATAACGATGAGTTCAAGCCGCTGTTGCCTGATCCGGTACAACTGGCGCAGCGAGTGGCTGAAAAACCGCGCATGTCCGACTTGAGTATCGCCAATGGTCAGGTCACAAGCCGGAATCGGGCGGTGCAAATTGATCTGGGTGGCTATGCTAAAGGTTTTGCGCTGGATCGGGCTGCCGCCATATTAAAAGCCCAAGGTGTACAGAACGCTCTGATTAACATCGGTGGCAATGTTATGGCTTTGGGTAGTAAAGGTGCAGACCCTTGGCGGGTGGCGATTCAAAGCCCCCGTTCGCCCACGCCACTGGCGGCTTTGAGTCTCAAAGACGGCGAAGCGGTCGGCACGTCTGGGGATTACCAGCGCTTTTTCGAACTCGAAGGGCAGCGTTACTGCCATATTCTCGATCCTCGCACCGGGCGGCCTTCCCGTGGTACGGAGGCGGTGACGGTGTTGATTGCCCCTGGCCCCCAAGCAGGCATGCGCTCGGATGCCACCAGCAAGCCCTTGTTTATTAGTGGTGGTAACTGGCTGCATTACGCCCAGCGTTTGGGCGTCGCTCAGGCCTTACGGGTGGATGAGCAGGGTGTGGTGCATGTGACGCCAGAGCTGCGCAAGCGTCTTAGCTTCAGTGATCGCACGATCCAGATCGTGGAAGAAAACTGGCCAGCACAGTGAAAGATGATTGATGCAATAGACATTAAAAAAGCCGCTGCTGCGGCTTTTTTAATGGGCGGTGAGGCGTGCTTAGACCGAGAAGGACGAGCCGCAGCCGCAGGTGCTGGTGGCGTTGGGATTGCGGATTACGAATTGGGAGCCTTCCAGACCTTCGGTGTAGTCGATTTCAGCGCCGACCAAGTATTGGAAGCTCATGGGGTCGATCAGCAGGGTTACGCCGTTCTTTTCCAGGGTCGTGTCGTCTTCGGCGGTGGTTTCTTCAAAGGTGAAACCGTATTGGAAGCCGGAGCAGCCACCGCCAGTCACGAACACGCGCAGCTTCAGATCGGGATTGCCTTCTTCGGCGATCAAATCCTTCACCTTGGCAGCAGCGTTATCGGTAAACAGCAAGGGGGACGGGGTTTCAGTGGTAGCAGTCATGGTGTTCTCCAGGGTTGGGGGCTGCATTATGAGAATGATTAGCCTGGGATGCAATTGCCCAGACGGTACATAGTCTGGGCACTGGGGCTGATTTCAAGACTCGCTTTACGGCAGGATCGGAATTTGGCTCAGACCCATGTCTTCCGGCAGGTCGAACAGGATATTCATGTTCTGCACCGCTTGACCGGCGGCACCCTTAACCAAGTTATCAATCACCGACAGCACCACCAGCGTGTCGCCGCCTTGGGGACGATGCACGGCAATGCGGCAGGTGTTGGCAGCGCGCACGGAACGGGTTTCTGGGTGGCTCTTGGCCGGTAGCACATCCACAAAGGTTTCGCCCCGGTAGCGCTCTTCAAACAAGGCTTGGAAATCCACATCTTTGGTGATGCGGGCGTACAGGGTGGCATGAATGCCGCGAATCAAGGGGGTGAGGTGGGGCACAAAGGTTAAGCCCACCGGTTGTCCGGCCATGAGCGAGAGACCTTGACGAATTTCCGGCAAGTGGCGGTGGCCCGGCACACCATAGGCCTTGAAATTGTCAGAGGCTTCTGAGAACAGCGCATGGACTTCTGCCTTGCGACCGGCGCCAGAAACGCCCGATTTGGCGTCCGCAATCAGGCTGGATACATCGACCACGCCTGCTTCGACCAAAGGCGCAAAGCCCAGTTGCACCGCCGTGGGGTAGCAGCCGGGGTTGGCGATCAAACGAGCGCCTTTAATGGTGTTGCGGTTCAGTTCCGGCAAGCCATAGACGGCTTCGGCCACCAGATGGGGGGCGGCGTGTTCCATGCCGTACCACTTTTGCCATTCCGCTACATCTTTAATACGGAAGTCGGCGGCCAAGTCGATCACTTTCACGCCCGCATCCAGCAAACGCTGGGCGTCTTTCATGGCGATGCCGTTGGGGGTGGCAAAGAACACCAAATCACATTTGTCTAAATCGGATTTGGCTGGATCGGTAAAGCACAGGGAAACACGTCCGCGCAGGCTGGGGAACATGTCTGCTACGGGCAAACCCGCATCGCCACGGGAGGTAATCGCGGTTAATTCAGCTTGGGGATGTTGCGCCAACAGTCTGAGTAATTCGACCCCGGTGTAGCCGGTGCCACCAACAACGCCTACTTTGACCATATTGATCTCCTGGAAAGAAGCTTGGGATTTGACCAGAAAAAATGCCGCCCGTGGGCGGCATTTTTGTTGCAGCGGTGAACCGCAGCGCAATCGAAAACAGATTAACGCTTGGAGAACTGCTTGCGGCGACGTGCTTTGTGCAGACCGACTTTCTTACGCTCAACTTCACGAGCGTCGCGGGTCACGAAGCCAGCTTGAGACAGAGCGGACTTCAGGGTCGCATCGTAGTCCACCAGAGCGCGGGTGATGCCGTGACGCACAGCACCGGCTTGGCCGGATTCGCCGCCGCCAGTCACATTCACCAGAATGTCAAAGGTGGTTTCGTGCTGGGTGAGTTGCAGCGGCTGGCGAACGATCATACGACCGGTTTCGCGAGAGAAGAACTCGTCCAGGGGCTTATCGTTAACGGTGATCTTGCCGGAGCCCGGCTTGATGAACACACGTGCGGTGGCGGTCTTGCGGCGACCGGTACCGTAGTTGTAATTGGCAGCCATGTTGATCCCTTATTAGACCTCGAGGGCCTTGGGTTGTTGAGCCGTGTGCGGATGTTCGCTACCAGCGTACACCTTCAGCTTCTTCAGCATGGCGTAGCCCAGCGGACCCTTGGGCAGCATACCCTTCACGGCCTTTTCCAGGACGCGAGCGGGGAAACGCTGCTGGAGCTTCTTGAAGTTGGTTTCGTAGATACCGCCGGGGTAGCCGGAGTGACGGTAGTACATCTTGTCGTCGGTCTTGTTGCCGGTTACGCGCAGCTTGTCCACATTGACCACAACGATGAAATCGCCGGTGTCCACGTGGGGGGTGTATTCGGTTTTGTGCTTGCCGCGCAGGCGGTGAGCGATTTGGCTGGCCAGCCGGCCGAGCACCTTGTCCGTCGCGTCGACGACGAACCAGTCGCGCTTGACCTCGTGGGGCTTGGCGGAAAAGGTTTTCATGAATATGTTCCTCGGCAGCTTTCTAAAATAAAGGCGTACTGCGAAAAGCCCAAGATTGTAAATGAGGTGAATTCCGCGTGTCAAACACTTGTTGGGAAATTTTCGTCTGGGTACTGTGGCTGAGGGCCGTTTTTGGATTGAAGTTGCTCGCGAGTCCCGTTAGCATGCGGGCCCCTTTGGTTTAATTTCCCAGTGAGATCGCGTTTATGACTACCTCAACTTCTGCGCTGCCTGAGCGCGTGCAACTGGATCCGGTTCACCCTCTCGATCATCGTCAATTACGCAATGCCTTGGGTAGCTTTGCTACCGGGGTGGCGGTGGTGACGGCGCGCTGTGCAGACGGTCGTTTGCTGGGGGTGACGATTAATTCGTTTAGCTCCGTGTCGTTAGAGCCGCCCCTGGTGCTGTTTAGCTTAGGTAATCATTCCCCGAGTTTGGAGCTATTTACCCAAGTGACACACTTTGCAATCAATATCTTAGCGGCAGACCAGACGGAGTTGTCCCAGCGTTTTGCCACCTCTGGCTCTGACAAATTTGCAGGTTTGGCTTGGCAAGAAGGGGAAGGCGGTGCGCCGGTGTTGCCCGGTTGCTGTGCGTGGTTTGAGTGCGAAAACACGGCCCGTTACCCCGGTGGCGACCATGAAATTTTCTTGGGCCGGGTGCTGGCCTATGGTCAAGAGCAACGCTCGCCGCTGCTCTTCCATCGTGGCCGTTACGCGCAATTGGCGGAAACGGTCTAAGCCCTGTGTAGGCCCCTGCTTTGGGGGCCGTACTCGATGGCGTTTAGTGCATAAACAGCGTCGAGCCCCACAGCGCTATACCTGCTGCTGAGGCACCGAGTGCACCCATATACAGCCAGTTTTTGCGCGTCAGCACGGTGATGGACGCTAAAGAAATCGCCACTTGCATCAGCGTTAGGGCTTGGGCAAGGCGATGGTGGGGGTGCATGGCGGCTTCGGAGGCCTCGTTAAAGTGCTGAGACTCCTTTTCCAGCTCTTCCGCCTTGGCCTTGATGTCGGCCTTTTCTTTCTTGTAGCGCTCCACTTCTGACTTGTAGAACTCCACCTTGTCCTTGGGGGCTAAGGCTTGGGCCAGTTCGGCCAAGTTTTGCTTATTGCTCTTGCCTTGGTAGTAATTCCATTGGTCAGAGGCTTCGGCGCGTTTTAGCACTGCCTCATTCTTGTACATCATGGCTTCATTTTGTGTGGCACCACCTTGGTAGCCGAGCACGGCGCCAATGGTGGACAAAATGGCGGTGGTGACCGCAACTTTATTGGCAAGGCTATCGCCGCCGTGGGCGCCGTGTTCAACAGCATGGTCATGGGGGCCGTGTACGTGGAAACCGTGTCCAGACATGGGGTTACTCCTCAATGGCTTGGTAAGTTACGAAATCAAAGGCCAGCGCGTGCCGTTCATCGGCGGGGTGAGCCACGCGCTTTATCTCTTGGAAACGCTGGCGCGCAAAGTCAGGAAAATATACGTCACCTGTGACCGAGGCGTGAACTTCAGTCAGATATAAGGTCTGGGCACAGGGCAGGGCCAACTGGTAAATCTCGCGGCCACCGATCACAAACACCACCTCCGCGTCGCCACACAGGGCTAGGGCCTGTGCAATGTGGCTGCACACTTCGGCGCCTGCAAGGCTTAGGGAGCTATTACGGCTGATGACGATATTGCGCCGGTTGGGCAAGGGACGACCTAAAGAATCCCAAGTCTTGCGTCCCATGATGATGGGGTGGCCCGAGGTTAATTCTTTGAAATACTTCAAATCGTCCGGCAAGCGCCAGGGCAGGGTGTTGTTGTGGCCGATAACGCCATTCGTCGCAACGGCGGCAATCAAAGCTAAACAGGGCATGGGGCCTCTCAGAGAGATGGGGCAAATGGGGGCGCATTGTGCCGCCTAGGCGCTGGGATGAAAAGATCTGGCCGGATGTGGCGCAGGCCCTAGCGCTTGCCCATGATGGCCACGCCAATAATCACCAGCACTGCCCCGGACATTTGCCACACGGATAGCTGTTCTCCCAGTAGTAGCCAGCTAAAAAAGATGGTGGCTAAAGGCCCGACCATGCCCACTAACGAGGCTGGGCCTGCGCCGATGGCCCGGATGGCGGCAGATTGCATGAATACCGGCAATACGGTGGAAATCACCGCCATTCCCAAGGCCAAGGCGTACACCGTCCACGATTGATGCAGTAAATCATCCCAAGGGCGGGCGATGAGGTAATGCAGCACCGTGCCTGCGGTGGCGATGGCCATGGCCAGCGCAGTAAAGCGGGCACTGCCCAAGCGCAAAATAAATTGCCCCCCGGCAGAGAGATAGACCGCATACGACAAGCTGGAGGCGAACACCAACATGGAGCCGATCCATACGGCTCGACTATCGCTGGAAAAATTCAGATCGTGGGCAAATGCGGCGGCTACCCCCAGATAGGTGAGCACAATGGCCCACAGCTCCCGCTTGTCCAAGCGTTTGCCAAACAGCAATACGCTTAACAGTACCGTCAGCGTGGGATAGGTAAACAGAATCAGACGTTCTAGGCCTGCGGTGATGTATTGCAGCCCCCAGAAATCCAAAATGCTGGCGCCGTAGTAGCCCGCCAGTCCCACCACCACCAGGGCTACCCATTCTGTCCAACGCAGGGTTTGAGCGCTGCTGGTTTTGAGTGCCGCCAAGCCAAAAGCCGGGGCGGCAAAGGCCATGCGCAAGGCCAGCAAGGTGACGGCATCCACCGTATTGGGGGCCGTGGACACATAGGCCAGCTTCACAAAAATAGCTTTGAAGGAAAAACCAAACGCCGCGCCCACAGCCAGCCAAAAGCCTCGCTGGTAAGCGGCTTTGTGCTGTTGTTCGGAGAGCTGAGGGGTTGAAGGCGGGGACATGGCAGTGCCGGGCCGTAGAAAAGTTGCGCATTACGCCATAAGGTTTCGCATTGCACAATAAGTAGCATTACTTAATGCCTAAACTGAGTATTTGTCCCCATCCAAGCGGAAAAATTTGGCCTTCATCCAGAAGGATGGGCTACACTCCCGCCCCATTTGCCATACGTCCCTTTGCTGATATGCCTGAATTAGTTGAGATTTTTCCTTGGAATGATAATTTCCGTACTGGGATTGAGGAAATTGACATTCAGCATAAACGCCTTGTAGAACTATTGAATATCTTGGTGAGCCATTTAGCCTATCAGGCGGATGTGCCGACCTTAAACACCATTTTTGCCGAGTTGAAGGAATACACCGTCGTGCACTTTGAGACGGAAGAGCGCATTTGGCGTCAGTACTTCAACGGCGATGCCTGGGAGATTTGGCACAAAGACAGTCATACCAACTTTGTGGATCGAATCATTGAGTTAAAAGCCGAAGAAGCCACCAAGTCATTGGACGAAGTGATTGAAGACATTGTGGGCTTTTTAACCCATTGGCTAGCCTTGCATATTCTGGAATCTGACCGGCGCATGGCGAAAGTGGTGTTGGCGTTGCCGTCGGGAATTTCTTTAGAAGCGGCCAAACAGGTGGCGGATCGGGAAATGTCGGGCTCCACCCGCGTGCTGATTAACACCATCATGGCCATGTATGACAAATTGGCTAATCGCACCGTGCAGCTCACGCGGGAAATTAATCGGCGCAAAAAAGCCGAAGAAGAGCTGCGGCAACGGGATTGGCAATTGCAGAAAGCCAAAGAGGCCGCAGAACGGGCCAACGTGGCGAAGTCGCAATTTTTGGCCAGCATGAGCCATGAAATTCGCACGCCCTTTAATGCCATCATCGGCATGGCGCAATTAATGCGCCGCTCGGGGGTCAGTGAAGAGCAAGAGCAGCGCTTGGGCAAAATTGATAGCGCCTGCCAGCACCTGCTGAGTGTGATTAACTCCATCCTCGACTTATCGAAGATCGAAGCGGGCAAGCTGTGTTTGGATGAGCAGGTGTTGAGCGTGCCGCAGCTGGTGCAAAACGTACTCACCATGCTCACCGACCGGGCGCGGGATAAGCACTTAACCTTGCGAGTGGATGTGCCGCCCTTGGCGATTGCTCTATTGGGCGACGGCACCCGTCTTCAGCAAGCCCTGATTAACTACGCCACCAACGCGATCAAATTCACGGAACACGGCTCTGTCACCCTGCGTGTGCAGGTAGAAGACGAGACGCCAGAACAACTGCTCTTGCGCTTTGAAGTGGTGGACACTGGCGTGGGCATTCATCCCGACGTAGTGCAGCGCTTGTTCTCGCCCTTTGTGCAGGCGGATGCACGTGTTGCCCACCAACATGGAGGCACCGGCTTAGGTTTGGCGATTACCAAGGGCTTGGCGGAATTGATGGGCGGTCACGCGGGGGTAATCAGCAATCCGGGCCGGGGCAGTAGCTTCTGGTTCACCGCTTGGCTGCGCAAAGCGCCCCAAGTGCCGGAATTGGGCACGGCGGGCGGTAATGCACAGGATGCGGAACAGTGCTTGTGCCAAGAGTACCCAGGCCTGCGGGTGCTGGTGGTGGAAGACGATTTGCTCAACCAAGAAGTGGCACGGGAATATCTGGCGGACATTCAAGCCCAATGTGATGTGGCCGGGGATGGGCGGATTGCCGTGGAGCGGGTCAGTGCGCAACGCTACGACGTGATTCTGATGGACATGCAAATGCCCCACATGGACGGCCTAGAAGCCACGCGCCGCATCCGTGAATTAGAGCATGGCCGTCAGGTGCCCATCATTGCCATGACTGCCAATGCCTTTAGCGAAAACCGGCAGCAATGCCTGGATGCCGGCATGGATGACTTTCTTTCCAAGCCCGTGGTGCCCGAAGATTTATTCGTGGTGCTGCTGAAGTGGGTGCAAGCCGGGCCGGAAGCCGTGCGCCACACTTCTTCCAAGATGTGATTTGCCTTAGAGGTGAGCCTGTGACTGCTAGATATGAACAAGACATTGTGGCCTGGGCTAACGAACAAGCGCGCTTAATTCGAGCTGGGCGCTTTGAGTTGTTAGACCTAGAACACATTGCAGAGGAAATTGAAGACGTGGGCAAAAGCGAACAACGGGAGTTGGCAAACCGTATGGCCGTGTTATTGGCCCATTTGCTGAAATGGCAATATCAGCCAGAGCGACGGGGCAGCAGTTGGTCTCGTACGATTAAGGAACAACGGCGGGGCATCATGAATCGTCTTGATGAAACTCCAAGCCTGAAAAGCAAATTACACGACCTGAAGTGGTGGGACGGCGTTTGGGCCGATGCGCTAGTCCAAGCCACTGAAGAAACGGGTGTCGATTCGCTACCTAGCGTGTGTCCCTGGGTGGTGCAGGGGGAAGTGCTCAACCCCGAGTGGTTGCCAGAGAGCACTTAGGTTTGTTGATGTTCGGACGCCGGAGCGCTGAGCGTCTGAACAGCGCCCGGTTTCCCCCTGCCTAGTCAGCGCCGCCGCCCACCCAGTATCGAACCCAATACCCCGCGCACAATTTCCCGTCCTACTTGCGAGCCGATGGCGCGGGCGGCGCTTTTGATGGCGGCTTGGGCGACGCCTTCGCGGCGGCTGGTGCCGCCAAACACGGCGCCCAAGCTGCCCAAAAATCCCCCCTGCTCTGGCTCTGGGGCACTGGCGGGCGGCATGGCTTGGGGAACAGGCCGGGGAGTGCGGGGAATAGGGCGGGGCGTAAATTCCGGTGCCGGGCTGGCGTGATGTCCCCAGGCATTGTCGTCTGAGGCCGGACTACGAGTTGTGGCTGTGGCCGCTGGAGCCCGGTACGAGGGAATGCTGGGGGCGCTGCTCTTGGCTGCCGGGGCGTTGCTGGGCGTACTGAGACCTTTTAGCACTTCATAGGCCGATTCCCGGTCTATGCCTTGTTCGTAATGCCCATACAGCAAGGAGGAGCGAATCACCGTTTGCCGCTCGGGCGCCGTGAGCGGGCCGACACGGGAGGCGGGGGGCAGAATAAACGCCCGCTCCACCATGCCAGGGCGACCTTGCTCATCCAAGAAAGACACCAACGCCTCGCCCACGCCTAATTCGGTAATGGCCGCCCCCGCATCAAAACGGGGATTGGGGCGCAGGGTTTCGGCGGCGGTTTTCACCGCTTTTTGATCTCGGGGCGTGAAGGCGCGCAAGGCGTGCTGCACCCGGTTGCCCAATTGCCCCAGCACCGTATCCGGCACGTCCAAGGGATTTTGGGTAACGAACCACACGCCCACACCCTTAGAGCGAATCAGGCGCACCACCTGCTCGATTTTTTGCAGCAGCACTGGCGGCGCATCGCTGAACAGCAAGTGGGCTTCGTCGAAGAAAAACACCAGCTTGGGCTTATCCAAGTCGCCCGCTTCCGGCAATTGCTCGAACAGTTCCGAGAGCAGCCACAACAAGAAGGTGCTGTACAGACGGGGAAATTGGGACAGCTTTTCTGCTGCCAAAATATTGACCACGCCCCAGCCCTCGCCATCGGTTTGCATCAGGTCGGCGATGTCGAGCATGGGCTCGCCAAAAAACTGATCTCCGCCTTGCTCTTCCAGGGTAATCAGGCCGCGCTGAATCGCGCCCACGGAGGCCGCCGAAATGTTGCCGTATTCCGTGGTGTAGTCCCGTGCATGCTCGCCCACATGCTGCACCATGGCTCGTAAGTCCTTCAAATCCAAGAGCAACAGCCCTTCATCGTCGGCAATGCGGAATACCAATTGCAGCACGCCGGACTGGGTTTCGTTCAAGTTGAGCAGCCGCGCCAGCAGCAAAGGCCCCATGTCAGAAATCGTGGCTCGCACCGGATGGCCTGCGGCACCAAACACATCCCAAAACGCCGTGGGGCAGGCACCCGCAATCCAGTCATCCGCCAAGCCCAAGGCTTGTAAACGCTTATCCAGCTTAGGGCCACGCACCCCCGGTGCGGCGATGCCGGATAAATCTCCCTTCACATCCGCCATAAACACGGGCACGCCAATGCGCGAGAGTTGTTCCGCCAGCAATTGCAGGCTCACGGTTTTGCCCGTGCCTGTGGCGCCCGCGATCAGGCCATGACGATTAATCATGGACGGCATCAACGGCAGCCAGTCAGAGGAAGCGCCATTGTCAGCGCGGGCAATAATTAGAGGCTCGATCATGGTACGTCCTTGGGTATAATGCGCGGTTTCTTGCAAATTTTATCAACACTTACGTATTTTCGAGGTAGCCATGGCAGGTCATTCCAAATGGGCGAATATCAAGCACAAGAAAGCGGCCACTGACGCAAAGCGCGGCAAGATTTTCACCCGTCTGATTAAGGAAATCACCGTTGCAGCACGTTTGGGCGGCTCCGATCCCGGTTGTAACCCCCGTCTGCGTCTGGCGATGGACAAAGCCTCGGAAAACAACATGCCCAAGGATACCGTGCAACGGGCCGTGGCACGGGGTGCTGGCGAGCTGGAAGGCGTGAATTACGAAGAAATTCGCTACGAAGGCTACGGCATCGGCGGCGCCGCCATCATCGTGGACACCATGACCGACAACCGCACCCGCACCGTGGCCGAAGTGCGCCACGCCTTCGCCAAACACGGCGGCAACATGGGCACCGACGGCTGCGTGGCCTTCATGTTCAAGCACTGCGGCCAACTCATGTTCGCCCCCGGCACCAACGAAGACGCGCTGATGGAAGCCGCCCTAGAAGCCGGTGCCGAAGACGTGGTCAGCAACGACGACGGCAGCATCGAAGTCATCACCCCGCCCTACGAATTCGTGTCCATCAAAGAAACCCTGGAAAAGGCCGGTTTCAAAGCCGAATTCGGCGAAGTGACCATGAAGGCCGCCACCGACACCGAATTCACCGGCGACGACGCCATCAAAATGCAAAAACTCCTCGACGCCCTGGAAAACCTGGACGACGTGCAAGAAGTATTCACTAATGCGGTGATTGAGGAGTAATCCTCGCCCTCGGGGAGCTGACATCTCGGCTCCCCAAATTCCCTCTCATGAATGCCCCCCAGTCCAGCCGTATCCTCGGCATCGACCCCGGTTTGCGCATCACCGGCTTTGGCCTGATCGAAAAGCTGGGCCATAAGCTCAGCTATGTGGCCAGTGGCTGTATCAAAAGCGATAGCGACATGGCCCTGCCGGAGCGTTTGGGCACGATCTTTTCAGGGCTCACGGAGTTGCTGGGCCATTACCGCCCGGAGCAAGTGGCCATTGAAAAGGTGTTCGTCAATGTGAACCCCCAATCCACCTTGCTACTCGGTCAAGCCCGAGGCGCGGCCATCTGCGCCGCCGTGGCCCAAGGCCTGCCCGTGGCGGAATACACCGCCCTCCAGATCAAACAAGCGGTAGTCGGCAACGGCCACGCGGCCAAAGAACAGGTGCAACACATGGTGAAACGCCTGCTCAACCTCACCGGCGACCCCAGCCCCGACGCCGCCGACGCCCTAGCCTGCGCCATCTGCCACGCCCACGGCGGCCAAGGCCTAGGCGCACTGGCGACCGCTGGTTATCGGGTGAGAAATGGGCGCTTGGTGTAGCGTTTAGCTAGGGTCGGCAACTCCGATTGGTATGTGCATTTAATTGCAGTTACTGTGAGAAACCAACTGGGAGCCTATTAGCACCCATACGCGAGAAAAATAGCATTCAACATCATTCCCCTGTGCTCCGGATTACCTCCGGCAAGGCGGCGCTAGCTATCTTGCATATAATGCCAACATGAAGAAAACTTCGTATACTTAAGCGACTAGCGAGGGACTTCTTTGCAGACTAAGAGGTTATAGTGTGAAATCATATATTCAGAACTGGTTTGTAATTGGGCTTCTATTGGTGGCGGGGACAAGTTTTGGACAACGTAATTTGGCAATCACAGCCAGCGGAACGGAGAACGGTAGCAAGCGGGTAGCCCTGGTGGTGGGCAATTCGGCGTACACCACCCTGCCCCTGGACAACCCGATTAATGACGCCCGCGCCATGGCGGTGAAGTTGCAAAGTCTGGGGTTTGAGGTCATTAAGCGGGAAAATCTTACCAGCAAACAGATCGGCTCAACGCTACGGGAATTCCGTTCGCGCTTAGCGCCGGGGGCGGAGGCGATTTTTTTCTACGCCGGTCACGGGCTTCAGGTCAAAGGCGTGAATTACCTACCGGCGGTGGATGCGGACATCAGCTCGGAAGAGGACGTGCCCATGCAAAGTCTGGAGGTGGGCAAGGTGCTGGAGCTGATGGAAGACAGCAAAACCCGGCTGAACCTGGTGTTCCTCGACGCTTGTCGCAACAATCCCTTTAGTCGGCGTTTCCGCTCGGCGGCGGAAGGCTTGGCTAAGGTGAACGCCCCCAGCGGCACCATCATGTCCTTTGCCACCCGGCCCGGCAGCGTGGCCTCCGACGGTGACGGCAAGAACGGTCTGTACACCGAGCATCTGCTGGCGGCCATGGACCAGCCGGGGCAGCCCATTGAACAAGTGTTGAAGCAAGTCCTGTCCGGAGTGAAGAAAACCTCAAAAGGCAAACAAGAGCCCTGGTGGGAAGGGGGTATCGAGGGCAATTTTTACTTTATCCAAGGGCCGGTGACAGTGAATGTGGCCCAGCCCGCGAGCCTAACCAAGCTGGACCCGGCACAGGTGGAGTTAAGTTTTTGGGAGAGTATGAAGGGCAGCCAGGACAAGGCGGATTTTGAGGAATACCTGAAGCAATACCCGCAGGGGAAGTTTGCGGGTTTAGCGCGGAACCGGATCAAACAATTGGGGGCTTCGGTCACTCCTCCCTCTACGATGCTGCCTTCCTCGCCAATAGTCAGTGCCCCTCCTGCCGCAGCGCCTGTTTCCCCGGCCTATCGGGATGGACAGGTGTTCAGGGATTGTGCGGATTGCCCGGAGATGGTGGTGATACCTGGGGGCAGTTTTATGATGGGCTCACCGGGTAATGAGGCGGAACGGTTCGGCAACGAAGGCCCGCAACATCAAGTGAATATTCGGCGTTTTGCGTTAGCCAAGACAGAAGTGACCCAGCGGCAGTGGGTAGCGCTGATGGGCAGCAATCCCAGTGAATTCAAGAACTGTGGTTTGGACTGCCCAGTGGAAAATGTCAGCTGGGACGATGCGCAAGCCTATGTGAGGAAGTTATCGGAGAAGACGGGGCAGGGTTATCGCTTACCGAGTGAGTCGGAGTGGGAGTATGCGGCACGAGGCGGGAGTAGTAGCGCCCGGCCTTGGGGCAAGAATGCGGATGCGGCGTGTCGTTATGCCAATGTCGGGGATCAAACGACGAAGGCGCAGGTGCCAGGGTGGAGTTATACAATTCACAACTGCAACGACGGTTATGCCTACACAGCGCCGGTGGGTTCTTACCAGTCAAACGGGTTTGGTTTGTATGACATGATTGGCAATGCGTGGGAGTGGACGGAGGACTACTGGCATGACAGTTATACTGGTGCGCCGAGTGATGGCAGTGCCTGGATGACAGGTGGGGATTCTACCCAGCGGGTGCTGCGCGGTGGTTCGTGGCTCAATTCTCCACAGCTCGCCCGCTCCGCCCATCGCAACAGGCTCGTCACGTCGAACCGTTACAATTACATCGGCTTTCGTCCCGCCAGGATGCTTCCGTAGCGTTAGCGCAGGAAGCTTAAGCCTTAGCTCCTTTACCCCTTTACCGTTGTTTGGTGGAGAGGGTAACTACGAAGTGGGGTGAGGGCATAAGATGGGGTGCAGGGGCGTAGCCCCTGCTGGAGATTTTTTGAATTGCGTCATTTTGGTGGCTGGGGCGGGGCTGGGCAAACCCCGCCGAAAGCGCCGGTAAAGACCGTGTCGCTTGGACTGACGCAGGACGCTCAACATTGAGGCGGTGCTTGGGCTCATTAATTGAGATGGTTTTTGATTTATTAGGAGCATTCTGCATGCCGACAATCAGCATGTTTTATGGAATTGTTGTCTACATGTACCTCATGGATAACAAACAACATCATCTGCCCCATATTCACACCCGCTACCAAGGTATGAAGGCGTCGGTATCGTTAATGGATGGTGAGCTATTGGATGGTGAATTGCCCCAGGGAAAATTGCGTATGGTGCAAGCTTGGATTGAAATTCATCGTGAATCTTTGATGGCCGATTGGGAACTGGCTGTGGCCGGAGAACCACCCCACAAGATTCCGCCTTTGCAATAGGGGGCAACGGATGCTACTGGATGTTATCTCTGTGCAGCCGCAGTCTGAGCACCGGCTGTTACTGGAGTTTGAAAATCATGAACGGCGTATTTTTGATGTGGCGCCTTATCTTGAAATTGGCGTATTTCACCAGCTAAAGGATAAACGCCTGTTTAACGCCGTACATATCGAAGGCGGAACCATTGCTTGGCCAGGGGAAATTGATATTGCTCCTGAAACCCTCTATTGGGAATCGACACTCGTTTAGCCCGCATGAGCGGCCATTTAGCGTTCAACTTAAAACCTCATTTGCCAGATTTGTCTCCTGGAAAATGAATCACTGGAATTCGCCGGTATTCGCTGGTTGGGTTGTACTTTATGGACTGATTTCCGCTCTGGGGACGGGCCAGCCAATGGGGCGGCGTTGGCGAAGGCCCATTCGGTGATGACGGATTACCAGCGTATCCAAATTGGGCGAGGTGGGCCACGTCGAGTAGTAAAAAATAGCGAAGGGCTGCTGCAATTCCGTCGCGGCGGCGAATTGCTGACACCTCAGCACGTGGCTTCGCTGCATCAGTCGTCCAGGCAATGGTTAATCGAGCAGCTACGAACACCTTACCGGGGTAAAAGTGTCGTAGTGACACATCACGCCCCGTTTTCTGAAAGCTTACCGCCTCACTTTCCTCCGCTTCTTCAGCCCTACTATCTCGCGGAAGGGCTATCTAGTGCGCTGTCCGGCTTTGCCCCTGATCTTTGGGTACATGGTCACGTGCATTGCAGTGCGGATTACGTGACCGAGGAGGGAACCCGCGTTGTTTGCAACCCTCGCGCTTACGTGGGGCAGAAGGCCAATGCCAATTTTGACCCCAGGTACATCGTTACGGTTTAAGTGTCTTGGCCACCCGGAAACCGCTACGAAGTAGATTGTGGGTTTCATTGCCAATATCATAAGTGGCGGATCGCACAATAAACGGCGGGCTAAGAAAATCACCGCCGCGCAGCACATGAAACGTACAGGCATCCCCATTTCTTGGTGTGCGATCTCGCGGTGACGCACAATTACTGACCCATTCGCGCACGTTGCCGAGCATGTCGTGAAGCCCGAAGTTATTGGCTTGGAAGTGACCGACGGGGGCGGTATTTAGATAGCCGTCACGGCATCCATGCAGAGCTGCCCGCTCCAATCCGGGCTGTTGGAGACCATCAAAGGCGTCCTGGTCGGCCACATTTTCATAGTTGCACGCTAATTCGCTGGCGTCGCCCCAGTAGCGCAGGGTCTGTGTCCCGGCGCGGGACGCGTATTCCCACTCCATGGTACTGGGGAGCCGGTATTGTTGCCCGGTCTTCTTTGCTAGCCAGCCTACGTAGGCTTGGGCATCGTTCCAACTGACGCAGCTCACAGGATGCTCGTCTGTTTGCTCATGTTGATTTAGCCAAGATGATCCAGGCACCCGCACTGGGTTTTGACCATCCCAAGTGGTGCAGTCTAAAACTTCATAGCCCGTTTCCTCGACAAAACGGCGAAACTGGCCCCGAGTGACTTCATATTTTCCCAGAGCAAAGGCTTTCCCAATTACCGCCTTGTGCTTGGGTAAGGATTGAAGACTCCAGCGCATCTCATTGGGCCCATTGCCCATTTGAAACTGCCCAGCGGGAAGAACCACCATTTCTGGGCAATCGGGACAGTCCCGAAAGGTGTGGATCTTTTCCTTTGCGTAACTTAATCCAGTAGGAATCACACTAATCAGAACAAGGAGGAATACTCTGTTCATAAGGAGAAGGAAAATACTGGTACACCCGGTCAACAAAGCACAAGGAAACTCATGCCTCAAACAACCGCTTTTTATGCTTCGGCAGCGAGGGGCTTGTGAAACCCAGCAGCAAACGATGCTGGGCTTTTTGTCTTTATGGGGCTGAGTACTCCGTTTAGAACGGAATATCGTCTTCCATGTCGCCAAAATTGTTGCT
>JACCDO010001059.1_pt1 | contig 24884 bp, 23 predicted proteins | sample 7446101 | NCBI WGS metagenome assembly JACCDO01 (sample SAMN15323440, study PRJNA562643) | freshwater metagenome | isolation source: river surface water | place: USA:Blue River Watershed | collected 2017-08-16 | reverse complement strand
GTTTCTTCTTCAAATTCTCTAAGCGCGCATTCTAAATCTTTTTCTTTAAAATTACGGCGACCTTTTGGAAATTCCCATTCTGTTTCAGTCCATTGGGTGGTACTTTTTTCTACAATATCTTTTAAAGTGATGGTTTCATTATTTAATAATACACCTTCTCGGATAACATCTAATTTTTTCGATGATGCTTGTTCTTCATTTTTATATTGAGAATTTGTTGTTTCTCCCCACATTTCATTCCATAAAGTAGTAAATGGTTCTGTTAAAATCCGTTTCTTTTCTGAGACAGACATTTCATTTACAATATTTTGTATTTGGTAAATATTATATGGCGAATATTTACCGCGTATAAAATCAATATATCCAAAACTATCCTTGCGTCTTATCATAAGAAATTGTAGACCTTTATCGCTAGATCTAAAAACAATTACACCGTAACTTGTTATTGGTAATTTGCATTGATGGAAGGAATGACCTTGTTTTCCACAATTATTACATATATTTGTATTTTTATTCATAATAATACTTCGCTATTTATTAATATAAGGATGTGTTTAAATATTATTTGATCATTATTTGTTTCTTGGTTACTTTGTTATACTTTTTCTAAAAGTATAAAAGTGATTTTGCCATACTTTTTCTAAAAGTATAAAAGTGATTTTGCCATACTTTTTCTAAAAGTATAAAAGTGAGTTTGCCATACTTTTTCTAAAAGTATAAAAGTATAAAAGTATAAAAGTATCACGTATTTTTGCTATACTTTTTCTAAAAGTATATATTAATGCCATCAGCAACTGTATACCTAGATCCAAAAGTATGGGGACCACATTATTGGTTCTTTTTACATACATTAGCAATGACTTATCCTCATCATCCAAATGCGGTAACCAAGAAGAAATATTATGAGTTTATTCAAAATTTGCCATTATTTTTACCTGTCGAAGAAATTTCCAGCGAATTTAGCAAATTACTAGATTCATATCCTATAACTTCTTATTTAGACAATCGAGACTCTTTTGTTCGATGGATGCATTTTATTCATAATAAAATAAATGCTAAGCTTGAAAAACCGCAAATAAGTTTGAATGAATTCTTCGTAAAATATTACGATGAATACAAGTCTCAAGATGTGAAGTTGTATCAGTATTATAAATTAAGAGAAAAGGTTTTATATTTTGCAATTATATTTGGCTTTGCAGGAGCAATCTATTATTTGTACGATAAATAATTATATATAGTATATATAGTAATAACTATGAATAATGATAATCAAGAAAAAAATATCCATAAAGACAAAACTACTAGTGCGAAAAAAATAAATAAAGGTGGTAAGGTATTAGCATCAGGCGGATTCGGATGTGTATTTAGTCCCGCGTTAAAATGCGCAGGATCTACCCATAGAGAAAAAGATAAAGTTTCTAAATTAATGACAGAAAAACACGCTAGAGAAGAATATGAAGAAATTAATTCAATCAAAGCCAAACTAGATTCTATCAAAAATTACGAAAACTATTTTTTATTATATGACGCGACACTATGTAAACCAGCAAGAATTGATAATAGCGATTTGGTAAATTATACGAAAAAATGTTCAGCGTTACCAAAAAGTAATATAACAAGGTTAAATATAAATGCTAGCTTGGACAAGGTGATGATATTAAATATGCCAAATGGTGGCGTAGCGGTAGACGATTATATTTATGAAAATGGTTCGTACGATAAAATTTACGATCTACATATAAAATTAGTAAATTTATTTAAAAAGGGTATAATCCCGATGAATTCTAAAAATATATTTCACAACGATATTAAAGACTCGAATGTGTTGGTCGATGAGTCATCCGATGGTCTAAAAACGCGTTTGATTGATTGGGGATTATCCACTGAATATAAACCTTTTGAAGACGCTCCTTTTCCAAAAACGTGGAGAAACAGACCACTTCAATTTAATGTTCCTTTCTCAGTAATTATCTTTTCTGACTATTTTGTTGAAAAATACAGTAAATTTATTGAAGATGGAGGGGATTATAAAGAATATTATCAATTATACCCATTTGTAGTAGATTATGTAACGTCGTGGATGAAGGTAAGAGGTGCTGGTCACTATAAATTTATAAATGAAATAATGTATATTTTATACAGCAAAGGATTAACCAGTATAGATGACAAAATGAAACCGGATGTCATCGAAACTGAATTCACGATGCATTATATTGTGCATTATATACTTAGTATACTACAGAATTACACCAAATTTCACAAAGATGGTAAATTAAATTTAAGAGACTATTTAGATAATGTTTTCATTAAAAACGTCGATGTATGGGGTTTCATAAATGTATATTTCCCTGTGCTCGAATTGTTGTACAATAATTACGATAAACTCACTAATGATGAAATGGATTTATTCGAAATATTAAAAGAAATATTCACAAATTATTTATACTTAAATGCGATTACACCTATTAATAAGGATCGTTTAATAGGCGATCTTAATGAGTTTACGGATGTTATATACAAAATCAGATTTAATAAGAATAAAACAATGGATACTACTTCAAGGACTTCTCAAGTATCAAAAAATACTAGTATAAAGGCAAAAGATAAAGCAAGTGGTATTAAAACAAGAAAAAATAGATATTCTAATGTTTCGTTTAAACGTAGACCTAAACAAAAAAGATTTAAGAACCCTATTTTCTTGGCTATAAAATAATAAAATCTAATAATATAATATAAAATGAACAAGGATTTTAGTAAACTTTGTACACCTGCTAAAATTTATTTCGCTATTGCTGTTGTTGCGTCAATATTCGCTTTGTTTAAAGGCGTTGGGGTGATGGCTGTAGCAATGAAATTGTTGTTTGCTTTTATTTGGACATTCGTTTTAGGATGGTTATGTGAGAAAGGATTAAAGACTTTGTCGTGGTTTTTGGTTTTATTCCCTTATATTATGATTGCTTTAGCAATGTTTAAAATCTACCATATGACTGCTGATCAAAAAAAAATGCTTAAAGCAATACAATTACAAGGAGCATATGGGCAATAAGTGGATTTTATTCTTACAAACTAAGATGATTTTCAATTTTATATAAAATTATTACATTTCATATAAAATGAATTATTCATAATACAAATATTAATACAAATATTAATACAAATATTTAATAATATATATAAATGAGATTGGAAATATTTGTATTAGGTTTAACAGCATTTTTTGTTTACAATGCCTATACGGATGGAAAATATACAAAAATGTTAATGTCTTTTAAAAAATATTATAAAATGATTTTCTATGTCGTCCTAGGTGTAGGTATATATATATTATTAAAAAGAAACCCACATCAAGGTAGAAATATGTTATTATATGCAAATAATCTTGTTAAATTTATGCCAATCGATAAAACGTCGATGGATATGTTAAGTCCTATTATTGATTTTACATCAAAAAATGACAATTATGAAGACGAAGAGGGAGGAGGGTCTTTTATGGAATCATTTAATGATATTAAAATGGGACCCGGATTTTGCGGAGAAAGACGAATACAAAGTTCTGGAAAAAATGGCACGAAACGTTCCGTTAGTGAAACAAAAAAGAAATATGTTGCAGCAAATCAAGATTGGAAATGTGGACATTGCAAATCACAATTAGACCATACATTTGAAATTGATCATAAATTACGTTTAGAGTATGGTGGAGGAAATGATGTGCAAAATTTAATTGCGCTTTGTCGCAACTGTCACGGAAGAAAGACTGCCAGTGAAAATATGTAAACGTAAGTGTATTTGTAAATATATTTGTAAATGTAAATAATTATAATTATTTGTAGAGATGATAACAAAAAATTATAACAAAATAATATTGTATTATAGTAATATATGAATAATACAAGTAATACAACTAATAAATCAAATATTTTAACAGCATTTAAAACACCGAAACTCTTCTATCCATCAATGTTATTAATAATTTTTCTAATAATTATGTTATTGTTAATAATATTTAAGGTTAAGGATCTACTAAAACGTTCAAAATCGGAACAAGAAATAGTAAAAGAAGTGTTTATAATTTTATTTTTTACGCTATTAGTAGTAGGTATTTGCATTACATTAATACCCAATTTTAATGATTTAAAAAAACTATTTGAACAAATAAGTAATGTAACTTATATAATAATATACACAATACTATTAATATTATTTTTTACACTAACATCAAGTGATATACTAAATAAATATGCCTATATAATAAACCCTGCCACTATTCTTCTGGGGAGTTTCATATTTTATAAAAGCGCATCAGATAATTATATTACAAATTTTAATGTTAATTACGAACGAATTAAAACTATGATATTATTGTTTTGCTTAATAACTATTTTTACAGTGTACTACAATGTGGATCCTGGCGGGTTTATTCAAAAATATTTTGGATATTCAATGTTGTTAACTATTGTTATAACAGTTTTTGCCTTTTTATATTTAATGATTATATTAACATTACCAGATAAATCAAAGTTAGATCCAAAGTCTACCAATTTTTTAAATAACTTTACTGCATTTTCCAGTTACGGCACTATTGCATTTTTATTATTCCTAGTCATAGTTAGTATAATATTTTCAACATATCCAGGTGGTTTCTTCAAAAATAAATCTACTGCAGGCCCATCCATTATTATTTTATTAATAATATGCATTTTATGGGGTACAATGTTAGCTGCAAATTTACTACCAGAAACATTTAACAGTTCATTTGCAAATGACTCGATGAGTCTTTTTAAACGTTCACTTCTGGTCTTATTTGGAATCATTATTTCAGCCTTAATAATATTTTGGATTGTTTATAATATTCAAAACTTGTCTGGCAATTCAAGTATTGTAAGTTTCGTTTTAAATTTATTAATTGTTATTTTAGTGTTAGGTTTGATTTATAAAACAATAGTCGTAAAAATACCATCTGGAAATGGAAACGCAAATGCTAAGAAAAATGCATTTTTTGCAATGATAATCAATACATTATTTTACATTCCTTGTTTATTCACAGGTATATTTGATTCTATAGGTAATTTAGCAACGGGGGATACTAGCGGGTCCTCTACCGGATCTATAATTATGTTGATAGTAACTATACTATTAATGATTACTTATTTCAAAACTCCTTCATTGATAAATAAAATAAATTTACAAGGTGGTAAACCGTTAGTGAATAAACCAGTTTATACAGATTCACAATATGCATTAGGTACATATCAAGAATTAAACGGTAGTGATAAATTCGATTACCAATACGCAATTTCATTTTGGGTTTTCCTAGACGCTGCTGGACCAAATACGAATGCATCATATTCCAAATATACATCATTATTAAATTTTGGAGATAAACCAAACGTGCTTTATAACGGTAAAAATAATACGTTACTGGTTACAATGCAACAAAAAGATTTAAATCAATCTGCAAATAAATTGATCGATTTTGATGAAAATGGAAACAGAATTTTATATAAAAATGAAAATATGTTATTACAAAAATGGAATAACATTATAATTAATTATAATGGCGGTGTTTTAGATATATTTTTAAATGGAGAATTAGTGAAATCTGATATAGGTGTAGTACCATATTACACGCTCGATAGCTTGACTATTGGGGAAGAGGATGGAATTAAAGGTGGCATTTGTAATGTCGTTTATTTTACACACGCATTAACTACATCTAATATTTATTATTTGTACAATATGGTTAAGAATAAATCTCCACCAGTTCTAAGTGAATCAAATGAAACCATTTCGAAACAAAATATAGAAACGACTTCTTCATATGCGAATAAAACTATTTAAATTATTGGATCTATATGATTGAAAATTTTAAAATAAATTATTACGTTATTTACTAATTTATTTACTAATTAAACTAGAAAATTTCTAAATCTATATTATACAATGAACCCTTTAGGTATTTTAATTACTATAGTTGTGATTATTCTGATTTTACTTTTATTCAGATATTTTTTATTAGATACATATACTCTTCAAACTATGCAAGATGGTAAAACATCATCCGTAATTAGCGCGTCGTCTTTAGCAACAAATGGTACATCTGTTCCTTCCAGTAATTTTGCATATTCTATATGGTTTTATATAAATAATTGGAACTATCGTTATGGTGAGAAAAAAGTCATATTTGGAAGAATGGGCGGTTCAAGTACAAGCGGTTCAGGATCTATTGCTGGTGTAAATGGAATTGACCCTTGTCCTGCAGTTGTTTTAGGCGCGGTTGAAAATGATATTTCGGTTTCTTTAGGATGTTATCCTGGAATTGACCAGCAACCAACAACTCCCGGAGGAAACACCGTTATTCATACTTGCAACGTAACAAACGTGCCTATCCAAAAATGGGTTAATTTAACAGTAAGTGTGTATGGCCGAACAATGGATATTTATATTGATGGCAAATTAGTTAGAACGTGTTTATTGCCTGGAGTTGCTAGTGTTAATAACAATGCCGATCTATATGTTACTCCAGGAGGAGGTTTTGAAGGATGGACTTCTAAATTACAATATTATCCTAACTCACTTAATCCACAAGAAGCTTGGAACCTTTACTCTCAAGGTTATTCTGATTGGACTGGTATGTTTAGTGCTTATCAAGTTAAAATATCTTTGGTTGAAAATGGAAATACTCAAAGTAGTATAACTATATAATTATTTAACTTATCAACAAATTTTATCAACTAATTAAATTTTCTTATTTATTTAATATATATAATGAGTGATAATGGCGTATTTAATTCATTTTCAACATCAAATAAAGGAACTTTTGGAACTCGTGAATTTTTAGAATCAAATAGTTTAGTAGCAAAATTTGCCTTCTTATTATTAGTATTTTTTAGTTTTATCATATTATTAAGAATAGGAATAAGTACGTTGGCTTATTTTTTCAAACCAAATGAATCGCCTCATCTTATAGATGGTATGGTTGATGCAACCCAGCAAATTGTCTTTAAACAAGAGCCAAATGCCAATGGATCTGTCACCGTTTACAGATCGGTAAATGCAACAAATGGTATTGAGTTCACGTGGTCTGTGTGGATATTAATCAATAACTTGAATAATTCTAGTGGTTCTTCTACATATAAACATATTTTTAGTAAAGGTAATAGCAACTTACAAGAAAATGGGGTAATTTATCCAAATAATGCTCCTGGGTTGTATATAGCACCAAATACAAACACTCTTGTTGTTATGATGAACACCTTTAATGTTATTAATGAAGAAATTGAAATACCAGATATTCCAATTAATAAATGGGTAAATGTGATCATACGTTGCCATAATACAACATTAGATGTGTATGTTAACGGAACAATTGCTCGTAGTGTTAATTTAGTGGGTGTTCCAAAACAAAATTATGGAGACGTATATGTCGCAATGAATGGTGGTTTCAATGGTTATATTTCTAATTTATGGTATTATAATTATGCTTTAGGAACAGCTGCTATACAAAAATTATCTAGAAGCGGGCCAAACACAAAGATGATTGGATCAAGTGGATTAAGTGATAAATTTTTCAACTATTTATCTTTAAGATGGTTTTTCTATGGTGCAGGAGATACTTTTAATCCAACAGCACCAACTCCAGAACAAACTGTTTCTACTGCTTAATTAACGATTTCTTTAAATAATATAATTTTGTATTATAATTTTGTATTATAATCTATTATATAATCTATTATATAAACTATTATATAATAGATGTCAAATTATTTACCTATTCCTCCTAGAGCGTGGTCTAGAGTGCAAAACCCTTGTACATATATAAATCCAAATGATTCTTATAATTCTGCTTATATTCCACTGACAAATCAAACGGTATCTTTAGCTCAAGCAGATTATGAAGATAAATTATTGTATAAAGGAAATATTCTACAATATAAAGGGAATAGTTCGCAGTTAACCAAGAGACAAAAATATTCTCAACTCGCAAAATGTTTAGGCCCTAGTAGAACGAAGGTCTTTGCTACACAAACCCAAACTTATACAAATCCCAATATTACTGGACTATTACGAGTAAATTCGGTGAGTATTTCTAATTCAATTGTAGGAGCACAAAACTATATTTCTGGTCCATATCATTATAATATTGGGTATCCATTTGGTTGTTCGAGCGATTATGTAGAGGACGGTGGCAATTTAGTTTGTGGAACTTATGCAAATCCTTGCACAGGAGAGATTTTAAAAACAGGTTCTACAAAGGCAACTATTTGTAATCCATCTTATTGTTCTGATGTTCCAGGAAGACCTGTTGAATTATGTTGGAATTATAAAGCGCAAACTTGGTTTCCAAAACAACGTTATTTTATGAATAATAGTGGCAATAAATGGCCTCAAGGTTATAAAGCATTTGTTAGTGCGGTGAAACCAAAACCGCCAACGAAGCTAATAATTAGTGTTACTGATAATACAGTAACATTAAAATGGAGCCCGCCATCATACTCTAATGATTGTTATCCTGTTTCTTACAATATTTATGTAAATGATCAATTCGTTGGAAATACCATATATACAACATATACTATTAATTCCACTTTTCCTGAGAAAACTGTATTCTCTGTTGCATCATTTTATAAGAGAAATTTGGAATCCGCAAAAATATCTCAAAGCATATAAAAATTATATAATAGATTATTTGATAAATTATATAATTGTCGTTTACATCCGTAAATTTGGGTTTATACATAATTCTTGACTAGGAAAAATATCTCCAGACATACATTGATCATTGACTCCTACTTGTCCACAAGTTCTATATCCACGATCTTCGCCAATAAAACACCATCCCGCTTTAAGTGAACTAGTTGCCTCCTGAGCTTGGTAATCTTCCGATTGATCTCCAGACGGTTGTGATGAATTCAATGCTTTGTTTAACGCATTATTAGACGCCACATTTTGTTGAGATGCGGTTGTACCTTGAACCGGTTGTGTTTTTATGCTGCTAGGTGCAGCATTGGGAGTAATATCTTGAATTGCGGTTAAACCTGTATTTATTGCATTTGCGGTTCCACTAACAACTGCCTTTGCGCCTTCTGCAGAAACGTCGACTACTTCTCCAGTAACTTCAACAGTTTTTCCAAAAATTGTTTGTATTAATGGTCCAAAGAAGTTTGCAATATCCTGTGTTCCTTTTGCTAAATAAACAAAAACATTAAAACCTAAAAATGCTAAAATTAAAATGATAAGCATCCACGTTGTAATATTGATACTTTTTAAACTATCAAAAAAACCAGAACCGTCTCCTGAAGAAACGCTGCTACTATATTGTACTGGAGCATTTGATTGTAATATTGAGCTCGTTAAACTATTTGAATTAGAGTTATCCATTATAATAAAAATACATATATTATTTTTTATAATAAATGCGCGTTTACTTGAATGTGAGTAAATATAAGAATTGATTTAAATCACCTAAAATTGTGTCGCGAATATTGTAAAGATCTGTATTTGACATTTTTTTCATTGCCGCATTATCATTGAGTGATACTAAATAACCTTTGAATGCTTCAATTTCTCTCTTTAATGATTCGGTAGAACTTAGATCTACTAATCGAATATGTTTGTTATTCATTAAATCTGTTCTTAGACCGGTTTTACCTAAAAGCACTTCTACAAAACTATCAATATTGGCATTCATTTTAGTGTATAGTTCATCTGTTGCTTTGTGAGTTGCATAACTTGTTGTTTTCCAATGAAATAATTTCACCATTAAAAGCATTTCTAAAAATATAACAGTGATCTCCTTTTGAAACACAGAGAATGACGCAGATGATGACGAACTACGATGGTTACGGGTTCTGTTTCTCATACCACCTCTTTTCTTATATGTTTTTGCCATTATAAGTTATATAATATATATTTATAAAAAATCCACCTTTTATCCACCTTTATCCACCTTTAAGAAAGGTGGAGCCAAATCCACTTTTAAAAGTGGAGCAAAATATAAAACAAAGTAACAGCCAAACATCATAGTAATACCAAACATCATAATAATAATTTTTATTCATCTTTATAAAACTAGGTTTGGCTCCACCTTTTCCAAAGGTGGAAGGATTATAAACGAGGTACAAAACTCTCTCCAAACGAATTCATCTTTTCCAGCTTCTCAATCGTTTTTTCTAAATTAAATGATTTCACATCCTTGAACAAATATTCTGTACCAGGAGATTCTTCATTTTTCTTAATTTGTTTATAAACGGAATCGATTTTTTTTAGAATATTCGATACAATTTCTTGTTGAGATGGTCTCATTATTTCTTCACTGCTCACCAAATTTTCACACAGCAATGATATTGCAAAATATAAAAGATTTCTTCTTTTCTTTTGACACCCAGTTGAATACTTCAGTGTAAACAATGTTAAAAGAGCATCCATCGTTTTCTTAATAAATTTTGAACGCTTCACCGCCTCAAACAAAAATAAATCCCAAACAATCCATATAATATCTTTTTGTAATTTTGGATCTACCTGTGCGAAATTTCTTCTCTCGCAAAAAATCCGTTCTCGTTTATTTTTACATATAGTCTCGAACTCCATTATCCATTCCAACCAATAACACGCATTCATAATGTTTTTGCCTTCCTCCGAAATATTATAACCGATCTCATTTATAGCTGGAAATAATTCTTTCGGATCTTCAGCTAAAAATATATCCTGTGCATATTTATTTGCAGGTGCTTTAAATTTGTCTCTCATCTGCGTCATATCAAAATCTTCTTTTTTAATTTTAACAGTATCAAAACTGTGCTTGCGTTTCGCATCACATAAGACACACATTATTTCGCAAAATAGTCGTCTAACCTTATCACTATTTCTCATTCGAAGTTCGTTATCACTATAACCATTATTAACAATATCTTTAAAATGCTTCACTCTTAATTCTAAGTATGCCGCTATTTTAGGATTTCCTAAATGAATATGTTTTGCATAAAAATATAAAATGGTCTCCCATAAATCGCCATAATGGCCTGCGCATATTAGTTCAGCGCTCCAATAACAAGCTGGTTCTATTTTTGAATTTATTAAACTATTTAGCAATTCTTTTTTCACATCTGTTTTTTTAAATTTTGAGAAGGATATTCCTTTAAAATCTCCGACACTTCTTATATCATTTATTTCTGAATCACCCATAAATAAAATTTATACAAAAAAAATAACAACAATACATATAGATGAAATCACTTAAATCATTGACAAATTTTTATAACAAATTATCCAATTTTGGAAAAATATTGGTTTTCATTGCATTTTTATTGATTGCAATTGTATTTTTTAAATCAGTAATACCATCAAAGGAAGGTATGATTAATTCTGAAAAAATTTTATACAAAGAAGGTACTGATGTATACGATGATTTTTATGCTAATATTTACGATTATTTAGTTTATAGTAGTATTAAAAACGACTATGAGGTTGGAACTATTATAAATAATACAGTGCCTTCTGAAACAAGCATTATTGCCGATATTGGTTGTGGAACCGGTCACCACGTCGGCAATTTAGCTGCCAAAAATTTGAAAGTGATCGGTGTTGATATATCGCCTTCTATGATTAAAAAGGCTAAAGAAGAATATCCTCATTCGCAATTCATAGTTGGTGATGCTATGGATAGCAGTTTGTTTAAAATGAATTCCTTGACACACGTCCTTTGTCTCTATTTTACAATTTACTATTTTAAAGATAAAAGACATTTTTTCGACAATTGTATGGATTGGTTAATGCCAGGCGGTTATTTAATTGTTCATATTGTTGATAGAGAGACTTTCGATCCTATATTACCTCCTGGAAATCCTTTATACATCGTTTCACCTCAAAAATATGCCAAAGAAAGAATTACCAAAACACAAGTAACATTCAATGATTTTGTCTATTCAGCTAATTTTAATTTGGATAAAGACAGTGATATGGCATCATTCGATGAAAAATTCAAGTTCAATGATGGTAAAGTTCGTAAACAACAACAAAAGTTGTATATGGAGGATTCGGCTGCTATTGTAAATATGGCACAAGATTGCGGATTTATCGTGCAAGGTAAAATAGATTTAGTGAAATGTGCTTATGAAAATCAATACTTGTATATTTTTGTCAAGCCAGGTTAAAATCCATCCACCTTTGGGAAAGGTCCAAAGGGACTTCCGCGAAGCTTAAGCCGTTGCGGTGCCAAACTCACTAAAATGTGTTTTAAAAGTATAATAATAATTAGACAAATATGAGAGTCCTCCAGATACGAAGATTTTGCTCTACTTTTTCTAAAAGTAGATTTGGCTCAACCTTTCTCAAAGGTTGATTATATAAATAAATTGAAAATAGATATAAACAATGCTGTATAATATTTATATTACTTAATGGAACACATTACCGATAATGAATTTACAATAGATGTATTTATTGAAATATCCAAAAATAGTCATATTAAATACGAATATGATAAAGAAAAAAAAGCTCTCATATGTGATAGAGTTCTGCATACACCATTTAAATACCAATTCAATTATGGTTTTATACCAAGCACTTTAAGTGAAGATGGAGACCCGATTGATGTTGCAGTTATTATGGAGGATGAGCTAGTACCAGGATGTTATATAAATTGTAAATTGTTGGGATTTTTAGAAACGAGTGATGATAAAGGCGATGATCCAAAACTAATAATGTGTCCATCGAAGAAAATAGACCCAGCGTATTCATTATATAACAATATTACAGATATTAACTCATCTACTCGTGATAAGATCAAGTATTTTTTCTCACATTATAAAGATCTGGAGAATAAAAAGGTTGAAATTGGTGAATTCAAAGGCAAAGACGAAGCTATTGTAGTATATCAAGAAAGTATTACACGTTGTCAATGTTCCGCAAGGAAAATTGTAGAACAAGTCTTAAATAATTGTTTACCTGTAATATGTTAAATAGTTTTGCTACACTTTTTCAAAAGTGGAATTAGTTATATATATAAAAAATAAAACGATGCAAATAATATGTTAGAAAACATTTCTTATATATTATTTTTTGGGGTTCTTATATTGGTCGTGGTTTTGATGTACATTCGAATAAAATTTGGTTTTTGGGCCCTGCAACCAGTGTTTCACGTCTATGATATTGGATATATGTTAAAGTCGCCAGGCATTATTAATGATTCTTTACCAGAAAAAAATAAATATACCAATTTTAAAAATATTGACACGATTCTTTTTTCTGAAATTACATCACTGCAAAGCCAACGATTTTTACATTTAATTAAAACCAATTATTTACAAAATAAAGATAATATTTTTGCACCAAAATCCGAAAATATTGTTCCCTATTTAACAGGTCATAATGATAAAACAATTGTTTCTTTTTATAATGAGGACAACTTGTTAATGGACTTAAAAAAAGGCACTATGGTGAATGATAAAAAAATTATAGGCGTGATGACTACTAGACCAGTATATGTAGTCATTAACAATGGCGACAAAGAAGCAAAATTTCGCGCCTATTATGTAGATTACTTGTGTGTTGACAAATTCCATAGGAAAAAGGGGATCGCTCCTCAATTGATCCAAACACATCATTATAATCAACGCCAATTGAATAAGAATATTGTAGTTTCTTTATTCAAGAGAGAAGACGAATTAACCGGAATCGTACCGCTATGTGTTTATTCTACATACGGATTTCCAGTTACTACTTGGTCAAAACCATTAGAACTTTCAGGAGAATATAAATTGGTGGAAATAAATGCGCAAAATTTTCATTTTCTGTTTGGTTTTATAAGAGAAAACAGTAAAAAATTTGATATAGTAATCAATACAGAGGTTACAAATATTATTGAACTATTAAAGACCAAGAATATTTTTATTTATGCTATGATTGTTGATGATAATATTGTTTGTGCATATTTTTTCAGAAAATCGTGTGTACAAATTGAGAAAGGAATGGAGGTACTTAGTTGTTTTGCTTCTATATCGAATACAAACGATCCTGTTTTTATTCAAGGCTTCAAAATAAGTTTTTGGAAAATAGCCGCCGAAAATTATTTCGGGTTTGCTGCGATTGAAGACATTTCTGATAATAATATTATTATCGATGATATAAAACAAAAAACGAAACCGTTAATCATTAGTCCCACTGCATACTTTTTTTATAATTTTGGCTATCCGACTTTTAACTCCAATAAAGTATTGATTATAAATTAATATACTTGTATACTTTTAGAAAAAGTATAGCAAAATACTTTTAAGAAAAGTTATAACGAAGTAAGACAAAATAATTATCAAAGTTTGGCTCCGCAGCGCCAGTCCCTTTGGACCTTTTTCAAAGGTGGATTAAAGGTGGATTTAATCCGAATCACTACTATCACTATCGAATATCTTTTTAAATGATTTTTCACCGCCTTCGGTTGTACCGTCTTCATTTGTAGAACATTCTTCACAATATTTGCCCAATTCAATATATCTTCTTCGCTGTTCTTTGGTCAATGTTTTTGCTTTGCGTATTAATTTATTTGTTAGGTTAAAATTTTTAATATCCTCTTTTAACTCGTGTGGAGGAACAAATACTGTTGGACCGTGCTCCAACAAAAATATTTGATTTTTCTTATTATAAAATAATACAGGGTTATCATCTTCATCTAATTCAATACTACCGCAAGTGCAGTACTCAATATGCTTTACATCGTCATCTTTTTTACAACGATTATCTATTACATCTACGTCATTTATATATTCTTCAAAAAAATCCAATGCTTTATCTTTACTATCAAACATAAAAATTTTTGGAGGGTTTATTGTGATAGAAGTAAGTCTTATTTTTGCGTCTTCATCTTCATAAAATTTGTAATCATAACATCCTTCGTGCTTATTGTGAATTATAACATATTTTACCATTCTTTACTACCATAATATAGTGCCGTTGGTTTAAATAGTTTATATATTATATTTATTATTGGGTAATAATAAATATTTTATAATATGGGTTTGATTAACGAACATATTTACCCGCTCGAACAAATGTGTCTGCAATAAATATAATGAAAATTCCTAAAAATGAATATAATACGACCTCTTCAGTAACATTATTTGTTCTCTCGTCTTGTTGATCCTCTAATAGTGTTATCATATAATTCAACTTTTGCAATAGTACATCTTGACTTGGTATTTCTGGTAAATTATTGTTATAATTTACTGCATTGTAATAAGGTTTATTTACAATGTTTTTTTGAGCAGTGTATCCAGGTATAACTCGTTTATAATATTCTTCATTCGTTTTATTGTCACCATATATGCTGTAATCATTCAAATCTAAATTATCGCCTCCCTGGTAATTCGGTTGGGGCGCCCTTCCTAATGTTCTAAACATTAGGTCATTATCGGATGTCATATTCATCATATTTTCTTGATCTGGTTTTTTAGGAATTGTTCTACCTACTCCAGCGGATTCTGGTTTGGGCGGTGGATTAAATACGTCTTTATCTTCATCATCGTCATTGTCCAAATTATTGTGTATCTTTTCTAAAACCGAATTTACTTTATTTGTATCGAAATTTTCTTTCGTATACATTTTTTGAGTTCTATTATGTGCGCGTCGTTTTTTATTCATTATATTATCTGAATTATTGTTTAATGATTCATTATTTTCATCAAATGGGGCAGCAAACATTGCTAAAGACATTCTCTTATTAAAAATTTAGATAATAATTTGTAAAAGAGACTGAAATTAAATTTTGAAAAAAAATTATATAAGAATATTTATATGGACTTTAAATTGGTAAGTAAAAATAATATGGGGGTTGTTGCAACCCTAGTTCTAGTTATTTTATTAAGTCAATCTAAACTTTTGAATTTTTTAATAGAAACCGCTTTAGGAAGAGCCGTTTTAATTTTGTTTATTTTAGGAATAAGTTATACTAACAAAATTTTAGGGGTAGTCGCCGTTTTATTTGTTATAATTATGGTAAGTAATAGCAATATGGCAATATTTACAGAAGGCTTTACAGATGATTCTAAAGAAAAGGCTTCCGAAAATGATAAAGATAGCGTGAAAGACAAAATGCCAGTAAATCAAGATAAAGTTGTTAAGATGGATAAACAAAAGGTAGCTGCTAAAGTTGAAAAGGTTAACAAGGAAAAAACTGTATCTGAAAATAATAAACCAATTGGCGGTCGCGAAGGGTTTAATATTATTGACCGAGAAGGAACAATGTTAAGAGGAAAACGATCAAATGAAGTACCTGTATTCGCAAATGCTCGCAATCAAACAGACGACGTAGAACCATCTGATAAATCGGTATTTGGGGGTGATTTCTTCCACCTTTGAGAAAGGTGGAGCCAAACCTTCACATTTTTACTCTTACTTCGTTATAACTTTTATTTGACCTTTTCTCATTTAAACTACGGTTTTTAAAATAATTTTTTCTACTTTTTCTAGTTTTTTTAATTTTTCTTGATTTTTCTTGTTTATGTGTTCTTCTTTTGTTTCCGCCCATTTTATTATTTATTGATTTTATCATTAAACACATATCATCACATAATTCATCTTCTTTACTAAAACCATATTTTTCATAAAATGGAATAGCACTATTAACAGAGTTTAAGTATATATATTTTATTAAAAGTTTTCTACACATATCTTCTATAGTCTTAATTAAAATATCTCCAGCATAACGAATCCCTATATGGGAACAAATAACATCAATATGTATAGAATTATGTTTTTCATTGAATTCTATTAAGGCGAAACCAAAAATATTTCCATTAGGTAATATATTTATTGAAGAACCAATTATAATTATAGCATCTACATTATCAAAAGAATCTAATATATATTTAGGATTTAGTCCTTTACATAAAAAATCAGTTTTAGTAATAATTCTATAAATATAATTCATTATATCTTTGTAAGAATTATTAGCATTTAAATCTTCATCATTAGGTTCTACATAAATTTTATCATCATTTTTCAGTAATAATTTTATATCATCTAAATGATTACTTTCTCTTGGGTTAAAATAAATGTATGTTTTGGTGTTTATATTTTTTTTAATATCATATCTCAGGCTCATATATATAATATATATACTTAATTTATAATTTAAATAGTATATAATAATTTTTTATTACAATGGAAACAAACAACGAATATTAGGCTAATATATACGTAAAAATGTGTAAAGTATATTATATATTTTGCTTTACTTCGTTATAACTTTTCTCAAAAGTATATATATGAAACAATTCTTATACGCTTGTTTTTTGGCACTAATCATAATTGTTTTTGCATATTTTAATTCACTACGCGATGTAGAACAGTTTACTCCAGGGATACGTGCGTTTTATAGACCTATTGTCAGACAAACTCGTATTGTAGGCGAAGGCTTTTACAACAAAACTTCCACCAATATTTCAAACCTTTTTAGAAAATTTGGAATAATGTAAAATGCAAAATACAAAATAAAATACAAAATAAAATATGTAAAAAAAATAATAATGTGTTATTTTAGTAATGTCTACTAATCAATCTACGGCAAATCAAACTAATATAAATTCTAGTCAATTAGGAGGAAAAACATCTATATTCACGCCATTGTATAACAGTGTTTCTTATGTTAACCATCATATAATGTATTTAAATAATAGCAAATTTTTTGCAGGCGTAGTTATGATTCTTCTGAACGTTGGGTCAAAATTTATTACGATCCAATTTAGCAAATCAACTGAAGAATATATGAAATGGTCTGTTAGTAAACAATTGTTGGTTTTTGCGATGGCTTGGATGGGTACTCGTGATATTTATACCGCGTTGGGCTTGACCGCGGTTTTCACAATTTTATCGGAGTATTTATTCAATGAGGAACACCCATTGTGCATTGTTCCACATAAATATCGCGTGTTGCATAAGTTAGTTGATGTAAACGAAGATGGTGTGGTGTCTGAACCTGAATTGTCCGCAGCTATTGCCGTATTAGAAAAGGCCAAGAGGGAAAAACAAAGGAAAGCGCAAAAGGAGGCGTTTGCTAAATTCGACTTCGAAAAATATAATTTCGATAAATAAAATGATCTACTAAATTTATGATTTTTTATATTTAATAATAAATCATATTGTACAATTCGCTTTTATTATGCTTTATTTTGTTCTAGTTCGACTGGTGCGGTATTTAAAGGGTTTATTACATCCGCACGTTTGTTAGAACATCCTAAATATTTTAAAAAAAATGATAACAAAAAGTCTGATAGCGTTTTTTTCTCCTCCTCAACTATATTTTTTACTTCAGTTTCAACTTTTTCACACACAATTTCAACGACCTCCTTGATCTCTTCTTTGATCTCTTCTTTGATTTCCTCCTTGATTTCCTCCTTGATCTCTTCCTTGATTTCCTCCTTGATTTCCTCCTTGAACTCTTCATAAGAAACTGGTTTGCTCAGTATGTCATCGATTGCCTTCAACATATTTATATTTAAATTATATTTTTATTTTTAATATTTAAAATTAAATATTGAAAACTATCACAAGATCTTTGTTATCTATTTTTTACAGTACGTCCACCTTTTACAAATCTTTGATTAGGATTATATTTTCTAGTATTGTTTTGTGCATTAGGTTTCTTATTTTGTGTCTTATTTTTGATATCTTCTCGGTTCTTAATTGTTTTTGTTTGATAAATAGGGGGAATTATATATGGTTTACCCACGAAATCCGCATAAGCTTTTCTAATTGAATTCCATTTTTGTCTACATTTTAAAACCTTTTGCTCTTGAGGTGTTATACTTGTTCCTGGATGCAATTCCATATCAATAGTTATGTAATATGCAAGTTTCGAATTATCGTATTCATTATCCCTTCTCACCATATTTTTAACCAAATATGGTTGTGTTCCATATGGGTTGTATCTAGGCGGATTATATCGTTGATATGCAGGTGGATTATATCTAGGTGGTAGATTGTATTGCGATGGTTGTTGATAACCGCCTATTATTGGTTTTGTTCCTGTTCCTGTTGGTGGTGTTCCTGTTGGTGGTGTTCCTGTTGGTGGTGTTCCTGTTGGTGGTGTTCCTGTTCCTGTTGGTGGTGTTCCTGTTCCTGTTGGTGGTGTTCCTGTTGGTTGAGGGTGTTTTATATTTGGAAAATAAAACGATAAATAAGTGATAAATTTATTTATTAGATCATTTGTAGGATCGGCGTTTTTTGCATCATAGATTCGGTTTAACCCATCATTAAATTGTTTCATAAATTCCGGCAATACCGAAAAGATCGCTTTATCTGCATCATCATATCTAAGATATCTACCAAAGATCAAAAATATTATATACAGTGGCGGATATTTATCGCTTTTTCTTTCAAATATACACGTTTTGCTAGTAACTGTTCTAGTTTTTTTATTTGCAGATGGAATTATTTGGTTAGAATCAAAAGTGATTAGCTCATAGTGATTATTACTCCAATATAAAAATAAATATTTGTCCCACGAATCGTCGGTAAAATGAATATATGGAATACTAATAAGGTCACCGGTTTTAGTATGTGTTTGCCTGGTTATTGGTATGATATTGATTTTTAGTTTCCAACACAATGCGTAAATAGCAACTTGGTTCGCCCAATAATTTTTTCCTAAAATGTAATCTTTTATTTTTTTCTTATCAGTTATAACAGTAAATGGTGCAGTGTATTTTAGATCTGTATTTTTTGGTACGCTTGTTATCATTTCTACGAGAAAATTATCATTTGATTTATATATATTTTCAAGCAGTACCATATAATCTTCATTAGTAATACCCGTTGGATAACCAGATAAACTATTTGCGAATCGGACGTTTAACTCTTTCGCGTTTACAGGAGCTATATTTTTTAGATAATTATCTAAATCCCATTCATTTACTACGTATTCATAAACCAAACTTCTTAAATACGTTTGAGTAAATAAATTTTTACCGGTTCCATAGATACCACTTTGAATTCTATCATCTTGGTTTGTAAAATTATAATAATTAATCGCATCTGCTACTGCTAAGAAAAAACAATCGCCGTTTGCATTTGCGGCAGCAACTGATAACCCCCTAACACTCTCGTTGTATGCTGCTTGACTCACATTTGCGGTTGTAATTATATTAATAGTAGTAGTGGATCGTAGTAAGTTGACTATTTGTAATTGTACTGCTGGATCAAGGTATTGATACAAATAATTGATTAATTTATAAAAATTGGTTGCCTGAAAATATTGTCTCAAAATTCTGGTAGAATTATTTGAAGGTTGTAATTTATACTCTTCTATAGGTTCTACAACTTTTGGAGGTTCTGGTTTTGGAGGTTCTGGTCCTGGTGGTTTTGGAGGTTCTGGTTTTGGTGGTTCTGGTGGTCCTGGTGGTTCTGGTGGTTCTGGTGGTCCTGGTGGTCCTGGTGGTCCTGGTGGTCCTGGTTTTACTCCACGGCCAACATCTTTATTGCCTGTATAATTTGAACCATATATTTGACCAGGTGACAACTTGTCTAATTGCTCTTCTCCACTTATAATATCTTCTTTTACAATAGTTGAATATAAATACGGATCTGTTATTTTACTTGGATCTATTTCCTCTTTTTTTTGTTTTGTATCTACTTTCCAATCACCGTTACTCCATTGTACATCAGCAATTACATACGGCTTATTTGCTATATATATTATCGAATTATCTGGAAAAATAGTTTTCAGAGTGACCTTAATATTATTATCAATATATCCATAATTTATAGCTTGGTTTAAATTTTTTGCACGGGTACCATTCGTATAATTGATCAAAGAGTCAAATAAACCCTTATTAAAAAATTGTTTTTGTCTTATATCTTCGGGAATTTTATCTATAAGAGATTTATTTAATTTTATTAATGGATCAAATCTAACAGTTTTATCATCACTACTTATATTTTTTATTGTCATAGAAGGGGTATATTTTATTTTTTGATAGCCAGGAATACTGGTATTAATAGTAATATTTAATTGATTTGGTACAATATCCATCCTTATAATATTAATATATTATTATAGATTGTGCAGAATTAAAATTAAAATTGATTTGCTTTATATTTTAAATACTAAATATAACAAATACAAAACAACATTGAATAAATACAATACAAAATACAAAATAAAATACAAATACAAAATACAATCTAAAAAATGACTACATTGCTGCTTCACATAGAAAATTTAATTGAAGGTACCGTTCAAAAACGACCCTCCAAATTTATAAAAACGCCTTATGTCGCCGATATTATACCTTTCCACGATCCATCTTCGGCCACCGTTCTGGGACACACTGCTTCACTCGGCTGTTGCGGTTTAGCCGACGTTGGTGCGACAATATTAATGGCTCCCGTAGTTGCTAAAAAGCCAAATAACAAAAATGATACAGAAAAGTTGAAATGCGAATATCGCGTATATTTATCCGTATGGAAAGAGCGCTGCAACGAAATGATAATAGGAATACACCCTAAATTAGCCGAAGACTTGGTCGAATCCGCTTTAAAAAAGAATTGCTTGTCTCGCCTCCTAAATGTGAAGAATTATAAAAGAGAAACCGCCATTTATGTACAGGGTAAAGTAGACTCTCGTTTCGACTTTAGCGGCATAGATGGTAATGGTATACCTTTCTTGATGGAGGTCAAGAATGTTCCGCTGGCAGACTACGAAGATATTACTGCTAAGGATCGAAAGAGCAAATGTTATGATGATCGAGAGCAGAATTCCAAGGTAGCCTATTTCCCCGATGGCTACCGAAAAAAAAGCACCGACACAGTGAGTCCGCGCGCCCTGAAGCATATTCGGGAACTTACTTTAGTAAAAAGAGAATCGAAAACACGTTGCATTATGTGTTATGTAATACAACGAACTGATGTAGATAAATTTCAGCCATCTATTATTGACCCCGAATATAGAGAGGCAGTCAAAGAAGCGGTTGCTGGAGGCGTGGAAATCATTACATTGGTAGTACATTGGACGAAGAAAGGCGAAGCCTATTTTATTCGTGATGATTTACCTGTTAATATACATTGAATACTATATTAGGGATATAAATATAAAATAATGTATATTTATATTATATATTATTATGTCATTACAAATTATTGATACGGAATCAAAAAAAGACAATGGGTATCAAGAACACATAGCACAAATCGCCCTTGCAGATGCAGAACACGATTTAGGCGACGTATTAACACCTAACTTTTCTACAAAGAAGTCCCCAAAAGACCGTTCAGTATACAATGCTTTTATTAAAGGATTACCTAAACAAATCAATTATTCCCATTATAGTGAACCGTACACACTTTCTCGCACAATGGGTTTAAATAGACTTGACGCCCCTAGCACACTTTGTGATACCGATGCAACGTGCGATTCCGCGTTGGCTGATTGGTCGACAGATGTAACTGATGTTACACTGTCTAATGAAGGTCTTATTCCAACAAATATTAAAGTTAATGTTAATGGTGCTGGAACAGCTAACTTTAATTACAACGTGGTTAAGTTTATTTTGCCTTGCGGTACAAATAGCAAAAGAGAACCACAATATAAATCTTACAATGGCTCCAATTTTGGATGTGATTTTTTTGCTAATACTGGATTAGGAGGTCCATCTAATAAAGCAGCATTTATTGTCGATTTTAATCAACACGGTTTTTTGGAAAAACTGAAACAAGGAGACAATTGTGATAATACTGATTATGAAATCATTTATTTAATGACCTCTGAGGTAGTAAATGATCCTGCACCGAAACCAAACATAGATAATAAAAGCATCTTTAACCACGAATCTGGTATTAAAACATCTTCCTGGGTACAAACTGGACCAGAGCATATAATGTTCACAACTTTTGATAATGACAGCTCAAGTCCGCTTAACAATTTTTTCTCGAAGTATGATTTTACAATGTCGCCAATAAAACAAACATTTGTTAAAAAAGGTTCCAGTTTATCTGTAAATTTGGTTGCTAGTTATAATGGTGATGGTGATAAACCAGCATTACTAGCTACTATTGAAGATAGTAAAAAACAAAACAGTATTGAAAGTGTTTTAGGATATATTAGAAACTTGATAAATAAAATTGTTAGTAACAAATCTAGTTCTAGCGATGATTTTTCTAGCGATGATTTTAATTTTAATGTTAAATGTCAACAAAAAAGAGGCGGTGATTGGTTTCAAGTATTGGCGTGTTTGGATGCTAGAAATCGTGAATATGTACAAATATTGCCGTCTGGAGATCGTAGTGTGGAGAAATTAGAATCTAATTGTCCGATTTATTTTGTTACCCACGATAGAATTGCAGTGGCTTACGCTTTGATGAACGGTGTGAATGTAGTGTATTTAGATTATTATGGTGGAGTGTTTGTTTTTAAAAATACGAAAGATGATACTACCACTAGTGGAGATATTGAGAAGATGATGTTTAATTCAATGAAGACTAGGTATTATAAAGAAAATTTAACTTCAGGAGAAGAGCCACCCATAGTGGAACTTATAAGTTCTGCGGAGAAATACCAGACAGCAAGGGAATCCGTTTTAGATACTGAGAAAACAAAATTTATGACAAAACTGACTGCCATTACTAGTACGATCAACACTCTTACAGTTGATAACTTAACCAATTATTTTAAAAGTGTACAGGATGATATATTAAGAGATTTATTTAAAGCAGCCGTTGAATTAATGTTTGTAATTATGAATTTGCCTGATATTCAAGGAGCAATAAGTTTTGTTGTTGAAAATAAGAATATATTTGTTGCTGATTATAAAGAAGATATGAAGAAGGAAACTGTCGTAAATATGAGTAGGTCTTTGAATACTATTAATGGTATTTTTGATAGATTTGGTGCAGGGAAAGATGCACAAATCCCTATACCAATTAACTTTCAAGAAAAAATCAATCTATGGTTGACTGCAAATTTACAGCTATTAAACGTTTACAAAATCGCTTCTAAACTTGAAATTGACTATACCGTCGAATCTACATCAACAGTGTTTTCGTCTTTCGATAAAATTAAAAGAATGTTTTCTATTTCCCAAACAAAAAATGATAAAAATGATAAAAATAGAACAAATGAAACTATTTCCTATGATAAACACACCTTTTTACCATTCATTAAAACACTCGACAATACATATAAAAAGGCTATTTTAGATAATCTAACATTATTGCACGAAAAAAATAGTGCAGCGGCAGAAAAAGCTAAGACAGAGGCAAAAGGTAAACTGTTTACAAGACATTCAAATGAGAGTACAGACCAAAAAAAGTGTAATTATATTGCCAATTTGATCTATGAATCACTTATCATCGTAGAATTAAATCCGGATACTAGTGACATTGTATTGGAAAAAACAGCGGAAGCTACTCGTGAAGAAATTAAAAACGAAAACGGATTTGTTTCTATTTCAAGAGATGTTGACATTATGAATGAAGACACAGAAGAAATAAAAATATTGAAATCGGGTGACGGAAAAGTTTCTAATAATACAACGGAACTTTATGATGAAACCGTCGCAGTTGGTGGTGGTACAGGTTTTACTGAATTTGGAACTGGTGATGTAGTTAAAAAGAACACTGTATTAGATATGAATGCGAACCAAATGACGTGGCCTTTATTTTCCTATGTTTTACAAGACGCATATTCATTATCGAGTTTACAAAATAGTTTAAAATCGTATAAAACGTATGTTACTGATACAGATGATTCGAACGATGATATTGTAAAAGAACTTCAAGAAAAAATAAATAAACTAAAAAATAAAGAAAGGCGGGATGCTGCGAGTAATATTGCGAGTAATGTTATTCAAGCTGCGCCAGTGGTGATGGGTGCAATCGAATACGCAACAAACATCGATATCCCT
>JACCDO012187034.1_pt1 | contig 24888 bp, 32 predicted proteins | sample 7446101 | NCBI WGS metagenome assembly JACCDO01 (sample SAMN15323440, study PRJNA562643) | freshwater metagenome | isolation source: river surface water | place: USA:Blue River Watershed | collected 2017-08-16 | reverse complement strand
TTTTTATTTTAATTTTTTACTTTCTTCGTGATAGCTTAATTTTTAGTCTCAATGATTCTGCAAATTTTGGAGTATTATTCTTAATCTCTGTTTTTACAGGTCTTGGAATTTTACTTGCTTTCTCTTGAAATAAACTTTTTTTACAACTACGAACAGTAGATAAGTTTGGGAAAAAAATTCTTACTTTTTCATCTCCATTACTAATATAAAGTTTTGTAACAGAATTTTTTTTAATAGGAGCCCCAGGACATTCTTTATTTTCATCATAAAATAATCTTTTTACGGGTGTAAAAAAATTAGATTCAAAATTAATAGTAGAATAATCTCTTTTTGGTGCATCTGGACACTCAGGCTCTCTAGGGGTTAAAGGTGGTGTATTCATTTTTTTATATTTTTTTATATTTTTTTTTAGTAATTTATAATATTTAAATAATAAAATTATAATTAATTATGTATCAATTTTTTTATATCAATTTATTTTATTAATAAATTAAATTGACCAATCAATACCATAACCTAATTTTTCTTCAACACTCATAAAAATCTTTGATCCAATAAATCCCCTATTTGCACTAAGTGGTGATGGATGAACTCCAACAATACAACGAGTCTTGTCTTGTATAAATTTCATCTTTTCTTCAGCATGCTTACCTAATAGTAAATATACACACTTCTTATTATTTTCATCAATAAATTTAATAATATCATCTGTAAAAGGACGCCATTTTACAATAAAAATACCAGCACATCCTTCAATTACAGATAATGAAGTATTTAATAAAAAAATATGTTCATCATAAAACCATTTTTCCAAATTTCCATGATTAAACTTGTAATTTCGTTCAGGATATGTGCTGCTTAATTCTTTGTAAATATTTTGGAGAGATGGTGGTATTTTGACATCCTCATTAACTGAAAAAGCTAATCCATTTGCTTGTCCTTTTTGATGATACGGATCTTGTCCTAGTAATACAACTTTTATAGAGCTTACATCTTTCGAAAATACTCTGAAGATCTGATCTTTATGAGGGTATACTGGTAATTCAAATGATTCAGAATAAGTAAATATTTCATTTATTAAATCTTTATGTTTTTCAAAAATTGGTTTCCAACATTCATGTATATCAATTGTTGTTAAATCCATTTTAATAATTATTAATATTATTATTAAATATATTAATATTTAATAATAATTAAATCAATTTTTAAATTATAAATTAATTAAAGAGAATTTATTTGAGAGTAAGCTTCATCAACTTTACATCTAACTATGTCAATCTCGTTTAATAATGTTTCATTATTTTTTTTTATTGCTTCTTCTACTTCTTCTTTTAAAAGAAAAAATAATCTATTATTTAGTAATTCATCACTTTCTTTTTTTATTTTATTAAATCTAGAGTCAATTGAATCACATATTGCTTTATTTAAATTTTCAAGATATTTATCTAACTTAGTAAAACAATTAATATTATGTACTTTTTCAGTACTTAATATTGATTTTATCTCTTCAATTTCTTTTTTTAAAGAAATCATTTTATTATTCATCATTTCTTCATTTATATTTTTTAAATTCAATACTTTTTCATTTATTTTATTAATTTTAGTTTCAAGAGTTTGAATAGATTCATTTAACTTAGAAACAGAATCATGGTTATATTTTTCACCAGCATCTATTATTAATTTAATATTTTTACATTTTTTATGAAATAATTTTTCAATAACAGTCATGTTATTATTAATAATATTTATATTATTCTCAATAGTAACAACTTTATCATAAATATTTACTACAAATACTGTAAATAATATTAAATAAATATTTACATAATTAAGTGATTCAATAATTAGACATAATCTTTTAGGAAGAAAATAATCATAATTTAGTACAAATACTGTAAATAATCCTAAAAAAATATTTACATAATTAAGTGATTTCATAATTAGACATAATGGAAGAATAATTAGACATAATGGAAGAATATAATGAAAAAGCGGCATTTTTTTTCTTTTTATAATTAGTATTAATGTTCTTATATAAATAATAATCAATTTTTTATATATATTTTTTATAAAAAATTATAATATTACAAATTCTTTAAGTAGTTTTATATTTAATATCTCTTGAAATCTTGAAAAAAAAAATCTAAAAATATTTTATAATATCATTACTCCATATATTATCAATATTTTTAAATAAACACCAAATAATATTTTTTATCCATTTATAATATATGATGTCACTACCAAATGATTTTAACATAGAATTTTATAGAAGTTTTTATAAAGATTTACAACATATGAATAATGATGAATTAGTAAATCATTATTTACAATATGGTATAAATGAAAAAAGAATATATAAAAAAAAAGATAATACACAAGAGAATACACAAAACAATACACTTATTGACATAAATATATATTTACAAATAGAACTAAATAAACATAATGACTTAAAATTTTTATCAGAAAATGAACTGGTTAATTATTGTATTAAATTCAATAAATTAAATGATAATGTGCCAACTGATTTTGATATAGAATTTTATAAAAATTATTATCATGATTTAACAAATATGACATATATAGAAGCAGTTAATCATTATATAAATTATGGTAAAAATGAAGAAAGAATATATAAAGAAAATAGTGATAAAATAAAAACGAGATATTTATCTTTAGGAGGATGGTGCGGAACTGCTTGGTCATTGAGACATAATGCATTAAATGATTGTGACGACAGAGCATTACCATTTGATTTTATCCGTTCTAAATTTGAAGGTATCATAGATTGTTTTGAAAATAATTTTAGTAATTTTTTTCCAAAAAAATTTGAAATAGATGTATTTGATAATTATTTATATAGTGGATTAAGTATTAGAGGTAAATATTTTGGATTTTTCCATCATAATTTACTTGACAACAATACAATTGAAGGATTTAATAGAAGAATTCAAAGATTAGATGAAAATTTGAGAAATGAAAATGAAAAAATTATTTTTATTAGAACTATTATAGATAAAAATTATGAAAATGAAATTAATTTGGGACATAAATTTTCAGAAGTTATTGAGAAAAAATATGTAAACTTAAAATACATACTAATATTTGTTATTCCTGAACAACCATATACTAAATATTATAAAAATATATCAAATAAAATATTTATAATGACAGTTAATGACATTACACATGAATGGAATTTAATAAAAGATAAATATAAAGTTATTTTAGATTTTATAAAAGAAAATGATTTGTTTAATAATATACCAGAACCAAATAATGATATAGAAATAAATGAAATAATTGGATTAGAAAAAGAAGATGGTATATATTCATTTAGAGATGATAATTAAAAAATATATTGTTATTTTTACCATAATAGGTATAAAATATAAAGTTTATAAATATATATGATTATAAAATAATGTAATATATGAATTTATATAATGAGTATAATTTAACAATTGATAAATACAATACCTTTTTATATAAATAATAAAGTAAATTTTACACTAATGGAAATTCAATTATAAATTAAAACTTTTTGCAATATTTTCAAATAAAAAATTTGGTTTACTGCTATTATCCGATTTTACATGAATAAAACTATCTACCATATCATTTATTTCTATTATGTGCCCATCATTTTCATTATATGGTACTGTAATATCATCACTCATATAGTCTAACCCCGAACATTCCAAATTTATCAATTTATGTGCCTTTATAAACATTTCTTTATTAATTTCAGGTATTTCATCAATGCTAATCCGCACAGGATTTGCTCCATTATGAAAATTTATTGTATTTGTTATAAATATTTTTTTATCTTTTTCTAAAATAGATTCTTTTACATATCCTTGTTCTTTAATATATACCCAATCAATATTTGTTGTAGGATATAACTTTTTACTTTTTAATAAATTATTCTTTTCATCAATTAATAATAATACACTTTTACTTCCATCACCTACTATAAATGGTTGTTCTCTTTTAACAACATCTATAATTTGATCATTAAAAACAAATATTCTATAATTAATTCCATATACCTGATTTTCTAACATTATTAATTTATATTTTTTTAATAAATCATTTAATATATTCACAAATTGTTCTTTATTTTTAATAAAGGTATTAACATCTTTCCCTTGCATTCCATCAACTGGTTTTAATACACAAGGAAACATTATATCATATTCATATATAAATTTATCTTTATTATTTTCATCTATAATCCAGTGATCTGGTACTGGTATATTATTTTTTTTAAAAATAGAATTTGATAATGGTTTATTTTTTGCAATTTTATGAGATTCCATACTATTAAAAAATTTTGTTGGATATTTTTTCTTAAATACTATCTTGTCATTATCTTTTTTTACTATACTTAATTCTTCAATATCTATTATAAATCCATAATCTTCCAATGTTTTTTGTAATCTACTATCTTGCATACTCATATGCTCTTTTTTTTTTAGAATATTATTTATAAAATAAAATATGAATGTTATTATTAATATTATTAATAATATTACCATAATTATTATTTATAAAAAAAATATAAAAAAATGATTTATAAAAATACTATATTTAAAATTATTAATATAATATATATATTATTAAAATGCAATTTTGTAAAGAGTGCGAAAATAAGTTATTTCCATCTGAAGAAGATGGAAAATTATGGAATAAGTGTATTGATTGTGGATTTAAAGAAGAATACTCAAATACAATTATTGACAAAAAAAACTATAAAAATAAAGATACAGTTGTATCAGATAGTAATAAATTTCTTATTTATGATCCAACAATACCACATACAATTCATAAACAATGTCCAAATAAAGCATGTATTTCTTATCAAAAACCAGAATTACAAGAAGCAGTATTTATTCAAGATCCTATTACTATTAAATTAACATATATTTGTGTTAATTGTAATACTGAATGGAAATATTCTTAAATATAAAAATTGATTATTTTTATTTATTATAAAATAAAGAGAATTATTTAATATAAAAATAATAATGGCAAAACAAAAATTTATTACAGATTATTTCTATTCTAAAAAAAGAAAACAAAAATATATAACTGATTTTTTTAGAAAAATAAAAAAAAAATGTTATGGATATAATTATGAAACTGATTCGTGGCATTGTAATATATGTGGAATAGATATGGGTACGAATAACCCTCGACAATTATGTGGAAAAATATATTGCTCTAATTATTATTAAATTATTTTATAAAAAATAAAAAAATGATTTAATTATTTAACATATTTAAATAATTAAATATATATATATATAAATTAAAAATGTATGAAGAAGGCGACGATGGAGATAATGAATTTACATATGATAATGATTTTTCAAAAGAAGATGAAGATATTATAGATGCAATCGATGATGAAGAAGAGGAAAAGACAGATGGTGAAAAAAATGCTTTTAAATTATTAACATTTAAAAATGTTTTGGAAAATATTAATAAAAAACCTAAAAAAACTATACCTATAATGACAAAATTTGAAAAAGCACGTGTAAAAGGAGTGCGTTTGCAACAACTTGCATATGGCGCAAAACCTCGTGTACATACGGAAAACTTAAAAAATATTAATGAAATTGTAGATAAAGAATTAGCTGAACGTAAACTCCCTTTTATTATTAGAAGATCATTACCAAATGGTTATTTTGAAGATTGGAGAATGGAAGAATTTGAAACAATATAAAATAAATTTTACTATATAATTTATGAAAAAATTAGTACATATAATAGTAGTAATATTATCATCTATTACTATTTATAATTTATTAAATAAATATTTATTTAATTTTATAATAATTTTATATTTTAAAAAAGAATTTTTTGCTTTTTTTATTTCGGTAATTATTTCTTATTTAATTTATTTATATATTTAGATTTATTAAAATAATATTCATATATATATATATGAATATTAGTAATATAAATTTTATTAATAAAATAGATAAAAAAGATGCTATGTCAATTTTAATGTTAGTTAAAGATGTTTATTCAATAGTAGTAAAAAAACTAAAAAAAGGAAAGTCTATATCAGATGAAGCTTATTTTAAATTAATTTTAAATAAAATTAAAAGTAAAAAAATAATACTAACTGATAAAACAAAAGAAACTCTTATAAAAATGTTTGAAAATCAAATTAAAAATCCAACAATTATTGATAAAGAATCAAAAATATATATAAATTCTCTAAAAAAAATTAATAAAAAATTTGGTAATATTGAAAAAAAAAATATAAAAATAAAAGTTACTAATTTGTATGATAAAAATAGTATAGTACAAATTATCAATAAAATAATGTTATTTTTAAAAAATACAAAATTAAATAAAAAAGAGAAAAATGCTATAATATTTGATTTTTTTATTTCTAAAGGATTTACTGAAATTCAATTAAAAATAATTATTATTGAAACAACAATTATATTATTAGATAAAATTATATCATTTATGAAAATTATGTCAAATTATGAAAAAAAAAAATAAATTTATATATATTTTATTAATTTTATAAAAAATAATATGTAAATTTATTTTTAGTAATATTTTTGTTTAATATAAATATTTTTATTGTATAAATTACAATATATATTGTAATAAATAATATATTACAATATTTTAATTATTTTTAATTAATATAATTATTTTAAAAATTATTTTTAACTCATCAATTTATTATAAAAAATTAAAAAAAATTATTTTTTTTTTACAAAATATTAAAAGTATTTAAAGAGATAGTATTATTTAATATTAACAATGCAAGCCGAACAACAAACCCCAAAAACTAAGAAATCAACCACCTCTTCAGGTGTTAAAAAAGAAAAGAAACCAAAGGATACTGCTGAAAATGCATCATCTGAAGTTAAATCCGTCAAAGAGACTGCTGCTCCTGTCCAAAAGCAAGAAGTAGCATCTGAAAAGGTAGCAACTCCAGATGTTGTTCAAGCTTCTGAAGAAGCTAACGTAGTCGTCCAAGAAATTGAATTTAATTCAATGGTTGAATACATGAATAATGTAGCCGATAAGATTACCGAAATGACTAAATATTTTAAGGATAATGTTCTTTCAAAGGATGAACGTGGTAAGGTAGAATCTACTTTTAAGAAGCTTAACAAGTCATTATCTCTTATCCAAACTGGTTATACCGATTATTTAAATAAACAACTTGCTCTTCTTGAAAAGCATTCAGGAAGTAAGTCAGGAGGTGCCAAGAAGGTTACTGATAAGGAGAAGAGTGCTATTCACAAGAAGTTATCTGTTCAACCTTTCCTTCTTAAGTTTATGAAGTTACCTGAGAACACTCAAGTTAGTAGATCAGATGCTTTAAGTGCCATTACTGGATACGTTAAGGAAGAAAAGGTAAAGAATCCAGATATCATTGTACCAAATGATAAGCGTTCTTTCAAGCTAATTGGTGAATTAAAACCTCTATTTGATGGTATTGAAAAGATCATGAAGTCAAAGAATCTTCTTGAAGGTAAGACTATGCCAACAGAAATTAAGTACACTCAAATTATGCAATACATGACACATTGTTTTGTAAAGGCTGATGAAGCATCTGCTTAATTTATTATTAATATTTTATAAATAAAAAATCAAAAAAAATCAAAAAAAATAAAAAAATTACAAAAAAAATAAATAAATAAAAACAAATAAAAACAAATAAAACAAAACAAAAAATGATATTAATAATTTATTAATATCATTTAAATCTTCAAGGCTGTAAAACATTACTTTTTATATAATTAAAAAATTGATTTACATTTATTTTTATTTTTATAGTATTATATTGTTAATATAATATGGATAATTTTCAAACTTATGGTCAATTTTTGGATTACATAGATAAAAATTATGATGAAGAACAAAACATTATTATAGAAAATTTTATGTCGTATTACATAAATAAGTATAGAAAATTTGGAAAATATAATTGTGAGTATATGTACAATGATGATTTAAAAAGTGATATAACAGGTGAATTACATAATTTAGCTCTTATTGGTTTTAATTTTGAAAAAAAAATTCACGATGAACGTGAATATAAGAAATCTCTTAAAAAATTAAGTAAAAGGTGTAGTTTTAAATCTTCAAAGATGTAAAAAATATTTTATTTATCTTTATAAAAAATTGATACATGATTTTATCTAATTTATATAATTTATTAATATTTAATATATATTATTACTTAATAATTTTTAGTAAAATGAATTTAGCTGATCCTGATTTTTTTATGAATCAATTTCATAAAATTGATAAACATTACTATGATGGTTTAGATGATAAAGATTTACCTGTTCCTAGTTTTCTTCTTGAATTTATGGATTTACCAGAAGGTACATTAGTAAGTAGAAGATATGCTCACATGAAAATTTGTAATTATATTAAAAATGAAAAAGATATTAATGTAGATATTGTAGTAAAATATCCCCGAGGTAAAAATGCATTATGTGGTATATGTCTAGAAAAATCTACACATATATGTTCAGTATGTAAAAATACATATTATTGTTCATTAAACTGTCAAAAAAAAGATTGGAAATTACACAAAAAAGTTTGTAAAGCACCAACTAGTCCCTTTACAAGGAAGGGTTTTAAAATAATTGGTAAATTAAAACCTCTTTTTGATGGAATTGAAAGTCTTATGAGAGAAAGAGGCCTTCTTGAAGGAAAAAGTATGCCAACTGAACTTTTATATACTCAAATTAGAGAATATATAACGCATTGCTTTATCAATGTTAATGAATATGTTACATAATAATTCTAATAAGTATCTATTATTTTTTAATTTATAATTAAAATGATTTTTTAAATTTAAATTTTTTAGTCCGTAAGTAAAGACTATCTTCTTCATAATCTAAATAATGTTTTATTGGTACATATTTAAATTCTTTTATTGAAGATGATGACCATATAATTTCAATATTATCAATTCTATTATTTATAAAAATAGAATATAAAATATTTTTTACAGGAATATTTTGTTTTCTGCTCATTTCAACAATATTACTGCTATTTTCTTTAATTTTTTGAACAATATGTTTCTTTACTTTATTTTCAATAAAATCTCTAAATACATCAATATTATCTTTTTTATGATTTTCAAAATTTGATAAATTAATTTTTAAAGAAACTAATTTATCTTCTTCTTTTTCTATTAAAAATAATCCATTTATATATACATTTATATTTATAAATTTATCAAAATCTTTATTATCACTGTCAAATAGTCTACTCATTATTATATTTTTATAAAAAAAATATATATAAAAAAACTAATTTTATTAAGATTTTTTACATAAAATATTACTATTTATTAGTAATTCAATTAAATTATTATACTCTACTATAATTTTCATCTTAGAATCTTCATCAAAATTTTTTATATTATTTATCATTTCATCATTTAAGACTTCAAAATTTTTTATACTATTCAAATAATATAATAACAAATCATTATTATTATCATTATTGTAAAAATATTTATCTATACTATTTTTATCATAATTTATAAGATTAAATGAAGAACGAATTATACTTTTTTTACTCATTATTTATATTATTATATACTATTTTTATAAATAGTTAAATTTATAATAATTTATATAAATACACTAGCTTGATAAGATTTACAAAGACCAAATGTTTTACGATGATGTTTTGTAATTCCATATAATTTTATTGCTTCTAAATGATTTGCCGTTCCATATCCACTATTATGTTCCAAATCATATTTTTTATAATCTGGATACTCTTTAACAATATTTTCAATATATTCATCTTTATAAGTCTTTGCTAATATTGATGCTGCTGCAATACTCATATATTTATTATCACCTCCTACTACACATTCATGCTCTATAATATTTCCTTCATTATCATAATATTTTCTAAAACTATTTCCATCAACTAATATTTTATTTGGCTTTATAGTAATATTATCAACTACATCATGCATTCCTTCCATTGTACATGCAAAAATATTACTTTGATCTATATCAGTATTCTCTTTGTAAACAACACTATAATCAATCGCATTTTTCTCAATAAATTCTCTTGCTCTAATTTTATTTTTTTTGGTCATTTTTTTTGAATCTTTTATTATTATATCTTCCTCATCAACTAATTCCATTATATTTTGTGGTAATATAACACCTGCTATATATACTCTACCAAATAAACAACCTCGTCCAGCTTCATCAATACCTAACTCAATATTATCTTCACATTGATATGGTAACAAATTATTCATATAATACTATTTTATAAAAATAAATAATAAAAGAAACAAATTAACGATTATCACAACATCCATTAATACAATTATTTGGAGTACAATCACTATCTTTATTACATACTGCTTGTAAGCCACATTTCTTACAATGTTGACTTAGGCATAATGCACTATCTTTATTTCCATTACAATACACGTTACCATTGCAAAACTTTTCTCTAGCTAAAAATTTATTTAATAAAAAAAATAACAATAATATTATAAATAAGAATACTAGAATATATAACATTTTTATAATGTTAATTTAGATTTTTTTTATAAATATAAAGTTTATATATTATTTATATATAGTTCTTCTGTTAGTGATCTACATAAAGGACATATTGGAATATGATAATTTTTTAAAACTTTAATCATGCTTTTAAAACAATTAATACAATAATTATGATTACATTTTGTAGTAATACATTCATTAAAATCATAATTTTCAAAACATATTGGACATTCTAATGATTTTGGGTTATCAATATTACTAATTATTGATTTATCTAGTGATTTAACAGACCATAATTTAATATGTCTCTTATCTTCACTAGCAAATTCAATTTTTAATTCTAAACATTTTTTAATAAATAGACAAATACCGTCATATATTATTTTTTTTTTAATATCATTCATTTTAACATTTTCATAAATTCCAAAATTTAAATTACATTTATTACTATCAATATCATAATAATAGTCATAATACTTACTTATTACATGTTCAGGTGTATCTTTTACAAGATTTACTGAAAAATACATATGCAATGCACATTCATATTTATTTTCAATTTTAAGTATTAGATTATTATTATTTAATAAAGTAGGTGATAAGTTTTTAAAAAATATTTTAACAATTCTTTTAATTATTTTTAAGTAATAATCTAAAATAATGTCATCATTTATTATATTATCACACATCTTCTTTATTTCTGATAAAATGTGATCATTTAATAATATATTTAAATTACTATTATTTGCATTTTTTATTAATAAAGTGATCACATCAATTAAAAAATTAATATTGTAAATAGTATTATTAAATAGTTTATTTTCAAGCCTTTTCCTTATTTTTTTATACATTTTAATATAATTGTTAAACTATTAAATAATAACTATTTTAATAAATAATATTTTTCATTTTTTTATTTAATAATTTGATAGTAGTAATCTTCTATATTACTTTTTTTTGAAAATTTTCTATAAAAATATGAATCACAGTGCATTATTTTATTAAGATCTTCTCTAACATCATCTATACTCTTTGGACTTTTTGAAATAGTATTATAAATGTCATAATATTTAAATAATTCATCATTTTTCTCAATCGCTTTATCAATAGGCAACTTATTTTGTATATTTATTATACTTTTTATCTTATTATTTAATTCTCTTTTTAAAAGATCTATATACTCCCAATCATCATATGTTACATTAAAATTTTTGATACTATTTTTAAATGGGAATAATACTGATAAAAAGAATTCATCTCCAACATGCATATTATGAAAAAATTCTAGTTGATCATTTTTTGAAAGTAATTCTTTTACATGATCTCTATTTAAACAAAAACGAGCATAATGTTTTACAAAGTGTTTTGGAAAAGGTAATGTTTTTTGAGTCATAATACGTGAACCATAATCATAATTACTAATATTCATTGTTTTTATCCATGATCTATTATCATTTATTACATCATTATAAAATTTATTAAATGATTTAATAGGAATACATGATTCTGATATTGTAACAAATTTATAATTATCTTTATCTTTATATGCTTCTTTCATTAATTCTATAATAGCACGTGTTATAAAACCCCATTCTGTATCTTTTATGTTTTTAATTACATTTTTTTTTCTCCATGTACATTTAGATTTATATTTAGGATGAATATAAATAGTGTATTTGTCATTATGTCCTTTAAAATAAGAATCCCATAATTTTGGAAAATTTGGATTGTCTAAAACTAAAAATAAAAAAGCAATTTTTTTCATAATACCTAACATTAAATAATATTTTATTTGCGTTTATTTATTTTATCAAAAAAATAATAAATATTATGGAAGAGTTATATGATGAGGAAATGATTAATACTGAAGATAATAAATTTAATAATATATTAAACATTGAAAATATTAATAATGCATCTTTTTTTAAAGAAAATTTTATGATAAATAATAATTTAAAAATATCTAACTTTTTAAATCAACAATTTGCAATTTTTCTTTTTAATTATGTACAATCTAATAAAAATTGGCTGCTAGCAACTGGAATTGAAAGTGTTAAATATTTAAAACCATCTATTCCAGTAAATGATAAAATAAATAATAAACAAATAAAAAATGTAAACGAAGCTTTCGGAAAAGATCAATTTTCATATATTTTTTATAGAAGTATGAATAGTAAAAATATGAGTTATTTTGAATTTGTATTAAGACAAACATTGAATTCTCCAGAATTTATAAATTTTTTAAATGAAATTACAGGATTAGAATTAATAGGGTTAAGTACCCTATTTCTATCAAAATATAAAAGTGGAAATTTTTTATCCCCACATTCTGATAAAGGTAACGGGAAACTTGCATTTGTCATAAATATTACTCCTAACTGGAAACCACAATATGGTGGAATATTACATTTTATGAATGATGAACGTACTGAAATAATACAATCTTTTGTACCTGAATTTAATAGTTTTGTTATTTTTAATGTACCTGAACCTAATGGTATACCACATTTTGTAAGCCATATAGCTCCTAATGTAAGATTTAATAGATTTGCTATTACAGGGTGGTTTGCTTGAATAAATTTATAAAAGCTTATATTTTTATGATATATTCATAAAAATATAAAACAACGCTTCCTATTGGGATCGAACCAATGACCTTACGTTATCCTCTACAGTGATTTTCTGTAGTAACAGACGTACGCTGACTAACCACTGAGCTAAGGAAGCTTGTACTAGAACATTTTAGTTCTAGAATAATATATACTATTATTATCTCTTTAAGTACTTTTATTTTTAATAAATTATTTATATTTTCAAATTAAATAAATCAAATATAATTTATTAAATATTTATTATTTAAAGTTTTTTATAATAAATTATATCAAAGATGAATGATAATAATGATGATCCTGATTATGTAAGGCCTCCTGATGAAGTAATTAAAGAGTGTTTAATTGAAGATAATTATGATGATTTTTATAATGAAGAAGATAATAATATTGACGAAGAATTAAAATTAGCATTAAGTATTTCAAAAAAAGAATATAATGAATATATTGAGGAAGAATCAATTTTTACAAATATTGTTAATAATTCAGTTTATGAAAATTTAGATATTGCATTAGAAATTTCAAAAGTAGAATATGAAGAATACATTAATTATATAAATAATGAAAAATTAAATGCTATAAAAGAAAATGAATTAATGAAAAATGAAGAATTATTAATTTATAAAGAAAAAGAAAATAGAATAAAATCATTAGAGTTATTTTGTAAAAAAATAGAAAGATTAACTTTTTCTGAAGATGATAGAAAAATGCGGTTTATTATAAAAAATCTCTTAAATGATTGGTTTAATTTAAAATTTGATCATATATACCTTGAAAATAATATTTATAAAAAAATATATGAATTGATCGATAATTATTATTATATTCCATTACAAAAAAATTATACAAAATTTCCTATATCAAAAGAGGAAGATACTTTATTAAGAACTATATTCTTAACTAAATAATTTATTATAAAAATCATCATATAATTTTGAAAAATATGTTTTTGGTGCTTTATTACTTAAATAAGAATTATTTATTTTTTTATAGACTTCAATAATACTTACATTATTTATAATCATCCAAAATATATAAAGTAATATAAAAATAAATGTAGATATTATATCTTCTTTCTTTATTGGATCCTTATAAATTATTAATAATGGTATAACTTTAATAAATATATTTATTATAATAAATTTTATAATTTCCTTTGATAATGCATTTCTAATGATAAAATATATTAATGCAATTGTTACTTCAATAATTCCTAAAATTATTATTAATTTAGGATTATAATGTATGATCTTTAATAAATATAATATAAACCAAAAAAATATCCAATATGAAAAAATATAATCTGATCTTATGTACATCCCTTAATATTTAATCACATAAAATATTTTTATCAATAATATTTTTAAGACACTTTATTAAATTTTCTTTAGGTTTATTTGGTATTATTATAAGTACTATTATTAAAATAAAATATAGTGACATTAAATAATTTAAATATTTATTTAATTTTTTAGAAGCATTACTTTGATCATCTTTTTTAATTAAATCACCTATTAAATATAATAAATATGAAATTATTAAATAATACGGAAATCCATATACCATTGAAGTGTCATCAATATTTAATAGTAATACATTTATTAACCAAAAAAAATGAAGTATTCCAATAGTGATTATTGAATATAATTTAAGCCATACTTTATTATCAATTTGAGTATAAATATCGTATTTAAATTTTTCTAAATCTTTTTTTATCAAAAATATTATAAATAATGCTATAAAAAAAGTACTACTATAAAAAATATTTATATTCATTATTAACTAATATAGTATTAGAAAAACTTTTTACTAAATAAAAATGATTAGAATATTAAAAATATTTTAATTTTAATTTTAGCTTTATAAAAATATTTGAATATATTATATAAAATGGCAACTACAACTACAACTAAATCTTTCAAAACATTACTTACAGAAAATTTAAAAAGCAAAATATATTATTTCAATTTACATAGTAATAATTTTGCAATTGCTAATAATGATTTATATTTTTTTGATGATAAATTTAAAATTGATTTTGGGGTTAATATTAAGAACTCTAAAAATGAAGCAATAAAGGGGCTTATTACAAATGCGATTAATAATTCTATTATTAAGAAGAATAACGCTACAGTATTTAGTAATACTGATCCTTTAGGAGTAACTTTTGACAGTTTAATAGAAATTAAAGTCGATACTGAAATAACTTATAATAGTAATCCAGACAAAGTAATAGGTATTGAGTATGATCTTGATGAAAAAAAATTATTATTAGAATTAGAGAATGAAGGTCTGGTGGATTATGAAAAATCTAAAATTGAACTATATATACCAAAAGTTAAAAAAACACCTGCTTTTAAACCAGGTGACGCTGTTATTTATGGTACTGATAATCATACAGTGTATATAATAGATAGTATTGCTGGTAAAACTGTTACTATGAAAGGAGATCCTAAAAAAAAAATGCTTTTAACAAAATTAACAAAATATGATCCTAACAAAACTAAAACTACAAAACCATTAATTTTAAAACCATCTACGAAGCCATCTCCTATTAAAGAAGGATATGTGTATGGAACAATAAGTGTTGAAAGTGGTGCAAGAGTTATATATAAAAATGGTGAACCTAATAAACTTTATTATATCAAAGATGCTTTGGGTAATGATGCATTTAGAATAACTGCTAGAAATCTTAGTGGAGATATTATTGAAGACGACATTATTGTAAAAAAGAATGAAATAGAAAATGCTAGTAAAATAAAAAAAGGTGATATTGTAGTTAAAAATAAAAAAAATATTTCTGATGATAAAAAATATTATAAAGTAAAAAGTGTAAATACAAGTATTGCAAATATTATTAATATTCATAATAAAGAATCAAGAATAGAGAAAAATAAATTATTTAAAATTTCTAATTCAAAATATAATAAACAATCACCTGCTATTATAAAAGGATATATTTACGGCACAAAAAAAATTCAACCTGGTTCAAGAGTTATATATAAAAAAGGTGATCCTGATAAAATGTATACTATAAAAACAAATATAGATAAAAATACAGTAAAATTAATTTCTGATAATGGAATTAACAAAGAAGATATTATTGCTAAAATTAGTGATATAGAAAATGCGCGTAAAATAAAAAAAGGTGATATTGTAGCTTCAGAAAAAGCCTTTTTTAATAAAAATGAACATTATAGAGTAGAAAGTGTAAATGACAGTACTGCAAGTGTAATGACAAAAAATGGTAAACCAAAAACATTATTATTAGAAAATTTATATAAAGTTTCTAATTCAAAGAATAAAAATAAAAAATCAACTTTGTCTACCATATCTAATATGTTTAGTTCTAAAAATGGAATAAAAAAAAATAGTAAAGTAGTATACAAGTCTAGAGTATATATTGTTAAAGAAACTCCTAGCAGATTATCATTTAACCCTTATTATACACTTGAAAATAATAGTAAAGGAACAACAATAAAAGTAGCTAAAAAAGATCTTGAAAATTCTATAAGAAATACTAGTAGTAAATCTAATGTAACTAAAAGACGCTAAAATATAAAATTTACTAAAATTATTTTAGAAAGATAATAAATTATTAAATATTTCTTTGTAAAAATAGTATTAATATATATTATATGAGTACTATTAAAAATTTTATAAAATATAATAGAAATTTTAAAAGTGGAAGTTTCACTTCAATAAATAATTTTATAGATAGTTTAGATAAGTATACAAAAGATGAACAAGTAATAACACATAATATTATTTTAAATATATTAAATAAAAAAGATGTTAATGATAATGAGATAGAAATATTAAACAAAATTATTACTAAATTATCTAAAGATTCTGATCCTAATACTAGAAAAAAATCAACAATTATATTCTTAATTAATGAATTATATTCAGATCTTTTTACTAGAACTGGTAACATTCAGTATGTAAAAGATTCTTTGCGCTCTATTAAAGATCCAATAATACAAATTAATTTAGATTTATTTGAAAAAATAGGATCTACTACTAGTAACACAAATATTAAAAATTTAAATAAAAATAAATATTATCAATCTACAGAAGATAGTTCAATTGCAAGTATAGTAGGATATATTAGAGATAATAATGATGAAATATATGCACTCTTTTATGGCAAAGAAAAAGAGAAAAATAAAAAAGATAAATATAAATCATATGTACAAGGAGTTAAATTAAAAGATATAGGTATTACTTATAAAGAATTAAGTGATAAGATTAATAACAAATTGGAAAAATCAGAAAAATTTAGTTTAATTAAATCAGTTTCTGGAAAAGATCCTAAAATAGAAAGAAATGGTAATAATTACAAATATATTTTATATAATAATATAAGAAAAAATCCAATAATATATACAAAATTAACAAAAAAAAATGGAACAATTGTATTAGAAGATGAACTAAAACCAGGTAAAAATAATAATACTAAAAGTAATAGTACAAAAAGTAGTAGTTCAAGTGGAATAATACTATAAAAAATAATAATTCAAGTTAAATCATTTATAATGTAAAATATAAAAATAAATTATTAAATAATTAAATATAAATAATTATATGTATTAAATATATAAATGAAAGATAATTATCTTCCAGTATCTGATAATAATCCTTTTACTGATAATCTTTTAGGAATGACATCTGAACTTATTAATCAACCATATGGCTCAATGAATGCTCCATTACTTGATCTTGTACATGAAGAATTAAAAGGAGGTGCAAAAAGTAAAAAAACTAAGAAACCACAATCAAAGAAAGTAAAGAGTGGTAAAAAAGTAAAGAGTGATAAAAAAGATAAAAAAGTAAAGAGTGATAAAAAAAAAGTAAAAAAAGAAAAAAAAATCCCTTCTGAAAAAAAACGCGTTAAAGAAATTGATAGTTATTTAAAACCAAAATTAGAAAAAATTGCAAAAAAACATGATGTTAATTTAAAAGCTCGTGATGGAAAACCAAAAACAAAAGAACAATTATTTAGATCATTAAAAAGAAAAAATTTAATATAAATAATTATCACTAAAAATTGATTATAAAATAATAATAATAATTATTATTATTTTAGATACTATAAATAAAGATTAAAATGTCTACTTATTATGTTGTTCATAAAGGAAAAAAACCTGGTATATACAAGACATGGATCGAATGTAAAAAACAGATACATAATTTTGATGGTGCAATTTTTAAAAAATTTAATAATAGTACTGAGGCAGGAGAATTTCTTGTACATGGATTTCCAAATGGTAAAAAACCATTAAGTCTTGTTATTAAAGATAATAATGATAAAAAAAATTTAGACAAAATTGAGACTGAAACAGGGAATGATTTAGATGAATTTGAAAAAATATTTATATATACGGATGGTAGTTGTACATATATTAAAAATAATCCCATTAAAGCAGGTTATGGAATATATATACCTGAAAAAAATATATCTATTGGAGCACCACTTTTAAATCAAAAATTAACAAATAATCGTGCTGAATTAACTGCAATTATTGAATCAATTAAATATTTAGATGATGATGATTTAGAAAAAAAAATATGTATATTTACTGATTCACAATATAGCATGTATATATTTAATGGAACAGGAGAAAGATATGAAAAAAATAATTGGAAAAATAATGGAAGTGATGTTCCTAATATTGATCTAATTAAAAAAATTTTAGAATTAAAAAGAAAATATAATATTGTTTTATTAAAAGTACGCGCACATACAAATAAAGATGATATTCATTCACAAGGAAATAGTATTGCTGATCAATTAGCAAATGATGGAGCAAATAGTAGTAGCAGTAATGCTGCTAGTAATATTTTTAAAAAAAATAATAATATAGATGATTCTGAAGATTTTGATGAAAACAATAAGATTGATAAAAATATTACAATGAATGAATTATTTGATTTTGATAAATTAAAAATGAATGATAATAATGATGATAATGATGATAATCATATTTTTAATAATAATACTAAGAATAATAAAATTTTAAAAAATCAAAAATTATCAAATTGGTTTGTAAAAAAATAAATATTTTTATAAAAATAGTTGTGAATTATAATTAAATTAAATTAAGTCAAGTTAAATTAAATTTTTGAACAAATTAAATTGTTGTGAATATCTATTCTTCTATAAGTTCCAATATATTTTTCATAAATACTAATTGGAAATTTCCAATCTTCTAAATTTCCATCACTTGAAAAAGTAAAATCTGAAATATTATTTGCCAATGATAGTAATACTATAGATACAATTATATCATATGGTTTCCTATTTGTTTTACAAAAAGTATATTCACATTTCTCATTAAAATCAAATAGAAATATATCACCTCCATTTTCTTGAATACCATTAAATAATATAATTTCTTTATTAAATATAGGAATTATATTCAAGTTATCATCTCTAATTAATTTCATTAAATCATTCTTTTCCAATAATTCTTTTATTTCATTTAAAATTTTTAAAATAGTATTATTACATGCTATTTTTTTATAGGACATATAATGCGTATATCCCATTTTATTTTTATAAATTAATTTAACAAAAAATAATATTTAACCATATTTTAATCAATTTTTTTCAAAAACATTATGTTATCTTTTTATAATTTATATTTGTTTTTGCTATTATTAAAGCATCTTCTCTATTTTTATTTAAAATATTTAATAATAAAATATCAACTATTTTTCTTAAATTATAATCATTTAAATAATCTGATAATTTTACATTATTACTAATTTTTTCATCTTTTATTGTATTTAATACACCATTTTCAATATTATAATTTTCAGATAAATAATCATCAAAAATTTTTTGTAATTGAATATTTATTTTTATCATTAATTGTTCAAAAAAATCTTTTATTTTTATTTTAACATAAAAATCGATTTGATTTTTATAAACTAATGCAGAATCAGTATTTTTTTCAAGTATAATATTTAAATTTTCTCTATTTTTCATAATTTCTTCTAAAAAATCAGTATATTTTGTTTTAGATAATAAAATAAATAATTTAAAATAGTCATTTATATGTTCAATACTCCAATCTTCATCAAATGATTTTAATTTAATATGAACATGTTGAATATTTTGAGTACTATCATTACTTTCAATAATTTTACAATTTAATTTATGTCTATTTAAACTATCTAATCTTGAATATATTTTATTACAATTTATACATGTTAAATTTTTTTTATCTTCTTCATCTTTTATAACTATTTTTATTAAAGATAATTCATATAACTTTTCATTACTATAATTATATGCATCTAACTCTTTTCCACACTTTATTTTTCTATTTAGATGTCTTCTTATATCATTCTTAAATTTTGATGTAAATTTACATCTTCTACATTGATAATATGACATATTTATAAATTAAATATATATAAATCTACTAACTTTAAATTTATTATTTTTTCAAAATAAAAATTGATTCTCTAAATCTTAATATTTTAATCATTTATTAATTATTATAATAAAAAATGACATCCTTTACTGATAATTCAATAATTAGACGTTATATAGTAGATTATGGAGAAAATCGATTTTTCTATTTATCTAATTTAGCGTTTTCTAAATATAAAGAATTATCATCAAAAATTGTATATAATAATGGGTATGACATTTATCATGATGATCCAATTTTAATAGAAATTATTGAAGAATTAGGTCCAGAAAAATCAAGTGGTAAAAATTCATTATTAAAAATATTTGAAGTTAAAGCAGGAACTGTTGGTGTTGTTTACAATCCAATGAAGCCTCAATTATCTCTTTCACATGATGGAAAAGAATTATTTAAAAAATTATCTGGATATGATTATTCTGATAATGTTTTAAGACATGATAAATATCTTGTAGAAGTTTATGAAAAATTAGGTGATTATGCATGCTGTTATCCAATTGATTTTATAGATATTACCTATATTCCAGAAGATAAAATTGATACTTATGAAATAAATAGAGAAAATGATTGTGAAGAGATTATTTTTCCAAACATTATTGATAATAAAAATAATAAAAATAATAAAAATAATAAAATATATGGATTATTTTTTCAGAAAAATATGTTTGAAAAATCACTAAATGCTATTTCATTTAGTGAAAGTATTCTTGAAAATTTAATTATTGAAAATAAAGACAAATATAATATTGAAGAGATTGATATTCATATTTTAGATAACACTATAAGTAAAGAAAATCAAGAAAATAAAAATAATGATTATTCATTTATTCAAAAAGGAATATTTGATGATTATTCAAAATTAAATAATAATAATTTTTATGGTTTTATTAAAAATATTGAACAATCATTTCCATTAATTATACAAGATAAAAGTGGAATCTCTAATAATTCTTCTTTAGATATATTTATACAAAAAGAAATATTATTATATATTGATAATTATTCTAATTACGAATTACTAAAATCAATCAATAAATTTAGTAATTCATTATCTGAAAATAATATATTATTTGATAAATATTATAGTAATGGTATTGTAAATAAAGAATAATTTTTATATAATAAATATTATATATGAATAAAATAAATATTATAAGTGATGATGAATGTAGTTTCTGTTTAGAAAAGATTGATTATACAAAGAATTATACAATAACAAAATGCTCTCATAAGTTTCATTCTGATTGCATTTTTACAATATTAGAACGTTATAATAGATGTCCTTTATGTTCTAGAGTATTAAGTATTGGAAAAATAGAATTTAATTTAGAAAATAATAGTGATGAGCATGAAATATTTTTTTCAAATAATGTTCAAAATATTTCGTGTTGCAATAAAATATACAATTTTATAAAAAAAATATTTTATAGATAAAAATTAGATTATACATAAGTAGTATAAGTATGTGGTGAGTATTTTTTTAACATAACTTCTTTTGTAAAATAAATATTATTTTTATAAGTATTGTTTTTAAAATTATTATAATTATATAATCTGTTATTTTGTAAATCTTTTTTTAATTCTAATATTTCATCTTTGTAATCTTTTCCTTTATAAAGTTCATTATCTCCAAAAACAGTATCTATATCAGCAATTATTGTTTGTATAGAGATACCATAAAATAATTTATTTAATTTTGAATGATAAAATAAATCTGTCATAATTATCTTTGTAAATTCAAATGTTGTTGAATGAAATGTACTTCCAACAACTAATAATAACTCTAATAATTTTTTTATAGTAGGTATATTTTTAAGATCTTTATTGTTCTTATATTTTTTTCTTAAATAATTATTTATTATTTTATCTTCTTTATTTATATTTTTCTTTGAAACTATTTTATTTACAAATTTTTTTATAATTAATATATTATCTTTCATTCCAGAACACCAGTTTAAGTTAGGATTAATATTATTTAAATTAAAGTATTCTTCAAGAATAGTATCAATATTAAAATCATTTATAAAAGTTGTTATTTTATTATTTAAATATTTTTTAAATTCTATATTATTATTTAATATTTGTCCAAATACTAAAGGTGTACCAAAAAGTAATAATTTTACTTCTAATGCTTTTATAAAAACATTAGTACTCGCTATTTCAAAAACTTTCAATATTTCAGTAAAATATAACTTTCTTTTAACAATATAAATTACATGTGCTACTATTAAATGCCATATTGCATGTTCTATAGATAATATTAATGTTAATTCTGTCATTGCACTTTGTACACATTCTAACCAATTAATGTCATCTATATCAACTACATCATCATAATAAATAATATAAGATAATTTTAAAAAATCATTATTTATATGATCTTCTACTTCAAATACTAATATTAAATCTTCAAAACTAAGATTTTTTCTTAAAATATTACTTAAAAAATTTAATTCTTGAATACTTGATTTTCCATCTAATTTTATACATAAATTATTATTATTTATTTTTTCTAAAAAACGACAATACGGTAAATTACTAATATATCCTCCTATTAATCTTTTATTATTCGATGCATCAATTGGATAATTCTCAAATAAATCAGCTTCTAATACTCTATTATTTTTATTCACTTTATCAAGATAAGCTTTTCTAACAGAAATACATTTTTCATAAGTTGATTCAGTTAAATCATCAATAAAATTATAGTTATTACAAATATTTTCTGTAATATTAGGTAATATAAAATGTTCTAAGTAATTATCATGAGCCTTTTTTAAACAATTCATTTATATATAAAGATATTTAAATGAATATTTCTATTTTTAAAAATTTGTTATTTTGAAATTTATTATTTTATTATAAAAATTTAAAATTATTCATTATTTGATAGATCTAAATTATGATCTTCAGATGAATTATTATTAAATTCAATTTCAGAAATATTCTGATTTAAGACACGTTGTGAGTTACTATTTGATACTCCTCGTGCTAATCTTACAGAATAACATCTTTGAGTACTGCCTTCATTTAAAGAAGCTTCTAGTATAGAATTATTAAGATTATTATCTACATCATAATAACGTGTTGTTAACCTTTTCATAGTTTTAATACGTTTATTAATAGTATCATATATTTCTTGATAATATTCTCCAAATTTTTCTGAGTCTAATGAAGATAAAATATCTTCACAAGCTTTTATTTTTTTAGATATATCAATATTATTGTCTAAACATGTTGTATTTACTTTAAGATTTATATGTCTCATAAGCGACCATGGTGCAAATTTATCAAGTAATTTCTCAATATCTTGAGAGGCAGATAAGTTTATTGTAGAACCATTAATATTATATTCTATTTTAATCCTTGGAACTTCTGAAGTACATTCAAATGCAAATTGTTCAGCAGATGATTCAAAAATACATGGTATATTAATAATCCATGACCCATCATCATTCATAATAGCCTTTGAAGATATTGGTTTAACATTTTCAAAAGTTATTTTAACATCTTTTGCAAAAACATTGCATACATCGGCAAAAATTGTTGGGAAAAAAACACCAAAATCATCTAATGATTCACAATGCTTATATATTGACAAATTTGGATGTCGATTACAAAGAAATTTTGTAGCTATATTTGATGCATTAACATCTCCTCCAAGAGTAATGAAATAAAGTTTCATCATTGGATATTTTTCAATCATTTTTGCAATTATTCTATAGTCAGGATTATCAGATGGTTGCCCATCTGTTACAAAAATTGTAATTCTATTTACATTTTCTAGTATTCCCGACTCATCAAAAATATCCGAAATAAGTGAAAATGCGTGATTGTAATTTGTTCCACCATCTGCTTCTATCTTTTCAATTTGAGAAAGATAGAAATGTTTATTTTCAGGAGTAACTTGTTGTAACGGTGTAAGTTGTATAGCATTATCATTAAGTAATGCAATACTTAAACGAATATGTTCTGGTAATTCAGTTGTAGCTTTTAAACAAATTTTCTTCAAAAGATTTATTGGATGCCCAGTCATACTACCACTACCATCACACATCATAACACAATCAGTAGGATTTATTTTTTTATCAGCATCATTAATTGGTGAACTAATAACAAATGTTCCTAAAGTTGATCCATTATATTCAAATGATGATGAAAATAACGCAATACAATTATTATTCAAATTTCTATTATTATTTTCTGTTACAATATTAATACTTTCAAAAGTATTTGGAATAGATGGCAGTACTAACATATTTGGAATATATCCATTAACAAGATCAA
>JACCDO010452414.1_pt1 | contig 24888 bp, 15 predicted proteins | sample 7446101 | NCBI WGS metagenome assembly JACCDO01 (sample SAMN15323440, study PRJNA562643) | freshwater metagenome | isolation source: river surface water | place: USA:Blue River Watershed | collected 2017-08-16 | reverse complement strand
TGTTGTACCACCTGTTGTACCACCTGTTGTACCACCTAAACAAGAAACTACAAAATCAACTAATGTTATATCAAAAGAAGAATTTTTAAAAAAAATAGAAGAATTAACAAATAGTGGTGTTATAGATGGAAACAAATTTGACAATAAAGACAGAGTCAAAGAAGTTTTAAACGAATATCCTGAATTAAAAAATTTCTTAACATACCATAAAGTACCCGAAACAAATAGTTTATTCAACAGTACCGGGGATTTAGCATCAGTTGAATATAATGATGAAATAGAAAAAATTAAATAAAAAGTAAATTATATTTATAAATTTATTAAATAAAATTATAAATATAAAAAAAAATACTGTATTATAATGGATAATGATATACAACTTTATTTAAAGTATACGGAAAATCCCAATAATTTAAAACAAGAAGAAAGAAAAACTATTGTTGATATTATTGGTAACATAAGAAAAAAAGAAGAACATAAAAATAAATTTGTACAATATTTTGGTTATGATTCACCTGTCTTATTAAGAATATTTAATAAACTTGATTTACCTGTATGTAAAAGATTTTTAAAAATGACTGGTCAAAATTATAAAAATCAAACAACACAAACAACACAAACAACACCAAATGCACCAATAGCACCAATAGCACCAATAAAACCTCAACCTCCTAAACCTGTACAACCAACTATAGTACCATCAAATATTCAATCAATGACATCAACTGAAAGAAAAAATTATTTAACACCAAATGATATTGAAAAATTAAATAGTAAAACAATAACAAAAGAAGAGTTACAAAAATATGTTGACCAAACAGTGAAAGGACGTTCAGAAAGTGCAACTAAACAAATTGCAATTGCTGAGTTTCAAAGAAAAATAGCACAATTAGATGAAAAAGAAAAGGAAGAAAAAGAATTAAATAAAATAATTAACTTTGATTTTAATTATAACTCTGATTTTCAAAAGAAAAGTGCACAAGAAATTACCGAATCACAAAGAAAAATAGAACATGCAGGTGGAAATTTGTATGGTGGAAGTAATTCACATGGTAAAAGTACAGAATTAACTTTTGATTTTTATAACAAATTTAGTTTATTAAATATTGGATTATATCCAAAACTAATTTCTATTATGTTAAATCCTGAAATATTTTGTAAAATGTGGTATGATTCATTACAACTAAATAAACCTATACAAAATCCATATAATATTGTAAATGAATTACTACACACATTTTTTATTAAATGTTATGAAAAAGTGTCAACTTATGATTTACCAAATACATTTGATAACAAAGAAAGAAAAGAAATGATTGATAGAGACACAAAATTATTTAAATCATTAAGAATACAAAACTTATTAATAATAAGAGATAGACTAATTATTGAAAAGAAAAATAATGAAAAAGATGAATTTAATGATTTTAGAGGAAAAGTTGTTTTTGGATTAATTATGAAAGAAATAAATGTAATTAAAGAAGATAAGAACAGATATATATTTAATTATAAATTATTAAATGAATTACAACAACATAATTTAAGAGCAGGAGAATCAATTATTGGATATAAACAAAAAGCTTATTTAAATCAAAGAGATTCAAATAATTATGAAACAGTAATGGAACTTTATTATTATACTGAACAATTACATAAATCATTAGATAGATTAGTAAAAATAAATGAAATATTTGAGAAAAATTTACCTTTTACAGATTTTGCAGAAGTTAAAACAAATATTAAATATAAAAATATAATTGAAAATACATATACTGAGTTAATAAGTAAATTTGCACAAGTATTAACATATGTAAAAGAAAGAAATGATGCACCAACATATAATTTAACAGGAGAAGTAAATCCAAGATATAACATAATATTAAAATATGAAAAACTTGTTGAAGAAAAAGGAATAATTAAAAAAGCAATTGAAGATATAAGTAGAGATAAACCAATTGAAAAAGGTGATCCAATAATTAAATATTATGACTTTGAAATTAAATATTTTAATCATCCACAAGCAATTGGTTTACAAAATCCAAGTGGTGTTTATTTTGATCCATCAACATGGACAAAAGATAATAAAGGCGATTTTATAGGTAAACCTATAAATACAAATTTTACAATAGAAAAAGCAAAAGCAGACGTTTTAAAACCAGAAAATAAAAAATACTGGGAACATTACAAATTAGGTAAAATTAATAGATATTATGGTCGTGATGTAAAATCTGAACAAATATCTAATGATCCTGAAAGTGGTTTAATTTTATTAAATAAATTAAGAAACTTTGAAAACATAATAATTGTTGGTAATGGTCAATCAGGAGCAGGAAAAACAGCAGCATTAATTAGTCGTACAACAAAAGGAGAAAATTTTCCAGGTTTATTACCTTGTATTTCAAATAAATTAATTAAACCAGAAAATAATTTTGATGAAAATGTTCAATATTTTTATAAAGCTTCTGTAAAATTAATTAACTTGTATTTAAAATTAGATGATAAATTAGATGAAATTAGTAAAATGACAGCTGATCATTATTATCCTTACAATATTAAATTATTTAAAACTGATGGTGATAGTAATCCAATATATGAAAATGGAAAATTAGTTGAAGAAAATGAAACAGAATATAATTTTGTACCAAAGAATGGTCAATGGAGATGTACTACTAAAAATTCAAAAGAAAATAGATTATTAGATCAAATAATTGCTGAAGCTTTTGAAATAAGAGAAGAAGAACCAACAAAAAATAATCCTAATAGTTCAAGAAGTCATATTGTGGTTTGTGTAACATTTTCAGGTGACAGAAAATTATCAACTGGTAATATTGTTACTGATTATTCAAGAGTTGTAATTTGTGATTTAGCAGGTGTAGAAGATAGATTTACATGTGAATTATCAGAATTAATTATTTTAGATAGAAATTACTCAACAAAAAGTAATAAATATAAAACATTAAATGAAGTTGGTATTCCATTTACACCAGAAGAAAAAACTAAAATGAGATTAAAACCAATAGAATTTGATAACTTTTTCTGTTCAAACAAATATTATACTGATAGATTATTTCCAGATAAAATACTTCAAAATAAAAAAAATAACATTGATAAAATAATTAATTACATTAATCAATATAATAATATAATTGCAGGTAATGATCCTATAAAAGCTAATATAACTTTGTTACAAGGAAATTTTTCATTAAATCCAATTACTGATAATGATTTTAGTAATTTTAAAAATTTACTAAAAACGAAATATGCAAATGATGAACTAATAGTAAAATTAATTGATAGTATACAAAAAGTTAATTTAAATGATCTTAATAAAGTAGTACAAACATCTAAAGAACCAGTAAATGCAACACAAACATCACCAACTGCTTCAACAATTAAAAATTCTGCTTCTGTTGCTTCAACAACTAAATCATCTGCCAGATCAACAACTACTTCACCAAGAAAACTTAGAGGTGGTTCTTCTCAATCAGAACAAGTATGCCAAGTAAATAATAATAACGATCATAAAAAACAAATTAACGATTTTATGAATGATTTTACAAAATTACCAGATGATTTTGAATTAAGATATCAAGGAAAACCAAATGATTATATTGTTAAGCATTTAGAAGGTGAATTAGAAACACTAATTAAGGGATCTGTTGATGGATTATATAATATGAATTTAATAATACAATTAGAAGAAATAGATAATTATTCTGGTTTTGAAAATGCATTAAGTACATTAGATCAACATACAGAAATTAAAAAATTACAAAAAATTAAAACTAAATTAAATAAAACATCAACTGGTGAAGCAAAATTTGAAGGTTTAAAACCTGATGAAATGTCAATAGTAACAGGGTTTTTAACAGCAGATTGTAAACCTTCAAAAACTAAAACTGATTCTATATTTTGTGGGAGTATGAAATATAAATCTGCACTTGATGCTTTAGACACAAAAATTAATCAACAAAAAACAATTGAATTAAAATTAATTTTAGAAAATATTAAAAATGCTTATTTTAGAAACTTGATACAAAAAAGAAAAGAAGAAGGTGATTCTAAAATATCATCATTTTTAGGTGAAGATAGAAAGAAAGATTATGATAAAATCAAATATTTAATACAACAATTAACACGATTTTTACAATTAGAATTTAACTGTATTTTAAGAAGAAAAGAAGGGTTTATGATTAATACTTCTTTAAAAGAAATGCAAAAATTTATTGGTTCAATATTATTTGAATCATCAAAAAGACGTTTTAATAAAGTATTAATTGAAAATAACTTGTTAAAAATGGATGAAAAAATTTACAGATACAATGATTACATTAAATATAATAATGATATAACATCAAGTTTGAATAAAATTAAAAATAATTTACAAAATATAATTAATGAAAAAAATAATAATGATGAAGATAAAATAAATAGAATAACAGCAAAGAAAAATGAAATAGTTGATTTATGTAAACTTGTTAAAAAACAAGTATTAAGATATTTTATGTATATAATAAGTACAATTAATGGTGATGAAAATAAATATAAAAATAATATTGATTTACCTGGTTTAATGATATATATTTGTTTTGTAAATACAATTATTTCAGTATTAATTAATGATAAAATAAACTTTGATCTAATATTAAATTCAATAGCAAATATGGGTTCTTTACAATTTAATGATATATTTATTAAACAAATTATGAAAAACATTAACGGTAATATAGTAGTAGATGTTAATGATCCAACATTTAATAAAATGGCAGAAATGTTTAGTGAATTATATACAGAAAATAAGACCAAGAAAGATTTTAAAATATTAAAATTAATGTATGAATATTCTAAAAGTGTAACTGACAAAAATACTTGTTTACAAGAAGTTAATAAAATATTTAATCAAATATTTATTAGTAAAGATGGTCAACAATACCAAATTAAGACAACCAATGCAAATGAAATTTTTGATACTAAAAATAAGATTAATGTTGGAAGCAAAGAATTTGAAAAATTTTATGAAGATATAGTATATTTATGGGATAAATTGAATACATACACATCAGAAAATATTAAAATATTTAATAAAGAAGTTAAAAAAGCAACTTATGATAATAGTTCATTACATCCAACACCATTATTATATTCTTCACCAAGTATAGATTCATGTGTTGAAGCTAAAAATAAGTTTGATGATGAATATGATAAATTTTATAATTATAAGAAAAATAATAGTGCATTAGAATTTTTATTTGAAATAATGACTTCAACAACAGATAAAATTGAAAAAGTATCACCAACAGGACAAAAAATATCATTTCCAATAAAAGGTTTTGGTTTAGAAATTGAAAATTCAACTCTTGTAATATTTACTGTAATTAATATAACACCTAATCCAACTGCACCAACTAATAATCCTCCAACACCTCCTTTTATTAATATTAATAAATTAAAATTAATTTATAAAATTGTATCTATACCAGATTCAGGAACAACAACAGTAGAATCAATATTACGAAATCATCCATCTATACTTAAAAAAATAGAAAGTATTGGACAAAAATATTTAGCAAAATTAAGTGAATATGAATTTTATAATCCTTTTGTTAAATTAGTATTTAATAGTATTTTAGGTTCAGCTGATAATATTATTGCTGAAAAAGGTAAAAATTTAAAAGAAAAAGTAATTGATTTTATTGATAGTAATAATGCAACAACCTTATTAGGTACAGTTGATTTTGAAAAATTTACTAAAATTCGTGACCCAACACAACCTTATTTTGTATGTGATGATAAACAAGAAAGTACATTAAAACAAATGCTTATTGTTGATCAAATTGAAAAATTATTAGAAGAAAAATAAAATCTAATAATAATTAATGTTAGCTAATATTTATTTTAATAAAATTAATTCTAAAATTAATAAAATAAATATAAATGATACAAATTTTAATTTAAAAATTAATGACATAGAAAATAAAATTAGTTTACTAAAGTTAATTAGTGCTAATGAAAATTTAATTGGTGGTAGTGAAAAATTATCTGATAAAATTAGTGAATTAGTTGATAAAATAGACAAGTTAAAAAATTATAATCAAAAAATAAAAGAATTAAATGATAAGCTTACAAAAGAAAATGAACAATTAAAACAAAAAATTAAAATATTAGAAAGTGAGCTATTAAAAAATAAACAAAATAAATAGTATAAAAAATTTCCTAAGTAAATATATATTAAATGTCAAGTTCACAAAAACAAATAACACCAACAACACCTACTAATGAAACTACTTTTAAAAATTTTATTAAAAATATTACAAATGCATTAAATATTGATACTGCAAATGCTGATAGACTTGCTAATGAATTATTTTCAAAATTTGGAGATGATGACAAATATAAACTTTTAAACAATTCACAAATATCACAATTATTAGAAGCTGATAGAAAAATTAAAAGTTTAGAAGATAAAATGTCACCTTATTTTGCTGAAGTTAAACCTAACTGGACTAGTTTATTAAATAACTTGGGAAGACTTCAATCATTAATTTTTATTAAAAAATTAGAAGAACCTGTTACTGATTGTGCAGGAATTATTAATGAAATAGTTAATGCATTAAACACTAAAATTTCAACAGTTAACAATATTTTAGAAGCAAATATTAAAGTTTCTGAAAAAGCAGACAAAAGTAAACAAAAATATTTAAAATATAAATCAAAATATTTACATTTAAAAAATAATATGTAATAAAGTATAATGATAGTACCATTTATTGAAAAATCAACAAATAACGATTTACAAAAAATTAATAAATTGGAATTACAAAATTTATTAACTAATGACAAACCATTAGTTAATAGTAATTTAAAATTAAAATTAGATAACGATACAAATGTTGTTTCTAATTATGTTAATAATGGTGATAGTGATGTTGTAAATAACTTTACTAAAACAATTAATAATATTATTGTTAAACAAGAAACAATTGATATACCTTTAGAAAATAATAAATTTTTAGAAGAAGACAAAAGTCAAGTTATACCTGTTAATAAAGCAGTTACAACAATTATTGACACACTTAATATTGATCAAAATGATTTACAACCATTAATTAAAGAAGTACAACCACTAATTAAAAATCAAGTAATTAAAATTAAAAAAGAACCACAACTAATTAACAAATTATTAAACAATAATAAAAGAATAAATAAAATACAAAAATATTATAATGATAATAATGATATATCAGACAAAATAAGAAAACTAAAAAATAAATTATCAATATTACAATTTAATTCAATTATAGAAAAGGATGCAAGTTTATTAAATGATGTTATTAAAACAATAGATAATAAAGTTATAAATATAAATAATATATTAGAAAAAAACATTATACAACAAGGAGGTCAACAAAATAGTTATTATTATAAATATTTAAAGTATAAGATAAAATATTTAGAGCTTGTTAATGCTATCTAATCTTTTTTTATCGTATAAAATATTTTTTTTTGAAATTAAAAACATAGTTAATATATTTATTTCTAATCTGTGAAGATTTGATATAATTTTATCATTAATTTTTTTGTCAAATTCTTGTAATGCTTTTATTTTTTCAATTATAAAATCATGATCTTCTTTATTTAAATTTTCAATATCTTTTATTACATTTTCAACAACTACATATTTATCTGGATATTTTTGATAAAGATTTATTAAATATTCTTTCATAATATTAAGCTTAGATTTTATTAAAAAAATTGAAAAAAAAACCTTTGTATATTAAGTGAAAGTTTGTATGAATTTTATTATGTTATTAATTATTTTGTCATATAACATGTATTTTGTAAGTAGTTTTTATACTACTATTCCTGAAGGTCATATTGGTGTTTATAGTATTATGGGTCAAATTGATGAAAAAGAAATTACAAAATTTTCATTTTATTTGCCAATTTGGTCAGAAATTAAGCTCGTTAAGTATATTCAAGATACTGATCATGTAACTAATGTTAAGTGTGTATCAAAAGAAGGTGTTGATATTAATATTCCTGATATTGAAATAGCAAACAAAATTAATAAAACTATGGTTATTAATATGGTTAAACAATATGGATATGATTATGACTCAAAACTAGTTGTTAAGCCATTAGCACAGTATATGAGAGAATTATGTGCAAGCCGTACTGTTGACCAAATAGAAATTGATGATTTTCATAAATTAGATGACTTACTTCAAACTGAAATTCAACGTCAAGTAGATTTAATTAATTCTGGTATTACAATTGATTATGTAAGAGTAACTAGTGTTATTGTTCCACCTCAAATTAAGGAAAAAAGACTTAAACTTGCTGAAGAAAAAGCAAATAAAATTCTTGCTGAGGAAGCTATGAAAAGAAAAGAAGTTGAAAAAGCTACTGAAGCCTTAATTGCTAAAAGAGACAATGATATTAAGATGGAAAATACTAGAATGGAAAATGAACGTTTAATGCAACATGCTGAAGCTGAAAGAAAAAGAAAAAATGTTGAAAATGCTATTCTTCTGGAAGCTACACAAACAAATGTTCAAAAAATTAAATTAGAAGCAATTGCTAATGCTGAAAAAATGGAATTAGAAGCAAAAGGCTTAAGAGAACTATTTAATATTCCTGAATATGCTAATGTGAAAAAATTTGAAGCTATTTCTGATAAAACAGAGATGATATATTGGGGTAATCAATTACCTACAAATGTATTACTTGGAAATATGCCTATGTCACAACATACTAAATAAAAAAAATGAATAAACTATTAGTTAATTAGATAAATATTATTTTATGTCTCAAAGTATTAAATTAATGAATGAATGGACTTTTCCATATAAAACATGTGAAAAACCAATTGAATTCTTTATTGAACAACCAGTATCATTTTTAATAAATTTAGCAAGTGTTTTTAATCTATTATATTATGCTTATATATCTAAGATATTACATATTAAACATACAATATTTTCATATTTATTATTTGAATTATTTCATACAATTTCTCATTCGAAAAGATTCAATGCACAAATTCAAACATCAATAATTCACTTTATAGCTTATTATTTTTTTGTTACAACATGGTCAAGTTTATATTTTCTAACAAATAAAATATTACATTATAATCAAATATATTTTATTTCTTTTTTAGTTTTACTAGATTTATTTGTATTTTTTATTATTGGAGGTTTATGGACTGTAATTACTGGTTTAACACTAATAATGTCATTATTTATATTATATTTTAATGAATTACCTTATTTTTTCAAGAAAAATTTACAGCAAAAACTATTACCAGGTTTAATATTATTATTTTTATTATTTACAAATGAAGCATTAAATTGTGATAAAATGATGAACTTTTATATATTTCCATATCATTCAATTATAGAAATATTAGGTTTCTATTTATTTCATTTGTTAACGTATTCATTTTATTTGTGGAGTAAAAAAATTGAAAAAAAAAGTGTATGATTGTTCCTATAATATTTAATTAGTATCTAATCTGTTGGGTTAATGATAATAATTTATCTTTAACTCAACCTGTAATGTGGTTCATTACAGCTAATTTAAACTAAAACAACTAAAACCCATTATGTTGTTTATGTATTTCTAACCAAAATACTTTTATTATAAGAATTAATTACAATTTGTAATTATTTCAAAAATGGTACCTTCCCCCAATCCAATTAATCACCCTTACTTTAAATCCCCCAATCCGCAACACCCCCCACCAACCCCCACATCAATTAATCACCCTTACTTTAAATCCACCAATCCACAACACCTCCACCACAAGATCGCCTATTATTAAAAAAATTGAAAAAATAAAAGTATAATGGTTCCATTTAATTTAGACATTTAAGATAGATTTACGAACTATTCATTATCTTTATCTAATAATATGAAATTTATTTTTTGTATTATTAGATGTGAAAAATAATATTCATATTATTTTTTTCCAAGTTCAGGTTAAAGATTTTGTCACTTTAACTACTACTAAATTGCATTAATAAATTTAGTTTTTAATTAATAAAAGGTTTGTAAAGCTATCATTCTATTTAAAATATTTTGACACAATATTTTTTTCTTAAACATAGCTGTCTTATAACCTCACCCACTTAATTTAATACTAACACACCAATTAACTCACCCACCCACTTAATTTAATACTAACACACCAATTAACTCACCCACCCACTTAATTTAATACTAACACTATTAACTACATAATTATAATAAAAAAAAATGAAAAAATAAGAGTATAATGGTTCCGTATACAAAATACTGTTAAGATATGTTTAGAACTATTTATTATCTTATTACCAGGGAACACTCTAAGTTATTGAGCATCTGGACACTTTCTTCAAGTTCTAAATATATTTTTAGTTATTGGTCTTAGTCAAACTAAATAGCTGATTAAAATATCTTTGATATTTCAAAATAAATATATGATCCATGATATATTTAAAATATTCTGACCAAATATTTAAATGTTAATTATTTGCAAAATGTAAATTTTTAACTAATGGTACTAACACAAAACTTCCTAACAATCATCCATTAATTTATCTCAACCAATCATACACTTCACCAACCTCCGTAAAATATAAAAAGGTATATTGATTTAATAAATACAAACTCCATATTGTGTTCAAGTATTTTGACAAAATACTTATTAAAAAATAATGTCTCCAGGAGATGTATAATTAATTTTTACAATAGTAATCCTAAAAACACACCCTTCATTTAAACCAGTCATAATCCAATAAATCACCCACAAACTTTTGCTTATAAATTACTAATTCTGATTTTGTAGATTATAAACTCATAATATATACAAAAAAAATTGAAAATTAAACTCAATAAATGTTCCTTAATTATATAACTTTTGACCATTAGTTAGTATAAAAGCTAATTAATGGTTATGGTTGATCAAAGTTAGGTCAATTATAATTTAAAATAAAAAATAATAACACTTAAGCCTTTAAAAGTGTTTGTTCAAAAGTAACTATTTTGAGCAATAAAGAATTGTTATAATAATTTAATATTATTAAACAATAAGGCACATCCTAAAAATACCACTACATTAAATCCATTACTTTATCCAACAAAGCACCCATCTAAACCCCCACCCACTCCTCCATTTTTTTATAAATAATTTTTTGTTACTAAAAATATATTATCTCATTAATTTTAATGATTGACAAAAAATTTATTATATTTTTATTTATAACCCTTGTATTAATTATAATAATTATTCAATTAAAATGTAGAAAAGAAAATAAATGTTTTCATGAATTATTATATCCACAAGATTATAATTTAAAATTTAATGAAAAAAAATACAGAAAAAACAATAGTAAAGAGTATAAAAAAATAGTAGAAAATGGTTTTAAAGTAATGAAAACAAAAAAACTAGTTGTTGGTGCATTATTTAAAGATTCTGCATATGTTTTTGAAAATTTTAGAAAAAGAATGGAAGAACTTAAAAAATATTTTAGCGAAGTTCAAGTAGTAATTTTTGAAAATGACTCTAAAGATAATTCAAGAATATTGCTTTTAAATTGGGAAATAGAAGATAAAAATTTTCATATGGTTAAGTGTAAAGAAAATAATTTTTGTTTATTAAAAAATAAAAGTGCAATAAGTCATGGTACATTTTCATCAAATAGAATGAAAAAAATGGTTGAATACAGAAATTATATTAAAAAATATGTTGATCAATTTTTTAGTGATTATGATTATTTTATGGTCATAGATTCTGATGCACATGGTGGATTTAGCATTGAAGGATTAGCATATTCTTTTGGTAAAACATTAGACTGGGATTTAGTAAGTGCATATGGTTCAACTGGTATAGTTTTAACAGGAGGTCAGTTAATATATCATGATTATATTGCGCTTTTAAATAATTTTGATACATTTCAAGAATTAAAAGATGCAGTTAATATAAATTTAACTAAGACAACAGACTTAATACCTACAAAACATGCATTTGGTGGATTAACAATTTATAAAATGACAAGTATAAAAAATGTAGATTATACACCAAAGGATAATAATTATATATGTGAACATACAATATTTACAAATAATATGAAAGCTAATGGATTTAATAAATTTTTTATTAATCCTAACTTTGTATTTTTAATGGGTAAACAAGGAGCAGATATATTACCATTTTATTAAAAAAAAAAAATTGAAAAATAAAACACATACACTACTTTATAGACTTTTATGAATTCTTATTTAGCTAGTATTGGAGTTTCAAAGAAACTACCCTCAACAAATAATAGTAATAGTATAAATCATAGTAGTATACCAATTGTATTTAATGCAACACCAGTAGGAATTGGTTTGTCAAATGGATTTTATCAACCACAAATTTATTGTAGAGCAATTGGTTGTACATCTTGTAAAGCACCCGGACAAAAACATTGTTGTCGTGTATGCAGAAGTACAGATAGTGATCATCGCTCACGTAATTGTCCTTTGCTTAACCAACAACATTATGTAAATAATTGTCTTCCTGTAAATTGTTCGTCTAGACGTGTTTATTGCAGAGCAGTTGGTTGCACATCTTGTACTCATCCTGGTCAAAAACACTTTTGTTCTAGTTGTGGTGATGATGATAGTAATCACTTAACTGTAAATTGTAAAAGAGTTAGTGCACCACAAATTTATTGCAGAGCAGTTGGTTGTACAACTTGTACCACACCTGGACAAAAACATTATTGCAGAACTTGCGGTGATGATGATAGTAATCACTTAACTGCAAATTGTAGAAGAGTTGGTACATTGCGTATTTATTGCAGAGCAGTTGGTTGTACATCATGTACTATTCCTGGACAAAAACACTATTGTAAAAAGTGTGGAAATCATGATAGTGATCATCGTACAACTAATTGTCCTAAAAAATCAGCAGTAATTATCAATGGAGTATTGTATTATATGTAACATAGTTTATTCTATCAAATGTAACATAGTTTATTCTATCAAATGTAACATAGTTTATTCTATCAAATGTAACAAATTTAATAAAAATTGATTTTTTTTGCTTCTGTAGTTAATTTATATTATTTTATGGTTAATCAAATGAATGAATTAGTTAGTTTTTGGTTTTCTAAGCCAAACTTGTGGTTTAATTGTACAACTGATGATGATAAAATGATTAAGGATAAATATGAGTCATTATTATTAAATCAAGATAATTATTCATCGTTTAATAAAGAAAACTTGTTAGGTTTAATTTTATTAAATGATCAAATTTCAAGACATATTTTTAGAAATAATAAATCAGAAATAAAAAAATATGATGCTAAAGCTTTTAGTTATAGTTTTATGCTACTTGATGAAATAGAAAACTATAAGCCTGAAGAAAGATGTTTTATATTAATGCCATTAAGACATACATTTTCTGAAATATATATTAATATCTGTTTAGAATATATAAATAAATGGAGAAAGGAAAATGATTTACAAGTTTATACAAGATTTTATCAAGCTACTATTACAAGCTTATCAAATATTAATAATCAAAAAGAAACATTATTTAATGAAAACAATGATTTTCTTAATAATATTTTAGATGAAAAGTCAACACAAGAAATAAATTTTATTGATAAAAATATTAAAGAAGAAAAATTATTTGTTGAATTTAAAAAAAATATGGATAAAGTTAAAATAAATGATAACATAATTTTATCTATATCTGGTGGTGTTGATTCAATGGTTTGTTCATATTTATTGTATTATTACACTAAAAATATAAAATGTGTAACCATTAACTATAATAATAGAGAAGATCAGCATGATGAAATTAAAATGGTGAATAAATGGTTAACTCAACTAAATATGGAACATCATGTAAGAACAATATCTGAAATAAAAAGAACTAGAGATGGTGATAGAGAATTTTATGAAAGAATAACAAGAAATATAAGATTTAATACATATAAAAAGTTTGGTACACATGTAATTTTAGGTCATAATAGAGATGATTCATTAGAAAATATTTTTTCAAACATTAAAAAAAAAATATCATATGATAATTTATTTGGAATGGATTATGTAAGTACTGAACAAGATGTTACAATATTAAGACCATTATTAAATATTTCAAAAGTAGATATTTTAAATTTTGCAAATAAATATAATATTCCTTTTGTTCAAGATTCTACACCCAAGTGGAGTGAAAGAGGTAGAATGAGAGATATTTTAATTCCACAAATAAACAATTTTGACAAAGATATTATTGATGGTTTAATATGTATGGTTAATAATTTTAAAGAAATTTATTCAATATATCATAACTTTATACCAAAGATAACTTTTAATGATAATAGTTGTTATGTTGAAGATAGTAAAATATATTTTTTTGACTATTGGAAAAACATATTAATACAAATAGCAAAACATTATGGTATTCAATTTATTAAAAATAAAAGTATACAAAATATGTTATCTTGTTTACAACTTGGAAATAGAATAACACTAAGTAAAAATGTAATTGTTAAATTGGAAGAATCAAATATAATATTTTATATAAATAAATAATAAATTAATTTTCATTTAACGTTATAATAAATTTATTAAATTGGTTACAAATATAATAGGGATCTTTATTATCAAACATTATTACCAAGTCATTAAAAACATTAATTATATTATCATCATATAATAATAATAATATTTCATTATATTCATCAATAACTGTTTTTTTAATTAAAAATTTAACTTGATCATTATTTGTCATATTTGTGTTTTGAAATATTGATTTTTTAATAGCATCATTAACAATAGTTGTAAAATTATTATTAATAATATTTCTGTATACAAATAAATTTACATTAATAAATTCTTTTAAATTTTTAATAAATGTTTTTTTAATTAGTATTTTGTGTTCAATATTATTTTTAATTAATTCAATAAAATCAGTTTTATTTTTATAGTTTATTTTAATTATTTCATTATTTTTAATAATTGGATAATTTTTTGTTACATCTAAACAACAAGTATTATCATCAAAATAATTAAAATCATAACATATTAGTTTATTAAATTTATTTTTATATTCTGTTTTTTCATATAAATCATAAAAATAAGTTTCAAATAAACTTAAACCTCTTCCTGTAAAGTCACATAAAAATAACATGTTATTTTGATCCATAATAGTTTTATTAATAAAATCAAAAATTTCAAATGTATCTTGATTATCAAATAAAAATTCTTGTTCTAAATAATAATATTCTAGCCTATTTTTATCAGTATTAACTAAATATTCTGTTAAAAAATATGGTTTTTCAAATTTAATGTCAATATTTATTAGTCTTATTTTTTTTTTAGTTTTACAATAAATTTCATCTAAAAATGGAGGTATTTGTTGTCTATCACCTTCATAGTTTGAATTTCTTACATTAGCACTTCCAATTCCAAAATATGTTATATCAAAAGGGTCATTTATAATTTTGTTTATAATATTATTCATAGTTGATTATAATATTCTGTATAAAATAAAAAAATCAATTTTTTAGTAGTTAAAAGTCTTTAAAATAATAAATAACAAGTAACATATATAAAACTTTTTTATTTTAAAATTATAATGAGTTTATTTGAAGAAATAAATAGTGGTAAAAATGAATGTTATGAATATAAAATGTTTCAAGTGATGGATACATTAATTGAAAATTTGTCGGATCATAAAACATATTCAGAAACAATGAATAAATTATATGAAATTGTGGACAAAATAAATCCTGTTAGTATGGAGTTCGTACTAACAGTAATTTATAAAAATTTTTTATCAACTAAATGGCAAGTTAAAAATGGTGCTTTAGAATTACTTAATTATTGTGCCATAACACATAGTAGAATGATTAGCTACTATATTCCTGATATTATTGATAATTTAATTACAATGTCTTCTGATGTTAGAAAAGAAATTAAAGCTACTGTAAAATTATGTTTTGATTCTGTTGCTAAAACCATAAATAATGTTGATATTTTACACTTAATTCCAATAGTTATTTCAGCATATTTAAATCCTGCACTTGAAACACAAAATGCATTGGATAAATTAATTAGTACACCTTTTGTAAATGATATTGATTTACAAACTCTTGGATTTTTAACACCATTATTATTAAAATCAATGAGAACACGAAAAATGGTTTATCAAAGAAGAGCAGCTGTTGTTATTGAAACATTATGTAAGTTAATTAAAGATCCAATTTATGCAAATATTTTTTATCCAAAACTAGCACCTGAATTAGAAAGATATAAAGAAGAAATTGCAGAAATAGAAATTAGAAATGTATGTGCAAATTCTTTGGAAATATTAAATAAAGTTTATGAACAAGGAAATAATAAATTACTTGAATCTTTTAATCTTGATAATTGTTTAGAAGAATATAAATTAATATGTGAAAAATATAACTTGGACTTTAATAATGGTGTTGTAAGTTATTCTTGTAGTTTATGTTATATTTTAGCTAAGAATCAAATTCTTGATAATAGTTTATGGTTTAGTTGTATATATGATTATTTAAAATTTATTACACCAGATGAGAAAATAGATGAGGTATATAGTGAATTAAAAGAAAATATTAATAAACATATTGTTATTAATGAATATAATCCAGAAGATGACGAAGAAAACTTGTGTGATTGTATGTTTTCACTTGCATATGGTACTAGAGTATTACTTCACCAAACACCATTTAAAGTTAAAGTTGGTAGAAAATACGGTTTAGTTGGTCCAAATGGTGCAGGTAAATCAACATTAATGAAAGCAATTGCAAATAAAAATCTTCAAGAATTTCCACAAGAATTAAAATGTATTTATGTTGAACATGATATTCAAGGAAATAAATCTGATTTAACTGTTCTTGATTATGTATTAAATGATGAAAAAGTTATTGAACAAGGTTTAAGTACTGATTTTGTTCATAAATCATTAATTGAAATTGGTTTTTATCAAGAAATGATTGATGGACCTGTTACTGCATTATCTGGAGGTTGGAGAATGAAACTATCATTATGTAGAGCAATGTTATTAAATCCTGATATGTTATTACTTGATGAACCTACTAACCACTTAGATGAATTTGCTGTAAAATGGTTAGTACATTATGTTCAAAACTTAACTAAAACTACATGTTTAATTGTATCACATGACACTAAATTTTTGGATCATGTTTGTACTAATATTATTCATTATGAAAATTTAAAACTTAAAATGTATAGAGGTAATCTTGCTGATTTTGTTAAACTAAAACCTGAAGCAAAACAATACTATTCATTAGTAACTGATAATTTGTCTTTTACTTTTCCTGATCCTGGTCCATTAGAAGGTGTAAAATCATTAACTAAATCAGTTTTAAAAATGAAAGATTGTTATTTTCAATATCCAAAAGCCACAAAACCACAATTAGTTGATGTTAGTATTCAAGTATCATTAGCTAGTAGAGTTGCTGTTGTTGGTGTTAATGGTGCTGGTAAATCAACACTTATTAAATTACTTGTTGGTGAACTTGAACCTAATCAAGGTTATATTGAAAGACATCCTAATGTTAGAGTTGCATATGTTGCACAACATGCTTTTCACCATATTGAAGATCATTTAGAAAAAACACCTATTGAATATGTAATGTGGAGATATAGAGGTGGTTATGATAAAGAAGCTATTGGTAATGATGCATATACTATGACACCTGAAGAATTACTTGCAATTCAAAAACGTGCAAAAGAAAATAAAGAAATGATTATTACTGAATTAATTAATAGAAGAACTGGTAAAAGAGAACATGAATATGAAGCTAAAAATGATCAACTTGATATTACACAATGGTTTACTAAATCTGAATTAATTCAAATGGGATATGAAAAAATGGTAAAAGAAAAAGATTTACAAATTGCTTCTGAATCAATGTTAGGACAAAGAAAACTAACAACTGGTGAAATTCAAAAACACTTTGATAATTTTGGTCTTGAACCTAATTTTGCACAACATAGTAAAATTGGTAGTTTATCTGGTGGACAAAAAATGAGATGTACTCTTGCTGGTTGTACATGGAATTTACCTCATATTATTATTCTTGATGAGCCTACTAACTTTTTAGATAGAGATTCACAAGCAGCATTAACTGGAGCTATTAAAAACTTTAAAGGTGGTGTTCTTGTTATTTCTCATAATTCTGAGTTTTATGAATCAATATGTACTGATAAACCTGAAAAATGGCTTTTAGAAAGTGGTAAACTATCAATTATGGGTGGTGAATGGATGGACGCTGTTGAAAAAGCTAGAAAACAAGCTGAAAAAGAAGCATCAAAAAAATTAAACTTTAATAATGCTGAAGAGAAATTTGATTCATTAGGTAATAAAGTTGAACAAAAAACAGAAAAAAAGGAATTAGATAGAAATCAACGTAAAGCTTTACTAAAACAAAAGAAAGAAATGGAAAAACGTGGTGAAGATACTTATGAAATAGATCAATTACTTGGTATTGAATAAATAATTTATTTTAAAAAATAATAATTTTCTAAAATAAATATAATGAATATTGAAAATATAAGAAATATGTATTTAAATAAAATAATTAATCATATTAATAAAGTTAATGATGAATTAAATTTATATAATTATACATATATAAATCAATTTGCTGGTGCACAAGCAAATATTGAATTACCAGTACATAATAGCAATGTTTTTAATAATATTATGATTCTTAAAGGTAAAATAGAAGAACATAAATCTAAAATAGCTGAACATGAAAATATTATTAATAAAATTAAAGTTGAACATCAAGAAAAACTAAGAGAAAAACAAGTAGAACACGAAAATATTATTAAAAAAAATAAATTTGATCATCAAGAAATGCTTGAAACAAAACTAATAGAACATGACAAAAATATTAGAGACCTAAACAAAAGATATTCTGAAGAAATTGCTAAAAATAAAGACGCAATCCAAAAATTAACATTAATTAATGATCAAATGAAAATAGAAATTAATAATGCAAAAAGTAAACAAACTGAAGCAGAAGAAATATCAAACCAATTAACAAGAACTAATAAAGAATTAGTATTAGACAATCAAAAATTAATAGCAGAAGTAAAAGAAATCAATAATAAAAGTATTGAAACATTGTTTAATTTAACTAAAAAAATTATACAAACAAATAGTTTATTATTTAATAACACACAAACAAATATTTTAAAGGTTTCTAAAGAAATAGAACAAATAAATAACAGGTATGAATTAGATAATTCAATTAAAGAAATAATAGTTAGTGGAAATAGATTTTACACAGATGTAAATGCTACTATTGAAAGTATAAATAAAAATGATTCTATTGAAAGAGTAAATGATCAATTAAATGAAATTACAACAAAATCAAGAGAAATAAATAATCAAGCCACAAAAAAATATAATCAACTTATAGCTGAGCAGAATAAACTAATAGCAGAATATACTGAAAATTTATAAATTTTTATTAATGTCTTGAATTTCTGAATTTATACGAATTATAATATTTTCTAATTCAACATTTTTCTTACTTAACTCTTTATTTTCTCTTATTAAAATATTATTTTCTTCACTTAAGGTATAATTTTTATTTTGTAATTCTTTATTATATTGTTTTATTTCTTTATTTTCTAGTTTTACTTCTTCTAATTTTCTGTTTAATTGCTCTAGTGTTTGCTTTAATTTATTATTTTCATCTGTTAAATTTTGTATTTGTTGTTCCATTCTTTTTTTAACACTATTATATTCTTTTTGTAAATTAGTAAATTTATTTAGTGTTTCTATTATTTTCTCTTGTAATTCTTGATTATCACTTTTATATTTTTCTTTTTGTTTAGCTAACTCATTTTTATATAAAGCAATTTCAGTTGTTAAATTAAATATTTTATCTTTTTGCTCAGTTTCTGAATCATTTATTTTTCTTATTATACTTTCTCTTTCTTTAATCATTTTGTTTAAATCTTCTTGTGATTTTTTTAATGATTGTCTAATATCATTTAAAACATCTTCTTCAGTTTTTATATTTTTAATAATTGTTACTTCATTTTTTAATTTATTTTTTAAATCATCTTTTTCTTTTTGTAAAGCTAAAATTTTATTTTCTAATTCAGTAACTTTTTTTTTATACAAATTAACTAAATTGTTTAATCTTTCATTTTCATATAAAACATCTTTATTTTTTAAAGCTAACTCAACTAATTGTGTTATATTATCTGATGTTTTGTCAAATAATTCTTGTTGTAATTTTGTTAATTTAGGTTTTTCATTATTAAATAAAATCATTTAAAATTGTTTAGATTATTTTTTATACTAATTATTAATGAATGATCAAATATTTAATGCAATTGTTCAAGAATTAGATTTTTTAAAAAAAAATATTAATTTAGGTGCTGATATTTCAAATGCAGAATCAAAATTAAATTATATTAATAAAAAATTAATAGAATTAAAAAAAAATTATGAATCAAATTTAGTTATTAATAATGAAAATAAACGTCAAATACTAAATGAAGTTGAAAATATTGGAGAAACATTTTTTACCAGCAATTTACAACCTAAAATTAATGAAAGTAACTTTGAAAAAATAAAATTTGTTGAATTAATTAATATTGACCAATTATTAGGTAATACAAGTAATTTTATTAAAAAACTAGATGACGAATTAAAAGTAATGGTTGATTTAATTAAAAAAAAATCAGAAACAGATAATGAAGCATTTTATAATTATATATTAAATATTAATCAAAAAATAACAGACCTTGGAAAATTAAGTAGTATAATTGATGAAAAATATCGTAATATTAAAAGTATTAACGCATTATATAAAGATTATATTGATGATTATAAAAATATTAATTTTGTATTAACAGGTGATTTTTTTTATCCAAATGAATGTATTGAAAATGAAATGATTTTATATTCAAAAATTAATAAAGATGATACAGAAGAAATAATTATTAAGGATGAATTTAATTTAATAAAAGAATCAATAAGAAATATGAATATTGATACAAATGAAAATATAGCTGTTTTAATGAGTAATCCAGTTACTTTAGATAAATTATTACTTGGTGGTAGCAATAAAGTTTCAACAATTAATAGTAATCAAGGTTCTTTTATTAATAGTAGACAAGTATCATCAATTGATAATTATTATTCATATATTTTAGATTATATGTCAAAACTAGAGGAAGTACAAACAAAATTTAATGTATTTAAAAATGAATGCAGAAAATACAATATTAAATATGTTAGAATGTTTAATCATATATTATTTATTGTAAATTATTTAAAATTAGTAATTCAAAATAGAAACAAAGACTATCAAATATATAATTTTATTGGATTAAATACTATAATTTATTATAGGGAAATTATTAATAAAATTAATAGTGCAATAGAAAATAAAACAACACTTGGTAAGTATTTTAGTAAATATCATTATATTAATATTCAAATTCTTGATGATTTTTTAAAATTCATTTATGAAAATTGGAAAGAATATAATAATTACTGTACTGCATTTACTATTAATAATGATAAAAATAGTAGTAAAATTAAAAATGTCACATCAAAGTTATACTTGTATGATAATGCTTTATTGTCTGATTCTAAAATTAAAAAATGCGTTTTTATATTTAATGCAATGAAAGATTTATTAGATAAATTTAAATCATTATCATCACCACCTGTTGCAGTTTATTTAAGAATTAACAAAAATTTAACAATAAATAATAATTCAATAAATACTTTTGTAAAAGATATGAATAAAATTGGTTATTTAGATGGTAATTCAATTAGTAGATGTAAGGGTAATACAAGTAAAATTAATAATATTAAATTTGCTGAAGTTTTTGATAGTGAATCATTTAATGATAATTCAGTTTTATCAAAATATATGTCAATACCAACATTTTTATCACAAGGAACTTCAATAATGTTATTAACTTATGGTTATTCAGGTGTTGGAAAAACATTTACTGTTTTTGGTACAAAAGATCATCCGGGTATGCTTCAAACTGCTTTAAACAATATTCAACAACAACAAGGTATATATTTTAGAGCATATGAATTATATGGTTTAGCATTTCCATATAAAAGTTATTGGCAAAGAAATTCAAATGATTATTATCATTTTATTTATGACTATACACAAAATTATAAATCACCTACTGAAATTTCAGCAAAAGATATGAGTAATTTTATAAATAAATTAAATAATGATCCTACACAAAATAATAGTTCTTTTAGAAAAATAGAAAATGCTGAAATTAAAAATTTTCAACAAATTATTGATAATATTGATGAAACAAGAACAAATGAAGGTCGTATTAAAAAAACAAAAAATAATCCAAAATCTTCTAGATCAATTATGATTATTGATTTTAAAATTAAATTAGCAAATAGTGGTTATGTTAATTTTGTAATTATTGATTTACCAGGAAAAGAAAACATTAAAGAAACATTTATTGATAATAATGATTGCATACCATTATATGAAAATATATCACCTCTAATACGTAATATGGCTTTTTTAAGTCCTTTATCACTTATGATGGTACCCGGTTTAAATGATAATTTTATTAAAGTTTTTAGTAATCTTTCTAATGACAGAAACTTTACGTTCACATATTTAGGAAATGATTATAATAATCAAGATATTCAAAATAACAGATCAATAGGAAATTATAAACAAAATATAATGGAAGGACATATAGATTTAACTGGTAAAAATAATGCATATGGAGGATTAGAATTAATGAGACATATTATTAACAACAACAGATTTGATTTATTGTGTGATTTTTATGAAGAATTTATTTTTGCAAAACCAGAACAAATTGATTGTTATAAAAATAAAAACTATAGTATGACACCATTTGAGGGATATTATATTAATGAAAATATTATTGGTTTGCTTTCAACTTTACTTAAAAATTTAAACTTGAATAATAAAGTTATTGAAGAACAAAAACAAATATTTTTAACAGAAGCAAAAAACCATCCAGATTTTAAAAACTTAGCTGTAAGTACTAGTAGTTCTGATAGACCAGGTAGATCTTATATTGATAGTATTGATAATGAACTTAAAGCACAAACTTATTTTTTTAGATTTTTATCAAAAAATTCAACAGACAAAAATAATTTTTGTGGTAAAAATTTAAATTACTGGATAAATGAAACATATGATTATAATAAATCTTTCAATGTTGATAATCCACCTATTGCATCGTTGTTAAGTCCTTATTTTCAATATATTAAAAACTTTTATTTATTTTATGTTGTTTCAAATGATGATCCATTACAATGTGATAAACAAATAAAATTAATTTCTGATTCCAAAGTATTTTTAGATGAATTAAATAATTATAATGAACAAGCTAAATACACTAAATAATTTATTTTCTAAATTTTTATATTATGAATAATATTTTAGAAAATATAAATAAATTAAATATAAATATTGCAAATGAAACAAATAATAATATTTTAAGTAAATTTAAAAAAATACCAAAAAAACATTTTGAATTTAATAGCAATATTTATGATGATTTTTATAATTTTGACAAATCAACAAAAAATATATATGATGTAATACCTTCTGATTTTGAATTAGTTTTCCCAAAAAATAATTTAAGAATTAATGATTCAAGTAATATTTTAGAAAATATAAAACAAAACATAGATATACTTGACAAAAATATTGAAACTAGAGAATCTAATTTTAATAATTTTTTAAAAACACAACCATCTAATGTTATTTTAATTCAAAACACAAGTACTACATTAAATAATATTAAAAATTATATTAAACTTGATTTGAAAATATTAGATGATAATTTTGATGATGAATATTGCTTTAAAAACATCACTGAATTTAAAATTAATTTTAATAAATTTAATGATACACAAGAAGATAAAAATAAAATTTTACAAAAATATAACACCGAATTAAATATTATATTTCCAAGATCATTAGAAGTTATTAAAAATTATAATATTGAAGAATTAATAATTAATCCTGAATTAAATAAATTAGAAAATTTCTCATTATCATCTGTTAATGTAAATATTAATTCTTTTAATATATCTTCCAAGCTTTTACCTTATAATTTTGATGATGAATTATTTAATACTATTGATGAATTTATTATAAATAATTACAATTTAATGGTTACTACTTATTCATCATTAGTTACACCTTTATATGATAATAATAAACTAATTAAAAGATTAAAATTAGAAGATCCTAATACATTTACAACTATAATTAATTTATTTAATGATAAAATTATTAAAAACATTGATTTACAATATTTAGTAACAAACAATAATTTTAACAATAAAATTAAAAGTACTGAACAAAAAATTAATCAATTAATAAGATCAAATATAGATAATATTAATAATTATATTACTTTGTATATTGATGTAATTGATTCTATTCAAAAAATTGATAAACAAATAGAAACTTATAATATATTTATAAACAAAAAACAAGAAGATAATAATTATATAACTAATTTATTTTATCAACAATCACGTGGATTAGTAGGTAAAGAAAAGTATTATGAAAAAATAAATATAATACTTGATGATAATAGTGTTATTAATAAGTATAATAATTTATTAAGTTTTATAGAAAAATATAATGATTATCTTGATAAAAAACAAGAAAAATCAAAGTCCCATGACTATTCCATTCATAAAGTTCAGTTAGGTGGTTTTGAAAAATATTTTGATAAATTAATTAATGTTGCACTAAATAAAAATAACGATTCTATACATAAAACTAGATTTAATGAATTGTTATTTTTTAGTCATCTTTTATTTGTTATTAATTA
>JACCDO010152436.1_pt1 | contig 24889 bp, 5 predicted proteins | sample 7446101 | NCBI WGS metagenome assembly JACCDO01 (sample SAMN15323440, study PRJNA562643) | freshwater metagenome | isolation source: river surface water | place: USA:Blue River Watershed | collected 2017-08-16 | reverse complement strand
GTACCAGTAACAGTTAATGAACCGCCTAGACTAGTTGCACCAGTACCGACTGTAAATGTTGCAGAGCCTGTAACTGCGGTGTTTCCACTAAACGAACCAGTAGTTGCAACGTGCGGACCGCCTTCGTTATTAGTAATAACGTAGTCTGTACCATCAGATGTTATTGTGTATGTTCCGTATTGCGGAATAGTTTGGCTCGAAGCTGTTGTAAAGCCTGGGCCTCTAATGTTTCCGCTAGGAGTAGCAATCGTAACAGTACCTGAAGTATTGTTAAAGAAGCTCTGTGCTAAACCAGTGTATAAAACAGGACTCGCTAAGTTTACCGTATAAGGCGCTGTTCCTGTGAAAGTTGTAAGTAAACCCTGAGCAGGAGTCGAAAAGGTTGTTCCGCCTGTTGTTGACTGCGTCGAGGTTACGGTATTATAACGTGCCATTCTTTAGTCTCCTAATTATACCACTGATGTTTCAATACCGTAAACAGTTACGTTAACAGCAGAACCAGCACTTGCGTATGCCACTACATACTTACCTGCGTCTAATACTAGACCGGTACGTTCAAATACGCCTTTACCAACAATAACAGTATCGTATTCGATCCATTCTGCTGTGCCAGGTGTAGCAGTTGAAGCAACTGCTAATCTAATAGTTACAGAACTTGAACTAGTGTTTGTTAGTGACACGTTGAACACGCTGTAGTAGCCAGTAGGCACAATGTACACCGTAGTGTTTGTTGTTGCGCCTAACTGTACTGGGTTATATAATCTTCCTGTTGCCATTTAATTTTCTCCAATTATCTTTGCATAAAGAATCCAAGTGCAACGGGAGCCCCGTCAATGCCACCTGTGAAATTCATCTTAGTCGTTACATTAATTGCTTCGCCTGTTGTTGTACTTATGCTATTTCCTGCAATATATACTATACCCGAAGTTAATGTATTTACGTTCAATGAGCTCTGTCCACCACCAATCTGTGCGGTAATGTACGCTTTAATAGCTCTTTGTGTTGGAACAATACTATCACTATCCGCAGTAAAGAATGGATCTGTACTGAATTGTGTAATAATAGCTGAACCAATGCCTAGTTCCACTGAACCCAACTGCAAGCTGTTCAAACCGCTTAGGTTAAACGCACTAGCGTTCAATGTAGCAGTACCAGTCGCCTGTTGAACTCCGAACAAGTTACCAACGTTGAAGTTACCGTCTTGGTCGGTACTTGTAAAGAACACACGACCACCTGCCGAGTAAACTGTTTGATTAGCAGTTACCGCAGTTGAAATATCAACGTTTGGATAGTTAGTAGCTTCGCGGCCACCTGTACCAATGTACAAGAAGTCATGTCCAGTTAGACGTACTTGCGAGTACTTGATTCTAGTTGTAACTCTATCACCGTGTGTTGGTGCTTGTAGCACCGACAACGCTGGGTTAATTTGGAACGTAGCAGTCTTGTTACCTAAGTCTCCTAATTCGTTAGTAATAGTAACTAACTTGAAGTAAACTCCAGGTAAGCTATCAAATTCTACGTTTGCACCAGCTTCAGGAATATCATACAATCCTGCTATGTTGATAAACGAACTTGGTTGATATAGATCCGCATAACCGTCACCTGATGGATCAGTTGTTGCAGTAGCCATATCAGTACCTCTATCAAAGAAGCTTGGGTTACCTAATGCTCCGTCGCCTAAACGTACACGAGTTGCAACTGTCTTAACTTTGTTAGGATCAGTAATAGTTACGATTGGACCTGCACGATATGTACCTGTTAAACCAGTAACTGTTGTTAAGTTAACTGCTGTTGAGCTACCAGCTGTTGCTGACACTTGGAAACTTGTGTTAGTAACAATAGTTGAACCAATTACATAGTATGTAATATTTTCTTCTAAGCCAGCATCTGTACAACCAACGAACTCAATTGGTTGACTGTCTACTAAATTAGTTGTAACGTCTACGGTGATGCTGTCTGTTGCGCCGCCTGTTGCTCCAGATACTGTTCCTTTAGGATAGTTAGAACCTGGTTCTATCATACGGATTTCAGATACTACGCCGCTTGCAACCTTAACACGACCCACTGCCTGAGCACCTGTTTTAATAGTTGCTCCAACTGTACCACTAGTGTTACTAATTGCAACCCATGTTGGTGTTTTGTTTGTGTTACCAAATTGTGCGCTGTTCCAGTTTGAACTGCTTGGCAATGTTCTAGCTGTCCAGTTAATACCGTCTGGGCTAGTTGCCGCAACAGTACCGCCACTTGCAACAGCTAAGAATAAACCTTGGCCGTATGCAATCTTAGTCCATGTAGTGCTTACTGGTAGTCCTGGAGTTACTGCTGTCCATGTGACGCCTTTATCTAAACTAATTGCAACACTACGACTGCTACTTGCTATGGCAACAAAACGACCATTACCATATGCAACACTAGGCCATGTTGCCGCGCTTGGTAAATTGCCGCCTGCTGTCCATGAAGTACCGTTTGTGCTGTATGCTGTTGATTGTCCGGAAATTGCTACAAATGTTCCATTACCATACACTACAGAAGTGTATGTTCCAGAACTTGCTGTTGGAAGAGTTCTACTAGTCCAAGAACTTCCGCTAGTAGATGAGGCGCCGCCTGTTGTTCCGCCTACTGCTACATACACACCATTACCGTATGCAAGACTTACAAAAGTACTTGCTGGTAACGCAGTTCCTGCTGTCCAAGTTGTACCTGCTAGTACACCTGCACTTGTTGTATAACAGTTATCTGTCGAACCGTTTGCAATAGCAACATATCTTGCACCAGTATCTAATACTGTTACTGTAGGTGTAGTTGTATAACCCTTACCCGAGTTAGTAATTGCTAAAGATCTTAATCCTGAATTTTCCATAGTTGGAGTTAGGATTGCGGTTGTACCGATGAACGCTAATGTTACAGTACCGTTTGTAGCCGATCCACTTGTGTGTAATGGACCTGTTACTGCAAAAGTACCTGCACCTGTACATTCATACCAGTGTTTAGTACTACCGTTTACATAGTAGTAGTTTGTGCCCAATGTTGCGGTACCGCCTGATGTCCATGCATCGCCCGTAAACGGATCGTCAATAGTAATTGTCGGTGTGCTGAAATAATCAGTTCCCCAATCTGTTACAGTTGCGATTGTTACTCTGTCAGTTGCCGCAGAAACTGTCGGTGCTACAGTATAACCAGAACCTGGAATTGTTACTGTTACACTTACAACTTTACCGTCTAATACGGCACAAGTAGCAACAGCACCTGTACCGCCACTTACTGGAGTAAACACAATAACTGGAGGAGTAGTATAGCCTTCGCCGCCGTTTGTAACTGTTACGCTTGCAACTTGGTCTTCGGTTGCGGCTCCTGTTGTATTAGGTACACCTAATACTGCTTCAAATGTTGCGCCTTGGCCACCTAAACCGCCAATAGTTACACCTGCAACTGCACCGTAGCCGCCGCCATATACAACATCTGCCCAACTTGCGCTTGCAGATAATGCTCCGGCAGTTGCCCAAGTAGTGCCTGTAGTTGAATATGTTGTCGATGTTCCAGAACCTGCAATAGCAACGTACTTGTTATCACCGAATGTAATGTCTTTCCATGCGGCTGTTGCACTTAATGTTCTTGCTGTTGCAGTATAACCTGGAGCAGTATAGTTAATACGTGGTTCAATAATGTATTGCGTTGTTAAATCTAGTGCATTTTCAATAGTTGTGCCTGGAACTGCATGGTCCCAACCTGCGGCTAACATTGTCATTGAACCTGAACCAGTTGTTACGTTAAATGCTGTACCGCCTTCAGTTTCGCTAATTGTAAATTGTGTTGTGCCGTTTAGTGCTTTAACATAGTACAACTGGTTAGCAGTGATACCACCGAATGTTGTACCTGTAAAGTAAACTGGCATGTTAGCATACAATGTAGCATTAGATGTCACGTTTACATAATCACCTGTATCTGTTGTACTTGTAATTGTAATAGAAGTAAAGCTATCTTTATAAACTGTAGCAATCTTGCTGCCGCCATTATATGTTAAAATGTTAGCGTATTGACCAGCTCCTGTACCAGCAGTTAACTGAATTCTCATACCATTGTATGCGTTAGTTAGTGCTGTGTCAGTAGCCGCAATAGTGATATTTGTTGTATCACCTGTTTGTGCCGCGTTAGATTGTGTTGCGTAGTTTGTACCGCCAACACCATTGTCGTCATCTAAGTCAATAATGCGTGTTTCAAATACTGCCGCATCACGGAACTCGTCGCCGTTTACATCAACGTTGTAACCTGCACCGCTAGTTGAGTACGCAATGTTAGTGTACTGTGAACCTGCATTACCAAATTCCATACGTAGTACTTGAGATACACCGTCTGTAAATGTAGTTGTAATCTGTGCTTGGTTGTAACGGTTATCAATTGTGCCGTACAATGGAACTTCGTGTACGTCAACGCCTTCAGCAATAACACCATATGTACCATATGAGCTGTTACCGTTTGTAGCACGGATACGTCCACCTAGTTCTGCTAGGTAACCTGAGTAACCATAGTAGTTGAACACTGAAACAAGTTCTGTTAACGAATCTGCACCAGTACACCATACACCGATACCATCACTGATAATTGTTGTAAAGTCGTTCTTAACCATAGACTTGTTACCGTATCTATGTAGTGCCGCGTCAATCTTAGCACCTGTACAACCTGCACCGAACATTGTAACGTTCTGTGAGTAGTGTGAACGACTAATTACCCAAACTCTACTGTCCATTGGTCCAAAGCCTGGATTCAATGCTACGAACGCACCTGCTGTTGGGCGACGTGTATCGTATTCGTTTAGTTCTGTTAAGTCGCCTGATAGGCCTGTTAGTGTACAGTTTCTTAAACCAGAAGCGTTGCTTACCCAGAACATGTCTGACATTTCTGAACCTGCTACAGCATTGTTGTAAACTAACGCCGCATAAGTACCTTTATGGTTGCCTGGTAGTTGTAGGTCTTCAATTAACGCTTCAACATATTCTTTCATATCGCGCTTGCACGATGCTACATCAAACGAGTAAACAATAGTAACAGCACCTTCGTCTGTTGATAAGTTAACAGGTGTAGTGCCTTCTTGTGTAGCTGTTAATTTTAATGTTGTAGTAGAACCAACTTCAAGTACATAGTATTGTGTTCCAAATACTAATCCGCCTACCATGTCGCCAATAGTTGCTGTTACAGTAGCAGATGCTGTACCTGGATCAATTGCAGGATCACCGTAGCCAGTTGAAATAGTAATCTTAGTACTGCTTAATACTTCAACAACATAATATGTTGTTCCGGCAACTAAACTACCCAATGTACCTGCTGTGAATGTAATCTTGCTACCAACAACAACACCGTCTGTAGATACTAATGTTACAGAACTGTCAACGCTAGAACATGCAACTGCGCTAGTTACAATTCTGTTATCTGGAATAACTACAGGATCGCCAACTGTTAAATTGTGAGCCGCTAAAGTTGTTAGCTCGTTTGTTACATTAGATGTACCAATTACGATGCCTGAGAATGTTTCGCTAATCCATGCAGTTGACTCGCTTGCTAAGAAGTCTTTGTTAACACGTAGAACTTCTACAGCCAATGCGTTACCTAAACTGTTAACATAAGTTAGAGAACCGTTAACGTCTGGAGTTTCACCAACGCCCTTGTCTAGGATGTTGATAATAATTGACATGTTTTTGCTAACCGATGCTACTGCTTCTGCGTCAGCAACTACAAGTGCTTTCAATTCGTCTTTTAAGAAACGATAAGCGTTTAATGTAGCTCTCTTTTGATCGCCTAGTACTAACGATGCTTGCGCTTGATAGTAAGCCATACCTGCTTTGATTGAGCGGAAGTTCGAACCTAACATCATGTCATATGCAACAGCGTCGATAATTAAACCAACGTCACGTTCACATGTAGTTGAATCATAATCTAAGTTCGGATAGTTAGTTCCAATATAGTCTGTAACAGCCGCTTGTACTGTTGTCTTAGCAGACGCTAGTACAGCCGCTTCTGTTGTTAAGTTGCTTGCTACCCATGAAGTACTTGGAAGTGATTCTGCCGGAGCACTTGCAACGCCTAAGTTAATAGTTGTTGTTATTGCATCGATTAAGTTTCCAACAGTTGTTGAAGTTGTGCTGTCGCCGCCTGTACCACTAATATAACTTACATTAGTTTGTAATGGTGTGTATGCACTTAACCCGCCGTTTGCAATGTCTTGTAACATTGTCTTTAAGTTAGCATAAGCAGCCAATGTTGCTGTCTTGTCGCCTGAGTCGATTTGTAAACCGCCACCAACTAGTTGTGAATAGTATGCAATACCTGCTTGACGACTAGCAAAGTTACCACCGTATGTTAAGTCATAACGAACAGCGTCAACAATATATCCTACGTCACGGGCACATGTTAAGTGGTTGTAAACAATCGATGGATAGTTAGTATTAATATACTTTAATGTTTCAGCTTGGATAAACTTCTTATTATCAAAAATTAACTTAGCGGCTGCAAAGTTTTCTGCATCAACACCAGTGAAGCTTGGCCATACATAGCGAGGAACTGCGCCGCCATCAATTGTTCCGATGATGTCATCGATAACTGATGAAGCTTTAGCAACTGCACCGCCTACTGCGTAACCTTTAATCTTATACTTTAAGAACTTAACAAGTCCTAGGCTTGCGTCTAATTGATTAGCAAGAACTACACCTGTTGATGTTAATGCTCTGTGATAGCTTCTACCGATAGTGATAGCCGCAAAGTTTGACTTGAACAATGTGTCGTATGCAATAGCATCAACCATGTAGCCAACGTCACGTGAACATGTGGCTTCGTCGTAGTCCATTGATTGATAGAACTTTTGTACATAACCTAACGCATCGTTTTGAATTTCTTCCTTACGTGCCATTAGTGTTTCGTATGCTAAAGTAGAAGCATAGTCTGTTGGTAGTAATGTTGGAGCAACTTCTGTCGGGCTTGTACCATTTACAATCCAATCGATTACTAATTGTACATAGTCCTGGCAATCAGTACCAGTTGAAGCATCAGCACCTGTGCCTGAAACTACTTGCGAAGTTACGTTGCCGGCTTGCGGTGTTACTGATATTTTCTGTGCAACATCGTCAATAATTGACTTTAAGTGATAGTAAGACGCAACTGTCGCATCTAATTCTGTAGAGTCAATAGTTCTAGCAATGCCTGACCAGTATGCACGACCTGCAATTAATGTTTGTGTATTTCCACCGTATGTTAAGTCGTAACGGATAGCATCTAAAATGTATCCAACGTCACGTTGACATGCGGCTTGGCCAGTTGCACCGAGTGCTGTCCACACTGATGAATAATTGTTTTCAATATACTTGCTTACATCTGCTTTGATAAACGCATAGTTATTAGCAATTTGAATTCTAGCTAATACTGCTTGTGCATCTACGTTTGCAGGATCAGTAATAATTTCTGTTGGAACACCATTTAAGCCGTTAGCAATAACGTCATAAATTGTGTCTGCACTAAGTTCAGTCCATTTAATTGCGCCAATGTTACCTACAGAACCTGATGTGCTGTATGCAATTTCTTTAACTGTTGCGCCAACAACACCAATAACACCTAGTGTTGGTTGTAATTGTTGTGCTAGTACTAAACCAGTTGATGTTAATGCTCTGTGGTAGCTCATAGCGTTCCAGCTACTTAAGAAGTTGCTACCGAACATTAAATCATAGCATAGTGCATCAACAATGTATCCAACGTCACGCTGGCATGTTGATGATGTGTAAATTAATTCTGGATAAACAGCATCAACCCAATCGGTTGCATAAGTCTTGATTAAAGTCTTAGCGGCTTGGATATTTGTATTTGCTGTTGTTAATGTAGAACTTACCCATGTTGTATCTGGAGCGATAGTTGTAGGTGAGGTTCCGGTGTCAATGGTATCGTGAATTTCTTGGATACGTGCTTGAGCGAACGATGCCGCACCTGAACTACCAGCTGTGCCTGTTGTAACTTGTGACGAACTTGTTGTCTTTGTCCAGCCAGCTGTGTCGCCTGTTGCGATATTGTCGATAATATCTTTGATGCGTAGTTGAACAGCTTTTGCTTGTTCTTCTTCGCCTACTTCGACTAATACTCCATTGCTATAGTATGAACGTGCGGCAATAACAGTAGCTAAATTACCACCATATGTTAAGTCGTATGTTAACGCATCAACAATGTAACCAACATCGCGTTCACATGTTGCTTGGTCATATACAAATGCGTTCCAAATTCCAGAACCGCCTGCGGCTGCAATTTGAGCATTAATCCAAGCAGTTACTTCGTCTTTCAAGAACTGCTTGTTTAAACCAATTAATCTTGCGGCATTGTAGTAACCGCTATCAGACGCATTACCTGTACCTCCGGTTGGAGTTGGTAAAATATATGTTGGTACTGCTGTTAAACCATTGGCAATAACATCTGTCATTGTATTTAGGTTTGATGTTAGAGTATCTGTACCGGCACTTGCGTCTAGAACTGATAAACCAATTGCTGTAATTAAGTTAAGTGTAGGTTCTTTTTGGTCTGCTAAAACAATACCTGTAGAATCTAAACCTCTATAGTAACTTAATGCACTCCATTGAGTTAAGAAGTTACCTTCAAATGCCATGTCATATGCAAATGCTTCAACCATGTAACCGATGTCACGACGGCATAGAGCAATATCATAGTCTAACAATGGGTAGTTAGTCGATACCCAGTTAACACCAACAGTTTGAATGTTGTCTTTTTCAGCTAGGATTGCTGTTAGAGCGGCAAGTTTATTACTTGTTAAACTTGTTGTGCTTGGCGCAATCGCTGTTGGAGCAACACCTGTACTAATAGTGTTGTAAATTTCGTTAATACGTGCTTGAGCAAAAGTACCAGCGCCCGAACTACCAGCTGTACCGGTTACTTGTGTTTCTGTGTTACCACTTGTTACTGTAACTGCAACGTTTTGTGCAATGTCGCTGATAATTGCTTTTAATCTTAACTGAGTAGCTTGCGCCGCTTTCTTTTGAGCAGTTGGCTCGACCAGTACGCCCTTAGAGTAGTAAGAACGTGCGGCAATCGATGTAGCTAAGTTACCACCATATGTTAAGTCATATACTAATGCGTCAACGATGTAGCCAACGTCACGAGCACATGCTACGTCGTCGTACACTAAACCATTAAATGTATCAGTAATGTATGCTGTTGCATCTGACTTAATTGCAGTTTTATTTGCTTGCAATGCTGTTAGTGTTGATTGCACTGCTGATGATTCACCAGTTTCACTTGGATAAACGTAAGTTGGAGGTGTACCAGTGTCGATAGTGTTGTTTAAATCTGTAATTAATGAATCAACTACTGTATCTGTACCGCTACTAGTTAACGCTTTAATCAATGTACCAAGTTGTGTGTAAGCAAGAAGTGTTTCTGCTTTTTCGCCACCTGGGATTTGTAGTGTAACACCTGAATAATATGCTTGACCTGCAACAACGGTTTGATAGTTACCGCCGTATTGAATGTCGTATGTTAACGCATCGATTACATAACCAATGTCACGAGCACAAGTTGCCTTTTCGTCTACAGTTAGACTTGCATAAGTTCCAGCTAAGCCTGTTAAGTAAGACTGAACGTTAGAAACTAATGTTGCTTTGTTAGTTTGTAACAATGCCGCATCTGCTACTGTAGTAGGAGTAGATGTACCGTTGTCTGGCCATGTATATGTTGGTATTGCTGTTAAACCGTTTGTTAAAATGTTAATAACATTATCAAATGCCGCAGTTGCTTCGTCTCTTACTGATAGTGAAACAAATGGTAACGCAACAGTTTTAACATATTCCATAACGTCTAAAGTTTGGAATAGTTGTGCGCCAGGTACTAGTGCCGCTTGTGATCTGTAGTAAGATGCGCCTGCAATGCTTGATGCAAAGTTAGAACCTGTTACTAAATCGTAGCAAACTGCGTCGATAATTAATCCAACGTCACGAGCACATGTTGCCGCAGTATAGTTACTGTCGTAATCGACAAAGTTGTACTCAACATAAGCGATTGCTTCTGCTTTTAAGAAGTCTTTGTTAGCACTAATTAGTTCACGAGCGTTAAGGTAACCAGAATCTAAATCTGATGGGTCAGTAATTACAACTGATGTCGCTGTAATACCATCTTCAATAATGTCTTTTGCTAATAATACATTTGCCTTAACAGATGCAGATGCAACTGTTTCGTAATTGTTAAAAATATAACCTTGCTCAGTAGTATTACCTGTAGAAACTTGAACAGCATTGTTCGAAATTAAGTTTGGTAATACTGATTTAATTCTGTTTAGTGCAGAAATTGTCTTAGGCTTATCGTTAACTAAGTTTGTAATAGCAGAGTTAGGAGAAATTGTTGTTGAACGTAGTTCGTCACCTACTACTGCTGTGTGGTTAGGAATGATAATTGGTAATACTTCAACGAACGAACCAGTCTTAACACTTACTGTAGTGTTGCAATATGATGCGGCCGGAATAGCCATCGATGTACCAGCTGAAATACCATCAGTAACAATAGTTAATAGTGCTGTAGAAATATCAGTAGCACCTTCTTCTGCTGTTAAAGTTAAGTCAATAACTTGTGCAACAACACCAGATGTTAAACCGTTTGCTTCTTGATAGTTAACGATTGGTTGTACGTTGTTAATAACGTTGCTTACTAATAATTTTAAGTAATCATAGGCCGCAACTGTTTGAATAATCTGTTGTCCAAAGTTGCTGTTGATGTATGCACTACCAGCGGTTGTGTAATACGCATTTGCTGCCTTTGTTGCTTCTTCGTTGCCACCACGGCCCATGTCGAAGATTAACGCATCAACTAGTAAACCTACATCACGTTGGCAGAATACAGAATCATACGATAATGTACCCGTCATGTCAGTAGTATCTGTTGATAAGTCGAATACTGATCCGCCTTCAGATGCACTAATTGTAAAGTGTGTGCTATCAACTACTGTTTTTACAAAGTATTTTGTACCAGCAGTTACGCCACCTGTAGTGCCACTAAACTCAATTGGCATACCTGTCACTAAGTTAGCAGTACTATCTACCTCGAATTCGTTTGTCAAATCAGCAGAACCTGTGATTGCAACAGTATAAGTGTATGTAATCCAGTTTGTAATTTCTTTCATAATGAATTGCTTGTTCTTCTTAAGCAATTCAACTGCGTTAGTATTCAAGTAACCTCTGTCAACTTGAGTACATGCGTAACGTACAGTTCTCCAAGGCTTATCAATAGTTAAGCCACGACCTGGTTCTCTGTCGTCAACTCCTGTTGGTGCCACGTACACTAAGTTGTTAATTACACCAAAGTATGACCAAGCAGGGTATCCACCTTTAACACGTAAAATTTGTCCGTCTGTTCCAACAGGCAAACGTGTAGGACCGTTGATACCAAAGTAAACTGTGTCGCCTTCGGTTGTTAATGCGGCTGTTTCACTACCTGCGGCTAATAGATTCCAGTAAGTAGCTGTTGAGTCTTGATCAGGTCTATCTGTAGATGTTGCTGTGTGTGCAAGTACGCACACGTAGCTGTTTGCGCCAAAGAATACAATGTCGCCTTTAACATAACTTGCGCCATTGGACCAAGTTACTGCATAACCTGTTGCGCTTACCGTTGTGATTACGCCTGTAGAAACTGCTGTTACAGTTAATACTACGTCGTTGATTGGGCTTAAACCGCCAATGTCACTACCAGCAATTAAAATTGTGTCGTCTTCTGCGTAGTTACTACCGCCTGAAACTACAGAAGCAGAGTATGTTGTACCACTTCTTGTAACGCTAAATGTTGCGCCAGAACCAATGCCTGTTACAGTAACACCGCTAAGGCCTGTATAAGTTTCTGGAGTATTTGTCCAACGGAAACCTGCGTTTAACTGATTCCAATATGTGTTGTTTGGAGGAGTTTGTGCTTGGTTATCAGTAATAGCCAAGTATGTATAACCGCCTAGACGTACAACATCGCCAACCTTGTAAGTTGTAGTTGAATTCCAATCGCCGTTAAAATTAAAGCCAGTTGTATAAACTTGCCAGTCGAATGTAGCAGATAAACCAGTCGATGGATTAGAGTTGCTGTTGTTTCTCTTAGCAATGTAAGAATAACCACCGTATGTTACAACGTCACCAATTTGATACGTTGTTAGTGAACTCCAAGAATCTTCAAATTCTAAACCTTCAACAAATACATCGAATTTTGTATCATCAAATGTAGTTGTAGATGTATGTGGGTCAATACAAATCCACGAACCTGAACCATATTTGACTACGTCATTAAGTTTGTAGCGAACTGCATCAGTCCAGTCGCCTAAAAATACAATACCATTATTAAATGCTGTCCACTTGCTTTGGTCATCTTCTAAACCATCAGCGGCAAGTGCGGCAGAAATATGAGGAGTATTACAGAAATAAGTTGTGCCACCGTAAACAACAAAATCGTTTTCTAAGTAACGTGTTCCTGTTGCCCAGTTGCCGGTCCAGTTAAATGATGTAGCAATGACATCCCACTTCTCACTATCGTCTTCTAAACCTAACCATGTAGGTGTAGTAAACGTAGCAGATGTGTGAGCTTCGTTAGCAACATATACTGTGCCACCGTACTTAACTTGATCGCCAACGTTATAATATGTAGACGGAGTCCACTCGCCTCTCCAACTTAAACCATCACTTACTAGATGCCATTTAGCCGGAACAAAGTCGCTGTCCGTTACGAATAGTGAAGAACTTGTATGGTTTACAACGCAAATCCAACTCTTGCCAGCATTGCTAACAACGTCGTCTACTACGTATGCAGTCGATGGTGCCCACTCGCCCTGCCATACAAACTTAATTCTACCTAGTCTAAATTCTGCCATGTTAAAATTCCTCTGATATTGTATTTATCTTACTCAAAATCTTGCACTTTAATTAACGTCCAAAAGTCCCAAATCTACGATTGAACGATTTCATAAAGTATGCTAGTGCCATACCGTCTCCATCCCAGCCTGCAAACTCGCCTTGGAATCTAGTCATAACTGGCATGTTTACGACCCATCCTGCGCTGCCTTCTGGAATAGTACTTCTAATTTTATCTGAACCACCGACTACTACTGTACCAGCAGTTAACTGACCTGTGAATGTGTTTGCGCCGCCCTGACTTAAACGAGCTGTTAAGTATGCCTTGACTGCTCTTTGTGTCGGGATGATTTCATTGCTGTTAGCAATAAATGTACTGTCTGTACTAAACTGTCTAATAACAACGCTAGAACTACCAACAGCAATACCGCCAAGTGATAGTGTTTCTAAGCCTGTTAATCCAAACTGCGTAGCACTTAATGTAACGATACCTGTCGCCTGTTCAACACCGAACAATCCACCAACTTTAAAGTTACCATCTTGGTCTGTTGATGTATAAAACACTCGTCCGTAGTTAACTTCAACAGCTTGGTCTTGTGGTGCAAGTACTGTATCTTGTGGTAAGTTTGGATAGTTAGATTGATACAAGTTACCATAACCTACGTTTAAGAAGTCATGTCCGGTTAGTCGGCATTGACTATATTTTGTACGAATCGTTACAGCCGCTTCATGTACCGGACTTTTTGCTACTGTCATTTCTGGAGAAATTTCAATATTAGCCATAATGTTTGGAGCAACTGTACCGTATACTGCTGTAGCATTAGTTACTTTGTAAACAGTTCCGTTATCTGCAACAACTAAGTCGTCACCAGGAGCAGGAAGTGCTGTTAATTCTTTAACAATAAGTCTCAAACCTGCTTGGAATGTATCAGCATAACCGCCGCCATTGATTGTAACAATCGTAGAGTTAGTGTTATAGTCTTGGCCTTTGCTAATAAATGTTGGGTTAGCTAATGCACCATCTCCTAAACGAACAGATGTTGTTGCGTTTAATGTAACGTTTGGATCTGTAATAGTTACTGTAGGAGCCGAAGAATAGTTAGAACCTGGTTCGAATACAGTGATACTATCAATTGTTCCTGATACAACGTTAACTCTTGCCTTAGTCTGGGCGCCTGCATAAGTTATGCTTGCAGAAGTAGTTCCACCCACTCCTACAAAAATACCGTCGTTTGTTGCAGGATCCCAACCAAATGTCACTGCATTGAATGTACCACTATCGATAGATCTTAGAATCCAAGTAATGCCGTCTTCTGATGTGTATGCGTTACCGGTACTATTTGATCCTGCAACAAATATACCTTGGCCATATGTAATATTATTAACTGCTAAAATAGTATATGCTGACTGAGTCCATGTGATGCCGTCTGCACTATGAGCAGGTTTTGCATTATCTGTACTAGACACAGCAATGAACAATCCATTACCATATGCAACATCTGACCATGCAGTCGATGAAGGTAATGTAGCACTAGTCCAGTTAATACCGTCTGTAGAGTATGCCGCGGCCGTTCCGCCGCTTGCTACAGCAACAAATCTTCCTGCGCCATATGTCAAGCCAGTCCACGTTGTTGAACTTGGTAAATTACCGCCTGCTGTCCAATCTTTTCCGTAATTTGTAGAGTATGCAGTTTTGTTTGAACCTGTAGCGATTGCAACAAATTTGCCATTACCGTAAACAACGTTGGACCATGTTGATACTGACGGCATTGAAGTAGATCTCCATCCGTCGCCGTCGTTAATAGAATACAACACAGTTGATGCTGTCATGCCGCCTGTTGAGATTAATACCCAACGACTATCGCCGTATGCGATTCCTGACCATGTTGATGCCACTGGCAACGACATTGCAGTCCATGTTGCGCCACCGTCTTCTGAAATACCAGCAATAGCATTTCCGTTCGGAGCCGCAATAAATTTACTGTTGCCGTATGCTACAGTACTCCAGGTAGTTCCTACTGCCGCAGTATTAATTGTTGCGGTTGTTTGTGTAAATGATGGTTTTGTATATTCAATTCTTGGCTCAACATAGTAAATTGATGAGTTATCTAATTGAGTTTCGATAATGGTACCTGGGTGGATGTGATCCCACCCAACTGCCGCCGCGTTCATAGAACCGGTATCTGTTTTTAATGTTACTGCCGAACCGCCCGGTGATGTACTTACTGTAAATGTATTAGAACTATCTATAGTCTTAACATAGTACGATGTTCCTTTTGTAATGTTACCAAATAAGTTAGTGTTATATGTTCCATTCATAGAACCATATGCCGCTGTCAATGTAGACTTGGCATTAGTTGTGGTAACTGACATAGTTCCAGAACTTGTAGCTAATGTAAACGCCGCAGGAGTAGTTCTTACTAACACATCACATGCAGATGTTGATAAGTTTACTGCTGAGCCTGCAGGAGTTAAACTAATTGTAAATGTAGTTTCATCGTTAACTGCAAGTACATAGTATGTTGTGCCGTTTACGATACTTCCAGTAGTTTTACCGATAAACTGAATTGGATTGTTAGGAACAAATCCAGTTGTCGATTCGACTGTAATTAAGTTTGTTAATGTTTCAGTTGCTGTTGCTCGAGTTTCGATAACAGAATCTGTAACAGTAAATGTAGTCGAGTTAACAACTTTATTAATATAGTACTGTGTTCCAGCAACAATATTACCAAATGTTGTTCCTGTAAATGTAACAGGATTCAATGGAACTAATGATGCTGTTGCTGTTGTAGTTAAGTAATCTGTTCCTGCACTAGTAGCTGTAACATCCAATTCTACTAAAGTTGTTGAAATAGTAAAAGTTGTCGAATCTATAACTTCATTTACGTAGTATGTTGCTCCTACAGTAATACCACCAATTGACAATCCTGTGAAATGGATTGGCATGTTTGCAACCATGTTGGTAGTGCTTCCGCCGATATAGTTATTATATCCTGGGAACGTCATAGTCATCGAACCTGTTCCGCTGTTCAATAACCAAATCGAACCGTAGATTTCTGTACTAATTGTAAACGTAGTTGCGTCTAAAATTTCTCTTACATAGTATGTAAAGTTTGTCGTGACGCCACCATATACTGTACCTGAGAACTGAAGTGGCATGTTCACTGTTAACTTTGCAGTATTTTCTACAGTCATAGTGTTAGTTGAACCACCGATAACTGTAGTAACATCTAATGAATCGATACCTGTTTGTGTTAAAGTCGTTGTATAGTACGTTGGAATGAATTGTAGTTGTTGATTCAAGTACAATGTGCTTGTAGTATATCCCGAATCTAAAGTAAGGATACTTGTTGAGTTGTTTGCAGATATTACTTTTAATGGCGTAAATGTTTCTTTTAACACATCAGCAGTCTTTGTAACAGCATCGTCGAACGCTGAAATGTAACCGTATTGTCCGGCTCCTGTTCCGCTTTCAACAAAAACTCTCATACCTACATAGTTTGTTTCTAGATTGGTGTCCGAGCCTGCTAGAATAATTGAAGTATCATCGCCACCTTGGGCGTTGTTACTTGCAACCAAGTATCCTCTACCACCAACACCAGTACCTGTATCTGTAATTCGTGTTTCGAATACAGCGTTAGAACGAATTTCATCGCCTAGTAAATCTGCACCAGTGCCTGAGCCAGTTACTCTATAGTTTGCATTACTTGTAAATTGATTAGTAGTTGTTTCTAAGTAGAATGTTGGCTCGTCTGTTAATTGGACTTGTGCACCATACACTCTAGTGTTTCCTGTCAAACCAGATTTGCCGCGTGGCCAAATTCTAACTTGTAATTGGTTGTTCTGGCCAGTCTTATCGTAAACTGTTGCATAAATTCTGTACCAGCCGTTAGTCAATTCTAACTTACCAGTAGTTTTAGGTAAAGCCGCTCCAACACCGATTGCTGACGACAATGTGTCAGTTGTAAAGTTATATGTTAGCGTAGTAGTTACAGAAGTAGTGCCACTAAAAATAGCATCGATATCAACAGTAGGAGATGATCCTTGTTTTACATATAAGCTAATAGCAAAACTTTGGTCAGTGTTTGTCGGAACTGTACCAGTAACAGTTACGTTCAATACTGCTGAACCTGCTAACGAAGTAATTGTTAAGAAGCAATCATTTGCGCCGTCTGCGCCACCAAATGTGCTTCCTGGAACACGAAGTTCGCCGCCTGTTGCATAGTTTGTACCGCCTGCGTTTACAACGGCTGTGTATCCAGATGCTGTAACTGTAATATCAAATGTTGCTCCAACACCAGAACCTGTTACGTTTAGAGCATCAACGTTGTTATAAACTGCTCCTGCAGGTAGTATTGAAATATTTTGATAGATGTAACTAGTTGCTGAACTAGAAGTATTACCTGTTAACGTCCAACCGTCTGTTTCGCCAAACGGTGAAGTTGTATTCTTCTGAATAGTGACATTACCGTCTGTAACCCAAGTAGTTGTAAACAAATTACTGTTCTTTAACAAGTTAGTAGTTTGTTCGTAATAGTTAGAACCAGCGTTTAGATATTCTAATGATAATAATTCTGCACTAGTACCAAACGCACTTTGTACGCTTGCTTGAACCTGTGATGAACGATTATCAATAATACCAGAAATAGGAATTTCTGTATCGTCATAACCTTCGGCGATAACACCATACACACCGTATGAGCTGTTACCGTTTGTTGCACGAATACGTCCACCATCTTCTGCCATGTAACCGGCATAGCAGTAGTACGAGAATACAGAAACAAGTTCTGTTAATGAACTAGGACCAGTACACCATACACCAATACCGTCTGATAAAATTTGTGTAAAGTCGTTAGCAACCATTGAACGATTACCGCCGTTGTGTAAACGTCCGTCAATCTTAGCACCAACACAACCGACACCAAAGTTAGTTACGTTTTGCATGTACGGGCTTCTAGTAGTAATCCAAGTACGAGTGTCATCTGGACCTGTTCCTGGGTCTAAACTTACATACGAGCCGCCGGTTGGTCTGCGTGTTGTAAATTCATTAGGATCTGTCAATGATCCAGCTAACCCTGTTAGTGTCATGTTACGCAAACCTGTTGCGTCACGCATATAGAACATGTCTTTTAAACTATCACCAGCGTACACAGTCATTAAACCTATACCAGATGTTAAAGACACTTCGGTACCGCCCACTTCATAAGAAATCCCTACTGTATTTCCTACAATCGACGAAACATAATATGTAAATCCTAAGTTAACATCTCCAAAGTCATCGTTAACTGTATCAGCAGAGAACTGAATTGGCATATCTAATTCCAAGCCTGTTACAGACTGTAATGTAAATCTGTTAGTCAAAGAACTGCACGAGCGTGTCGAAGTATAAACAGTCTTCGCCGGCTGAATTACTACACCTCTTAGTTCGTCTCCAACCAATGCTGTACTGTTAGGAACAATAATCGGAAGTTCTTCAGAATATGTACCAGTCTTAATGAAAATAGTCGCTGTAAGGCCTGCATTAATTCTTGGTAATTTTTCTGTTGTTGCATTTTCAATAGCATAGATAATAATATCAAGCAACGATGCAATTTCTGTATTTGCATTCGGTTCTGCTGTTGTACCAGGTTTGTATTGTTCTACAATAACTGGAGAATCTGTAACAGTTTCCCAACTGCCAACAGTATCAACAGTATCTAAATTGCTGTCAATTAAACTTGCATAAAATTCGCCATTGTTATAAACTACTGCACCTGTGTCATATAAAACACTTTCTTCCCAAATTGTTACTAAGCCCCAGCTTGTATCAACTTCAAGTGCGTCGGTGTTATTGTCTGTTAAGCTGATATAGTAATCACCGTCGAAATAAACAATATCATCAGTTTGATATGTTGTACCAGAATCCCAAGTAATTTTTAAAAGTTGATAGTTTTCGTCAGGATTTTCTTCAGCAATAATATTTGCTATAATTGTTTTCAAATATTCTAACGAAGCAACAATATATTGCTGTGCATCATCTGTTGCTGTATTAAAGAAAGTTTGCGTACTATTTTCTTTGAAATATGCTCTAGCTGTGGTTACTGCGCCGCTGTTACTGCCTCTAACAATATCGTGAGAAATAGCGTCAATGATAAACTTTGCATCTCGACGTGTTGCTTCTTCGTCAAACACCGAATCAGCCGCAAACGGAATCGTTTCAAGTTCTACTTGCTTTAGCATCCATTGATACATTTCTTCAATTAAGAAATCTTTGTTACCAACTAAAATATCATTTGCTACTTGATAATAGAAGCCTTGTCGCACTTGGTCGCAAGCATACTTAACAGTCTTCCATGGTTCGTCCCATGTTTTTCCAAGCTCTGGACTATCTACACCAGTTGGTGCTACATAAAAAATGTCTGGTACTGCAAAAATTGTAGTCCAGTTAGGGCTTGTACCTGAAAGTTTAAAAATATAATTTTCAGTATCGCCAGCAATACCATTCTCTGGAAGAATATGTACCGCTGTTGGTGCGCCGTTAGTATAAACAACTACGTCACCTACTGTGTTACCTGCATTTTCTTTAGCATGAATAGCATATACTACCCATAATAAATTATTAACATCGTTATCTGGGCGAGAAATAGTACTAGATGTGTGACCTTTAATACATCTATAAGTTACATTTTGCCAAGCAACTAACTCGCCTGTAACGTATGATGTTGCTGTTTCCCAGAAGCCTAGCCAATTTGTGCCAGGAACTACTAAAGTCCAAAAGTCTGTATTAATGCCTACAAAATCTAAATCTTGATCATTAACTAAATCAAAGTCTGGAACTTCATTAACAATAATTGTCTCACTGTCTTCAACGCTAACAACAGTTTGTCCGCGAACAAATCCTGCGCCGATAACAATCATACCTTGTGCAATGCCTGTAGTGTCTGCTACTTTAATTGTAGTGCCGCTACTACCTAAGTCAACATAAGTTGTAGATACTGTTAAGTCAGTTGGATCTTCGCCCGAATTATCTGCAATAGCTGAATATAAATTTCCGCCACGAACAGCAACATCACCTACACGATAGCTTTCGCCACCGTTCCAGATCTGACGCATTCTATAGCCTTCAGTTACTAACTCCCAGTCAGTAGCTTCTGTTGATGGGATGTTATTTTGATTGTTTAGCGTCTTACAAATGTAAGAATATCCGCCGTAAATAGCAATGTCACCTGGCTGATAAATTGCACTAGAAGACCAAGCACCTTGATATTCCATACCAGGGAACCAAAGTTCAAACTTAGTTCCGTCGAGTAATGTTGATGCTGTGTGTCCTTCGATACATTTGTAAATGTCTGTTCCGTTTCTTACTAAGTCGTTTTCTTTGTATCGTGTGCCGGCAGCAAAGTTGCCTTTATATTCGATTCCGCTATTAACAATTTCCCACTTAGATTGGTCTACTTCTAAACCAGAACTTGTAGTCGATGCAGAAACATGGTCTAAGATACAACGATATACAATTCCACCGTAACGAACGATGTCACCTAGTCCATAAACAGTAGAAACAGTCCAGTTAGAATTCCACTGGTCGAATGTTGAATATGTAGTCCACTTAGTTAAGTCAATTTGAGTTGCGCCGCTTGTGTGCTCGTCTATACAGATATAAACAGCACCACCGTATGTTACAATGTTTCCAAAGAAATAATATGTATCAGGAGTCCATGCTTGTTTCCATGCGCGACCATCTACCATCAAATCCCAACGAGGTACGCTACCGTTGACTGAATCGTAGTATGTTAAATCTGCATTGAAGTTAGTAGATGTATGTGGAAATAAACAAACGTATGTTTTTCCTTCGTACTGAACAACTGCATCGCGATTATATTCGATGTCGGTATCCCAGTAACCTCTCCATGTATATCTTAATCTACCAATTTTAAATTCTGATGACATTATATTTTCCTTGTTTGACTTAATCCGTTATAGCACTTCTGCGTCTGGTGGATAATCGTATTGCTTATTTAAGCGAACGATAAACTCACCATTGTCATTAATGTAGTAGAACATATTTCTGTTGTCCCAACGATATTGGTCCCAATGTAAGTTTGAATGTGGTCTGCTGTGATCTGATTCCAATCTGCCATCGAAGAAGTCCACGCCGTATTGAAATTCAGTAAAGTCGTTTTCTGTTAAGCCTGGATTGTTAATGATTACGTCATTTTCATCTGTTAATTGATCTGATTTAACAAAGTATAGCATGCCATCATCGTCTCTACGAATACCGTAGAAGTATCTAATACCATCGCTTGTTTGTGCGCCAATGTAATATGTTGTCATAATATTTTCCTTATGCGATTTCTACGTAGCTCATAACCACATCAAGTGCGGCAGCTTGGCTACAATATACCGATAATACGTTTTCTGGTGCAAGAATTAATTTCTCGCCACCGTTTACTACTCTTAAACTTTGGTTTGGAGGAATAATTACATCTTTAATGTAATGTCCTACTGTACCAGCATCGTCTTCAACAGTAACACTTGCAAGAATATTACTTGCTGTGAGGTTGGCTAAACTTAGCCCAATTACTGTTGCTCTAGTTGAAGTAGTAGTTGTCAATAAATCAACTGAGGTTGTTCCTACTTCATTAACTACTTTATTTTTAAAAAAGTTTGCCATGTTTTTATCCTAACATTAATACGGTTTCGATAGCAAGAGAAGTTGCAGTTGCCGCGTTAATCGCACCGCTTGAACCTGCGGCTGACTCCCAAGTAATACCGTTAAACACTTCTAACTGCTTAACTTCTGCGTTATAACGAGTCATACCTAAAACTGCGTAAGCAGGACGTTGTGTACTGTTACCTGTCGGAACTACGAAACCATTTGTTCCTGCAATTTTAAAATAACCATTGCCTGTTTGTGTAATTGTTGTTACACTATCAGTTACAGTATTAGTTATAACATTATCTTTGAACGCAAAGTTTGCTATCTTAACTGAGCCAGTGCCCGTTGCGTTAAAAATTAAATCTGTATTTGTTGTAACAGAGCTAATGGTATTATTATCAATAGCAATGTTATCGACTTCGACACGAGGTGCTTGAAGTCTAGTTGATGTCAAATCTGCTGTTAAACTACCATTGTTATAAAATCTAATGGTATTGTCGTTAGCACCTGGTGTCAGTTCAGCAGTAATGTATGTGTTTTCATCTAAGTCAACTACACGACTATCTAAACGAATCCAGTCTGCACCATCATAACCTTCATATCTTGACAAGTCTGTATTAAAACGGATCATACCAGCAGTAGCAGGACTTGGACGTTCTGCTGTTGTACCGATAGGAATAACAATACTTTGTGTGGAAGTAACTGTTAAAGTTTTACCAGTGCCAGGCTGAATGACAATATCGTTTACTGCGTTGTTAGAAATAACATTTGAACTAAAATCAAATTCTTCTAATCTAATAACACCTGTGCCGTTAGCAATAAGATTTAAATTAGAGTTTGTAATTGTAGTTTCAATTACATTGTCGTCTATTAAAATATCGCTTGTAAAGAATTGATTAGCAGTAATTCTGCCAGTGCTTTCAATTGCTTGTGTAGTTGTAGTACCGATAACTGTTAAGTTTTGGTCTACTTGCACATCGTTGGACGGAATGTAAATTCTACCAGTGCCGTTAGCTAACAGTTGTAAATCGTTATTTGTAACTGTAGTTGTAATTTGATTTGCATCGATTTTAATATCTTCAAATTGTGCTACGTTGCCTACATCTAATGTACCGGTAACTGTATAGTCGCCTGTTTGTTGTACGTTACCTGTTTGATTTAAATCACCAGTGTGTTCAATAGCCCCAGTTACATTAGTTATAGCTAGATTAGTTGTACCGTTAACAGTTAAATCGTTGTCTATTTGTACATTGTTGCTTGGTACATAAATTTCTCCTGTACCTGCGGCACGCAATTCTAAGTTAGCATCGCCAGTGACGGTTGTGATAACATTGTTGTTTACATTAACATTGTCAACATGCAAATTACCTGTGTAAACATTTGCCCACTGTAATAATGGTGTGCCTAAATCATATGTTTCAGTAACTCGTGGAATAATGTTGCTGTTAATACCTGCAACAAAGCTAATAGTATCAGTATCTTGATTACCTAAAGTAATATTTCCGCCGATTGTTACGTTACCAGTTACGTCTAAGTTACCAGTAATGTTTACATTGTTTTGTAAATTAATTACGTCACTAGCTGATGTAATATTAACATCACCTAATAAACTTTCAATAGTGTTGCCACTGATTCTAATGTTACCAGTTTCAACTTTTGTGCCATCGATAGTAGTAGTGTTAACACCGTCAGTAAATGTTACACCAGTTGTTGATGTAATATTAAAATTACTACTAGTAAACGATACTGTGCCGTCTGCTTGGTTTACATAGAATAAATCACCGACTCTGTAATCACCCTTGTGGTCGACTGAGCTGTAATAAATCTTTGCACCATTAAGTTCAGTGACTTCATTATCTTGAATTACGTATGTAGGATCGTTGTCAGTACGCTTGCCCACACCAATGTACGCTAAGTTTTGTCCGATTAGATATGCAACTACGCCAAGGCCGTCGCCGTAAATACCATAATCACCGTACACACAAGCAGATCCAATAGAACGAACTTCTGCACCAAAGTCTGAATAGTCAACTAGTGTAATTTTGTTACTTGTGCCGCCTGAGCTAGAACGAACATCTTGTACTAGTATAGTTTCATCGACAAAGTTAGTAGTAGTATCACCGCCATCAAAGCGGCTTAATAAAACTGTGTAGCTATCGTTAGGAAGAATTGCCGTCGGTGCCGTAAAATTGCTCGAATAGCGACTAGTACCTTTGCTGATTCTTAAGTCATCGATGTGCCCAGTAAAACCATATGCACCGGTATAGTCTGCACCAATGAACAGTGGCTTTGCCGCATAATCGGTTGCATCAGCGTATGTGCTACCTTCTTGTGTTCCGTTTAAGAATAACTTTAACGATCCAGATGTTCTAGTTAGTGCTACGTGTGTCCATGTACTAATAGTTACAGGAGTAGTTCCTTGAATATCAATACCACCATTAACGCCAAAGTATAATCTATTAGAAGCATCAAGACCTAAGTAAACTGCGTTGTCTGGATTGGAGGTTCTCATATCAACTAACGTAGTATATGAGCTACTTGATTGTCTGTAAATCCACATTTCGATAGCAAAATCGTCTGTACCAAATGCAAAATCTGCATTGCTTTGTACAAACGCATAGTCGCCAGTACCGTCTAATACTAAACTTGCACTACCCCATTTCTTAACACTTGTGGAAAGTTGAGCATTACCATACGCTGTAATGGTTTTGTTGCCGCGTTCAAATGCTGTTTCTAACCCTTCAACTTTACCTGTTAAGTAAATTTTGCCGTCTGTATCTTTCTCGGCAATATCGCCAGATGCTAGTACAGTTACACCGTCTACGTCATAATATGTTACGGTATCGCCAACGTTGAAAGTACCGGTAGTGTTATCTAAACGGATTTCTGTTTTACCTTGTCCGGCAAAACCATCTGTACCGCTAGACAAGTACATACCTTTACTAGCAAAGTATGTAAACGAGTTTAACCATTCTACACGAGCACCGTTTTTAGCAATAAGTGTTTCTGCCGCAGGTGTTAAGAATGTAACAGAGTGGAACAACATTGCGGCTTCTTTACTTGCCGGGTCCATAATACTACCGTCAATAAATGCGCCGTGACCTGCATCGCCTCTAGCATAGCCTCTTGGATCATCCGCAGGCTGTTGCCAGAAATTAAACCCTGTTAAAATACTATATTCGTTACCGCCCTGACTCTTAATATCAGTGATTAAAGAGTCAACTACATACCCTGCATCGCGCTTTGTTTTATCTGGATCGCATGTGCCTGGATATGTAAATTGTGCGTAAGCGTTTGCTTCTTCTTTAATAAATTCTTTGTTTGCTTCTAAAATTACAGCGGCTTTGTACAACATACCCGAAGTAACAGCTATATCGTTTTCTACAAACGTTGGCATGTTTGCTCG
>JACCDO010840686.1_pt1 | contig 24890 bp, 24 predicted proteins | sample 7446101 | NCBI WGS metagenome assembly JACCDO01 (sample SAMN15323440, study PRJNA562643) | freshwater metagenome | isolation source: river surface water | place: USA:Blue River Watershed | collected 2017-08-16 | reverse complement strand
TATATAAGTTATATCTTTTTAATAGAGAATTTTCAGTTTTACCAATTTTATATATATTTGTGTTTAATAAATCTCCTCTTTTAATAATATATATTCCATATTTTAATCTATAATCATTATTAATTAATAAATAATTTATATTTGACATTTTATAAACTATTTAATAGATATTAAATAATTTTTAAATTAAAACTTTTATTAAATTAATAAAAAAAATTTATTTAATTGAAAGCTGTTCATCCGGTAATGGTTCTCCATCTGTATCATATCCATTTAATCTATTAACATATGATTTTCTTTGACCAAAGAATTTTTTAGTTCTAAATTCATATAAAGTATCATTTGGATTATCCCAATAGAATTTTTTATTACGATATTCATATTCAACAAATCTAGTTGTATCATTAAAATCGATTGGACCATCCATTCTTAAATCTACTGGTCTTCTTAAATTTGTTTTAGAACGGATAATTTCATTTTTTGTTTTATTATCATCAAATATTAATGGGACATTTTTTATACGTTCTTCGTTTTCTTTTATAAGATTTACTATGAATGTATAATTATTATTATTATCAATATTATATTCTTCTAATTTTACATCAATATAGTCATAATCTTTTTTATTAATATTTTTGATTTCATAGCTTTTATTATTTATTTTTTTCAATACATCTTTCATTTGTTTCATTATATCAATAATAACTTCTTCTACATTATATTTATGTGTAATACCATCTGCCAATTTAATTATTATTTTATTATTTTTAAAATCATAATATAAATTTAAATTACTTTGAACTTTTTCATTAAAATATAATTTTTGCAAGAAATTATTTATAAAATTACTATTATTATTTTTAGAATATTCAATTATATTTTTTAATTCTGCACCATTATTAGAATATAATAATGAAACATCATATCTAGTAAATGGTAAAATATTAGGATTATTGGCTAATATTGTTTTAATATTATATTGTGTATTAATATTATTTACAGTATTATTACTATTAATTATATTATTTATGGTATTATTTACCGTGTTATTGTTATTACTATTTACAATATTATTATTGCTATCAATTATTGATAATTCATCTTTAATTATATCATTATAATTTTCATTAACTATATTTTGTTTATTATTTTTTTCATTATTAATTTGATTATTAATACGTAATAATTCAAGTTCAATTTTTTTTAATTCTAATTCTTCTCTTTTTTTAATAATTATATTATTTGAAAAATTATTTATTGTTTCTATGTTTGATTGATTTTCATTATTTAATTTACATTTTTGCTGATGCATACCCTTCGAACTTCTATTTATATATTCTTTATTGCAATAATTACATTTATATGTTTTATTATTTACTGAATCAATATTTAATTTATTTAAATTATTTAATAATGTAGAACGTTCTATATTAAAATTGGTTATATTACATGGTTTAATCTTTTTTAAATGTTTTATTAATAAATCTTTTCTATCTGTTTCGTAAAAACATCTATCGCAGTGAAATTTAGTCATAATATAAATTATAATATAAATATATTTTTTAAATAGTTGTAATTTTGGTGAATATATTTTTAGTGGTTCAATTTTTCACCATTTTATCAACTTGTTAATTTAATTTATTAATTATTAATTTTGTAATCTAATTATAATAAATTAAAATATATAAATTGATATATTTTAAATTACTGTTCAATATTCACCAAAATAGCAACCAATATTTCACTTTTTTTCTTTTTTAATTTTCTAAATTTTATTATTTAAATAAAAAACTCTATAGTTTTTTGGATTTCTAAAATTTTAAATTATATTTTATCGGTTATATCAACCATTACTATGTATAATTAGAATATAATATGTATATATGTTCTAGTTATACTTAAAATAAAAATTTCTATAATATTCTAATCATCGTCAGAATCAATCATACAACTACGATTATTACCGGCACTGTAAATATTTGTTTGTTTTTTAACAGGAATAGTAGATTTTTTTACTTTCATAATTCTTTTTTCATTTGGTTTAATATTAGTATCGATATCAGAATCATCAGTTGAATAAATTAAACAAGTATTATTTAATTCATTAATTTCATTATCTGAAAAATAACTTTCAATATCATCCGGATGGTCATATTCAAACCATAATAATCGATGAGTATCATCATCCGTATTAATCATACAATCTTCAATTTTTGGTTTATATGTTCTAGTAGTAGTTTTTTTATTTAATAATGATTCAATACCACTTTTACGGTATTGTTCGACTTCTTTCCACATATCAATATATAAATGAATGTGTTTATTCCACCATTCATCATCACGCCATACTTCAGTTAATTTATATATTTCAAGAGTCCAAAATACATTTTTACAAAACATATACCGACCTTCTTTTTCTATTTTTTTACGTTCATCATTTAACCATTTTTGTATTTCATTGGTTTTTAAAAATTTAGGAGGATATACATAAAAATATGGTTTATATTCAGTTGTAGCTTGATTATCAATACAAACTAATAATGTACCTTTATGTTTTCCTAATTTATTAAAAGGTTCATTTGGGTCATCATAAAAGTCTGCTTTATAATCATCAAAATTATGGTATTCAGTAATTTTACATTCAACAAAATCTACTTTATCTAATCCACATACTTGTAATTGTTGTTGCATTTGATACCAGTAATATTTTGGTGGAATACCATTAATAATTCTAGCATATGGTGCTTTAATTTCAATCATAACTCCGGTCGGTGTAATACCATCAGGAGATGCACTAATAAACGAGTAATTAGGGTGTTTAATACTACCAAATTCTAATAATTGAGTATTATGTAAATCTTCATAAATTCTTTGAATAATCGGTTCATATTTAACTCCGTGTGTAATATGAACACTCGGAATTTCTTCTTTATTCTCTTTATGTCCACATTTCTTTAAAATCAATTGGTTTTTAGTTTGATATGGATTATCACCAAATATAGTAGCACATTCACTTGCACCAATACTATCTTCTTTGATTCTATACCATTCTTCACTACGTTGTTCAATAACGGGAATATTTTTAAGTTTATTAACTTGTTCATTTCTGTCAATAATTTTAAAATTATTAAAATGATGACCAAATTTTGAAGGATATAATTGTGCGATTAATTGTTTTAACCATGGTTGAAACACTTCTTTATCATATGTTTTCTTATCATAAACACTAAGTAATAGAGTGCTACAATATACAGATAATTCATTTAATGAAATAGACGGTGAGACATTTTTAAAGCAATCATCAGCAATTTGCATAATGCAATCATTTAAATTATCCATTTCAAGTTTTAATATATAGTAAATAAAAAACTTTATATTATCAAATTTAAAATTAAAAATTTGATTATTAATAATTGAAAATAATTTTTATTTTAAATTAAATTATTAATTTCATAATAATGTTAAAAGAATTAAGAGAAAAAATAAGTGATTTTAATAATGAATCGGTATTATGTAATAATAACAATGATAATAATGTCGAAGTCGATAAAATTATATCAACTAGTGAAACAAAAGAAGATAAAGAACCAGTTATAAAAGAATATAGAGGAAACCAATTTGACCTAGATAAATTTAAAAGCACAATTTCATATATGGAATATGTTAAAAACAATTCAAAAAATAAGAAAGTATTAATACATGAAAAAGTATCTACCTTTTTTAATAGTGAAAATGATTTATCGGATAAACTAAATGAATTAAGTTTTAAAAAGAAATGGAATCGTTTAGATATGTATTCAAAGAAATCCCGTATTAAAGAATATTTAAATAGGATGGTTGAACAAGGAGAAATAAATCCATTAGAACAAGAATATATTCAAAAGAAATTAGAAAAAATGATTGTAGAAAAAAAACTAACAAAAAATAGTGAAATTGAATATGATGAAAATACTGGTTTAATAAAAGATATACCAATATTAAAAACGTTATTATAAAATAAGATTATTAATACAATTTTTATTTTATAATCAAGTGCGAATAAAGATAATTAAAAATATGTTGATTTATACATAAATATAAAATGGGAGCTTCTGAAAGTGTGCAATTAGATGAACAATCAAGTATAAATAAAATACAGACATTAAATAATCAAATATTTTATAATGAAAGATATAATTTAATACCTAGTTTCCCAGGTTTTGAATTTAAATATTTAGATATGATTACTTTAAAAAGAAAATTTAATTTGGCAAATGAATTACCGAATTATATTGACTTAAGAAATAATTTTCCTCAAATTCAAAATATGAATCAATTTCCGTTTAATCCAATTATATCAGTAGTTTATTTATTACATTATCAATTACTTAGAAGTAATAGTTTGCCAATATTTCCACCGTCAGCAATGTTTATATATAGAAATATAAAATTTTATAAAAATGTAAAATCATTATTAAGTTTGGAATCTATATTTATGTCTATAAAAGAAAATGGAATATGTAGTGAGAATCAATTTCCAACAACAAACGATAATTTAGTAAATGAAATATCCGGTAAATTATATGAACAAAGTAATGCTTTTAAATTTATAGATATTTATCGAGTAGAACAAAATTTAGAAACCTTAAAATCATTATTAAATAATAAATATCCATTATTAATAGGTTTTTCAGTATATTATGATTTAAATAATATAGAAACTTATATGTGGATGCCGGATGAACAAATTGATAAAAAATTAGGAGGAATCAGTGGAGTCTTAGTTGGATATATAGAAGAAAGAAAGATGTTTATTATGGCATCGACATTCGGACAAACATTTGGTCAAAATGGATATATTTTAATACCATATGATTATGTATTAAATAAGAATTTAACCTATGAAATATATACATTAGACTTTATAAAAGAAAGGGTTGAAGGTTATATAAATCAAAGAAAGGAAATTGTAAATTTAGAAAATAATGTGGTAATTAAGAAAGAAAATAACAAAAAATATAAACAAGATGATTTTGGAAGTTTGTTTAGATAAATAATTTTATTTTATAAATTATTATTTTTAATAAATAAATACGTATAATTAAAAATAATATAAAACTATGCTTATTATAAGCTAATAACTAATATAATGTCTAATGATTTATCTAACTATGAAATTATAAAAAAAATTGGAACTGGTGCATTCGGTGTTGTATATAAAGCTATCGATAAAAATACGAATGAATTAGTTGCTATAAAAGTAGAAGAATTAAAAAAAGCTTCTAGATTAGATTTTGAATATCGTATATATAAAGATATAAATGATAATGTTGGATTTCCTGAGATATATGATTTTAGAAAAACAAAAAAGAATTATATCTGTATTATGGAATGTTTAGGTCCGTCATTAGAAGATTTATTGGATTTTTGTGGAAAGAAATTTACATTAAAAACTACATTGATGATTGGTATTCAAATATTAAATAGAATCGAAAGTATTCATAATGCTGGTATTATTCATCGTGATATCAAACCAGATAATTTTTTAATCGGAATTGGTAAGAATAAAAGTCGTATTTATTTAATTGATTTTGGTTTATCTAAACGATATATGTTGGAAGGACAACATATCGAATATTCAACAGATAAGAGTTTTACAGGTTCATTTCGCTATTCATCAATTAGAAATCATAGAGGTATAGAACAAAGTAGAAGAGATGATTTAGAGTCAATTGGTTATATGTTAATATTCTTTTTAAAAGGAACATTACCATGGCAAGGATTAGATGGTTCTACTAAAGAAAAGAGGTCATCAAATATTTTTAAAGTGAAATATGATACAAGTTTAACAGATTTATGTAATGATATACCAAGAGAATTTTTATTATATATGAAATATTGTAGATTATTAAAGTTTAAACAGAAGCCGGATTATGATTTATTACGTAATTTATTTATTTGTTTATTTAAAAAGCATAATTATAATTTAGATTATATTTATGATTGGAATATTGTTGCTAAAAATAAAAAAAATCAATCTATTCAATAATTAATATTAATTATATTTAATAAAATTAGTATTAATATTTTTATTTGACACAAACCCAATATATTTATCATATAAAATAAGCGTAAATTAAATGTAATTAAATCAAATAATACATGATGGACTAGCTTCGCAATGATTAATGTAGTCAAAGATAGGATAACATAAATTAACGCAAATCCAATATATTTATAATAAATAATTTAATATTATAATGTAAAAAATATCATAAACATTAATATATTTTATTAAGATAAATGGATAAAATATATAAAAAAAATAATTTAGATTTATCGATATCGATGTATTTAGATAATGAATCAATAAATGAATTATCCCCAACAATTAGACAAGACTTATATAAGACATTTTCATCTGATATTAATGAGAGAAAGAGACATGTATGGGTGAAAGATGAAAATATAACAAATTGTCAAAATTGTCAGGTGCAATTTACATTATTACTTCGAAAACATCATTGTAGAAATTGCGGAAAAATATTTTGTTATCAATGTTCTAACTATTTTATTGAAATATCGTGTATATCGGATAATATACCAAAACAACAATGGGAAGCTATAGAAAAGCCAATATCAAATGCATTCCGAACATCATATTTAAATATAAAATCATATTTTAATTTTAGTGAAAAAGAACGTTCATGTAAAGAATGTTTTGATGAAATAATAAAATTAAAGTCATTATCGAAATTAATAACTATTTTTGATTTATTACCATTAGATATCCGAGATTATAGAAATATAGCACAAGTATGTAAAGCTTGGAACCAAATATCAAAATATTATTTTAGCACATTTAGAGAAATACAATATTATTTTCCAGACCATATTTATAAAAAACGTGAGAAAAATATTCTAAGAAATAATCGTAAATATTTTAGAGGTCATTCAAAATGGACTACGCAATTAATACAGTCAATTGATTGGGAAAATGAAAACGATGATTTTCGCAAGGAATGTATCGATATTTTAAACTCAACTGAACGGGTAGTATCATGTTGGGAATTAATGTGCACTAGGTCATGTTGTAATAAATTAACATGTGAAGATATCTTTTTAATTTTATCTCGTAAATTAACGTATCCACCTATCATATATAAGATAATAGATTTGTTAAAAGAATGTGATATAAAAGAAATATCGTATTACTTATCATGGTTTATAAACTTGATGCACTATTACAAAGATTTTACAAATATAGCGGATGCAATGGAAAATACTTTAATAGATAAGTCAATAAATAATATAAATATATGTAATAATTTATTTTGGACATTAACGCAAAATATAAAAGATAAGATGTCATCAGCCGATTATTTTAAACAATTTAGATATAAATTAGTGAAACATCTTGAAACAAAAACTTATAAATTATTTCAAAATGGTTATGATTTTACAATGAATATAATACAAATAGCAGAAAATAATCCAAATGATATAAATGAAAATATAAAGAAATATATAAGAGAATTTGATTTTAATATCAAGAAAACATTTAATTTACCAGTTAATTTTGAACAAGAATTTACAGGAATTAATGTCGAACATATTAAAACAATAGAATCTAAGACAAAGCCGATTATATTACCTTGTAAATATATTGATAATGTAAAAAAAGATGAACAATTGTTTTACATAATGTTAAAAAAAGATGATATTCGTAAAGAAGAAATTATAATGAAAATGATTGGTTTAATGGACCATCTATTAAAAATAGAAGAGGGTATAGACTTTAATATTATTACATATAATATTTTACCATTATCCGAAAAATATGGATATATACAATTCGTATCAAATTCATCAACATTATACCATATAAAAGAAGATTTAGGTTTTACAATTCAAAATTATATTTTAGAACAAAATAATATTTCTTTTAATGAATTTAGAGATAAATTTACAAAAAGTTGTGCAGCGTATTGTGTAATAACTTATTTATTAGGTGTAGGAGATAGACATCTAGATAATATAATGTTGAATAATAATGGTGTTTTATTTCATATTGATTTTGGTTATATTTTAGGTAAAGACCCAAAACCAGTTTCACCAGAGATAAGAATAACTCCCGAAATGATAGATGCAATGGGTGGTAGAACATCTGTAAATTATGAATTATTTAAAGAATATACAGGTAAAATATACAATTGTTTAAGGCGTCATGCATCTACATTTTATACAATGTTAATTTCATTAACAGAGTTTCATCCATCATTAGATGATACTGATTTTACTCGTGAATATATTCATAATTTTGTAATGTCAAGGTTTATACCGGGAGAAAGTTATAAAGAGGCAGAAAAGCAATTTAGATATAAAATAGAGATAAATTCAAACACTTATTCCGAGAATATAATTGATTATTTTCACAAAAAATATAAATCGGACTCAAATACATCATCTGAAATAAATAAAAAAGATAGCTCAATAAATAAACTAACAAATTTATTCAGTAAATGGCTTTAAAAATTATATGATTTTATATCAATAAATGAATACTTTTTTATCAAAAAAATTTGAATCAACATTTATACCACATACATTAAAAAATAGAACAATATTAAATAATGATATTCGTGAAATAACAAAGGCATTTAATTCTGCAATATATACAAAAAATATCGAAAAAGCATATTATTTATCAACAGAATTAATTTTATCAGGACAATATGATAAAGTATTACACACATTAATAAATAATTATTTTAATGAAATAAATAGTGCATGTGTTCAAGGTTTATTGTTTATACGAAATTTTTATGAACATTATAATAAATATGATTTTAGAGATAAAAAAGTAAATCAATTATCATTAATAAATGACCAGGTTTTACGTAATTTTATATTTTTTATAATAACATTAAATGCATCTAGTAAAACAAACAAATTATTAAAATTAGTAAAAATTGAAGCAGCCGATTTTAATATGGAAAATAAAAAACAAAATTTAATAAGTAAAAATTTAAATCTTGTAAATCAATTTATTAAAACAGATGACCCAAAAGAAATAATAATACCATTATCCGAAATATGTAATTATCTTACAAATGACAGTTTAAGTAGTCGAGAATCAAATATAATTTATTGGTATAGTTGGATATTGCAATTTGAAAAATCATTTCATAATGGTAATATGATAGTATCAAGTAGAGTCATTGAAAAAGTAGATTTTAAATATAGACGTGATTTTATATGGATTATATGGGAAATTTTAAAAACATACACTAGCAAACATATAAAAGAATATATAGATTGTTTATATGAATTATTTATTTATGGGTATAGCAGAACAAATAAACGTTCAAAAGCATATTTAATAATCATGGCAATTAATTTAATTATAAATCAACAACCGCATTTATCATACCCTATACCACCATTAGATGATAAAATATATAAAGGATGTATATTAGCAAGTTTAAAAGATAATTTATATTATTTAAAAATATTACAACAAGCTATGACAAAAAATATTTAAAATTTGATAATGAAAATAAATAAAAAATCAATATTGAAAAAAATGAAACATGCTTATTTATATTTTAGAACACATGAATCATATGATAAATATGATGCATATAAATTTGGTAAAACAATTAGCTTAATTGATAGAGAAACTTTATATATAACAACAGAAATAAAAAAAGGATATTTTATAATGGTTATTGCTGTTGATTTAGATAAGTTAGATAAAATAGAATTAAATATAAAAAGATATTTAAATCAACTAGGTTATAATGTGTATATAGATTCAGGAACAGAATTTTATAAAAAAAAATCTATTGAATTTATTGAAAATTATTTAATTATTAATGAATTAGAATTTAAAGTATTAAAAGATGAAGATATAAAAAATTTATTTAGATTAAAAAGAGAAATAAATGTATCGAATAATTTATTATTAAATACTGATATAAATATATTAAATGATATAGATAACAGTAATATTATATTACCAAGAGATTATCAAAATGATATTATTTCAATAGCATATGAATACTATAAAAATAATAATAAAGGACTTTTAGTAATACCATGTGGTGTTGGTAAAACATTAATATCACTATGGATAACAAAAAAATTAAATTTAAAAAGAATATTAATTGGTGCGCCTAATAAAGTATTGGTAAAACAATGGTATAATATAGTAAAATTAATATTTAATAATAAGCAAATATTAATGTTAAATGGTGAAGTAAAACAAAATGATATAATTGAATATATGGAATTATATAAAAATGATTGTATAATTATAACAACTTATTCATCAGCATATAAAATAAATAAATATGATTTTGATATAAAAATATTAGATGAGGCCCATCATTTAACATCAATAAATATTAATAAAAATGAAAAACAATTTATAGAAATTTTAAATATAAATTCTCAAAAACAATTAGCATTAACTGCAACAACAAAAGATTTTGATAATATTGATTTAGATATTATATCAAATAATAATGAAATTTACTTTGGTAAAATTATTGATAAAAGAAGCCTAACATGGGCTATTAATAAAAAAATAGTTACTGATTATATAATTCAAACATTGATATTTAATGATGAAGAAATAGATTTAAATTTAGTTAATAATAATATAATTGATAAACAAATATTTATGAGTGCATTTGCAGCATTAAAAAATATTTTAATTAATAATTCGCATCATATATTGGTATATACAAATAATAAAGAAAATTCATTAAAGGTAATAAATTTTATAAAGATTTTAATTGATAATAAATATTTTCCAACTATTTTAGAATCAGATTTATATTATAGTGATTATAATAGTGATATTAGTCCTATTAAACAAAAATATATATTAGATAATTTTAATAAATATAAATATGGAATTTTATCATGTGTATATTGTTTAGGAGAAGGATATGATAATCCATTAATTGATTCAGTAATATTTGCGGATAGTATGAGTTCAAATATAAGAATAGTTCAGTCTGCATTAAGAGGATGTCGTATTAATAAAAATGAACCTAATAAAATTGCAAAAATTATATTACCAATTATAAATAATAATGACTGGCTAGATAATAGTGAAAATTTAAATTTTAAAAAAATAAAAGAGATAATAATGCAACTAAGTTTAGAAGATAATACTATATCTCAAAAAATTACAGTTTTTAATACAACAGTATCAAAATCGAATAATATGAATAATGATAATTTATTAGGAACAATTAATATAGAATTAAGTAATAAATTATTATTAAAAACAATTAAAAGACAAAATTTACATACATATTTAAATTATGAAAAAGCGATTGAATTAATTAAGAATAAATTAATAAAAAATAAAGAAGAATACTATGAATATTGTAAAATAGAAAATAGATTACCAAAAGAACCTGAAATAATTTATAAAGATAAATTTACAAATTGGATTAATTATCTATCAATACAAAGAGTTTATTATGATTTAGATACATGTAAAAAAAGAATAAATGAACTATTAATTAATAATCCAGAAATTAAAAATACAATGGATATTTCAGTAATTTGTAGTAAATTATGTGAATTAGATAATAATTTACCAGATAAAAATTTATGGTATGATTATTATAATATAAATAATATAAATGATATTTTAAATATACGTATCAAACGGAAAAAATAAAAATATATTTTTTTTAAAAATTTGATTTAAAAATAAAGAACCATTTATATTAATATTAAAATAAAATGCTATCAAAAACTGTATTAATTAGTTTTTTTAAAACTTGTTTAAATATTCTACGATTAGAAGGTTTGACAGGTGAAAAAGCATTAAGAAATCTATCATACTTATTAATATTAAAATTAATAGAACCTCGATTAGGTAATGAAATAGATATAGATAATTGTATCTATTATGATTTTAGTCATATAGATAACAATGTAAATTTATATAAAGATAAGTTATTAAAATTATCAAGATTTAGTAATTTAATAGTAATCGATGAATTTAATTTTATGAATGATTTGAAAAATTTATGGGATGACATATTATCTTATCATCCATCAACTAAATTAATATTTCAAACTAATAAATTTTTTGATATAAAAAGTATATCAACATTTAAAAAATTATTTGATAAAATTAATGAAGTAAATTTTACAAATTCAGAATATGATATTTTAGGTAATGCATATGAGGAAGTTATTCAGGATATAATGACCGGTAAAGTATTGGGACAATTCTTTACTCAACCAATTATTAAAAATATAATGGTTAAATTAATAAATCCACAGATAAATAATGATGGAACTATACCAACTTGTGCTGACCCTACAATGGGAACTGGAGGTTTTTTAATAACATACATTAAATATTTAATAAAACAGTCTATTGATAAAAATATTAATTTAAATTGGAATTTTATAAAAACTAATGCAATATATGGGAAAGAAATAGACCCAGATACATATCAATTAGCTTTATCAAATCTTTTAATATCAACTGGACATATATTTAATAATTTAGATTGTGGAGATAGTATTCGTGTTCCTGTAAATAAGAAATTTGATTATATATTAGCAAATCCACCATATGGAATTAATGGTATAAATTATTCAGAAATAAATGATGAAATAAAAGATAAATATATACCAATTAAATGTGAAAATTCCATAGGATTGTTTATACAAGCAATTATTTATATGTTAAAAATAAATGGTAAATGTGCAGTTGTATTACCAAATGGAAAAGAAATATTTAGTAAAACAAATAAAACATTTATTCAAATACGCGAATATTTATTAAAAACCTGTGAACTTCATGAAATAATATATTTACCAGACAATAGTTTTAATTATACAGATGTTAATACTTGTATATTTTACTTTACTAAAAAAGAAGAAGGCGATACAATAATAGATTTAAGTTATAATAAAAATAATATTGTATCTTATAAATTTAAAAATATTCATAAAACAGAAAAAATTAAATTTTATAATTATAATATTGCAAATGATTCAAAAGAATTTTTAGCAGAAGTATCTATTGATAAAGTTATTAATAATAAATATGCATTAAATTATAATGAATATATTGATGTTTCTAATAATATAAATAGTAATATTATAGAATATAAAACAATTGGTGAATTATGTAATTTTTTACCTAAAAGTAAGCGTAATGCTAAATATGGCAAAGAAACCGGATTATACCCGTTTTTTAAAAGTTCATTAAGTGTAGATAGTTATGTAGATATAGCTGATTTTAATAAAGAAAGTATTATTATTGGTGATGGTGGAGAACCAAATATAAATTATGGTATACAATTTTCTACATCAGACCATTGTTATGTTTTACAAAATAAAGATGATAATTTAGTTAATCTAAAATATATATATTATTACATACTAACGAATCTAAATTTATTTAAAAATTTATATACTGGTATTGCTATTAAAAATATATCTAAAACAAATATAATTAATTTTAAAATTCCGATTCCTCCAATAAATTTACAAAATAACATTGTCCAGCAATTAGATTTAAATAATCAACAAATTAAAGAATTAGAAATAGAAATTAATAATAAAAAAATATATGCAAATCAATATATAAATAATTTATTAAATAATAATGATAATGATATATTAATTAATTCAAATCAGATAAATGTAAATCAAGTAAATGATAATATAACAAATGAAGATATTGCATCCGTTGATTCTTTAACTGAACAAATAAATAATATTAATTTAGATTCAAATAATAATACTGTAAAAAAAATTAAAATTAAGAAAAAAAAGAATTAAATATTATATTTTTTTTATTTAAAATAAAAATTTATTAATTTAATAATTCGATGGAATTTCAATATTACCAATGTTATTAATTAGACTCATTATCATTTACTTCAATTATATTATTTTTATCATATCTATCTTTTTTGGATGTAATACGTTTAATATATAGTAAATTATGATTAAAATTATAATAAGTTGAATCATTTGCTTTACATAAGATATAATTTTTACTCTTATGTAAATCATTTATAGATAATAGCTGTGAAATTATAGCATAAATAGGCAAACCTGTTATAGAATCATACTGTAAATATGCATAATAAAATCGATTAGAATAATATCTAAAACATTGTAATGTAATATGTCGAGTGCTACATTGAATTGGATAGCAGTCAATATCGATAAGTAATTTAGGATATTTCTTACCGGATTTTAATTGAATATAAATATCGCATTTTTGACAACGAATATCTACACCAGGATAATTATAATTATCCGAATTTAAATTTTGATAATATTGGATTTTATTACATGATGGACATGGCACTGAAGACATAAAATCTTTTTCAGACCTATCTCCAATAAGACGTCGTGTTAGTGTTAGACCATTTATTTTATTTTTTGACATTAAATTAATAAGTTATCAATTATAAAATAGTATTTTTATAAAATCAAATTTTTATTATATTCATAAAAAATTGATTAATTATGATTATTTAATTTTATATATTATAAAAAATGAATAATCATGATAAAATTCTAGAATTAGAATTAAAAAAACTTTGGTTAATTTCATCTAAATATCGAAATGAAGAATTTTTAAATACTAATTATATACCAGATTATTCGAATGAATCAAGTTATAAAGAGATTGAAAAAACAACAAAAAATGATTTTTATACGGACCCTACAGATGATTTAGATGGTCCATATGAAAAAATAAGATTAAAAAATATAAATAATAGTTGTTATGTTAATTCAATTATGCAAATAATATTACATAATCATACATTATTTAAAAGGTTTAAAGAACATTTTGGTAATCAAGATATGTTATTATTATCACGTAGTGGATATTGTGAATTTGCAAAAATAGATTTGAATGCTCAATGTTCAGCAGAATCATTTCTACATTGGATGTTAGAACAACCAAAAAAAAATAAAGGATGGCTTCAATCATGGACTGATATAAAAATATGTTCAGTATGTCAAAATAAAATTAAAACACCTCGGGAAGAACATATCTGGCGTGTTTATCCAGTTGAATCACCACCTTATATAGATGAAACAGAATTTATATTCGAATATGAATTTACAACATGTATTTATAATCAATCTACTGAAACAGTTGATTTAGATTGTGAAAAATGTAATAAGAAAACAAGTCATAATCGTTTAAATAAAATATCTAAATTACGTGAAAATATATTCTTTACTTTGCAAAATTTTAATAATAAAAATATAAATATTTATGAAACAATTGAATTTTCAGATAAATATAATTATGATTTAAATGCTATAGTTCAATATCAAGGTAACTCTTATTCTGGACATTATACTATTTATATATTAGATAGTGATGGTTGGTTCCATTATAATGATGATAAAATTAAACCAATAAAAGATATCCATCAAATTATACGTAATAAAGACGAGAATACAACATTTCCAATTTTATGGTATGTTAAGAATGACGATGATGATAATAAGGATGCAGAAATTAAAGCAACTGAAGCGTAATTTAAATACTTTATAAATATATAATTATTATAATGATTATAGATTTTCTTTTTTTAATAATTCCAATTATAATAATTTATATTTTTATGCAAGTCAAACATTCACATCATTTTTGGGATAATCAACCAGTTATTCGTAAATATGAAGGAGCTAATGGATTAATTGGTTTAAATGGTTCTTTTGATTTTAAAATACATGACCCTTCTATTACAATTAATTATAATTATAATTTTGATAAAATTCACGCATTTATTGACAATGAATTTAGCGATAATTTACATATAAATAAATCATTTTTTAAATATCACACTGATTTATCAGGAGCATTAAATATTAGTCTTTTAAAGGATAATAATATAATAGGATTTATACATAGTCATCCAGTAAATATAATAATAGATACGAGTGAAGTAATGTTTATGTATGTAGATTTTTTATGTATATCTAAACCATATCGAACAAATGATTTAGCATTATTATTAATATGTTCTATCTTAAATTCTGTTAAAGATAAAAAACAACCATTTTTATTTAAACGTGATGCTGTTAGATTACCCTTTTTACCTATTTTAAAATCGAGATATCATTACGATGATTTACGCAGTTTAGAAAACAAGTTAAATAACGATGATTTACGAACTGTAAATCAATCAATCGATTTACAAGATGTTAGTGGGCAAGTAGTCGAGAATAATTCAAAAAATGATTTGTCAATGAATTTTACAGAGTTAAGTATTGATAATTTTGACGAACATTTTAAAATAATTCAAAATGAACTTAATCGGTATTATTTTAGACGAAATTTTAGTTTAGAAGAAATGAAAGAATTATTATTTAATAAAAAAATAATAAAATGTTATTTTTACAAAGGATTATATATACTTGGTAAAGATAATAAATTAGATTGGGATAATCAAACATATAATACATTTGATATTGATTATATTTTAGGTAATATTGATGATATTCAAAATAAAAGATTATTATTTCAACAATTATTAATAAAAAATAATTATCAGTTTGCAACAATACCTGCGGTTGGTAAAAATATTAATTATATAATTGAAAATAATTTACCAGGTGCTAATAAATACTATTATTATACATATAATTATAATTGCCGATTAATACAAAATCATGAATTAAGTTTTAATATCAATTGAGGAAACCAAGGTTTCCTTCTAAACCTTACTTGGGTTATACAACCCGTTAGGATAATGTTTTTGCGCAGGGAAACTAGTTTCCCTTATAACCCTTCTAGGAGATAGTTAGAAAGAACCTAGGTTCTTTCATTGGATGCGAGGGCTTCGCCCCGAAAATATCATGCATTTCTGATAGGTTTTCTTAAAAATTTTTATAATATTATTGAATATTAATGTATAAACTTTAGAAATTATATGATATTGAAAATTAATAAATATTTTATAATAATATAAATGGACTATAAAATATTTTTTAGAATATTGTTTATATTGTCATTATTAGTTGGTATTATTACTGGTTTGGCGACAACCCATTGGGTTTTTACATCATCAAAAGAATTCTTTTTACATACTATTCAAAATATAGATACAATGAAAATATATAGCTCTTAAATATTTTTTAATTAAAATAATAATTTTTGTTTTTATTATTTTAAATAAATTTTATGTATGTGTTCTAAAAGAACGAACCTATTTTACTGGATAAAGTTTCCTTATTTAAGCAGTTGGTTTAACAACAACTTTAGATAATAAACCATTAATGTTCATAAAAGAGTATAATTGTTTTTTATCTAAAGTAAATAATTTAGCTAAAGATGCATCAGGATGCCATTCTTTTTTGTTGGTTTCAGATTGTAATTTATGTTGTTTAATATATGCAGAAACTGATTTCATCATTGCTCTACGGGTATAACCGCCATTTTCAGCTGCATCGACTTTTTGACCTTGTAAAAAGGTTGCCATTGCTGGAGAAACTTGAACTGGTTTTTGATTGACAGTTCTTTTTGGTTTAACACGATGAACTTTTTTAGATTCTTTTTCAATTTCAACAGATAATTTCTTTAAAGTTTTTTGTAATTCACGCATTTGTTGAGCTTGAGTTGCTACAGTATTAACTAAAGATTCAATTAATGCTTTAACAGATGATTCTGCGACTGGTGCTGGAGCATCAGTATTTACTTGAGTTGCGCTTGCTTGAGTTTGTTCGGTTGCTGACATTTTATATATATACTCTATTTTGTAGAGATATCTTTAAGTAAATATCATTTTTGGATATTTTGAGATTTTTTAATTTATTTTTTATGAACTTTAATGCGTTTTATATAAAAAATAAAATTTAACGCACTTCAATCTAAGATTTATTAAAATAATTATTATTTTTATCCATAATTTTTTTAAATTTTTCTAAATCTTTAGATAATTTAGAAACTTTATTTAAATTTGAATTTATTACATTATTTTGATTATCTAAATTTTGAATTGTATTTTGACTTATTTCATGTATTTCATTTAAATGATTCTTTATTTCATTTAACATATTAATATTTTGAATACTATCTTGAACTTCCATTTTATTTTTAATTATTAATAATTATTTATGATTTTATAATTAAATATCAAATTTTTTTATATAATTTTTAAATATTAAAGAAAAATAACATTTTATATTAATAAATATGACTTCTCAAAATTCTATTACAGATATATCAAATAATATTACAAATACATCTCCAATTATAGATGATTCTGAACATATGAAAGATTTATGTTTAACTAATCTTAAAATTCTATCTCAAATTAAAGATGGAGATAAATTATATTGTCTTAATGGAATTTTTTCAATTGACTCACCTACTTATACTCAAGGTATTTTTAGATGGTATTACTCGGAATCTAGAAATATAACTCTAAAAAATTTAGATGATTTACTAAGTAATCTTTTTAAAACAATAGACCATATTTATAAAAAAGAATTAAAAACAGAACAATCTTTAGAAAATAATTATTATTCAAGGATGTTATCTAAATCTAATAATATATTTAATGAAGAAGGTAAAAATGAATTACTTACTTTTCTAACTGAAATGAAAAATTGCATTAATGGATTAAATAATTTAAAATTAACTTATAAAGCTGATATATCAACAGTTTCATCGATTGATGTCATTATCGAGAAAATAAATGTTAGAATTAAAAAAATTAGTAATATTCTTTCGATTGATAAAACAAATTAATACAATTCTTACACAATTTTACATAAATTATATATTTTATGTAGAATAGTGTTATTTATGTATAGTATAATTTATATATAATGTAAAATTACACAAAGATAACGCAAAATATTATCAATTTAGCGTAATTATAGGTGTTGAATTACATAAAATAAAAATAGTATATGATTTAATTAATTAATTTATAATTATTCATATTCATTTACAACATTATATTTTTTTATAATTGCAGATGGTAATAATAACATCTTATGTTCATTTAATTTTTTAAAACATTTTGATATTGTTACTGAACTAACTCTACAACTTTCTGCAAATACAGATTTAGTAATATTAATTCCCAGAACATTACATGCTAAATATATAGATGATGATGCAATCGATGGAGATGTGTTATCATCACATAATGAATTCATAATTGCTTTTACAACAATAAATTCAGAAACATGTTTAACTTCATTTGATAATGATAAATTAGAACAATATCTATCAATATATTCAATTGGATTAGATATTTCTTTATTTAAAATTTCTCCATTAGTTTTAGCAACTGCCCATACTTGTCTAAAGTGTTTAATACCAGCAGTCATATCAGAGATAGTTAGTGAAAATATGTTAGCAATTTCTTTAGAACTTCTTGGAACACCTTCACCTTTACATGCAAAATATACACATGCCGCAATAATACCTAAACGATTACTACCTCTGGAATTATCTACTTTTTTAATAATATTATAATATTCTTTTGATTTATCAATAATAATAGTAGGTAATGATGCATTTTTAGATTTAGCACTAATCATCGAACATATCTTATATAGAGAACGTTCGGAATAAGGTATTTGACTCCATGAATTATATTGGACCATTCTTTTAACATGCATATTATCATTTGGTCTAAATGTAATATTTGTTCCTAAAGATGATTCTTGAAACATCATATCAGTCGCAATACCGACTCTTTCTGGATTAGAATTTTTATTACTATCCGCATAATTACGATATTCAGCTTCTTCACTTAATTTTTTTTGTTGAATAACACCGCATTTTGTGCATACATGACCACCTTCACTATATACTAATGTATAAGTTTTACAATCAATACATGTATAAATACTATCATCCACTTCAAATTCATCTAATAATTCATCTATAGGTATATTATCGACGCTATCGTTATTATCATCTGTAGTAAAATCATCATTAACTTTAATACCGGATAATTTATTTTGAATATTATTAACATCGGAATTATCGTCATCTTCAATATCAGAATCAATTGATTCATCTAAAATCATTTCTGATTTATCATTGAATTCTTTGAAACAATCCCATATGCCTTTATTTGTTGTAAATAAATTGTCTAATGTTGTATCCATTATTATTTTAATTAATGAAATAATTAATTAAATTAATATCAAATTTTACAATTTTTTATATTTTATTTATTTTATGCAATCATTTTAGCCTTTATTGCAGGATGACTTATATAATTATCAATTAATATATCTTCATATTTGAAATCATTTATATTTTCAATATTTCTTTCGAATGTTAATGTTGGTAATTGAATTGGAGTTCTTTCTAATTGTTGTTTTACTGCATCGATATGTTCTTCATATATATGTGCATCACATATACAAATCGACATTTTATTAGGTTTGCAACCTGTAATATGTGCAATCATATATGTAAGTAATGCTGTAGATGCAATATTAAACGGTAATCCTAGGAATAAATCAGCACTACGTTGATACATTAAACAATTTAATAATTTATTACCGTTATCGTCTAATTCAACCATCCATTGATATGATAAATGACATGGATTTAATACTGATTGATGTAATTGTAATGGATTATATGCAGACATAAATATACGACGACTGAATGGGTCATTACGAATTAAATTAATACAGTTTTGTAATTGGTCAAATCCTTGTCCAGAATAATCATGGTCAGGACCAAAATACTCTGCATTAAAATGACGCCATTGAAATCCATACATTGGACCCATATCACCCACATTATAATGTGTTAAACCCAAGTTATCTAAAAATTCTCTAGTAGTATTACCGTCCCATATATGAATACCCTTATCTTGTAAATGAACTGCATTAGTATCCCCTTTAATAAAAAATAATAATTCTTCAATAACACCTTTAATAAACACTTTTTTAGTTGTTAATAACGGAAAACTATCTTTGATATCAATATCTAATTTTTCGCTAAAAGATGTTATTACATTACCATTACGTCCTTTTTTTAACTTACCATTTTCTAAGACTTTACGTAATAAATTTAAATATTGTTCATCAACATTTAATGACATTTTAATTATTTATATTCTAAATAAGTTAGTTTATCTTTAATTGCAAATCTATTTGAATAAATATTAAATGAATAATTAATTAATAATTTTTCTCCGGTTAGATTATTAGTTGCATCTATATTTGAATATTTTTCAGAATATAATTCATCAAAAAATTCTAAATTAATTTTTGGAAAGAATATATCACCAAAATCATTTGGAGTTTCTATTTCTGATTTATATAAAAAATCATATAAATTATTGTCATAAAAATATTTATAAATTGTTGAACCACCTATAACAAATATATTATTGTATTTAAATTCATTATTGTATAAATAATTTAGGCATGAAGGTATATTTGGTAAAAAAATTAAATTTTCACTATGTTTAGTATAAATAGTTTGATAATTTAAATAATCACTTGTTATTACGATATTAAAACGATTCGGTAAAAAAGGCCTTCCTAAGGATGCCCATGTATTACGTCCCATAATTAGAGTATTCATTTTACCATTAAAAGATTCAGTAGTTTTTTGACGAAACAATTTCATATCCAACGGTATATTAAAAATAAGACTATTTATATTTTTAAAACCAATCGCATTATTATAATTTGTGCAAACAATTCCAATTATTTTCATTTTTAATATAAATTGATTAATATAATCATATAAGTTTTAAATATATAATTATATTATAAATGGGTTTATTCATAGGAATTATTTATGTATCAATAGCATATATTATTTCAGGAATAATTGAAAAAAATATTGAAAAATTAAGAAGTATGCCATACTATAATTATATCGATAAATATGTAGATGATTATCTGCATAATAAAGCCGCGATTATGTTAGTAATATTAGTTTTATTATTAATACTATTTTAGAATATTAATTTATGTTTATTTTTATTATGTGTATTATGGTTTATAATATCTAATGTTAATTGAAAATTTACATATGGCATAAAAGCAATATTACGTTTATTTTTAATAATTTGAATAGATTCATTAATCGATTTATTTTTATATCTAATTAAATAAGAAGCTACAATAGATGCCGAACGTTGCATTCCAGCACGACAATGAATTAAAACTTTTTTATTATTTTGTAAATATTTATGTATATAAGGTAGTATTTTTTCTATTTCGATTGCTAATTTAATATTTGAATGTTTGGTCATATCATCTTTAACTGAAATACGAATATTTTTAGTTTTATTTGAATAGAAATTAATATCTGGTGTAGCATTTATAACTACATCAAAATTATTTGAATAATATTTAGCAGAATTAAAATTACCAATAAAAAGATTTGGAATTATTTCGTGAAAATCGGTAGGTTGATTGCCTGAAATAAATAAAACACCTTTTAATAATTGATTAATAAGTTCATTAAACATAATAGTTATAATATAGTATTACAATAATTATTTTCTAAATATATCATAAATTTATGAGTAATAAATCACAAGATATACAAAAAATAAATGAACGTATAAGTGAATTAGTCGAAATAAATGAAAATTTAGAAAAATTTAAAAAAATGGCAATGCGAGATATACGTGTTTTAAAAAAAGAATTAAATGATACACTTGATGAATTAGAGGAATGCGTTAGTACACGTTCAAGTCGTCATTTAATTAAAAGAATAGAATCTTTAGAAACAAATATAGATTTTTTAAGACAACAGATTAGTTTATTAAAAGGAGAAAGTATTAATAATGAATCTGAATTAATGAATATTAAAAATTTAAATGAATTAACTCCAAGATTACCTAGTAGTATTTCTCAAACAATACCTTTAAAAAATAAAACACCTACTCCTGAAATTATACATCCAGCTTCAATAATACCAAGCAATTCAGGAATAATACCAACTGCAACATTACCTGAAAATTATAAACAACAATATCCAATGCAATCAGATTTACCTTTAATTATACCTAAATTTGAATTATCCGATTCGATTAAAATTCCTACAACAAAAAAAAATTCACCTAGTGCTCAAATAATCAAAGCTGTTCGTTCGGATGAAGGTGCTAATGATGAAAAAGATAAACAAAATAAAAGAGAAGAATGTGGTCCAGGACAACGTTGGAGTAATATAAATAAAAAATGTATGCCACGAGTTCAATGTAATCCAGATGAAGTTTGGAATAATAAAAAAGAAATATGTGAACCAAAAAATAAAAAACAAAAATAATTTTATATCAAAAAAAATAAAATTTTTTAATATAATATTATAATAATTAAAAATGTCTGCTAATGAAATTATACCTAATTTATGGCTTGGCAATATAAAAGATTCTGCAAATAAAGAATTTATTGATAAAATGGACATTATTATAAATTGCACAAAAGACATACCATTTTTTAATAATTCTAAAAAGTGCATTAGAATACCAGTCGAAGATAATTTAGAAAAGGTTGAAATAGCAAATTTATATAAATTTTTAGATAAAATTACAACTTATATTCATACACAATTAAGACATGGTAAAAAAGTTTTTGTTCATTGTTTTGCAGGAAAACAACGGTCTGCATCAGTAATTACAGCTTATTTAATGAAATATACTGGTTTGAGTCAGACACAAGTTATAGAATTAATAAAAACTAAAAGAACGATAGTATTTGAACCGTTATGTAATTTTGATAGTGCATTAAAAGTTTTCGAAATGGACTTGAAAAATAATAACTAATTTTATATTATATATAAATTAATATGGGTAATTCACAATCTGATTTAGGTATTCAAAATGGTGGTTCTATTTCTATTAATAAAGATGATGATTTAGTTGTTCAAAATAATATAGATAAATTTATACAAAAATGTGTTATAAATGATTGTAATAAATATATTGAAAATCAAAAAGAATTTAATAATATGGATAATGAATTAAAAAACTCTATATTTCGTTATATACATACAAATCAATTAAATGAAATTAAAATGAAGTGTAAATTAGGAACTGAATGTAGCCGTGAAGATACAATAAATTATTATTCTGAAAAAATAAAACTTATAATTAAAATAAGATATTTATTGGAAAGATTAGTTAATTTAACAACACCGGATACAAGTAAAGAAGAATGCGATAAAACAAATTTATGCGTTGATAAAATAAACAAATTGAATAATTTATTAAAAAAATTATATTTTGAGGACCAAAAAACAGTGTATGATAATGGTAAAAGTATAAAAAAACGTGTTGTAATTGATGTTCCTACTGAGTTAAATGAAATTAACACTATTAAAAATGAAATAAAATTATTAATTGATGATGGAATTAAAGAAAATAAATCTATTTTTAGACAATTTAAGAATATTATTTAACAATATAAACTGTAATTATCATAATAAAACACCTATAATTGTATTGTAAATTAATTTGGGCATTTTATAATTCAATGTAATTATCATATTAAAACACCGATAAGTTTGTCATAAATTAACTCGTGCATTTTATAATTCAATCTAATTATCGTATTAAAACATCGATAAATGTATTGTAAATTAACTTGGGCATTTTATAATTCAATGTGATTATCGTCTAAATTGACTGATGAGTTCATCGTAAATTAACTTGGGCATTTTATAATTCAATGTAATTATCATATTAAAACATCGATAAATGTATTGTAAATTAACTTGGGCATTTCATAAATCAATACTATTATCGTATTAAAACACCGAAAATTATATCGTAAATTAACTTGAGCATTTTATAAATCAATATAATTATCATATTAAAACACCGAAAATTATATCGTAAATTAACTCGGGCATTTTATAATCAATATAATTATCGTAT
>JACCDO010233763.1_pt1 | contig 24891 bp, 14 predicted proteins | sample 7446101 | NCBI WGS metagenome assembly JACCDO01 (sample SAMN15323440, study PRJNA562643) | freshwater metagenome | isolation source: river surface water | place: USA:Blue River Watershed | collected 2017-08-16 | reverse complement strand
CATTTTCCATTTTGCTCTTCTTTTTTCTTCCCGGATTACCAGTTTTAGTGCCTTCTTCATCACTAGATTGTAATGAAGTAGACAACATAGAGATTTTGTCTATGGATTCAGTGGCGAGATCCCCGGTTACATCAGCACTATCGTTATTTTTATGGTGCTTTTTAGGAGTTTTTTCCGCCTCTTTCCATGCACCATGAGCATCTCCTCGTCCTAATAGTCCTCGTGCCCAATCTAACATGCAATAGACATTATTACACATGCCACAAACACGTACTTGCTCATAGTAGGAAGCTACTTGTTTCGTAAAACTATCGACATGTTCCCGATCTTTTATATTTCTTTCATCTATTTTATGCTGTCTTTTCATTTCTTCCACACCATTACTATCATCATTTAATTGAAGACCAGTTAAATTAATAGTACCATGAGGTCGTTCTCGGGGTGTAATAGGATAATTTCTCCATGACTGATCTCTAGCAGCTGATGGGTCCATTATTTCATCACCACGCCGCTCTTGACGAGCTAATATTATACTTTTCATCGATATTACAGCTAGCGCAGGACCATCAGCACCAAATTCCATCATGGAGGCACACCTCTTATCTTTTCGGAGTACTTCCATTTCTTTATCAGTAAAAAAATGCTCAGGATTGTACATTTTAGTCCCTTTAGCTTGCGATAATGCACCGACTGTATGAATTCGAGCTTTGCAAAAGTCTCCTTTGCATTTAAAAGGATCGGGAAATGATTTTTCAGTTATTTTAGTATTTTCGCTTTGTAAAAGCGTAAATGGTGTGGCTAAATCACCAGGCACGGTGCCTTTCACCTTCGACATTACTTTAGGTATAAGAATATCTTCTAACTCTGAAGCACTTCTAGCAAGTTGAGTTTGTAGTTTCGGGATATCAGATTTGGTTGTCTCGCTATACTTAGGATAATCTTTATCTACATCTAGCTCATATAACGGTAGCTTTTTACTTGGTGATAGATACCTAGGTCCATCTTCCGGCGATCTCGACCGATCTGGCCTATATGGTGATCTTGATTTTGTACGTTTTGGAGTACTTGGTGACATATTTCTACCAGTAGGTGATGATGATCTACGATCATCTACATCTCCTACACCCTCAAAGTATTTAGGTCCAGCCCATGTCATACGACCTTTTTTATCACCAACGGGATTAAATGCAGGTATATTAGCATCAGCTATATTTGTTGTTTTAACAAACTTAGCCGGCGATGTCCATAACATCCACAATTGTGATTTACTATCAATTGCATAATCAATACTTATACTTAATATTCTTATTTGCAACATATTTTCAACATACCTAATGACTGTACTAGTGGCTAAATCCATAATATTCTTTAGTGATGTTGCTCTAACTTCTACTAAATTTATATGCTTATCACTTATAACACATATATTAAAATCTTCATTATTTGCATTCATTTGGTTTAGGTTGTATGTATATGAATAGGTATGAGAGCTAAATCGACCTAACTTGTCCTTTAATTGAAAAACATTGCGAAATATGGTATTATTACTTCCTTTGATAAAACAATGCACAGATTTGATTGAGGGATCCGTAGATTTACTAGCAATAAAATTATTCCAAGCATCATTACCAAGTAATTTATATACACCATTCGCCTGTCTTAATATTCCAACAACAGAAGACTCATTCTGTGAGGCTATCCTTACCCACCGTTGTGATATTGCTGCCATATCAATACCTCTTTTCTTAACAATTTCCCCAGTTTTACCTGTAACATACCATCGTGATGGTACATTGCCCTCGTATAATATCGTATCAGTTAGACCTATACGACATTTATCTACTGCATTCTTGTTCCAAAGACATGTAACCACGTCATTTGCATCGAGCTCCTCGATCTCAAGGATCATTTCGAAGTAAAATGAACTTTCCTTCTTTGGTACGGTAACAGCTCCCATCTCGATAGGCCGGTTGCTCCGGTTGCTAATGGAAATTTTTGATTTCACTGACTTATTAAACCACGGATAATAAGACGATATTATAACTGCGTTTACTCTATCTATGTCATATATAGAGCTCTGCTTGTTCAGGTAAGTTTTTTAGCTACTATTTTCAGAAAAATAAATACCAATAATAAGTATATGATTCGAGATGAGGCACAATGTAAAATTATTAAATAAATAATAAATTCGATTAAAATTATAATGTTTATTACGTAAAAAATAAATTTTAGTCTAATCGGCCATTCTCAGCGATTTTTTTCTTTTCCTACTTCAGACTTCAGGTATTCAGATATCATTCCAGCGATAGCTATGGATTTGCCTTCCAATGTTGATGCCGATGAGAGAGCAAAAGAAAGAGCTCGAAGACAGCAAGAGATAGCTGCATTGACGCAAGCGATGACAAGTACAGAGGCTACTTGGCAACCTAAATCTATAGAAATAGTAGCAAACATAACAGATACCGAGAACATTACAAATGATATAGAAGAATCCAAGTCAAATGCTATAAAGGAGATAGAAACAGATAGTTCAATACAACTAGCTGATGATTTTGATGCTGCTGCCATGAAGCATAACATACCAATATCACATCAAGTAGATTTAAGTAATCATAAAAAAGCTGTAGTATGCGCGTCATTTGAACCATCCGGAAATAGAATTATTACTGGTTCACTTGATTATAATATTAATATGTATGATTTTGGAGGAATGGATGCTAGACATAATCCATTTAACATATTTGCACCGCAAGATGGAAATTGTATTACATCTATGTGCCACAGTCCAACAGGAGATGCATTTATTGTAGGAACCATGTCAGCTCAGCCTAAAGTTTTCAGTCGTGATGGTACTGAAATTGTCCAATTTGTTCGAGGTGATATGTACATTGTAGATATTACACACACGAAAGGTCATACTATGGAAGTGACAGCAGTAAAATGGCACCCAACGGATAAGCATACGGTAATTACTAGTTCTTTAGACGGTTCAATTCGTATTTGGGATCTTAATGGGGAAAGAAATTTTAATATGTTAATGAATAAACATGTGTTAAAAATAAGACCTTCAAGTGGACAACCAAATCAAAGATTAGGAGCAACATGTTGCTTATATTCCCCTAATGGTAAACGAATTATCGGTGGTGCAGTAGATGGTAGTATACATATTTTCAATGAAAAAAAAGTATACTCTAGAGCTGACATAATTATTAAACATGCTCAGGGCCATAATTCAGCGATTTCATCTATATTATTCAGTAAAAATGATTACACCTTAGTCTCTAGAGGGAATGACGACAAAATATGCATTTGGGATATAAGAAAGCCCAAGCAAGAACCAGTTAAAGTTATAAGTAGCACTTATAATTCTTATCCTTCCGCCAATTTAGAATTTAATCCTAATGAGAATATCATCTGCTGTGGTATATCTTCGCAGGATTCTAGTAATTCGACAGCAAAAGGACCGTCTAACTCAACTCTTGCATTTTATGAAGTTAACGGTAAATCGTGCAGCCCGTATCTGCAATTAGGCATAACTCAAACCAAGGATAGTGTTAATACACCGATACCGATATATGTGAAATGGTGCAGCAGTACGAATCAAATTTGTGTTACCCTTTCCAACGGTTACACTCGAATATTTTACGACCCAAGAATTAGTAAAAAAGGTGCATTGTTATCTTCAACAAAAGCCGTGAAACGCGAGTTTAATCCAATAGTTGATACGAACATTATCGTTGGTGAAATCATCAACCCTAATGCACTACCGATGTATCGCAACGAGGGTAGTATCAAGAGGAAAATAGCCGAATTGAAGGACCCAATAAAGACAAAAGTGCCAGACAGACCATTAGACAAAGGGCCCATTGCACGTGGTAATTCAAATTTTACAAAATATGTTGTAGAAAATTCAGTTAAAAGTAATGATTTTGATGAGGACGATCCTAGGGCAAAGTTATTGAAATATGATGAACTAGCCCGCGCTGACCCGATGTTTACCGGCGCCGCATACATGCATACGCAGCCAAAAGCAGTGTTGCATTCCATGACATTTGAAGAAGAACAAGAAGAATTCTTTAAAAATCAAAAAAAAGCACTAGATATTGACAGGAAATAATTATCATACTGTACATTCTCACAACCTTTCTCATAAATATTTTTTTTATTTTTTTAATGGAGAGGATTAGTGCTTGTCATGGCAATGCCATGATTTACACCAGGGTTTTTATGAGCAAAATGTGATGGTCTTGCATCAGATGCCGTGAGTTCTTTGCTATCTTTGTTCATCCAAGATGTATCATTGCGATATGCGTTACCCTTATCTTGCATTGCTTGATACCTGTTATACAGGTAATATGACAACCATGCGACGAATAATCCAACAAATAATAAACCGACCGCTAATCCAACCTGCTTTTCTACCGCTGTAACTTCTGAGCTCGAGTCATAGAGACAGCTGTATTTATTCCCATCACCTTTCAGGTCATTATCTGCATCACTGGTCGAAAAGGTTTCACCACTTATTACACTGTCGGACGTAATAGAGGTAGTCGTCTTTTGAGATAATTTACTTTTTTCACTCTTAACAATCGTTATTCCGTTAGTAGCAGGATTGCTGTCTTGTAAGACACCAGTGCTGTTATCGACTTTACACGAGCTACCTACGCATAAGATACCAATTTGTTGTCTGTTGGAAAAATTATTATTTCGCGACGAGAAGAATGGGAACCAACCAGATTTCTTGGTGAATAATATACCGCCATCGAAGTAAGGATATGGTTTGGCGTTCATCTTGGCACAGTTCAATGGGTGATACTCGGCAATATTATTATTAGTTTTTGCAAGAGTTTCAATTTCTGTTTGTGTTAAGCATGATTTACCAGCGCGTAAAACGAGGGATCCACCATCTCGTTGTTGGTTTAAATATGCCAACCTCATTAATGTGGCATAACACGCATCACCTGTAGCTGCAGTATCCGTCGCTGAATCATAGCAAGGTGCATTGTCTAACAAAGTTTGTTTCGCTTTCATAAACTTGTACGTGTAATTACTACTTGTAGAATCATAACCATAATCCATAGGTACATTTGTTGCCATGTGCGCAGTGAGAATGACATTCGATCTATCAGCACGGGGATTTTGATCTGCATTTCCGGAAGTAGAGAATGTATTAGCATCTGGAGGACCGCCTTCACCATCATTACAACCTCTTCGTGGATTATAATCTGAACCTGTCCATTGAAAATGAACCATATCATAGGAGTTCAGTGCTAATGCGTTAGGAATAAAATCGTACTCGACTGATGGATAAACTTGAACTATATTTCCACGTTTACCTCGGACATTTACATTGTATATCTTACCACCTTTGGCAATATTTGATTTCATAGTAGTGTAATCAATTCGCGGAGTATCTTGCAATGTGCTCTCACTCGCACTTGATGTTGGCAATGGTTTTATAGAAAATACATACGATCGATCCTGAAATGTACGAGCATATTGATTAGTATTAACTGCTAGCGATATAAATTTGTCACCTTGAGTTTCTAGATCACCAACACCAATATATACGTAGGGATCTTGGTGTAACGGAGTCTTTGTAGACGTGCTTCCTGGTGACGAATTATTTCTAGAATCAACCATATTGCTAGTACCAGCATCTGTTGCATCTGTTGGCCATGATTGAAAATCGGCACTTGAAATGTTATATCTGATACGAAGTACACATGACTTATAAGCATCTGTGATATTTGGTGAAAAATATTTACTTGGATCAGATGAAAATTGACTGCTGACAGTTGGAATATCAGGAATAGTCCAAATAAATCTATTCGCATTAACTCCTTGAACCACATGCGCTTCTGCTACACCGGTAGAAGAATTGTATGTGTATGATTGAGACACAATATCATCATTTCTACCATTACCTAATTGATTCACTCTTGAAAATTGTGTTTTTGCACAAACAAAATTATTTTTAGCAGAAAATGAAAGATTATCCTTGTGACTTACTGCATACCATTTAAATCCGGCAGCAGTGCATGCGTCTTTGTTATTGTACCACTGATTAGTTTGCCATTTTGTGTTGGATGTCTTGACAGATACGGTGGAACTAGTGTGATCAACGTCACAGTATCCTTTAGTATTCCAATTCATAGTATTATTCATATAATAATTACAACGTTTAGTGCATGAAGTAGAATCTTTGTAACAAACATCATCACCACCGCTATCAGTTAATACCGCAATATCAATCCATGGTGATGGAGCCCACCAAGGGTAATAATCACGCTCTTCTGGACACTCAAACCCATTTCTGTTACCATTTGGATTTTGGCGAGTTCCCCTTCTATCATTACGTTGTATCAATTGATCAGCAGTATACAAGCCTTTATTTCTTTCAGTTCGCTGGCATACTTGGTAATAATCATATGATTCTTGCATTCCAAATCTTCTGGTTGTTGCAGTATTAGGAATAGCTGCATCAACATTATCAGTAATTGTATCAGTTGCAGCATCATCTGCACTTATAGGGACACCATCTCTAGGAGCAGCAATATTATTGCCTGATCTAAAATGTTGCTGACCATAAAACTTAGATGTAGCTTCAGCTTTATCTGTTACCCAAGGCCAAAAATTATCAACTCTTGGATCCAATGTATCCTCACAAGCATATTGAATAATTATTTCACAAGAAATTTTACTATTACCACCACAACCATGCTGTCCAGTCCATTCAATAGGTAAAACTGATCCAGCATAATAATATAATCTTTTATTTTGCTTGAACGTTGTAGATTTACCAGTTGTTGCATCAATATCACTAAAATATACATCACCTGCTTCATTTTGTATAGATTCATCACCAACAGCCCGAGGACAAGCATATCCACCAGCAGCATTGTTTTGTGAATTAAATAAACGATTGCCATTATTACGATTTGCGTTTCTTTCACAGTTACGATCATTGCTACCTCTAGGATTGTGCATATACACGTCACCTGCCACTAGTGACAATTGAGATACTAGCAGCAATATCCACAATAACCTCTCCATTATTCTCTACAGGTAATGGAAGGTAAAACTGAACTGCTAGCTCTAAGGTCTGGTACCAAGTACGGTATCCCCGTTGGTCCCCGTTCCCCGGTTGATGAAATTTTCAGTTCCTGCGGAACTTCAATTAAGATTACAAAGTAACATGTTATACAATACGTGACTTTATCAGATAGGCTTATCTTTGTCCATCAATTCCTTGTATATTTCCCCGGCTGATATTTGGATTCTCTCCATCTCACGCTCAGTATTGCTGCGGTTATAATAATACAATCCATAGAATAAATCATTACTATTATTACTGATATTTTGAACGATATTATACAGATTAGTCCATGTAACAGTGTCAATTGGGGTCTTTTCGTATCCATTTCTTGCCAAAACACGGCAAATAAAATGAGTGATAAATTGTGTTTTCGCTGCGAGTTCATCATGAAGTTCGGAAGTAATTTCTATCATCTGACAACCTGAATCACGAAAAATATTTAAATAATCATCACATAGTACTTCATCACGGATACGAACTTTTTCAAACATAAAATTTTTACCTTTCCAAGAATGTTTTGCTGATGAAGGACCAAACATAGGATGAGTACACAATATATCAACACTTTGAGGTAAAATATTCAATAAAGTGGACTTTGCATGGGATTTTACAGATAAAACGTCGACAATCAGTTGATTTTGAAGCAAATTTTTACTGGTAATCATCGTTAAAACATCTTGAAATGACACTATTGCAACAGCAATTACTATTACATCAAGACGATTAGCAAAGAATGCGATCATATCGTCAGTATCATACAAGGAGTAGAATTTACAACCACAATCCGCAGCTTCCTGACGCATATCGTCTTTATCAATACAGTATAATGTATGTCCAAATGATTTGAACCGTTTACTAATAAATTGACCAAAGGTTCCATAACCTACAATTCCAATACTCATGACAGTTTTCTTTGATACATCATCTAACGACAAAATCCAAGAATCTATATAGTCGCGAATACAAGAGTGGATATTTCCGACTATATATGACGAACGGTAAACAATCTTGTCATTCAATGATGCTAAGAATAACTCATTACTATTCGCACCATTCTCAATAAAATCTAATGACAGCATTGTGCCACTGCACATAGTGTCGATACGAGCAACACAAAGATCCTTAGCTGCTGATAATATACAATTAAAATCACCCGGCGATTGTAAAGAGAATATTACAGAAGTTTTATGGATATTTGCAGTATTTCTTAATCCACTATCTCTTGAAAGTAATATGAAACTTGTAGAATAATTATCAGATAAAGTTTCAATTATATCTAATCCTCCATAAGATAAACAGGAGATATCCGTAGTAATAATTCCACTAGTCGCATTTAATGACTGTATAGTGCCAAGTAAACTGGTACATTCTGACATATGAATATTATTAAAAGTTTTAAGAAAATTTCTGCAATGAGACGATGTTAATGAGTGCATTGAAATTGTATCTAAATCTTCCCTTTTCACTCCTGATAAGCCAACTAAGTAATATTTTATGTTATGAACTTCCTCACCAATAATTTTTACATTATAATGCATTAGTTTTTCAAAAAAATTCATGTACACTTCTCTTGCCACAATTGCATAATCTATATCAAATTTAATTAAACCGACACATATTTCATCTAATGAAGTATATCCAGTCATCAATAATGATTCATTCTCATTTATCTTTGTAGCTATTTGCATCGGTATCCTCAGAAGGGATTTTATTATATCCTTGCAACCAATAAAAGAATCCAAATGATAGCCAATCCAACCAGCCCGAGTTGTCATCATCGTCGTCTTCAATGTCGTTAATAGTCTCTTGAACCCGTCGTCGTTGTCGTCGTTGAGTAGTATTAGGTTGTAATGTCGAAGTTATTGGTGCGGCTGTTGATCTCACTTTATAATGCCGCTCTCTTTCCGACAATAACTCAAAAATCATTTAATTATTGCTTCTCATTCACTTTATCAAACCACTTTCAACGTTTTTCACGTTCCTTACCGAGACAAAATAGTAGATGCGTTCTCTACCCGCACACTTCCTCTGAGATGTCATGACATTCACCGATGGGGCCGTACCACCATGAAGGCATGATCCAAACCGATTAAATGGTACCAACTTAAGTAAATTTTTTATAATTGTCTTTATTATTTTTTACACTTATACATCTGAAGGCAAACATGTTTGTTATATCGATCTAGAATTATTTTCAGAAGCAGGTTGTTCGGGTTTCATTATTGTCGCCCCATCATCTTTCCTCAACGCACTTGCTCGGCGACCAAATTTAGTATGTAAACCCATTGCACGCTGCTGCGATGCAGTAAGCTTTGGAGCTTTTTCACCAGTCTCTTGTTCTCTTCTCTCGAAAAATCTAAAAGCGTTTACGTAGTTCTGGTCCTTGGCGCGGAGCTCCTTCCTCCGAATCTTCCAATCTTCAAACGATATTTCATCACCTTCACTGGATAGCCCGACCTCGGAGTGACGATTTGTGTCATTTCGGAAAGCTTGAAACTCTTCATATAAAGCATCATCGCTCTCCTCATCTTCATTGATGGTAACTGTATTGATATGCTTTGTGTCCTTGAACTTTGTGGTAACTTTATTTTGCATAGGATTCGAGTTGTTAGCTTTAGGTTTTTGGTATGCTGTATCGTAACCGAAAAATGCCGTTCCTCGTTTATGTGCATAATTTCCTATCGTTTTGGTGGTTATATCAGGAGAAATTGGGGTATCATCATCGAAAGTATCCAATTCTTCCTCATCATCCTCACCTCCTTCTATATTGCAAATAATATCCTCATTCTGCATCTTGGTGCCATACATTTCTGCAAGCTGGATATCACTGTTGCGTTGAGTAGCATGACTTCCTATCATTTTCAAAGGAATATCTGAACTCCCTAAAACAGTCTTAAGTTTCACGGTTTGAAATATATTTTTCTTCAATGCGCTTGTGTCGTTAAAATCATTCTCAGGATCGTAGGCATCAAACGCTGCACTATTACTAGGTGCGGTCGATGACGTATCACTTCCCATCTGAGATAATCTCGGCGCTTTCTTTATCGCCAACAGAGGATTATGATATACTTCCACCTCATCATCGTTAAAACTAGGTGACATCACACTTATTCTATTAAGATCTTGAACATCCTCTCGGAGACTCACATTGGGGTTCTCCACCATCGCCTCCTTTAAGTTACCTACTTTCCTTGCGGCTATATAGTCCCGCACAAACAGCCCTTGAAAGTAACGAGAGTAATACATGTAGTACTCCTGCTGCCTGCTCTTCGAGACTCGTTCCGCAAACAGACTTCCTATCTCGATCAATGGTACACCCGCTACTTTCACTTGATAGTAATACGACGACTTGAATAAGAGCACCGAATATACCAGTTCTAGTATGAACGCCTGCAACTGAGCTTGCCATATAAACGACAAAATAATATATAGAATATTACTGCGGCTCGTGCAAAGCGCAGATAGTAGTAATAATCCAAACATCAGCGCGATAAATGGCAAAATCATAAATCTACCCATTAATATGATAAATCTTTTGCAAACTTTTAAGGAGCTGTTCTCAAATTCAATGCTATTGACAATTGGGCATGTGTAAAGACCCAAGGCGATTGATCCAAAGAAAAGCGACAAAGGACTAGTTATCAGGATATCGGATAGCACGGAGAAGTTGCTGTTGAGTCCGATGAAGTCATATATCATATTAGTGAATGAAAATATAAAAAAAGCGATGCAGTTCTGCACTATGTACACGATGCGACACGCATTACGAGATATCGGACTGCCTTTCACACTGTATATACAGCTGAACAGTGAGTGGTTATTGTACAAATGAACCAAGAAGTCCTCGTACCCCCCCACTGGTAAGTCCAGAGACGTGAATAGCAAGTTCAACTTGTACCCTTTCGGATATAACAAACCAGTGCAACCAATTAGACAACGTTTCTGCAGAATATAATGATAAAATGCATCAGTAAATACGACCTCGCTGTCCCCAGCACCATCAGGACGATCGCTAGATGCAAAACCGCCACCATCAGACAACTCATTTTCAACATCCATTGTATTTTCTTGTGCACTTAATCCCTGATCGGTCTGCTTGCTTCGGTTACTACTAACACTTATCTCATCGGATTGACTTGCAACATACCTATCCTGCCGCAAGAGTTTCACTAGCTTATTCTTCATTGGTAGCGCATTCACAAAGTCCTGACGCTCTTTAGCTCCTGTACTTCGGTACATTTTACTGTCAAATGCAGACAAATGTAACGCATCTGACGTCTTTTTGCCCAGCTTGCTCTTGTCCAGCAACCACAGCAAGAGGTACAAGAACACAAAATAAGCAATAAACGAGGCTAGGTAGTACTTCAGTTTGCTTTTCATCGCATTTCCTGAGGTGTCTAACGAGAGAATACTATTTATTTTCTTCTGATGATCTGCACTTGGTTGCATCGTTGGTTGAGATGACGGCTGTGATGTAGGTTGCGATGTAGGTTGTGCTGTTGGGCTACAAGATGGTTTAGAAGTTGGGAACGACGATGGTGTAGATGATGGAGATGAAGGTGCTGATGTGGGTTGGGATGATGGCACACAAGATGGTGATACACTTGGTCTACCCGATGGTGTACTGCTTGGATCCGATGACGGATGACTCGAAGGACTTGATGATGGTTCCATCGTTGGTGAACTTGACGGGTTAGTACTAGGCACACCACTAGGTTGTGATGATGGATGCGATGAAGGTTGAGAACTAGGTTGAGAACTAGGTTCACTCGACGGTTGCGAACTTGGTCTGCTACTTGGTCTGCTACTTGGTTGAGAAGTTGGTCCAGCGGTAGGTTTTAATGTGGGACTACAAGATGGATGGGATGAAGATGGTTCAGTTGTAGGTCTTGTAGACGGTTGAGACGTGGGTTGTCTAGTGGGTTGTGAAGATGGTTGTGCTGATGGTGGCAATGATGGTTGTGACGATGGTTTACTAGTTGGCTGTGTAGTAGGCTGCTGTGATGGTCTGGAGGTAGGCTGACTAGTTGGATGTGACGATGGTTGTGATGATGGTTGAAAAGTTGGTCCAGCGGTAGGTTTTAATGTGGGACTACAAGATGGATGGGACGAAGATGGTTCAGTTGTAGGTCTTGTAGACGGTTGAGATGTGGGTTGTCTAGTGGGTTGTGCGGATGGTTGCAATGATGGCTGTCCACTAGGTTGCCTTGATGGTTGTGACGATGGCTGATTAGTTGGATGTGACGAGGGTTGACTACTTGGTTGAGTTGATGGTTTTACTGTGGGCTGACTCGATGGTTGACTCGATGGATGACTCGATGGTTGACTACTTGGGTGACACGATGGTTGACTAGATGGCTGACTCGAAGGCTGCCTAGTCGGTTGTGCTGAAGGTTGTCCACTTGGTTGTGCTGAGGGCTGTGATGATGGCGTAAAGGACGGTTTAAATGTGGGTGTAAATGTGGGACCAATACTTGGAGTAATTGTAGGTGTGGACGTAGGAATTTGAGTTGGAATATTTGTTGGCATATGGGTGGGAACAAACGTAGGTTGAGACGGTGTTATAGTTGGTGTTGTGGTAGGTAGACTCGTTGGAGTGACAGTAGGATTGACACTAGGAAACATAGTTGGAGTTATTGTTGGTATGCTAGTAGGGATTGTACTTGGGGCATAACTTGGTGTATAACTAGGTATACACGTTGGAGTTATTGTTGGTATGCTAGTAGGGATTGTACTTGGGGCATAACTTGGTGTATAACTAGGTATACACGTTGGAGTTATTGTTGGTATGCTAGTAGGTTTACAAGTTGGAGTGCAAGTTGGTACTACAGATGGCGCAGCTGATGGTTTAGCGGTTGGTATGATAGTAGGAGTAAAGGAAGGTGCTATAGTTGGAATCCTGGTGGGAAGCGTAGTGGGGATACTTGTTGGTATAATTGTAGGCATTGTCGTTGGGATTCTCGTCGGGGATATAGTGGGTGTGAAACTATAATTATAAGAAGAATCAGAACATATCAATGAATAAGTGTTAAAAAGATTGTACCTGGGAATATTTGTAGGGATTCTCGTCGGGGATGTAGTGGGTGTGAAACTATAATTATAAGAAGAATCAGAACGTATCAATGAATAAGTGTTAAAAAGATTGTACCTGGGAATATTTGTAGGGATCGACGATGGCACCACCGTTGCTATAGGCACTGCTGTAGGAATAGCCGTGGGTTTAACAGTTGGGAGTGCTGTAGGTATAGCCGTTGGGATTCGGGTTGGTAATTTTGTGGGACTATATAAGGGAAAATAATCAAGTACATTACAATAAATATAGTGAAAAAGCAAAGTACCTAGGTGATGGTAATCTAGTAGGTGGTCCCGACGATGGGGAATTTGTGCTAAATGTATAGGAAGGTTGAGTAACTTTCCGCACAACAAAATTGTATGTATCACAAATATATACATTCGATGAAGAGTCAAGTGTTACAGCAGATGGTTTATTCATTCTAGCGCTGGTCGCATCACTACCATCACCAGAATATAAATTCGTCTGAGAGTCATAAACTCCAGCAAAAGTGTTAACAGTTCTTGTTTTCGAACTATATTTTCGAACAACGTTATTCGTATAATCAGAAAAATAAATATTATAAGAAGAATCTAATGCAAGCCCTCCAACATACCAGATAGTTGTTGATGTACCAGCATATCCCTCGCCTCCACCAGAAGTATATACACCTCCAGTTCCAATAATTGTAGTGATAATTTGTGTACTACCATCAACTTTCCGAATAACATTGTTATAATAATCTGCAATATACAGATTGTTCGCTGTATCAACTTCTACGGCAACTGGCCTATTTAAAGTAGCGCTAGTGCAATATCCACCATCACCAGTATAACTTGCTGATCCAGCACTAGTAGTGGGGGAACCGCATACAGTACTAATAATACCTGTTGAAACGGTCACCTTCCTTATTTTATTGTTATTATAATCAGCAATATAAAAATCTCCATTCGATGCAAAAGTAACATCGTATGGATAGTATAACTTTGCGCTGGTTGCAGCTCCACCATCACCCGTTGCTCCACTATTTGCATAAGTTCCAGCGACAGTAGTAACAATTCCTGTTGCTATTGTTAATTTTCGTATAAAATTAAAACAAGTATCAGCAACGTAAACTGCTGAACTATAAACAGTACATCCATTCGGATAAAACATGTTTGAGCTTGTACCAGCAATACCAGAGCTACCCGATGCTCCGCCTCCTATTACAGTATATATTAATCCACTTGTAGTGACTTTTCTTACTTTCGAGTTTTTGGAATCAACAACATAAAGATTGTTAGAAGTATCGAAACATACTCCAGAAGGATATGACAAACTTACAGATGTGGCACCGCATCCAGAGCAATCAGATCCACTTGAGGTGCCATACCCAGCATACGTTGTGATAGTATTAACTGATTCAACGATGTTTTCGATATTAAGCAATAATATTAAAAGAATAAAAACGATTTGAGTCATTGCGCGAAATAACTCACAAATGACTTAACATACTACAGACGGATACAATGTGCATGATAAATGCATGCACATAAAAACTTGTTCCTTTAACGAAGGTTGCTTCTAACTATAGGTAATTAGGTACTCATACCATGTATAAGGTGTGGAAATGAGGAAAAAATGAAGAAAAAAAAATCGAAAAAGAGGGAAAAAGGATGATTTCCTTCTTGTTTTCTTTATTTTTCATCTTTCCATATGAGGTAGTATCGAATATTCATGCATTTTATTACATATGGTATGGGTCACCTTCTATCGATGGACATTATATTCATTGGAATCATGCGGTATTACCGCATTGGGAAGAACGAATTAATCGATTGTACTCTAATATAGGCGTGAAATATAATCCTCCTGAAGATATTCATTCGATATATTACCCTTTAAATGGGTTATATTCTTCACAAGATAAAGAAATTATTAAAATGCATCAAAAAGAAATATACGAAGCAGGTATTGAAACGATTGTAGTTAGTTGGTGGGGAAAAGAAAATGAAAGTCATGCAGTTGATTCACAAGGTGTTAATACAGATAAAATTCTCCATAATTTGCTTATGGAATTCGAAGATAATTCATATAATATTAGTATCGCATTACATTTAGAACCATATCCTGGACGAACTGTGCAATCTATAAAAAGTGATATAGAATATATAAATAGAAAATATGGTCACTATAGGTCACTATACAGGACCCCCGATACTAATTTGCTATTATTTTATATTTATGACTCTTATCACATTTTGACTCAAGATTGGAGTAGATTACTTACAAAAGACGGTGATCTTAGCATTCGTAATACTCCATCTGATGGCGTTTTCATTGGTTTATGGTTACATGAATATCATGGAAGAGATATTAAAGAAGGTGGATTTGATGGATTTTATACATATTTTAGTTCACATAGTTTTTCTTACGGAAGTACTATGACTAATTGGAAATATATGTGTGAATACGCAACTAAAAATAATTTAATCAGTATTATATCAATTGGTCCCGGATATAATGATGAGCGCATACGACCATGGAATGCTCATAACACAAAAGATAGAAAAAAGGGTGAATATTACAAACAAAGTTGGAATAATGCAATCAAAGCTAATCCAACTATAGTTTCAATAACATCCTGGAATGAGTGGGGAGAAGGAACACAAATCGAACCAGCAAGCAATAAACAAAGTAAAAAATATTTAAATTATGATGGAAATCCTTATCTATACATCAATATTACTAATGAATATGCTAATAAATTTAAACATTCGCAAATATTTGAATCAACAGTCAAAGAATTATAACGTTGTAAACTGTAACTTACTGAATTATACTTTTCCTATACCTTTCTTGGTAAATGGAGATTCTGCTTCTTGAAGCATTCGTTCCGCGCCGTTGAACGCATTCAATAGTTTATAAGCACGATATAATAAAATACTAAGTATAATTATTACGACACCAAATATTACTGTAAGAACGATCAATGAAACTTCGGCACTACTAGGATTATAACTGTTACTATTACTATTACTATTACTGTTACTATTAGGGGATGGCGATGTCATATAACGATTAGCACAAACTTTACTTGATGGCTTAATTATCCAAGCATGATCACTAGTAGCCATTGGATAAGCACTAATGTCACCAGGTGAATGACATGTTGTACTGAAATTCATATTATAATTTGGCGCACCTGAGCTTGCGGATTCACATGCAACACGATGCCATTGAAAGTATGCGTGCGTTGCATTATAAATAGTAAGTTCACCGATGCCAAATGACGATTCACGAAATTCAGACCAATCTGGTTGTGTACGCCAGTCAACATACGTACCCTCATAATTACCACCATCACCAATATTCAAATACGTAGGTCCACACGAATCTACAGTATTATTATACACGGGAGCTGATCTTTCATAACAATGTATGTGACCTGATAAAACAATATCTACACCATACTGATATAATAATGGTTCAATAGATCTTCGCATCAATTCCGCTTCCATCCAGTGGCCATTGTTTGAATTATACCATGGAGCATGCATGATAGCTATTACAAATGGTGTCTCATCACGATCAATACTTGTTGTTAAGTAGTTTGTTAACCATTGGTACTGTAGACTATTCGAATCCCAGCCACCATAACTGCATAAACTTATAACATTAACAGCACCAACAACTTTACCATAATAACAAAAATTTGTGCTACTTGAACCAGTATATGGTGTTGGATATCGAATTCTATGAGATAAAGTATTTTCACCTAATCCAAATTCATGATTACCAGCAGTAGTAAGTATTGGTACTTGACTAGCTAACGATTGAATCAATGTTCCAAATGAATCCCATAAATAAGGATAGCCATCAGAATATGATAAATCACCTGGAAGTAATACTAAATCAGGATTTATAGCTTCTAATGCTGCTATAGATGCTGCACTTACACTTGTTTGTCCTAAATCAACAGTTAATCCTATTTGCATAGGATATTTATTTTTTGGTATAGTAAATGAGAATATATTACAATTACCATCAACAACATAATAATATTTGACACCAATATCCAGATTAGTTAATGTAACTGTATGTAAAATTGGACTATCATAATATGCATAAGGATTATTATAGGACATAAAACCAGTTTTAAAATTTGATGGATTAATATTATAATAGTTTGCATAATGTTCACCAGTTTGATGATCATAGGCCCATGTTGATGTATTCTCAACTTTGATAATATCTGTTAGATTATTCTCTGGTACACCCATAGATGGGTTATACAGATTTCCAACTATATACATCAATTCTGAGTATGATGTACTATCACCAGTAACCTCATTATAACTTCCACCAGATTCAAATGCATTTTTATTGGTCGAATATTTTACAATTGATTCTGAATTTATTGAAGTACTAGCAAATGATATAATAACTGAATCAGCACTATCGCCTAATGTTAAATGAACTTGATCTGTCACACACTCAGAATCATCACTAGTTCCACCCACCCTTCTTTCTTCTAAATATTTCTTTACATCAATTCTTTCATGACGTTTTGGTCGGTTATAATTAATACCAATATTATCACTATCTGCAGTTGAGAATTCAACCTTTGATGATAATCGCCTACTGCTGCTAAGAGAGTACGAGGAGCATTCACAACTGCTGCTCACAGAAGTAACGTAAATCGCCAACAAAAGCAGTAACAAACGCATTTTATGGAGGTAACCGAACTAGTTTCCACTGCAAGATTCCTCTTTTCGCTCGCTGAAAAAATCCGATCAAAGAAGACACGTAAGACATAGCAATAAATCGATAAATATCATGGAAAATCTTATAAAGTCAGCTGAAATTGTGGTGTTTTCATCAGAGTACTGTCCTTACTGCTCGGACGCAATTGCTTCATTAAAATCAGCTGGATATGATAAAATAATGAAAGTAATAGAAGCTGATAGTAGTCATAAGAGTCAATTATTTAGTATTACCAAACAGCGTACAGTCCCACAGATATTTATCAATGGCACATTTGTTGGTGGTTGCAATGATGGACCAGAACCTTGGATGGGTATTAAAAAGTTACTTTCTAATGGTAAAATTAAAGATTATTTAAGTAAATGAATTGCAGTGATGAAAAGTAAATTATAAGTTAACAAAAAAACATTACATGTATACATAAAACAAACTATTTGTGTGATTTTGATTCATTATCTTCTTCCAACTTTTTTAGTTTAAATTCTAATGCTAATAATACCTTAACACTAAATACAGCTTCACAAGCACTTGTTAGATTAGTTTGATCATCCGCAATACCATCTTCATTTCTGGCACATAATATCTGTTCTAATTCTTCTAAGAATCGATTATTATCATTAGTATCATCAATTTGTTGTATCATATGTTTTTCACATAATTCATAAACTCTTTGAAATAATTCTTTACCTAATGAATGTAACGCTCTTCCATGGGCATCTGATATTAATGCATACAAATGATGCAGTTCATCGTCATCAGAACTTAAAAATAATTCATTATCATTTTCATTATCATAATAATCATCAGAAACATCATCGATTTCATCTAAATTATTATCTGCTACGTCATGATTATCACCTTGGTCAGTACCACTTATTATAGTGTTCCATAATTCAGTATCATCATCTGCCTCATCATTCTTTTTATCAGACATTGTATCATTAGCTTTCTTTTTATTACCACTACCAGTTATACTATTATCTTCAGTATATTCCTCAAAATCATCCTCATATTCTTCATAACTTTCTGAATTATTGACACTTTTCTCCTCTGACTGTACATCTTTGGCTTGAGCAAAATTATCAAGATGGTCAGAAGTACTGAATCCATTTTCTTTGTCCAAGTTGACAGCAGTTAAAGTATTCTTTTCGTCACTATAGTTATTCCATGAAGGCGCATTATCTTCATCTTTTGAAACGTATTGACTATCCTCACTAGTACTCTGAGTAGAAATAATAGGAGTTTTAGGTTTCTTTATGGCCGATGTTGTTGCACTAACTTTGACCTGATATCTATTCAGTGCTGTTTCACTTACGATACGTTTTGATTGAAGACCTCTTACTCTATCGCCTCTTATAACATTTGTAGTAATACTATTAGCTTTATTATTAGCTTTTATCTGCTGCTGATTATTATTACTTCTTTTGGTTGGTAATCCAAATGTTCCAACAGCAGGATTTATAACTTTTGTTGCTATCATATCTTCATCACTTAATCGATTTGTTATTTGTATATCATTTTTATCAACTGCTATAGTTGCAACTAGTGAATTATTATTATAATCAGATTTTGACTGCAAATGCTCATCATTATCATATCTTTTACTTTCCAATTTATCGTTACTACTATAAATATTTATATCTTCTGAGTTACTAGTAGATGTTGTATTTTCAGAAATATTTTCTGGCAACTCAACATATTGACGTTTAATATTATATGTCACAGGGCACTCCTTAATATCTTCAGGAATATCTATCCCATGTTCAATCAACTTTTCTCTGACAACATCTTCACATAATAAATCTTTTATTGTAGGTCTATTTTTAGGATCTTTCTGTAATAACCATAATATAAGATTACTCATTTCAGGTGATGTTGTGCTTGGTGATGGTGGTTTAAAATGTCCTTCAATAATTTTCCAAATTAATGCACATTGATTTCTAGCTTCAAAAGGATGTTTAAAAGTACAGCATTCATATATTAAAACACCTAATGCCCAACAATCACTTTTATCTCTATATGGTTGATCTGAACATAATTCCGGACTTAGATAATATGGTGTGCCAACAATTGTTTGTGCAAATGCTGTTGACGTTTCTAATAATTTAGCAACACCAAGATCACCAATTTTTACTTGAAAATAAGGATTTGAGTTATCATTATGTTTCATTAAGAAAACATTAGCACTTTTTAAGTCCCGATGTAATATTTTCTTTTTATGTAAGTAATGTAATCCCAATATAACTTGCAACGATATATTCCATGCAACATTAGAATTAAATGATGATAATGACCTTTCTTTCGCCTTCTTAATTAAATTTTGTAAATCCCCTTTATTACAATATTCCATGACAATATATAAACAATCTGAACCAATAAATGAATCATAATATTTTACAACATAATCACTATCCATTTGAGCTAATATTGTTACTTCATTAATAGCTTCTGATTGCTCTTTAAATGATAATTCAACTATACGAACGCTTTTAAGTACATATAATACAGAATCAATCCGTCTTCGTACCTTGAATACTGTCCCAAATGAGCCAGATCCAAGACGCGAAATAACATCAAAATCTTTGATGGAAGAACGGGTTATAGATTCAACAGCTTCTTCCCCTCCTTTGCTATCCATTTTTCTTTATCTGACCATAACTTAACTTTTCTTATTTTAAAATTATTATTATTTTTTTTATATATCTGATCTGACAGATTCTGAGATTCTGTCAAGACAACGGTACCGGGTATAGATTGGTATATCATAGCAGCAAATTTGGAGTGATTAGGTTAGTGTTTTAAATATATTATGCTCAATGAGTTAATTATTATTAGCTGACTTTATCTTCTGAGAATTGTTCATATTCGTTTGGCTTGTGACCGGTACCAGACTCGTGACAGTGACATACTTCACGCATAAAGGTCGAACCATCGTGTCACACAAACACAACAGGACACGAATCTTGTTTTGAAATAGTTCAATTTCAAGTGCATTTGGCACTCAAGCATTGCATCATATAAGTACAATGCAACTACTTCTAGCATGTATATTATTATTACTTTCAATTTCAACCGCATTTCAAGGACTATTTACGTATCGAAAATTCAATAGCTTCACATTAAGTATGAAAACCCCCAATATTGGATCACATGGACAGAACTTTAAATATTTACCAATACATAGAGGAAGCGATGAGGAACATTTCCCGAGAATAATGCCAATAGCTGGTGTATACCCATCAATTACTTATGAACAATTAATGGCTCCTAGATCCACTGAGGCATCTGATCCTGGGCAATGGGCATATGAATTTACTGATCCTGATGGACCACAAATTGGTACTGTAGCATTACCAGGTTCTGATACTATAACTAATTGTATTGATCCAGTTGTTGTGATATCAAAAAACACCGATTTAGGTGTTTCAGTTATAGAAGAAGTAGAAATGATTGTTGTTGTTGATCGTGGTAATGTAGAATTTTCTAAAGAAAATTTTTATATGTTTCAAGATCCAAATAATAATTTGATTATACAGTGGTGCGATAGTGAAAGACCTGACTATCAAGTAGTTGGAAAAATAGTATTATGTTGTATACCATGGACAACTGCTATGAAACCAAAAAGTTCAGGATTTTTAGAAGATGATTAAAAAAAAATGTTTAATTAAACTGTATTATATATAATAATATAAAAGAACTTTTTACTTATGGAATAGATTGTGGAGCGATTTGAAATACACATATACTTTCATTTTCACCAACAAGTGCGAAATAATTATGCTCTCGTATAACTACAATAGATGATAAATTTGGTATCAATGGACCTCTACCTTCTTGCATCTTTACTGATACTAATAAATTAAAATTATCACAAGATCTTATACTTACACTACCGTCAGCTAAACAAATAAATAATTTTGGTAATGTACCATCAGCTAAAATTGTAAATTTTAATGCTACTACTTTATCTTGATGGGCTTTGATAGTTTTACATCCCTCAAAACCCCCATCCCATACTAGAATATTATTATCATTACCACCTGATACTACTAATCCACTTTGTGGAACAACAATAGTTGTTGGACTTGGAGTTTGAGGGATTCCAAATGGAATATATTCTAAACAGGTTACTCCTCCCTCATGACCATGACTAGCATCATTCCATACACTATATGTAACGGGATCCCAATTATGAGCTGCTGCCCATACTTTAATAGTTTTATCATCAGAACAACTCCATAAAGTCTCATTCGTGGGATTAAGTAACAATGCATTAATACCACGAGTATGACCCTCTAAAGTCTGGATATTCTTGAATTCTCCAGATGTAGGATCGACTTGCCATATCCTTATAATACCTTCATAGCCTGCTGTAATTAATACAAGTTGGGGAGGTGCACCTGTAATAATGAATGATTTAATTGGATGTGTATGTGTGTAAGGATTGCTTTCACTTAATTTTACTGTTGATACTTGACTTAAATTTGCAACATTTACATATCTTATGATACCTACAGTATCATCACCAAATAATTCAGATAATGAAAGGAATATATGATCAAATGCTACTTGAACATTCATAACGCCAGATGAATTTACTGGTAATAAAATTGGAACGTGAGGTATTACTTGTTCTGTCAATTGTGGTTGACCAGATACTAAATCAAATTTTTTTAGCCATCCATCTAAGGATCCAGTAAAAATAGATTTATCTTGCTCATTATACCATGCTGTACACACTCTTTGAGTATGTCCAGTAGAAATTTTTCCAGCCAATGATATACAATGACTAAATGTACATGCAGGTCCTCTAGAACACGAATTAGTTGCAGAAAAATCACATACTTTTATAGCAGGCTGTTCAATAACTGTACCACCTGCCTGCTGTTGTTGCTGCCTTCCAGATCCTCTGCCGCCATGTCTACCTTGATGCCTTCCACGCCCACCACCTCTACCGCCATAACTTCTGCCACCTCCTTGCTGCCTTCCACCACCTCCTTGCTGCCCATGTGCAGCTTGAGGATATCCACCAAACATCATAACAAATTAACTATAGTATTGTGTCACCCCAACGACGAATATTTTTTATATTTTTTTGGCAAAATCCATGGAAATGGAAAAACCAAATAGGAAATAGAAAAAACCAAAACCAAAGGTGGGTTGATTGACTGAGCGAAGAATGGCTCTATTATTTTAATCAAATATCAGTTAAACACTTGCAACTGCCATTTTGTTATTAAACTTTGAATCAATCAATAAAGAAGAATAAGTTAATAATAAGAATGAAGAAAGTAATAAATTGTGTGCGATTTAATGGATTGAATATTCTCGAGCAGTTGCGTTATGAGGAGTTGCTTCTTCGTAACACTAAGGACAATTGGTTTATATTTAATTATGGTACTACTGTACCTACAATTGTATTGGGATTATCTGGCAAAGTATTAGAATTAGTAAATATAGAACGCGTTAGAGAAGATAATATACCAATGGTTCGTCGTTATACTGGAGGAGGAACTGTTATTGTTGACAAAAATACTGTATTTTCAACATTAATTATGAATTCTAGTGATGCTAAAACGCAACCATATCCTAGAGAGATAATGAATTGGTCAGATAAACATATATATCAACGTGTATTTAGTGATTTAATTAAAGAAAAAGGAATTCAATTTGCATTAAGAGAACATGACTATGTATTGAATGATGTAAAATGTGGTGGTAATGCCCAAACTATTACGAAAGATCGTTGGGTTCATCATACATCATTTTTGTGGGATTTTACATTAAATAATATGAATTATTTAGCATTACCAAAAAAACGTCCACAGTACAGAGGAGACAGAAATCATAATGATTTTTTAACCAAATTGAATAAACACATTGATAATATTGATACATTTCACCTGCAAATTGTAACCGCATTGAGTGATGAATACGAGGTTAAAACTGTTGATGAAAATGATTTGAACCAAATTATAAGAAATATATTAAACAACAGAAAATGGGACGAAAGTACAACTAGAACGATGCCTGAAGACATAAATCTCTATACTGTTAAGAATAAATTAGAGTCGTTAGTAAAGCAAGGTCCCAGCTGTGTTAATTTGTAAGAACGAATAAAAAACTATATAATTTATTGTATTATTGTTTTAATTACGGCATTATCCTAAATCTTTCGCAATTTTTAATAATAATTTCAATCCTTTGATCCAGTCTTTATGCTTTGTCCACTCAGTATTGGTTAAGTCCATTTGAACTGCATTTGCTGCATTAAAATTTTTTGTCACTAAATTATTCACAAAATTAGCTATTTTGCCCATGACTTCACTGCTTACATCATTTTCTGCAACTTTTGCGACAAGATGCTCATAGGATACATTGACAGCTCCCATAACTTTCTTATCTTGACACGCCTGAGTTATATCCTGAATTATCTGACCTAATTGTGTAACTGGAGCAGAATCTACTTCAACACGAACTGGTTGAGGTGTAGGTTGAGATACAGTTTGTTGTACTACAGCAGGTTGAACAGGAGCGCTGATTGCTGGTCCACCACCGACAGAGGCAAACCCACCACCGTGTACGGAATTTACAGCAGGATAGGAATGTTGCTGGTATGATTGAGCTGCTGGCTGCTGGTACGATTGAGCAGCTGGTTGCTGGTACGATTGAGCTGCTGGTTGCTGATACGATTGAGCTACTGGCTGTTGGTATGATTGAGCTGCTGGTTGCTGATATGATTGAGTAGCTGGTTGCTGATACGATTGAGTAGCTGGTTGCTGATACGATTGAGCTGCTGGTTGCTGATACGATTGAGCTGCTGGCTGTTGGTACGATTGAGCTGCTGGCTGTTGGTACGATTGAGCAGCTGGTTGCTGGTACGATTGAGCTGCTGGCTGTTGGTATGATTGAGCAGCTGGTTGCTGGTACGATTGAGCTGCTGGCTGTTGGTATGATTGAGCAGCTGGTTGCTGGTACGATTGAGCTGCTGGCT
>JACCDO011043586.1_pt1 | contig 24900 bp, 24 predicted proteins | sample 7446101 | NCBI WGS metagenome assembly JACCDO01 (sample SAMN15323440, study PRJNA562643) | freshwater metagenome | isolation source: river surface water | place: USA:Blue River Watershed | collected 2017-08-16 | reverse complement strand
ATTCGCTGCTCAGCAACTGGCTGTGCAGATTAGATAAACCGGAACGCTTAAGTCTGGCAGCTAAATTTTGTAGTCGTTTTTCCGCGATATCAAACGCATAAATTCTGCCGCTGTTTTTCATGATGGCGCCTATCGCCAAACTTTTGCCGCCTGCACCCGCACAAAAATCCGCCACCATTTCGCCACGCTTGGGGGCTAATAACAGACTAAGTAATTGACTACCCTCATCTTGCACTTCGATATCGCCGCGCAAAAACAGCGGGTTTTTCTGTATAGATAGACGTTGTTGCAAGCGTATGCCAAACGGCGAGTAAGGTGTGGCTTGCGCGCTAATGCCTTGTTGCGCAAAAGTAGCCAAGACTTGTTCGCGGCTGCTTTTGATTGTGTTCACACGCAAATCTAAAGGCGCAGGCTGGTGCATACTTCTGGCGATAGTCAGCGCTTGTTCACTAGAATATTGCTGCAACATGGTTTGCCACAACCACTGCGGCATATCGGCTTGTATTTCTAGGCTCAACTGCTGGGTATCTTTGGCTTTGATTTCTTCCGCCCAAGTATATTGTTGCTTATTCAGGCTATCCGCCAAATCCCGCACACTATAGCCTTGCACACGCAACAACCATGCGATGACCAGCTTTCTCGCGTCTTGCCCATCGGCCAGAAAGGACAACAAAGACAAGCGTCGAATCACGCCATACACCGCCTCTGCGACAAAGCCACGCTGCTTATTGCCTAGCTCGCGATGTTGGCGAAAAAAAGCACTCAGCTTGGCGTCAGCCGGCCCCGCATTTTGTAGCACATCAGCCAATGCAACTGTGGCTAGACGAAATAAATTAGCATCAACGCTCATCTTTAAAATCAGCCCGAATACGCGTTACTAAAAACTCGTAGCCGGTGCCGTCCTTGGCAAGTTTAATAATCTTTACTGGAATATAACGGTAGTCGCTAGCTAACCACACTTCTGTTTTTTCATCGGGGTCGCCTGAGCTTTTGGCAACATGCAAGGTGTTTAACTGCCCCAACTGGGTTTGTAGTGTTTCTGCACCTACAAACAGATATTCATACTGACGCACTGTTCTGCCATTGGTAATGGTGTAGCGCATCACATCTAAAGGCCCAACAAACATAAACTGATATAAAAAACTCAGCACATCTATCGCGCCTTCTTCTAGCGGATAGCTGCGCGTTTCTTTGCTGTTTTTCAAGGTCAGATTAGCGTTATTCCAATCAAAGTCAGCCTGCACTTGGCGATCTAGTTTATTGCTAATCTCATAGCGATATTGGCTAGGTTTAAGTCCATAGGCAGTCACGATGCCTTCGCTACTTTCAATGCGTTTGCCAGAAAAAGCTAATGTGGCAATTCCGGTAGCTTCCATTTCGCTACGAATTTGATAGTGCTGTTGGTTGGTCTGATAACGAAATTTGGCACGCCCGCTTCCAAAAGTAGTGCGTTTTACTTCATATTCAGTTTCTACCCATTTGGGTGGCGGCAAACTGACGCTTTCCTCAAACTGATAGCTGCTATCTAAATCCACTCCAGACTCAAATGGTAATGGCGCTGGCGCAGCTGTACCATTGCCCTGCCCGACAGTTGCCTCGTTGCTAGGCGGCGCTGGGATGGCTGCTGTGCTAGCACCAGCGATTTGACGTGGCTTGCTTTTACTGCGCGGCTTGCTGGGGGGCTTGGCGGGAGGCGGCACAGGCGGTGGCAATGGGCTTAACTGCGCCTCTATCACTGGGCTATCACTAGTCAAATCGGAAATATCAATTTCTAGCCCGCCTAGCAATCGCACATGAATCAATAAGGAGAGCAAAAAAGCGATTGCCCAACGGAATCGATATAGACGCTTAAACAAATCTTTCATGGAGAAGTGTCTGGCCTAATATTCAATGCGAATTTGATTCACCACTTGCTCTGTGACCATGCCGCTATCGTCTTTGAGCAAAACTCTTACTGGCAAATGCGCATGTTGGCGAGACAAGCTAATCAGCTTTTCTTCTTTATTATCGCGATAGGCGGCGTTACTCAAAGTAAGGGCTTGGTAGGACTGGTTGCCCAACATCAAAATCACATCTTGCTCTATCATTTGATAGCGATACTCGCGCGCCTTTTTGCCTGTGGTTAACCAAACTGAAATTTCCTCATCGACCGGCGGCGTAAACATCCATTGATAGGGATAACTAGCTAAATCTAAGGTGCCCTTATTAATGCTTTGCACAGTCACATTGCCTTTGGCACGTAGCGTCATTTCCGATTTATTCCAATCAAATTCAACCAGCACAGTCTTGCGATCATTGTCCCCTTGTCGGCTTTCAAAGCGCAGAGGCTGCAAGCCCTCGGCGCTTACTATGCCCTCGCTGGTCAGTACTCGCTTACCGGCTAAAGCCATCAGGCCAACACCTTCGGTAACACTGGTAATTTTGTATTGATTGCCTTGTTGTTGATAGGTCTCATTGATGGTGCCTATCAGTTTTTGCTCACGGAATATCTGATAGCTAATACTGACCGATTTAGGCGCCGCTTGCGCCAGCATGCAACTCAACAGAAAAACTGCGAATAGCAAGCTACGCTGCATGATTATTCCACGACAGTGGCAGGCTCGGCCTCACCACGTGCGGTGATATGACCTATCTGCCAAACGGTTTCACCCAACTCACGCAAGATTGCGCTGGCTTGTTCAGCCTGTTGGGCAGAGACGATGATGACCATGCCTATGCCGCAATTAAAAGTGCGATACATTTCTTGCGGCTGGATATTGCCGGTTTGCTGCAACCATTGGAATAACGGCGGCATAGGCCAGCTACTGGCTTGCACTTTGGCGCATACACCGGCGGGTAACACGCGCGGAATATTCTCGCTGATGCCACCGCCAGTGATATGTGCCATGCCTTTAATCTGTACTTTTTCTAGCAGACTTAAGATGGATTTGACATAAATACGGGTAGGCGCCATCACCACGTCTTTAAACGGCTGGCCGTAGAAATCGGCCTGCATACCCATGCCTGACATGCTGATTAATTTGCGGATAAGCGAATAGCCGTTGGAGTGCGCGCCGCTGGAAGCCAAGCCCAGCAAGACATCACCAGATCGGATATGGCTGCCGTCAATAATCTGGCTTTTTTCCACACAGCCAACTGCGAAACCGGCCAAATCATACTCCCCGTCAGGATACATGCCCGGCATTTCCGCCGTTTCACCGCCTACCAAGGCGCAACCCGCTTGCTCACAACCTTGTGCAATGCCTTTAATCACTTGCGCGGCCACGCCGACTTGTAATTTGCCACAAGCAAAATAATCCAAGAAAAACAGCGGCTCGGCGCCTTGCACCAAAATGTCGTTGACACTCATGGCCACCAAATCTATGCCTACTGTATCGTGCTTATTCAATTCAAAAGCCAGCTTAAGCTTGGTGCCTACCCCATCGGTGCCGGACACCAGTACCGGCTGTTGATATTTTTCTGGCATGGCAAATAAAGAACCAAAACCGCCTATGCCGCCCATCACTTCGGGGCGCATGGTGCGCTTGGCAAAAGGTTTGATTTGTTCAACTAAAGCATCACCTGCTTCGATATCAACGCCAGCATCGCGGTAAGAAATGGAGGGGGAGTTGGCAGGGTTGTGCGGATTGGAACTCAAAGCTTGCTCGCTTTCTACAAGATAAAAACAAATAACAGGTAAAATATCAGGCTTTAGCACAGGCAAGTCGGCAAATGCTAGCGGCCAAAGCTAAATTTTAACCTAAATGCATTTAAACGAGAAAAACCCCCTGCTAGTAAAGCGCATTAATGAAACAACTGTTATTGGATATTCAATTACCCGCCCGCCCCAGCGTGCATAATTTTTTGCTTGGTCGCAATGCAGAAGCCCTGCATACGCTGGTGAATAGCTTTTCTGCGCAGCCATTGCAGCGCTTTATTTATTTTTGGGGCGCGCCCGGCAGCGGCAAAACTCACTTACTATTGGCAGCGCAGGACTTGGCAAAGGAAACCGGTAAGCCACTGATTTGCGCAGATGATGTGCAGGACTATTCCGAACAGCAGCAAATCGATTTATTTAACGCCTATAACCAACAGCGCGACGGCACTGGTGTGGTGCTGGTCAGCGGCAATGCCTCACCTATGCAGATGGGCTTGCGCGAGGATTTGGCCAGTCGTTTGGCGTGGGGGGTGACCTATCAACTGCATGCCTTAAGCGATGAAGAAAAGGCGCAAGCGCTGAAACAGCGCGCCAAACAACGTGGCATGAAATTACCTGACGAGGTATTAGACTATTGTTTTCGCTATCTGCGCCGCGACCTGCCCAGCTTGATGGCGACTTTAGACGCACTGGATCATTGGTCTTTGACAGAAAAAAAGCCAGTTAGCGTGACCATGCTACGCAAGCTGATTCAAGCGCCGCTTTTGTAAATTCAACTTAGCCTGATGCCATGATACGAATTAGCGAAATTAAACTTCCTCTTACCCAAGCGCAAACGCTCACCCACGACCGTGACATTTTGCAGGCGGCAATTTTAAATAAACTGGCGATTCCAGCGCACCAGTTAATCGACTTTACGATATATAAACGTGGCGTAGATGCGCGCCGTAAACAGGCGATTTTGTTTGTTTATATCTTAGATGTGAGGCTGCACAATGAGGCCGCCGTGTTGCAGAAATTTAAACGCGACCCGCATGTCAAGCCAAGTCCGGATATGCAATATCAGTTTGTCGCTAAGTCAGAGCCTACTGCCAAGCCAGCCACCCAGCCGGCGCGTCCGGTGATTGTGGGATTTGGCCCATCGGGTATTTTTGCCGCGTTGATTTTAGCGCAAGCGGGCTTTCGCCCGATTGTGTTAGAGCGCGGCAAAGCGGTACGCGAACGCACCAAAGACACTTGGGGACTGTGGCGCAAGAAAGTGTTAAATCCTGAATCTAATGTGCAATTCGGCGAGGGCGGCGCTGGCACTTTTTCTGATGGCAAGCTGTATAGCCAAATTAAAGACCCCAAACACTACGGCCGCAAAGTGCTGAGCGAGTTTGTCGCCGCAGGGGCGCCCGAGGAAATTATGTATGTCAGCCACCCGCATATCGGCACTTTTCGTTTGGTGGGCGTGGTCGAGCAGATGCGCGAAAAAATTATTCAATTGGGCGGCGAAATACGCTTTCAATCGCATGTCACAGATATTCTGTTAGACCAGCAACAAGTGCAGGGGGTGGTATTGCAAGATGGCAGCCAGATTGCCACACAGCACTTGGTATTAGCGGTGGGCCACAGTGCGCGTGATACCTTTGAAATGTTGCATCAGCGCGGCATTTATATCGAAGCCAAACCATTCTCTATAGGCTTTCGCATTGAGCACCCACAGTCGCTGATTAATCAGGCGCGCTATGGTCCTTATGCGCAGCATCCGATTTTGGGTGCGGCAGATTATAAATTGGTGCACCACGCCAGCAATGGTCGCAGCGTGTATAGCTTTTGTATGTGCCCCGGTGGCACCGTGGTGGCAGCCGCTTCCGAGGCCGGTCGGGTGGTGACCAATGGCATGAGCCAATATTCACGCAACGAGCGCAATGCCAATGCTGGCATCGTGGTGGGCATCTCGCCTGAGCGCGATTATCCCGACGGGCCATTGGCCGGTATGCAGTTACAGCGGCAATTAGAAAGCACAGCCTTTCAACTTGGCGGCAGCGATTATTGCGCACCCGCGCAGCTAATCGGCGATTTCTTGCATAACCGCGCCTCTCAACAACTGGGGCAAGTGATTCCCTCATACACCCCCGGCGTGAAATTATGCAATTTGGCTGATGCCTTGCCTGACTTTGCGATTCAAGCCATACGCGAAGCGATTCCGCAATTTGCTCAGCAGATTCATGGGTTTGATTTGGCCGATGGCTTGCTGACCGGTGTAGAAACCAGAACCTCATCGCCTATACGCATCAAGCGCGATGATGTGCATTTGCAAAGCATTAATACCAAAGGCCTATACCCGACTGGCGAGGGGGCTGGTTATGCAGGCGGGATTTTATCTGCTGCGGTCGATGGGATACGTGTCGCTGAGGCGCTCAGCTTGTCGCTTAGCCAGCGCTAAATAATTGACCACTAGATGATTTAGCCTGAAACAGCTTTACTTAACTGACGGCGATTTCTGCTTCGCCTTGTTTGCCGCGATTATCCAACCACACGATTTTCACCATATCACCCTGTTTGGCTTGGCTAAGATAAAAAGTCAGATAGGGATTCTTGCTAATGCCCGTGCCCCATTGCGCTTGCATGATTGGCTGCTGATTAAGAAAAGCGCTGACCTGTTGAATAAAGTGGGCGGGGATCACATCGCCAAAATCACTTTTACGTCTGCCGGTTTCCATAGGATGCGACATCAACACTTTGAATTCGGTGATCGCATTTTTTAATTGCGCCCTCATTTTGATATTGGCAGCCATTATCCGCACCCGTTTTCCATTACTTCGACCAATTTTTTGCTCATATAAAACTCACCCCCCGCTTGCACCAAGGCCACCACATCTGAGGTCTCAGCCATTTTGATGCGGGTGATAATATCCGCCACGGTGCCAGGCATTAAGTCAAATTGGGCGATTAAAACGGTAGGATTTTTTTCCACTAATAGAGCGATAGACTGGGTATTCGCTATCGCACTGCGAATTTGCACCTGCACCACAGCGCCATTCTCGGCTTTGTCGGGGGCGATAATAGTGATTAAATCTGAGCTTGTGGCTTGCTTAGCGCCTAGCAACTGCATGGCCTGTTGCAATTGATTAGATTGAAATGCCGGCTCGTTCCACACCGCTGCCAGCGCGCGCAGCGGCAGCGCCACCAAGGCCAACAGGGCACTGCTAAAGCTTAAAAACTGCCGTCTATTCATTGTGGTTTCCTAAATAAGCATTAAAACAGACTGCTCTTTTTTGGTTCGTCCAACATGGTTCTTAAGGTTTTTAATCGCGCCTCAACAATAGAGGAAAGATAAAAATCACCATCACCGGCCTTAGTCGCCAAATCCATTTGTTCTACTGCGCGAGGAATATTATAGCGGCGCACATAGGCTTCTCCTTGCGCTTGGAAACTTAACATACGTTTATCCTGTGCGGCATAACATTTGGCTTTAATTTCGTACAGCTGAGGGGAGTCAGGGAATGACGGCTGCTTTTCTTCAATAAAGCGCAAGGCTTTGTCGTACTGGCGCAACTCCACTAAATGTTTGGCATAGCTAATGATCAATTCTAAATGCCAAGGATAACGCTGCAATCCAGATTGGAAACGTTGCTCTGCTTGAGTCGCGTTTTTTGCTTCCACTTCTATCTTGGCGGCTAAGCTAGCGTAATAAGGGTGCGCTTGGCTATTGGACTCTAGCCAAGCCAGTTGTTTACGCGCTTCAGCGATATTATTGGCACGGATATAGGCGATCGCCAGACCATAATGTTGCGCACTTAAATTGCTATAGCGATATTGCTGCAGGTTTTCTTGGAAATAACTAATGCTTTGGCTAGGCGGTCCGAGATACGCCATCAGTTTTGCCCGGATAAGATCAAACTCCGGAGCATAAGGTTGTAATTTGAATTTATTTTTACCTGCACGCGCACTGACATCAGCAATACGCTCAGAAGTGATCGGGTGCGTACGCAAAAATGATGGCGCACTGCCTTCAACAAAGCGCGTTCCCTTTTGCAATACTTCAAAAAAACCTGCCATGGCAGTGCTGTCATAGCCAGCGCTCTCTAGAATTTGCAAGCCTATTCTATCTGCCTCACGCTCATGCTCGCGGGTGAAATCTAGTTGTCTTTGCACCATGCCTGCTGAAGAAGTCGCCATGGCAGCGCCGGCTAATTGTGGGTTGGCTCTTGCCGCTAATAATGACAATGCCATGCCCGCCATACTGATGACAGAGTCGCGTTTTTGTTGCGCCAACATACGTGCAATATGATGTTGCACTACGTGGCCAATTTCATGACCCAACACCCCTGCTAGCTCGGATTCGTTTCTGGCAGCCACAAATAAACCCGTATGCACGCCTATCACCCCGCCAGGCATAGCAAACGCGTTGATGCTGTTATCGCGCACGACAAAGAAATTAAATGTTTGGCTTTTATCTGGCCCTGCTGCAGCTAATTTGCTACCGAGTTGCGTGATGTAATCGTTAACTTCCGGGTCGTCCAGCACCTCATCACTGGCCATCACATCTCGCATAATTTGATTAGCAATTTTCTTTTCATCCAGCGCCGACATCACCGTGGCTGAAAAATCGCCAAGCTCAGGCAATTCATCTGCAAGTAGGCTTGGGATGAGTAAGAAAAAGCAGAAAAGAATATAAATGTAACGCATGTTTGTTTATGATATTCGCTTGAAATATCGGTTCAATCAGTTTCAATCAATCTATTTTATCGCGGATATAGTGATGACTAAACTTTCCCACTTCAATCAACAAGGTCAAGCACATATGGTGGATATCGCTGACAAAGCTGATAGCCACAGAAAAGCAGTCGCTTGTGGCACTATTTTTATGCAGGCTGAGACTTTCCAACTCGTCCAACAAGGCACCAGCAAAAAAGGCGATGTCCTAGGCATCGCCCGCATCGCCGGCATCCAAGCCAGCAAACGCTGCGCCGAACTCATCCCCTTATGCCACCCCATCGCCTTAACCAGCGTTAACATAGAATTTACCTTAAACCCAGACAATCACAGCGTCCATTGCACCTGCACCGCCCAATGCACCGGCAAAACCGGCGTAGAAATGGAAGCCCTCACTGCCACCAGCATAGCCCTTTTGACAATTTACGATATGTGCAAAGCGGTAGATAGGGGGATGACGATTAGTGATATCGGGTTACTAGAGAAATCTGGGGGGAAATCGGGGGAGTGGGTAAGAGCGCGTTAACTTGGTGATTTTCAAAAAATGAATATCTTATTTATCCACCAAAACTATCTAGGTCAGTTTGCTGCTATCGCCAATGCGCTTGCGGAAGATGGTCATCAAGTAACTTCATTGGCAGATATTGCAGCTAGTAAACATCGTGCTGGGGTATCGCCAAAAATTAAACAGTTTTTTTATCCCACGCCTAAAACTGAAATCTCGCAGATTCATCATTATTTAGCTGATATGGAGCGGCAGGTGCGGCGCGGGCAAGAGGTATGTCGCAATTTGTTTCAGTTGAAAGCACATGGATTGAATCCGGATGTGATAGCGGTGCATCCTGCTTGGGGCGAGGCATTATTCTTGCGGGAAGTTTTTCCACAGGCGCGCATTATTTGTTATTGCGAATATTTTTATCAAGCGCATGGTGGCGATTTAGGATTTGATGCGGAGTTTCCTAGTAGTGTGGATGAATATGCCAAAATCAGAGTTAGAAATTCTACCCAACTGATTAGCCTGGTGGATTGCGACCAAGGCATTGCGCCTACGGCTTGGCAAAGAAGTCGCTACCCTGTCGAATTACAAGAAAAAATCAAAGTTATTCATGAAGGTGTCAATACTGAATTGATAAAGCCAAATCATCAGGCAATTTTTAACTGGCAGGATCTGTCATGCCAATATGGAGATGAAGTGGTTACTTATGTGGCAAGAAATTTAGAACCCTATCGCGGCATACACAGTCTTTTACGCGCCCTACCTGCATTGCAAGCACTGCGGCCGAATGCCAAGGTGGTAATCGTGGGAGGTAATGAGGTCAGCTATGGCAAACGTCTGCCGAATGATGAGAGTTATCAGGCCAAGTATCAGGCGGAGTTAGCTGAGCAAGTGGACTGGTCTAAAGTGCATTTTGTCGGCAAATTACCGTATCAGGACTATTTGAAATTGCTACAAATCTCAGCCTGTCATCTCTATCTGACTTATCCCTTTGTGTTGTCTTGGTCTTTATTAGAAGCGATGTCGGCAGCTTGCGCCATTGTTGCCTCAGATACAGCGCCAGTTAGGGAAGTGATACAGCATGAGCAGAATGGCTTATTAATAGATTTTTTTGATTATCAAAATATCGCAATTTCCATCGCCGATGTACTTGCGCAGCCTGAAAAATTTCAATCACTAAGACAACAGGCTAGACAAACGGTGATATCGCAATATGAGCAGCATCAACAATGTATTCCACAATGGAAGCAATTTATTCTACAAGCCTAAGTGTTAAAGTAAAAAAACGGCATCCGAAGATGCCGTTTTCTGCTTTCAAACTAAACGTTTATCTTAGAAGAACAAGATAGCGCCTAGAGAAATGTTACGTGATTTAGCATCTGCTACATTGTTGTAACCCTGCAACTCAGAAGTAACATGGTTGTATTCAGCAACTAAGTTCAAAGACTTAGTTAAAGGATGATAAGCGCCTAATGTCCAACGACGATTTTCATCAATCAACTGTGTTGCAGTTGCAGCGCGGTCAGCGGCTGTAGAATCCAGTCTAGACACACCCCATGATGCACCCAATTTTGTACCTGTTGGGATGACATAAGTTGCTTGGATATAACCACCGTTAGAGTCGCGTTTTGCGAAGTTTGCATCAGCACCCAAATTGTTCATGAATGTTGTGCCCAAACCACGGCCAGTGTATGCGTAACCAGTCAAACCTAAGTTACCGAAATTAACATTGGCACCAATATCAAAGGCGCTCACAGTGTAGGAGCCTTCTTTTGTAGTGATCACAGTTGCATCATCTACAGTTGTTGTAGTGGTGCGGCTATCTTGTACATCATAAGATGCAAAAGATGACCAAATCTTGCCAGAAACGTCACCAGTCCAAGCGTAAGAAACTTTACCTTCAAAGCCCATACGATCTTGATACAGTGAATTCAAGCTAGTTTGGTTAGGGTTAACCAATGCCACTGTTGCTTGGAAACCATTCCAGTTAGGTGTGGTGTATGCAATTTGACCTTTCCAAGCTGCATACACATAACCGGTTCCGATACCACCCAATGTCGTATTGAATGATTGACCGGAAATGTTAGAACCAGCACCAACGCCCAACAAGGTCATATCGTTCAAGATAGCGTCAGAAGCGAATACGCCCAAGTCTTTACCTAACTTGATAGAACCCCAAGAAGCATCACCGAATGTCAAGAATGTTTGACGATTCAAGAATGTGTTGTTTACGCCACCAGCAACAGCGCCGTCACCAGTTACTGTGTTTTCAGATACTGATGGTTGGAAGCTGATAGTCCAGCTCACGTCTAAGTCGTTTTGACGTGTTTTACCAGTGAAACCGATCCATGCTGGTAACAAACCTGTGTTGATACCATTGGCTGTTCTATCGCCACGAGCGTCACGACCTGTAGCTAAAGAACCAGCTGTTGCAGCATGAGCTCCACCGCTAGCGGTGGTGTTGATGTAATAGGCATTAACGTTACCGCTAATATCCAAAGTCCAATCCCCAGCTGGGATAGTGATGCCAGCGTTAGCAGTGGAAGACAAAGCTAACACAGCACCAGCATCCTCTAAAAAATACTTAACTAATTGTTTATATTAATAAAATAAATAATCAGAAAAGTAGTCGATTTTCTGGCATATCGTGGCTAGCAAATGGGCTAATTTTTTCTAAATAATCACCCCACCATTGCATTAACTGAATCCGCTCATTCATATATTGTGCGCGGTTATAGGCACGCCTCACTTGATTCGATTCAGCATGCGCCAACTGGCGCTCTATCACGTCTGGCCTAAACTCATGTTCGTTCAGCACTGTACTAGCGATCGCTCTAAAGCCATGTACTGTCATACGGTGTTTATAGCCCAAGTGATACAAGGCAATAATCAAGGCGTGATCCACCAAGGGTTTAGACGGGTCGCGTTTGTAAAACACATATTGATCGCTGGGATAATGTTTTTTTAGATACAGCAACAAGCCCAGCGCCTGCTTGGATAGCGGCACTAGATGCTCGATACGCATTTTCATGCGCTCTGCGGGGATTTTCCAGATGGCTTTTTGTACATCGATTTCGTCCCAATGCGCCAGCAATAATTCATTGGTACGCACAAAGGTCAGCGCGACAAATTGCAAAGCAAACTTCACTATCGCATCGTCCGCTTTATCGTAATGCGCGATATCTTGCATTAAGCGCGGCAATTCTTTGGGTGTCACGGCATTAAAGTGCTTCACATTGTGGGCGTGCAATACCGAGGACAAGCCTGCGGTGATATCGCTTTTACAATGCCCTAGCACCATGGCGAATTGCCAAATTTGTCGGCAATCGCTCAATACGCGTTTAGCCAGATTAAATGAGCCACGCTGCTCTATTTGTTGCAATAATTTCAGCAAATCGCTTTTGCTAATACGCTGAATATTCTGTTCCCCCGCTTGGCGCAAAATATTATTGGCCAAGCGCCGCTCCACCTCGCTTTTATGCGCTGCCGTCCATTTAATCCCCTTGCGCGTCAGCCACTGTAGGGCGATGGTTTTTAGGCGCAGATCCAGCTTATCTTTGCTCACCACATTTTTTTCATAGTCTTGCATCACCCGCGCCAAATGGCTGGGATGCTGATATTTGCTGAGTAATAGCGTTTCATAAAATAGCCTAGCGCGTCTAAACGCCTCTAGCTTGTCTTGCGTCTTACAACTCTTACGAAAAGTACGGCCATTTTCATAATAAGTCGCCCACCAATATGGCGACGCATTGTGCATATAAATCTTCAGTTTTTTGGGGTAATGTGGGACGGATGTCATCGTGCCCGGAATGGGAGCGGTGCGATGACGCATTTTTAAGCTATTTAAATCTATTTCATCGATATCGAGCATGGCTGGCTAGCATTTAATTTACTGATGTAGCATTTAATCAGATAAATTTGTAGTCGAAAAACTAGTTGACTAAATCTCTACTACATTTTGTTGAATATAGTGGTATATATTCTATATTATTTTGTCTACTATATTGAATAAAAGCGGAAAAATTTTTTTACTAAAAAAATTCACTAGCAGTCGCCTACTTGAGGAGATTTTGTAGCACGATTAGTTTGACTTAGGACTAGCCTCAATGATTGACACAAGCCTGACTGATTGGCCGAAGCCTACCTGACTAAAGCCTGCCTGACTCAAGCCTACCAAATTGGCGCATGGACCTATTGGGCTGTGGTAATCGCTTGGCTATTAAAGAATTGGTAAAGCTGCTCAGCGATTCGTTGGCGTTGCGCCTGACTGAGTTGTGGGTTGAGTGCCGGCATATTGCTGTTAGGCTTGCTGGCTGCGGGGTTTAATACCAACTGAATAAATTGCTGTTGGCTATAGCGCTGACCGATTTGCGCCAAATTAATAGGGAGCACCCTACCGCCATCGCCATTCAGTTGATGGCAAGTCAAACAGTAGTCGTTGGCTAATTTAGCTTGTGCAATCGCGCCTTGATAAGGCTTGATATGGATTGCGGTTACTTGATAAGGCCAATGATAACTACCCAACTGCTGTAGAGGTTTAGAACGCAGGTTGTCCCACACCAAGTAATACGGCCCCAAAGCGATATCCTGCTGCTGTTGCGCATGCACATCGACTTTAAAAGCCGAGCCGTCTTGTTTGGCCATGACTAAATAGGCTTGATAGTGCAAAAATTTATCGGCGGGGATACGCGATATATAGCCATCTTGGCAAACAAACTCGACGTAGTAATGTGCTAATTGCTTTGCTACAGCCGCTGTCTGAGCATTTTCTGGCATAGCCAAATCTGACTTGGCCGGTACAGCAGGTTGTAAGCCTAGCGCGGCAAACACTTGCTGTATGGGATAACCGAGATACACCACTTGCGCGGCGTTCAGCATGCTTTCTGAGGCTTTGCTGTTTTTTGCTTGATGCCTTGGTTGACTGCTGGAGAGTTCAAGCGCGAGCAGATGTGGCTCTATCACAGTAATGGCTTGCGCAATGCCCAACTTTAGTTTGAGCTGTTGTGGACTGGGCAGTGGCTCGGCATACAGCGGTTGGCTTAGGCTTAAAACGGATAGGCCCAGCAGCCAGAATGAATAGATGTATTGATAAGCTTGCATCATCACCCCTATCTTAATTGGTAAGCCGATAGCGCGCTGTCTAGCTCGGCTGGCTGGCTCATTAAATCCGCCACCCGCCTTGCGCTGGCCGGCGCCATGGTAAGGCCATAACGGAAATGGCCGGTATTGAGAAATAAATTCTCTATGTGCGGGTGACGGCTAATAATCGGCAGATTCTCTGGTGTGCCGGGACGCAACCCACTCCAATGTTTAAGGATAGGTAAACCGCTTAGCGAAGGCATCATGGTTTGCGCTTTATGCGCCATTTCAAGTTTGGCTTGTTCCGTTACGCCGTGATCAAAGCCCACATCTTCTAATGTGCTGCCGGCTAGTAAATAGCCATCAGCGCGCGGAATTAAATAAAAGCCTTGGTGATACACAATATGACGCGGATTTTGCGCAGGTTGATACAGCAAAATTTGCCCACGCATAGGTTTGATATTCAGTTGCTGAGTGATGGACTGTAGCAACTGAAAGCTCCAAGCGCCCGAAGTCACTACGAATTGATCCGCCTCTATCCAGCGCCCATCTTGCGTTTGCCACGCATTCAGTTGGCTGATCTCGCTAAGCGGACGTAATTCGGTATGTTCCAGCATGGTCACTTGATGCATTTGCAAATATTGGCGCAAAGCCTGCATCAGATAGGGCGGCCGCACTTGCGCCACTTGTGGGAATAACAGCGCACCTGGCATTAAATGCTCAGCGATTAGCGTTGGCGTAGCGGCTGGCACTGGCATTTGCCAAGCTTGCTGATGGGCTTGCGCCCAAGTCTTAGCCGCCACTTCATCAAACGGCGGCAGCAATAAAAAGCCAGAAGCAATATAGCCGCAGTCTTGCCCAGTTTGTAAGCTTAACTCTTGCAGTATGTTTGCATAACGCTGCATGCCTTCTAGCGTTAATGCCTGCACTTCGGGTCGGTAGCTCCAAGGCAACAGTGGAAACAAAATACCACCGCCAGCCCAAGAAGATTCACCGGAGCTTTGACTGGCGATTTGATTACGCTCCACGATAGTGACGCGATAGCCGCGCTGCAATAACTCCATGGCAGTCATGCAGCCTACGATACCGCCGCCAACAATCACCGCATGGCGACTCACCTATCGCGCCCTGTTAATAAAATACGCTCAGCCATCACTAAATCATGCGGTTTGGCCATCAACACCACCACATCATTTTGTTGGAAGACAAAATCTGGCGTGACTTCCATGGGATGGGAATCGCGTCTGACCGCAGTAATTTCAGCTTTGCAATCACTAAAGTAAATATCTTTAATGGCTTTACCTATACAGTGCGCCATGGTGTTGAGCGGTACCGAGTGCAATCGCGGAGCCACTCGTTCAATCGGTTCATCAATATCGGTAAGCCCATGGAAAAAGCCCTGAAACATCTTATAGCGTTCTTCTCGAAAACGCCGTATACGTTTTACCACGCGATTTAAAGGCACGCCGAGTAATACCAGCGCATGTGAGGCCAACATCAAACTGCCCTCTAGCAACTCAGGCACCACCTCGGTAGCCCCCGCTTCGCGGAATTCTTCCATATTGCTGTCATCGACCGTTCTGACGATAACGGGCAAGGTGGGAAAATAGTCATTCACCAAATGCAAAATCTTGATAGCAGAAGGGGGGTGGTCATAACTAATCACCAGCGCTTTGGCGCGCGACGCGCCAGCGGCATTCAAGACAATTCGCTTGCCAGCATCACCATACATCACATTTTCTCCAGCAGCGGCGGCTTCTTGCACACGACCTGGGTCAATATCCAAAGCAATAAAAGGAATGTTTTCCTCTTTAAGGAAGCGACTTAGATATTGTCCACGACGACCAAAACCACAAATAATCACATGGTCAGATAAGTCTTTTCCGACGTGGCTAATTTCCTCAATTTGATGGCGCCGATTGCGCGTATAACTACGAGCAAAAAACTCGGCGATTTGCAGATTATGTTGAATCACAAATGGCGAAATAATCATAGAAAGCAGAGAGGCACCCAATACCACTTGTAGGATATCGTTAGCGATTAACTGATGCTCCAAGCCCAAGGCCAATAATACAAAAGAAAATTCACCCGCTTGCGCCAACGTCACGCCGGCTCTAACCGCCACGCCAGATTCATAGCCAAACAGTCTGGCCAAACCAGCCACCAATAAGCTCTTAAATAACAGCAGAGCGACTAACAATAGCAGCACCTGATTCAGGTGCAACCACAACAACTGCACATCTAACAGCATGCCTATGGTGATAAAAAACAAGCCCATCAAAATATCGCGGAAAGACGCAATATCTGATTCCACTTGATAACGGAAGCGCGTTTCCGAAATCAACATACCGGCAATAAACGCGCCTAGCGCATATGACAGACCGGCTAATTTAGTGGCAAACGCCAGTAGCAAAGTGACCATTAATACATTCATCACAAATAATTCGCGCGAACGCTGCCTTGCCACCACACCGAACCAGCGGTTCATTAAATTTTTACCGATAAAGAATAATAGCGATAACATCACCGCAGCTTTTACACTGGCCACCCCTAAATCGTGCCAAAGCGAACCGGCGGGCATGGCAATTGAAGGAATTAACACCAGCAAAGGCACCACCGCTAAGTCTTGGAACAACAGCACGCCGATAGAAATACGTCCATGACGAGAATTTAAATCCAGCCGCTCAACTAATAATTTAGATACGATGGCGGTCGACGACATGGTCAGCGCGCCAGCCACCACTAGGCTGGTTTTCCAATCAATATGCAGCGCCATGGCAGTTAGCATCACCACGCTGATGCCAATCAATACTTGCAAACCGCCCAGACCGACCACAATTTTGCGCATAGCAAATAATTGCGACAGGCTAAATTCCAAGCCTATGCTAAACATTAAAAACACCACGCCAAATTCGGCAAATTGACGATTAGCCTCGCTATCTTGCAGCAGCCCCAAGCTATTCGGCCCCAGCACGATGCCGACCAAAAAATAAGCCAACATAGCAGGCAATCTAAGCACGCGAAATAAGGCGACTGCTAGCACTGCGCTGGTCAGTAATAACAAAATTGAAAGTAGCGGATCGTGCATCAAATTATCCATAAAACTTTTACAACCCTTGTCAAAATTAAAACTATTAAACCCATCACCAACAATATACTGGCTTTTAGCTAGCTCGCACCGGATTATCTTAGCAACGACTTTGCTATGCGCAATGACAGCCCAGACCAATGACTGGTGCCGGTAAATTAGGCTAATTGCAAGCTAATGCTTGGTGGCGATAGCAAAAATTGTGCCTTTAATTCAATATTTGCTAGGTTTTTTGCTGAGTTTCCTTTATTCAGGCGGCAATCCCTTTTATACTTACATGGTTATCTATCTGTGCAACAAATAAAACCAGTGAATAAACCCAATCAAAACAACGCCAGCGCGTCATCACTGCAAATTGCCCAACGCGTATTGCAAATTGAGGCAGAAGCAGTCAGCCAACTGGCAATGCGCCTCGATGAAAGCTTCAATCGCGCAGTAAGCCTTATTTTACAGTGTCAGGGTCGCATTGTGGTGAGCGGCATGGGCAAATCCGGGCATATCGGCAGCAAGATTGCGTCCACCTTAGCCAGCACTGGCACCCCTGCTTTCTTTATGCATCCGGGTGAGGCAAGTCATGGCGACTTAGGCATGATGACCGCGCAAGATGTGATATTGGCGATTTCCAATTCTGGCGAGAGTGAAGAATTGCTGGCGATAATGCCGGCGCTGCATAGGCTAGGCGTCAAGATTATCGCCATGACCAGCAAACCTGATTCCAGCTTAGCCAAACAAGCCGATGTGCACTTAGACGTTTCTGTTGAACGTGAAGCTTGTCCACTAGGTTTGGCGCCCACCGCCAGCTCAACCGCATCGTTAGCTTTAGGTGATGCACTGGCGATCGCTGTGCTTGAAGCGCGTGGCTTCTCGGCACAAGACTTTGCCCGCGCTCATCCCGGCGGCAGTCTAGGACGTCGCTTGCTGCTTAGAATCGAAGATATTATGCGTCGCGGAACGGCTATCCCGCAGGTGGCGCTCAGCGCTACCTTAAAAGACGCTTTGCTTGAAATCTCGCGCAAAGGCTTGGGCATGACGGCGATTACCGAACATGGTCAAGTACGCGGCATCTTTACCGATGGCGACTTACGCAGAACGCTAGAAAGCGATGCGGATATTCTAAATAAGCCGATACAGCAAATCATGCGCAGCAACCCGCTACTCGCACGCCCAGATGACCTTGCCTTGCATGCTGTGCAAATTATGGAAGAAAACAAAATTAACGCTCTGCTGATCTGTGATGAGCAGGGCAATTTAGTCGGTGCAATCAATATGCACGACCTTTTAATGGCCAAAGTTGTTTAGAAAGTAAATTATGTTAGCAATCCCTGAATTAGACCCCACCCTATCGGTCACTGATCGTGCAAAAAAAATCAAGGTGGTGATTTTTGATATCGATGGTGTGATGACCAATGGCGGTCTTATGTTGGGCGACGATGGCCTAGAGTATAAGAATTTTCATTCGCAAGATGGCCTAGGTCTGAAATTGCTTAGAAATACCGGCATTCAAATGGCGATTATTACTGGCCGCACCTCTAATGTCGTGGTGAAGCGCGCTGAAAATATCAAAATCAAGAAAATCTATCAGGGGGTGGAAGATAAACTGCAAGCCTTTGCACAAGTGCTAGAAGATTTTTCTGTCAGCCCGCAAGAGTGCGCATTTATGGGCGATGATGTGGTGGATTTACCGCCTATGCGACGTTGCGGATTAGCCGTCACAGTGCCTCACGCCATGCCATTAGTAAAACAATATTCTCATTACATCACCAGCCGCGAGGCCGGCTTTGGTGCGGTGCGTGAGTTATGTGAGTTGATTATGCAAGCGCAAAACACGTTCGATCAACAGATGGCTGAATTTTTGAAATAGCATTGAGCAACTATGCCTTTACGATTTTCGCTTACCTTACCGCTGCTTGTGCTAATTCTGTTAGCACTGCTGAGCTTTTGGATTGAGCATTATGTGCAGGCACCTGAGAAAGTGACAGGAAATAAAAGCAGACTGCATAACGCGGATTACTTTATGGATAATTTTGTCACTAGCAAAACAGATGATCGTGGCCGCCTGAAATCCAAATTAGCGGCGATACGCTTAGAGCATTATCCTGATGACGATAGCATTCATGTTATCCGACCACGTTTTACCCAATACGCCAGCAATGGCAGCTATAACCAAATTGAAGCCCAGCGTGGCTTAATTAGTGCTGATGGTGAAACGGCGGAATTTTTTGATCATGTAACAGTGCTACGTCCTGCGCATAAAAACAGACAATCTATGTCACTACAAACCGATTATTTAAAAATTATTCCTGATCAAAATCTCGCCACTACCCCATCTGCAGTGCGCATCAATCTTGGCGAAAATTCTTATATGATGGGAACAGGAATGATTTATGACAAGGAAAGTGGCAATCTGACTTTGCAGAAAAAAGTCAAAATCCGCTATGTCAAATCTTCACCCGCCAAAGCGCCTAGCTCCAATGTCGGCAAGGTCAGTGGCAAAAACACGGACAATGCGCTGCCAACGCAAACTAGCAAAACCGAGACTGGCAAAGCTAAGACTGACAAAGCTAAGACTGGTAAAACGGAACTAGCCAAAAAAGATAAATCACGCAGCAAAAAAGTGCCTGCTGAGAAAAAATCTACTCAACAAACACCTTCACCAAAATAGGAGTCATTATGCATTTGCGTGCCATTATATTCTTGCTGATTAGCTGCTTAAGCACACTTGCATGGGCGGAAAAAGCCGACAAAGAAAAACCTATCGAAATTGAGGCTGATTCAGTTAGCTCAAATGACGCCAAAAAAACTAGCATTTACTCTGGCAATGTGATTTTGAGCCAAGGCACTTTGCGCATTAAAGCCGATAAATTGGTGGTACGAGAAGACTCTGCTGGTTTTCAACACGGCACGGCATACGGCAATCCAAGCAACTTCAGGCAAAAACGTGAAGGCAAAGACGAATATATCGAAGGTAGCGGTCAACGCATTGAATATGATGGCCGTATGGATAAAGTGCAGTTATTTAGTAAAGCCTGGGTAAAGCGCGGCAATGATATTGTGCACGGCGAATATATTATGTACGACGCCAATGCTGAATACTCTGAAGTGATAGGCGGTGGTAGCAAGGCCGCTACTCCAGCCACGCCCACAGGTCGTGTAAAAGCCATTATTCAACCGAAAAACCAAGCAGGTGAAAAATAGAGATGACACAACTCATCGTCGAAGGATTACAAAAGCGCTATAAATCACGTTATGTGGTGCAAGACATTGCGCTCAAAGTGGAAAGTGGTCAGGTAGTCGGCTTATTAGGTCCTAATGGCGCCGGCAAAACCACTAGCTTTTATATGATAGTCGGCTTGGTCAGAGCGGACGCTGGCAAGATCACACTGAATCAAGAAGATATCAGTCATTTTCCTATGCACAACCGCGCCAAGATGGGTTTAGCCTACCTACCGCAAGAACCCTCTATCTTTCGCAAAATGACCACTGCGGAAAATATCTTAGCTATTTTACAGTTGCAAAAACTATCGCCTGAGCAACAGCAACAACGTTTAGATGAACTACTCAATGATTTGAATATCAGCCATATTCGCGATAGCTTGGGTGTCAGCTTGTCTGGCGGCGAGCGGCGCCGGGTAGAGATTGCACGTTGCTTAGCAGCAAACCCAAAATTTATTTTATTAGATGAGCCCTTTGCTGGTATCGACCCGATAGCAGTGATAGATATTCAAAAAATTATTAAATTACTTAAACAAAGAAATATAGGCATATTGATTACTGACCATAATGTAAGAGAAACATTAGGGATTTGTGACCACGCTTATATCGTTAACGAAGGTAAGATTTTTGCCTCCGGTACACCGAGTGAAATCATCGACAACCAAAGTGTACGAGAGGTCTATTTAGGTAGAGATTTCAGACTGTAATGCGGCAAGGTTTACAACTTAAGTTTTCTCAGCATCTGGCGCTGACTCCTCAGCTGCAGCAATCGATTCGATTGTTGCAACTCTCCTCGCAAGAGCTCAATCAAGAAATTGAATTACTGCTGCAAGAAAATCCTCTATTAGAAAGAGGTGAAACAAGCGACTCTTTAACTGAGCCAGCGGATAGCAATTTCACAGCTTCGCAAGCAAACGAAAATTATCCATCCTTAAGCAGCACACAAAGCCAACAATCCACCAGCGATACAGATAACTCTGGACAAGGTGATGGGGAATTTAATGATGCGCTGATTGATGATTATTACAATCAGCAACAACGTTGGGAAGAAAGTAATTTTCTTGATGAAGACAATGATTTTCAATTTCAAGAGCCTGACACCCCAAGTTTACATGAGCATTTAATTCAACAAATTCGCTTATTACCTCTATCCGATGAAGACCAACGTATCGCCTTGTATTTAATTGATGCGATTAACGAAGATGGCTATTTGGAACAATCTTTACAAGAATTAACCGAGTCGCTACCAGAGCAACTGGGGATAGAGCAATTGCAGTTAGAAACCGCGCTCAAGCATATACAGCATTTAGACCCAGCGGGGGTGGCTGCAAGAAATTTAAGCGAGTGCCTCAGTTTGCAATTAACCGCCTTGCACGCAGATCACCCCTTGGTCAACACTGCCATTATCTTAGTCGAGCAGCATCTGCCTTTGTTGGCCGCCAAAGAAAGCAATAAGTTGTGTAAATTGCTTAAGATTAAAGAAGCCGAATTACGTGAAGTTCACCATTTGATTAAACAGCTAAATCCGCGACCAGGTAGCGATTTCGCTAAATTAAGCAATGGCCACTTTATTCAGCACGAAATCGTAGTCAAGAAAATACGTGGCGAATGGCATGCGCATTTGAACGATGCGGCTATCCCTAAACTTAGAATTAACCAAGTGTATGCCAATATCTTAAAAAGAAATCGGGAAAGCGCCGGCCAATACCTGAACACCCAATTACAAGAAGCCAAATGGATGATTAAAAATATTCAACAACGCTTCTCTACCATACAGCGCGTGGCTCAAGCCATCGTCAATCAGCAAAGAATGTTTTTTGAGCACGGCGAAATCGCTATGCGCCCGCTGGTGTTGAGAGAAATCGCCGATGAGTTGGGTTTGCATGAATCGACTGTGTCGCGCGTCACCAATAAAAAATATATGCTCACCCCAAGAGGCATCTATGAATTAAAATACTTTTTCGGTAGTCATGTGGCTACAGAAAATGGCGGAGCGTGTTCCGCCACGGCAATTCGAGCGCTGATTAAGCAATTAATTGCCGAAGAGAACCCCAGAAAACCGCTTTCTGATCATCAACTATCTGAGATTCTGGGCAAGCAGGGGATAGTCGTGGCTAGGCGCACCATTGCTAAATACCGCGAGGGATTAAATATTGCTGCGGCAAGCCAACGCAAAACTCTGTAATTAATTTAAATCTTAAGGAGTTCAACATGAATCTACAGTTAACCGGCCACCACTTAGAAATCACCCCCGCATTGCGTGATTACATCGCCACCAAACTGAGCAAAATTAGCAACCACTTTGATCATGTGATTGATATCAAAGTCACGCTGAGTGTTGAAAAACTTAGCCAAAAAGTCGAAGCCACGGTGCACGTGCCGGGCAACGATTTACACGCCGAATGTAGTAACGAAAATATGTATAGCGCGATTGATTTACTCTCGGATAAATTGGACCGCCAAGTGCTGCGCTTTAAAGAGAAAATCAGTGACCATCACAAACAAAATGGTGCTGTTAAACACCAAGCCACTGAGTAAAACGCATGGCACAAATTAGCGTCGCTCAACTGTTTAAAGACACTCAGCGCAAACTCAAGCTGACTTGGCTGGCAGGCAAATCGGGCGGCGCTAATGTATTAACCAGTGAAACTGTTAGCAAGCCCTCACTGGCGTTAATCGGCCATTTGAATTTCGTTCATCCCAACCGAGTACAAGTGCTTGGTTGTGCCGAGATGGATTATCTAAGAAAACTAGATAAGCCCGCTTTAAGCCTAGCCATACAGCATTTATTTTCGACCGATTTAGCGGCCATTATCGTCGCCAATGGCGAAGCCACCCCAGCGTTGCTACAAGAAAGCGCCGAACAGCAGCAAACTCCACTTTTTACCTCGCCGCTACGCAGCCCTGAGCTGATGGATATTTTGAGCCACTATTTAGCCCAAGCGGTGGCCGAGTCGGTCAGCGCACACGGTGTATTTATCGAAGTACAAGGCTTTGGCGTGCTGATTAAAGGCAGCCCAGCGATAGGTAAAAGCGAGTTGGCCTTGGAATTAATTTCGCGTGGCCATCGTTTGGTGGCCGATGATGTGGTGGACTTTTTCCGTATTTCCCCAGAACGAATCGAAGGTCGCTGCCCAGCTTTGCTGCAAGACTTTTTAGAGGTGCGCGGCTTAGGCGTGTTGAATATACGCGCACTCTTTGGCGATAGCTCAGTCAAGCCAACCAAACCGCTAGATTTGATTATTCAATTAGAGCTAGCGCAAGCACTAGACCCGCAAGCCATCGATAGGCTAAATATCAAATCGCAACACGAAACCGTATTAGGCGTGCGTATTCCCAAAATCTGCATCCCCGTGGCTGCTGGCCGCAATATCGCGGTGTTGGTAGAGGTAGCGGTACGCAATCATATGTTGCTATTACGCGGCATCAATAGCACCAAACAATTTATGGAGCGCCAGCAACGCGAACTGCGTGCACAGGCGAAGCAAAGCTAATGCAAGTAATCATCGTGACCGGCATGTCAGGCTCAGGCAAAAGCGTGGTGTTGCGCTTATTAGAGGACATTGGTTTTTATTGTGTAGATAATCTACCCGCCACCTTAATCGCCGAACTATTGAGCAATCTGCACGCCAGCCAAACTCGTGTGGCCATCAGCATAGATACCCGCAGCGAAGCACTAGAAAGTCTGCCGCAACAAATCGCAAGTCTGCGTAAAGATGGCGTGGCGGTGCAGTTAATCTTCTTACAGTCGAATACCGAAACGTTAGTGAAGCGCTTTAGCGAAACGCGTCGCCGTCACCCGCTTAGCAAAGGCAATATGACCTTGGCGGAAAGCATAGAACATGAGCGGCAGTTGTTAGCGCCGCTGGCCAGCATGGGACATCATATTGATAGCAGCGACCTCAGTCCTAATACCCTACGGCAATGGGTGCGCGAGCTGGTGGCGCATGAACACAAAGGGATGATTTTATTATTTACCTCGTTTGGTTTTAAACACGGTGTGCCGCTAGATGCCGATTTTGTCTTTGATGTGCGCTGTCTGCCCAACCCGCATTGGGATAGCAAGCTGCGCCCGCTGTCAGGCAAAGATTTGGCGGTGCAACAATTTCTTGCCAAACATGAAGTCGTGGCACAAATGCAACAAGATATTCAATCTTTTGTGCAACGTTGGTTAGGCCATTTCGTCAATGAAAATCGCCATTATTTGACCATCGCCATCGGCTGTACCGGCGGTCAACATCGTTCGGTTTATTTGGTAGAAAGTCTGGCCAAGCATTTTCAAACGGAGCATCAAGAAGTATTGATTCGACATCGAGAGTTGGAAATAAAACTATGATAGGTATTCTTATCGTTGCCCACGGCACGCTGGGCGACAGCTTAATCCAATGCGCTACCCATGTGATGGGCACAAGACCGCAACAACTTGAGCAATTTGGCATTCAAACACAAGACGATCCCGGCCAGATGTTGCCGCAAATGCAGGCCATGGTGGAACAACTGAATGATGGTGATGGGGTATTAATTCTGTCAGATATTTATGGCGCCACGCCTTGCAATATCGTCAGCAAATTATTGCAACCGAATAAAGTGTTGGGCGTCGCTGGGGTGAATTTACCCATGCTGGTACGCGCACTCACCTATCGCAATGGCGATTTAAATGCACTGGCTGAAAAAGCGCTGAGT
>JACCDO010755708.1_pt1 | contig 24907 bp, 15 predicted proteins | sample 7446101 | NCBI WGS metagenome assembly JACCDO01 (sample SAMN15323440, study PRJNA562643) | freshwater metagenome | isolation source: river surface water | place: USA:Blue River Watershed | collected 2017-08-16 | reverse complement strand
TAAAATGTGGCTAATTCAGCACTTAAATTTTTTTCTTTGACAATAAAATTTTCAACAAGTTCTAATTTTTTTAATTTATTTGGTAAATCAAAATCAATTTGAACCTTGTAATCATCGTCAATCCTATAAAATAATGGTTTAATTTCTGGATCTGCTATTTTAAAACAACTTTCACACAAATCATAATTGTAATTCTTTTTTTTATATCTAACATTTTCTATTGTTTCCATACAAGAATCACATTGATAATTTGTTGTACTTGCTGACAATTCCAATACATTTAATTTACCAAATTCTTCTTTAGAAATGTGTTGATGGATCATTTCATATTCTGGTAATCCAACCATTTTCTCAAATTCTGATCTACATGTTGGACAATTTATTGTTTTTTTAAACCATTCTTCTAAACAGCCTTTGTGATAAGTATGTAAACAAGGAGTCTCTATCAATTCATTTCCTTCTTGTTCTGTTGAATCTAAACATATCACACAACAATTTTCATTTGGTTGGGTTTGTTTGTCAAAATCGGTTTGTTTGTCAGAACCGATTTGTTCATCAGAACCAACCAATTTATTTTTCTTATTCATAATGTTAAAACAATATTTTAGTGAAAATGGATAATCATGATATGTTCTACTAATTTCATATCCATATTCATTAACTTCAACATTAACTTCCTGTTCATATTCATAATTTGATCCTTCAGCTTCTTCTGATTCTTCTGATTCATTATTTGATTGATTATCTAATTCATCATCTGATTCATCATCTGATTCTTCTGATTGATTATCCGATTCTGAAACTGTTTCATATTCAGTTTCAGCTTGACTATTTTCTGAATTATCAGAATTATCCGAATTATCCGAATTATCTAAATTTAAGGCAATAACATCAATATCGATGTTTTCTCGTTCAAATTGAGAAGTATGGTCCATAAAAGCCCTATTTTTATATACATAATATTATTATAATCCCAAATCAATTTTTAGAAAATGTTGAAAAATACAATTAATAAGGTTTAAATAACAAATACTATATAATACAATATAAAATGTCCGGATCTAATGATAAAATACTCATTAAAGTACAAGGATCAATTGGTGTTGGTAAATCTACTTTTACATCAATAATTGAAAATGCCCTTGACTGTGAAACGGTACCAGAACCTGTCGGTCTTTGGAAAAATATTAAAAATAATAATGGGGACAATATGTTAGAGTGTCTTTACAAAGATACTGTAAAATATGCTGGTTTCTTTCAATTTATGGCAAATTTAACTCGTAATATTGTTATGGAGCGTGCTATTCGAAACAGCGATAAAAAATACATTGTTTTGGATAGATCAACCGAAACTGATGAATTTGTTTTTGAAAAGATGTTACATGACAGTGGTATGATTGAAGATCTTGTCCATCAAGGATACCATCTTTTTAAAGATTACCATAATGAATTTGTACGTGATCCATCAACTGTTAAATCTTTCCACATTTATCTGAAATGCGATCCTGAAGTATGTTTAGAAAGAATTAAGAAACGCGGACGTAAAGAAGAAGAAAATATTCAACTGGAATATCTCCAAAGTCTTGATAAATATCATAATGAATGGTTAAACTCTGTTGAAAACTGTATTGTGATCGATTGTAATGAAGATTTTGAACATAATATGGATAAACAAAATATGATGATCGAACTGATTAATCAAAAAATTAGAGAAATTGAAAATGGTTTAGAACAAGCTATTGAACAAGCTGATGAACAACCCGATGAACATTCCGTTGATCAACCTGATAATTCTATTTGATCAAAATATCTTTAATTAATTTTTTCAAATAATATTTTATTTGAAAATCTTTTGAAAAATATTTTATTTAATAATTTAATAATTTTATTTAATAATTTAATAATTTTATTTAATAAATAATTTTTATATTTATATTATAAGAATAATCTGGATGAGTCCTAAGAAAAATCTAACAGTTTTTTGTTCGAGTAAAAATAATTTAGATCAAAAATATTATAATATGTCTGCGGATTTAATTAATTTATTAGACACAGATAAAATTAATTTGGTATATGGTGGTGGATCAATTGGGATTATGGGTACAGTTCGTAAAACTTGGGAATCAAAATCTGGAACTATTATATCAGTTAACATGAATAAGTTTGTTGAATCAGATATTACTGATGATTATCTATTTGATAATATTGATGATAGACAAAAAAAATTAATTGATCTAGCAGATAGTTATTTGGTTTTACCAGGTGGTTACGGGACTCTTTTTGAAATGATGGAAGCAATGACTAAAAATGATATTGGAGAATCATCTAAAAAAATATTTATATATAACATCAATGGTATTTTTGATAAATTAATTGGGTATATTGATGATTTAATTTCACAAGGTTTTATTACAAGAAACTTTGAAAAAATAAAGGTAATCACAAGCTCAGATCCTAATTATTTAGCTTCTCAAATAAATATGTTTGATTTATAATTTTTTAATTTAACATAATATTTTATATAATATATTATAATTTAAATGTCAACATATCCTACTGGTTTTCAAACTGATGTTGGTGGAATAGAAAAAGATTTAGCAGATATTTTTGAACCTCTGGGTTTAACAACTCCTACAACTCCAACAGGTTTTGTTGGTAAAACAGGTGTATCAACAACATCAGATTTGTGTAATATTTTTAAACCTTATTCTTCAGGTACTAAAGCTAACCCTACTGGGTTTAAAATATCAGGGGGAACAGATTTAAAAGATGTTTTTCAAAAAATAGGTGTGACTCCATCTCCCCCATATACTATTTCTGGGGGTTCTTATACACAAGGTACATTTACATCAGGCTCAGATACTTATTATTATATTACTATTTTACCAAATTCAAGTACTAATACCACAGTTACTTTTACACAAGCATTAACTTCTTCTGGAACGGTTGGTATTGTTTCAGGTAATGATTTAACTGTGATATGTATTGGAGGTGGTGGAGGAGGTGGAGGTGGATCTATTGGATATCGTCCATCAGTTTCTCAATATACTTGGGCTACTGGTGGTGGAGGAGGTGGTGGAGGTATTTTTTATGCAAAAACATCTGTTTCTACAAGTGATTATTATAATGTTAAACCAGGTACTAAAGGTGGTGGTGGAGGTGGTGCAAATCCTGGTGGTGTAGGTTCTGATTCTTATGTAGTTTTAAATAGTACTAACTCTGCAAATGCATTTGTTACATCTTTAGGTGGTGGTAGAGGTACCGGTTGGTATAATGGTGATTTAGGTGGTACTGGATCTAGTTATTCCACAACATTAACACCAGCTTCTAAATATACTGGTGGATCTGGTGCAAATGGTGGTGATGGTTATGTTTATTTTCAAAACACTGGACTTCTAAAAAATGCAGCCAATGGTACTGGTTCATCAGTAACTTTAAGTGTTCCTTCTGGAGCTCCATCTTCTTCATTTATTCTATCAAATTATTCTGGAGGTGCTGGTGGTGGAGGTGGAACATTTAGTACAGCTGGAAATGGTGGTGGTGCTGGTAATGGATCAACAGGAGGAACTGTTGGTGGATCCAGTACAGTTAGTGGACAAAATGGGTCAGTTCCTGGTTCTGGAGGTGGTGGTGGTGGTATTAGTGGAGCGAGTGTTCCTTCAACTCAAAATACTACTGGTGGTTCAGGTGGTGACGGTGTTGTTATTATTTATTTTAGAAACCCATAAAAATAAATTATTAAATTATTAAAAAAATAAATTATTAAATTATTAAAAAAAATTATTAAATTATTAAAAAAATAAATTATTAAATTATTAAAAAAAATTATTAAATTATTAAAAAAATAAATTATTAAATTATTAAAAAAATTAAATTTTATTTTTCAATTGATTAACTTCATTTTTAAGATTTTTAATTTCGTGTATTAACAAAGAGATTAAACTGGTATAATTAACAGATTGGACAGATTCCCCATCTTTTTCTCCATTAACTAAATAAGGATATATTTCTTGAATTTCGTGTGCGATCAAACCTAAATCTTGCTTTCCTGTTAATTTATTTGTATAGGTGACTGGATTTAATTTGTCAACAGAATAAGGTGAATCTGTCGAATCAAACGAATCTAATGATATGACATTTTCTTTAATTCTATAATCGGAACTAACTGTAAAACCTGCAGCTGTAATTGTTCCAGAGGATGTAAATCCTCCTACAGTTCCTGAAAATGTTATAGTTCCTCCTGAATTTACAGTCAAATTTGTTGTAGTGAGATTTGTTGTGTTCATTGTTGTTGTATCAATTTCTGTGGTATATAATTTATTAAAATTTGTGTCATAATATAAACCTGTATCAATATTAATTGGGTAATTACTACCACTTGCAGAAACTAAAGTAGGATAAAATGTTCCACTAGAAACAGAATTAATATAAACATTTGCAGCATTAGTTGCATTAGTTGCATTAGTTGCATTAGTTGCATTAGTTGCATTAGCTACAGTTCCTGTTGTTGTTACAAGTGTACCTGTTGTTGGAAGCGTGACATTAGTTGCAGCTGTAGTTGTTAATGTTAATGGGAATGATCCTGCAGTTGTAAAAGAATCAGCAGTGGTAAAAGCACCACCTGTAGTAAAATTACCATTTAATGTTAAGGTTCTATCAGAATTACCTGTAGCAATACTTAAAGTACAATTTAATGTATTTGTTGTAGGTGCTATTGTTAAATAATTACTTCCAGATGAATTTTTAATCTTGAAACCAGTATTTGTATCAACCGTTATCGTGTTAGCTGTAATGGATCCAGTTCCTGAAATTGTTGGACTTGAAATTGTTGGACTAATTGATAAAACAACTGATCCAGCTGTACCAGTTGCACTTGTTGTACCTGTACCACCATATCCAACTCCAATTGTATTACCATTCCATATACCAGAACTAATTGTACCAACTGAAGTTAAACTAGAATTTACCACACTTGAACCCAAAGTAGTTGAATTTAATACTGATGTTCCATTAATTTGATATGAACCTCCTGAAGCAGCATTAAAATTATTTGCACCAAATAAACCAGTTGATGCATTAAATGTTAGAGATGAATTTACCTTAATTGGATTATTACCAGTTGTTGCTGTAACAAATGTTGGATAAAACGTTGCATTTGAATTATCTGTAGATACTCCTACATTTACTGCATTAGTTGCATTCGTTACAGTTCCTGTTGTGGTTGCAAGTGTACCAGATGTAGGAAGTGTTAAAGTAGTATCTGCACTTAATGTAAATTGTAGACTACGAGTATCACTACCACTTGATCTAATTGTTGAAAAATCCCCAACTGTTGAAAAAGTTCCACCTGAAGTAAAATTACCCGTTGTTAAAAAATTACCACCTGAAGTAAAAGTACCTGTTGTTGAAAAATCACCACCAACACTTAAATTACCACTTAAACTTATAGTTCTATTAGCATCATTTGGATTAATATATAAAGTTTTATTACCAGTAAATGAACCTGCTGGTTGAACATTCATATAATGTCCATTACTTGGTGATAATATTTTAAATCCACTGTTTGTATTAACAGTTAGAGTATTAAATTGAGCAGTACCTGTACCATCTATTGTTGGGCTTGTAATATTCGGAGCTGTTTGTAATACTACATTGTTTGAACCAGTTGAAGCTATAAATGAAGGCGTTTCACTGTTTAATTGTGATAAAAAATATCTAACTGTATTTGGACTAGATGTACCTGTTGTTAAATTTTTTAATACTGATCCATCATAATATATTATTCCGTTATTATATTGAAAACTTGTACTACCTGTACCACCATATCCAATACCAATTGTACTTCCATTCCATGTACCTGAACTGATTGTACCTACCGAAGTCAAACTAGAGTTTATCACACCACTACCCAATGTTGTCGAAGTTAATACATTTGTTTCACCGATTTGATACGATCCTAATACCAAATTTATATTAGAGCCTGTACCAACAGTAATATTTGATTTTGTTGTTAAATTATTTAGTGTTACTGTTCCTGAATCAGGTACAAAAGTTATTCCTTTGGTTGAATCATTATCATATAAAACAGGTTCATAACCTGAACTTCCAGCTACAAAACTAATATAATAATTACCAGAACCAGATGTAGTATTAGTAATTTTAATTTTATTTGCCTGCTCAACAGTTCCATCTGTGGTTGCAACAGTACCAATTGTAGGAAGTGTTAACGTAGTATCTGCACTTAATGTAAATTGTAGACTAGGTGTACCACTACCACTAGTTGAAAAAGCCCCAACTGTTAAAAAATTTCCACCTGAAGTAAAAGTCCCTGTTGTTATAAATGTGCTACCTGTGTTAAAAGTACCACCTGTTGTAAAATTTCCTATTGTAGTAACTGTACCACCAAAATCTACATCACCACCAGATATATTAAGTGTTCTATCAGAATCCCCAGTTGTGATAGTTAAGGTTTTATCACTGCTTGTATAATTTGTTCCAGGTTTTAAAATCATATAATAAGGATTATTAGTCCCTTGTATATATAATGCAGTATTTCCTACTTTAACATTTCCAGATGCAGTTATATCTGCAAAATTTGTTGTACCTGTAAAAGTTTTATTTGACATGGTTTGTTCGGTATCTAAATCAACCATTGTTTTATAAGAAGGTGTTAGTGATCCAGTATATACTTTTAATTGAGGAGGCGATGCTGTATCCCAAAATATACTACCAGCAGATGTATTACTAGAAGAACTACTTGGCAAAATCAATGAGTTTGTACCTGTTATTTGTATACGATCTGTATAAATCATACCATTAATAGATGTAGCAGTAATATCATCAACATAAAAATCTCCAGTAACATTTAATAAACCACCAATATAAACATTAGAACCAACAGAAACACCACCAGTCACAATTAATGCACCTGTTCCCAAACTATTACTATTTGTTACCCCTGGAATATATACTGATTCTGAACTAGTACCCAAAACTATTTGATGATCTGTTGTAATAGTTGCCCCTGAACCTAGAGCTGTTGAATTAGAATAACTATTTAGAGTATTTTCAGTCTTAGTTCCAGTCCCAATAAATGTATTATTAGAACCTTCAGTTAAATTTGTTCCTGCTTGATTACCTATTGCTACTGTATAACTAATTGTTTTGGATGAATCATAATTTGGTAAACAATCATAACCAACCAAAACATTGTTTTGAGATGAATCATTACTCATATTTGGTTGTGATTCCCCAACAATAACATTATGGTTATTTTCAGTAGTAATAAGAGTATCTCCTGTTAAATTACCACTCGCACTAATACTACCATTTAATGCAATAATATCACCAGAACTAGCTTTTATACCATAAGCAGTTTCTAAAGAATTTGAAGATGAAGGTATTTGACCAGTTAATTGGAGTGAACCAGTTGAAATATTTGTTCCCAAACCTACCGTAACACTACCAGTAGATTGATTTGTTGTAATATTTGTATTTAATGGTGTAATTGATGTAACACCAGCATTTGTAATAGTTAAACCTTTATTTGGGATTAATGGTGGAGATGTGGTACTATTAACTGTCAGACCAATTCCTGTGCCTGCATAAAACTCAAATGTATCATTATTATTTGCTGCAGTAGCAGTATTTGACCCAGCAGTAAAATTTTTAAAGATATTTTGGGATGATCCAGGAGAATCATTTGTAATAGTAATTGAACTACCTAATTCTACTTCTCCTCCACCACTCAAACCAGTACCTGTACTGATTGTAACACTATTATTACTTAATTTAGCATTAGAAATAGATCCACCTGCTATTCTATCGGGATTTATAGTACCAGCATTTAAATTAGAAGCATCTTGATAATACGAACCTTGTCGACCATCTAACAAATCAGCATTTAAATTTGATACTAAAGTTGTAGAATTTACTACAAAAGGTGGATTTGAAAGATTAGATAATGTGACTGTAATTTGATCACTAGTTGTGACAGATCCTGTGACACTAATTGGTGCTTTAATCAATATATTAGAAGAAGTATTGGGCCAAATTTCATTTACAGAAATCCCACTATTACCATAAGGACCAGTAAAAACATAGGAATAGTTTGTATCTGAATCATCAATTAAAATTGAAGAATATTGGGTTCCAAAATTCTGATATTCTACTCTTGTACCCGCACCTACTGGACTGGTACCGCCAACATTCATTGTAATATTTTTGTTAGTAACATTCAAATTAGTTACATTACTAACTACATAAGTACCAGGTACAACAACAAAACTTGAAGAGTTACCCAAATAAATATAATTTCCAGTATATGATGGACTTGTTCCAATATTAATTGTAGGAGCATTTATATTTAAATTTGATCCATTAGATACACTTGAAGCAGTAGCTATCCCGATATCAGGAGTTATTAATGTAGGACTATTAATTGTTGGACTTGTATCCAAAACAAAATTACCTGTACCTGTTTGATATGGAAATACTTTTGAAGGTTGTATTCCTCCAGCTAACATTGTATTTGTTACAGTTGCAATATCACCAGTAGTAACGAAAGATTTACCAGAAGAATTGATATCTGGTATTGAAATTAATTGATTTGTTGTTTGAGTTTTAATTGATGGTATTATTGGTTGAGTAATAGTTTTGTTTGTTAAAGTTTGTGTTTCGTTGGTAAAAACTACATCATCAGTAACTTTTATAACAACAGATCCAGAACCATCATAATAACTTGTATCAACATCAAAAGCATCTAACATCTCCAAACCTTTTCCATAAGTCAATTGATTCAAATTAGTACCCAAATTTCTTCCTGAAATTGTATATTGGGTTAACTTTGTATAATCAATTCCAGAAGCAATTTTACTATTTGTAACAGCTCCATCAGCAATCTTAACAGTGGTAACAGCATTATTAGCTAATTTTGGTGTAGTAACAGCTCCATCAGCAATTTGGTTTGTATTAACTTGAATATCACCAATATCTTCAGCAGTAATCAAAGCAGGATAAACATAACCAGTAACATTGTCATAATGTAAAACTCCTTTAATGTTTTTATCATTTGTATAGGTTAAAAATAGATTTTCAAGCAAAGTATTTTTTAAAATTTTAGTTTGTTCTAATACATTATTGTATCTAATTTGTCTAGTTCTTGAATCCAAGACAGCTAAATCAGCACCAATAAAGTTAAATCTAGTTTGTAATGGAATAGTTGTGTTAAGCCCTTGTAACATAGCCAATTCTTGAGATGTAATTTGAATAGGATTATTTAAATTATTACGGACTTGAAGATAACTTGTGTTATCTATATCAATATATGAACTTGAATTTAATCTAATCGAATTGTTGTTAATTGTTTCAATAAATGCTCCAGAATATAATAAAATATTTTGTTGAATATTCATTGTATTTCTAAATAAAGATGTACCATTAACATCGAAAACCTTAACAGGATTAGCAGTTTTAATACCGACATAACCTGTATGACCTGGAGCATTAGAAGAGTAAAAAATATTATTTGTATTGGGATCTACTTGCCATAATTCTTGTGGGTTATATTGTTCACCATCTCTATAAATATTACCAGTCACGTTGATATTACCATTTACATCTAATTCAAATTTAGGTTCATTTGTACCAATACCAAGTCTAATCAAATTATAAATTGTATTAGTGTTAATTGTATCAATAGTACTTTTTGAAGACAACACATTAGCAGTTTTGACAGCAGGTGTTCTTAAATAGGGAAAGAAATTTGGATTATTCCCTTTATTATTTTGTTGATTAGAATTAAACATTAATTATATTATAAAATTATAATATAAAAAAATCTAATTAACTTTAACTTTAATTTTTATTTATTTTAGTTAATTAAATAAATAATTTTTAACAAGTATTTTGATATTCATTAAGTATATCACGTGATATTTTTTCAGCAATAACATAAACATTAGAGTTAGGCCATCTAATAGAAATGGGTACAACACTCATATCACAAACTCTTAATCCTTTAACACCATGTACTTTAGAATGTTGATCAACAACAGCCATAGGATCAGAACTCAAACCCATTTTACAAGTACCACCACCATGATGTCCACCAACACTTTTGTATAACCAATTAGTTAATTTAGTAATATCAATTTGATCAAGACTAGTGAAATCAGTAATACCATCTTTAAGAATATCATATGGAGCAGGATCTAATAATTTCTTAAAATATCCTAATGGTTTCAAGCTTAACATGATTGGGAATAAATTTAACATCATTACATCAATAAAGGACTTTAAATCTTTCTTTTCTGGATCACCTAAGAAATTACCAATAATAAGTGGTGGGACAGTAGGATCAGTTGAAACTAATTTAACATAACCACGTGAGAAATTATCATCTTCTTTTTCAATAAGTGTACCCATTCTGTATAAAGGATCAGAGAAAATAGGTTTGTAGTCTTGAGGAGGATTAGAAATAGATCCATCAATAAGAATATTATTAAGATCATTATCAACAAAAGGTTGACCAAAACAAGGTAAATTTTTAACAGCATTCCAATTTCTCATAATAAATGGATCAGATGTGATATTAGATGTACCTTGGCCAGTACCATTAATTTCAATTTCAAAATCGGGATATTCAAGACCTGGATTAGATTTAGCAATTAATACTACATTAGGTTTAGGGATCATTTTTTCAGTTTCCCAGAAAATGAATAATTCTTGGTTGTCAACATAGTTTTGACCAACACCGGGTAAATGTAAATGAGTTTTAATTCCTAATTTTTCCAAATCATATTTATTACCAATACCTGATAAATTTAATATTTGAGGTGAGTTAATAAATCCGGAGCAAATTATAACTTCCTTTTTAGCAAATACTTTTTTAGGATTTTGTTTAGAAAAATATGAGTCAAATTTAGAATAACCAGGAGTACCACCATAACCACCTGTTAAAGGATTTGGATTTCTACCAGTTTGATAAATATTCCATCCCTCTAAATATTCTACACCTACAGCAGTAAGGCCATTTTTCTTTTCTTCTAATATTATCTTTGATACTAAAACTTCTGATTTAATAGTTAAATTCTTTCTTTCAACAGCAGGATATAGATATGTTGTAGCACCAGAAGCACGTTGAGTAAAATTCTTACCTTTTAATGGATTAAAATATGGAACTGTATCAACACCTTCAGGATTAACAACTGGAATAGGATAATTTAATTTTTGTTCAAATTCTGGAGGAACTACAAAACCATCGTCGCCATATAATGGTTTATTATAATCCTTAAAATCCACATAGTAATTTTTGTAAAACGGAACTATTCTACCATTTTGATCATTAACTGTAGCATTATGTAAGGTTGTACCACCTAAATATGTAATTGGAGGATAATCCATATCAACATTAATTGGATAATTAAAACCGAATTTTTTATTTAATTTATTAAGAACTATTTCATTAACTTGATTCAAGAAAGGATCATTCTCTAAATATTTTGTAAATGCCATAGGTACCATACCATTAAAACCATAATATTCCTCTGAAAATGAACCTAATGTACCAACTGGTCTTGCTGGATCATAATATAATTGACCTTGAGAATCTACTTGAGATCTATTTTCAACAAGTTTATAATATTCTTTAATATTATTAAAACTCCATTCATTTAATCCTAATTTTGCCCAGTTATCCCAATTAAAAGGTGAATTTCTACCAGCAAATGTAGCATTTGTTGATGTACCACCACCCCATGTTGAACCTCTTGGATATGTTAAAACTGTAGATTTTGGATCTTCACTATTTTTAGCAAAATAATACCAATTTGAAAAACCCTTTGATAAAAGTGGCCACATATAATAATAACCTCCTCTTATATATCTACTCCATTGAAATTCATTTGGTTGTGGAACATTTGCTGTTGTTGGTTCTGGTAATGTTTGAGTTAATCTTGCGTCATCACGACCTGCCTCCATTACTAATACTGAATATTTACCATTTTCTGATAATCTATTTGCTAATACACATCCAGCTGGACCTGTTCCTACGATAATAAAATCATAACTTTCTTCCATTTTTATATATATATCAAAATTAAAAAAATTTATACTTGAAAGAACAAATTTATCCACCAAAAATAAATTATTAAATTATAAAAAAAATAAATTATTAAATTATTAAAAAAATAAATTATTAAATTATTAAAAAAATAAATTATTAAATTATTAAAAAAATAAATTATTAAATTATTAAGATAAAGTAAAACCATTAGAATTTGAACTTGTTGCTTTGATATAATATCCCAATGTAGTTAAATCTAGATACACACTATATATTTCAATTATATCCCCTGGTTTTACTGAATTAAACACAACAGAATAATAAGTATTTGTAGTTATTGAACTAGTTGTATTTCCATTTGTTATCATTCCAAATATTTTACTTCCTGAAGTTAATTTACTAGTACTTGTACCAGATGGATATCCAGGTCCAATAATAATTTTGAAATTAGTTCCAGTACTGACTGGATTTGGTAATATAATTGAAGTTAATGTTGTTAAACTATTAATTGTAAATGTGCTACCACTATAGGTGTTTGATATAGAATAAGACGCACTTGTATCTTGTATAAATCTTGAATTTAAAAATATACCTCCAGGAAAAGATGCGGTTCCTCCTGCACTTATATCTCCTGTTAAATTAATATCTCCACTACAAATTATTGTACTTAAAGTCTGAATACTTGAACATGTTATTTGTCCTCCAACTGAAATGTCCTCAGTACAATCAATATCATCTTGGACTGTCACTTTTTTTACAAATGTGGATAAATCCTGTACATTAAGAGTTCCTTTAATTAATGTGTTATCGTTAATAGTTGTGGTTCCAGATACAGTTAAATTACCAGTTACGGACAAGTTTTCTACTAGTGATAACCCAGATTCAGAAATTATTTCATTTGCCACTCTAAGATTATCTCCGATACCAACTCCTCCTGCAGTAACTAAACATCCTGTAATAACTGATGAGCTTGTCTGAGTATATCCAATATAAATTGGTCTTGAAGGATAAGTTATATTACTGATAACCAAACCGGGATTAGTTGGATCTACATAAAAGTTAGTTGTAGTAATATTTTGGCTTGTTAGATCTTGAAATAACCCAGAGTTATTTTGATTGTTCAAAGTCCCATTCAAAGTTAAATTTCCATTAACATTCAGATCATTATTAACATTAACTTTATTTAAATTTGAATCATTCTGAACTATTAATGTTGTATCAATTTTAACAGATCCTGCAATATCCATAGATCCTTCAACCGTAACATCTCCAACTGCACTATCTATATAAAATTTACCCGAATTTACAGACAAATCTTCAAATATTTCAACAGAACCATTTATTATTACATTTTCATTAAAAGTAATATTTGAATTAAAACTCATTGTATCAGATATATTTATTTTTTTACAATTAATTGTACCAATTCCAGTATTTACATTTAATTGTTCAAATGAACCAGTTTTACCACTTATTAAAGTTGCTGAATTAATATCATTCAACCCCATATTTAAATCACAATTTAAAAGACAACTTGATTGAACAGTAAGATTTGTTAAAACATTATTTAAACTCGTAATTTGATTTGTACAATTTAAATTTTGACATGTAATATTTGAACTTGTCTCCAAATTACCATTAAAATATGAATTACCCAACACATATAATATATATGGAGTTGGTGTATTTGTTCCTATTATCACATTGTTATTATAATTTAAATATGACCCTGATTTACTCCAAAAACTTGAAGCACTTGTTTCAGTTGTAACCAAATTACCATTATTATATAATTTTCCTGTATAGTTTATGTCTCCACCAACATCCAATGTATAAACGGGATTAGTTTTTGATATACCTAATTTATTACCAGTGTTCGCAAATATCAATCCTTGATTTAAATTAAAAGTCCCTGTACATAAAAAATTCCCTGTTGAAAAATTTGCTATTTTACCAGTAGTAGATGTTAAGTTTCCTATTGTTGCATAATATGCATTTATATTATTTGACATTTTTATATATTTATTATACAAAAATTTTAACTTTTATTCAAATTATTATTAAATAAAAAATTGAAATTACTCAATCTTAAATTTATTTAATAATTTGTAAAAACTAATTATTTCTTGTTGTTTCAACCATGAATAATTTCTCAAATACAAATCTACTGATAACATTTTGTTATGGTATTCTAACAGATATTTATTTGTTATTTTGTCAATAGCTTTAAATTCATCGGGTTTAACACAATATAATTTATACACAGTTACATTTTGTTTTGATTTTGGTAATGATTCATGTGATTTATATCTAACACCACGACCAATAATTTGTTCAATTGATCCTTCATTCCAAGCAGGTTCCATAATAATAATATATTTGGTATTTTTAAGATCTAAACCTTCTGAACCAGCTTTACTTATAAAAAGTACATTTACTTCTCCACCATTATATTCATCAACAGCTTCTTTTCTTTCACTAATTGACATATCACCAGTAACATGAGCATATGCAATATTTTTTTTATCTAACCATTTCATAACAGGTTTAATACCCATATTTATAAAGTGTGAAAAAATAACATATTTTGCTTTTGGATCTGATTTAATCTTTTTAATAATCCAATCTACTTTGGGTGATTTTTTATCTATTATGTTTGATGCACGTCTTAAACCATTATAAAACACATGTATATTTTTACCTTTAAAATCAGGTATTTTACCAACTTGACCATTTTCTACTCCTACATATGTATTATAATAATCAGAATCCATTGGTAAATATATATCCAAGATTTTTTTACTTGGAAAGTTTGGATCTGGTTTAGCGGGGTCTTTGATATAAAAACTAAACACATTTGATACAAAATTTATAAAATCCTTTTGATTAGTTGAATCTAACATTTGTTCAAATTTATCTATTGAAATAGGTTTTTCACCATTTATTAATGATACCAAATTAATTATATCATGTTTATAATTTATTAATGGTGTTGCAGTCAATAACATTATTTTAGCAGCTTTTTTACAATATTTAAATATTGCATCAAATCTAGATCCACCAATTGTTCTCAAGTTGTGTGCTTCATCTATTATTACAAGTGACTTTGATGGACTTGGTACTTCATCCTTTTCTAATGAATTTACTATCCCTTGAATTGTATAAAATGAATAATCCTTATCCAATTCTTTACCTGTTATTCCATACATTTTTGCTTGAGATTTAAAATTTTCTTGTAATGATGTCGGTGTTATCACAACTACATGTGATATTTCATTCTTAAGTAAAAGACATTGTGCAGTAGATATAGCAGTTAAAGTTTTACCTGTACCGACAGAATGAACAACAATAACACCTCTATTATCAACTAAATGATTAGAAACATTAAGTTGGTGTTTTTTGATAGATAATTTGGTATCAGAATGTAAATCAATACCACAAGGATTAACTGATTCGTAATTTTTTTTTATAATATTGCATATTTTCTTTTTATCTGATGGTTTTAGATTATTAAAATTGATATTTCCATCAATATCTTCATCAATATCCAATTTATCCACAATATCTTTTATTTTATCGTCTGATAATTTATTACAATTTATTATATTTTTAACTGATACATTCATTTTAATATAAAATATAATTCTATTATATTTTTTATTTATATTGAAAAATAAAAATATAATGATAATTTATTAATGGATAATAAAAAATCAAATTTTATTTATAGTACAGATAGCGACGATGAAAGATTTAACATTGATTGTAAGTTTATAATTTTACTTATTGTTATTATTTTTATAATTGCTTTCTGGATTAATTCTAATTATAAAATTAAACTTTTTGAATCAGAAAATTCATCTGATAAATTGGAACATATGACTGGTGGTACTGTCACCCAAATGTTTGCTAATGATTCACAAGATGTTTACACTAAAACTGGTATTAGAAATGATGCTACTGGTAATTTTAATTTATTCTGGAATCAACCTACTAGAATAACTGGTACTTACCCTAATCGTGGTCAACTTTTACCTTCTATTATTTTACCTCAAGTTGCTGCAATCCAAAATGGTAATGATCCTGATTCAATTGATATTCCTTTACAAAATCCTAATGAACAAGCCTCCTATTCTGAAGATTTAGCTAAATTAAAACAAGAATATTCTAAAGAATTAGAACAAAATAACACATTCCTTCAAACTAATTGTGGTGAAAAATGCTATACTAACCCTGCTGCATGTGGTAACGGTCCTGGTGGATACAGATTAGGTTCTGATTTTGTTGAAGCAAGTAAATCACGCCCTTTTATTACTTTACAAGGTAATGTATATTATCCTGATCAATATACTGGTGAATATTGGATTCAACCTGTTCCTGATATTATGAAACCATTACCCGTTGTTGCAAACGGTTTACCACCATTACCTTTTTAATTTAATTTACTGACATATTTAATTATATTTAATATACAATTTTATATATTAGATATAATATAACTATAAGATTATGAACAAAAATAAATATGATCAAACAAATAAATATGATCAAACAAATAAATATGATCAAATGATAAAATTAGCAGAAACTATTGATTTTAATCTTTTTTCAAATAAAATTATAAATTCAAACATTAATTTACTTTTGTCAATTTATCCTGATTTGGCAAAAATATATAATTCATTACCAAATACTTTTTCATACTCAAATATATCTAAAACTGATAAAGAATACAAAACAATTCGAAATCATATATCAAGTTATAAAGATAGTGCTCAATCAAAAACTCTTAATAAATTTATCACACAATCTGATTCAATAATTAAATTTGTTTATTTAAATATTACGTTTTATTATTCTGGATTATCTAATGAACTTGATTCTGATTTAGAAACTATTTATTATATGTTAAAAATAACTATTAGTATGAATAAATATTTTTTACCTGATGACAAAACAAATAGATATGTGATATGGATTCCTATAAATAAATGTAGAGATTTTTCATTTATTACAATTAATAAAAATAATTTGGAAATATCTAAACAAAATTATCAAGCATTTACAGTTAGTGGTGTTACATATGGTTACAACCCAAGAATTACTTTGATCACTAGATATGAAGAAGCTGTTAAACTACTTATACATGAACTGATACATAATTATCATTTGGATGGATCTAATTATCATTCTGATTTAAAAGAAATAATTTCCGATTATAAAAAGACCAAGGGTAAAAATAATTATGATTATGAATACAGTATTTATGAAAGTTATACTGAATTATTAAGCACTTATTTATTTTTATTATTTGAAAATATTAAGGATAATGTGGGTATTGATGATTTAAAAAAAAAATTAATAGGACAAATATATTCAGAAATTATTTATTCATACAATACAATTGTTAATATTTCTAAACTTAATAGATCAGATACATATGATCAATTTGCTAAATCACCTGGTTTTTACGGAAATATTTGCTTTTATGAATATTATTATTTAAAAGGATTGATGTACAATAATTTTATTTTGGTTTTTCCAAAAGATATTGGGGAATTTAAAAATCTTTATCAAAGTATTATATCTATGATAAATGATACATCTAATAATAATTTATTAAATGAATTTTTTAACAAATCTAAACAATCACAATCTAATTACAAATATATAATTAATTGATCAAATGAAATTAAAAAAATTAATAATTTAATAATTTAACAATTTAATTTCATTTTTATAATTATCTTTAAGATAACAAATAATTTTATCCAAATAATCTGGTTCATCAATATAACTAAGACAAATTTGAGTTATTTTAGCAGGAGACCAAACTGTTCTACTTTCATAATAAGAATATTTGGCTATTTTATCCAAAGTTTTTAAATAATTTGGTATAAATTTGTCTATTGGTATACTATCTTTTTCTTTATTATAAAAATGATTAACTATTTGTAAAATAATAGTAGGACTTGAATTATCCAAATGAATATGACAATCAAATCTACCAGGTCTAATTAATGCTTTATCTATTTTTTCGATATAATTTGTTGTTAAACATATTATATGTCCATTTGGTTCTAATGTACCATCAATACAATTTAATAAAGTTTCCAAAGTAATAGGAGAATCCGCTGGAATATCTTTGTTGTCTGTTTGATTTTTTTCTTCAACACGTGTAGGTAAATTTGTTTCCAATGTTCTTTGTTTTACTTTATCAATTATACAATCAAATTCTTCAAAAACATAAATTCTTTTTTCAGGAGGCACTTCAACATTATTAATTTTTGGATCTAAAAATACTGCTTTCAATTCTTTATAGTATTTAATTCTGTTTAAATTTAAATCAACAATAGATCTTCCTGTTAAATTTGCCAATGCTTTTATACAAGATGTTTTACCAGTACCTGGTGATCCGTATAATATTATACCAAGAGAATATGGTACACCTAATTCTCTGTATTGGCCTCTATTATTACAAAAATAATTTATTTTTTTTAAAAATGTATCTTTATTTTCAAAAAATATATTATCAAATGTTTTATTAGAATAAAATTTCAAGTCCTCATATACTACTGTGTTATTTGGATGATTGTATGACATAAAACTGTAAAATCTTTGAGATGGATTTCCCAAACTATAATTTACAGTATTTAATAAATATTTTTTATAAAATTTAACACATTTATTTAAAAACACTTTTATCATGTCTTGTTTTACTGTATATGAATATAATTCTAATTCATAATTTGTACATGTGCTCGATATTACTGTTTTAGTGTCTATGTATATATGTTTACTTAATTTTATTTCTGTATTTTTGTCAAAATTATTTATATTTCCACAATTACTCATTACATATTTTATACCTGTTATGTTTTTTACTATTGAATAATGTAATATTGCCCTATAAAAAAGTGCATCAGCATCAGAATTTTGTGAAGCATAATATGTTGATGTATAATGAGTATAATTGATTAAGATGGATGAAAATTTTTCTTTAAAAATCAATTGATTAACAATAGGAAATCTGTTTCTAATCCAAATTTTAATAATAGCCAGGATACTTATAATTAAAATTTTTTCAGTTCCAAATACTTTAAATATACCCTCTCGAACACCAAATACTGAACATAAGTTGGTAATAGCTGTTATTAAATTAAATATATCATTTGAGGATAATAATTTTTCATTTTCCTTATTTGTAATCTCGTTTATATTATAATCTGGAACCGTATCTTTTTTTTTATCATGATCATAATCTGATTTGTAATTTATATTTGTTTTATAATCTTCCATTTACTAATATAATAATTAATTAAAAAAAATAAATTATTATGGATAAAAAATCTTCTGTTTAACTTTTGATATTTTACATCAAATCTAACTTTTTATATATTTTTTTAATATCTAAATTATTTGAATAAGTATATATTTCAATTTCTGATTGTAAATCTTTATCATTATAAATTGTGTTTGTAACTTTAAAAAATAATTCTTTACACACTAATACTTCACAATCATTTATTACCATATTTATTTTTTTATCCTCATATACAAAATCTTTTATTATTTGTTTTTTTTTAAAATATTTATATATTTTTGTGTATTGATTTGGTATTATATTTTGTTTTGTTTCTAGATTAAAATTTGCTACAAATTTTTCTTCAAATTTCTTTTTCTTTATATAATAATTAAAGTAATCACTTTGACTAAGTTTATCAGATAAAAATGATGAAGTATTATTAAATATTAATGTGCTTAAATTGTTCAATACTATTTTTAAAACTAAACCTAATATTGTTTGAAATATATATTGACTGTATTCCAAATTTATCATTTTATATATTAAACTAATATAGTTTTTTATTAAAATTAATAATATTAAAGTTTAATATAATAATATCAAAAACACTATTTCGAGTGGAGGAAAGTCCCATCCAGACTGGTAAAAAATATATAATAATATTGTATATATACACATGTCAGAACCTCAAAACACAACCCCCCCAGGAGCCCCCACTACCATTAAACGTCTTCCTATTGAATACGATCAACAAATCAATTCAATGTTTAATGATATGTTATTCAACGCAAGTCAAGCCAAAGCCATGTGCTTTGTTACTGATACCATGGGTCATATCACCCAAGACGCCAAAACTACCATGCTTGTTTTAAGAGATGCTATTTTCGGTGGTACTGAAGGATCAATTGTTCAAGATTTTATTGATGTTGAATCCAACTATGGTGTCGTTGAAAATAACGTTTTAGAAATTTACAGACCTTATTATGAAAGATATAAACAAATTGGTATGCTTAGAGTAGTTGAAAAATTCAATCTTCAACCTCTTGTAGATTTAGGTACAGATGCCGAAGCTGAAGATATTGTATGGCAAACTACCTGGAATGATCTTATTGAAGCCATTGGTAACAACCAACGTGGTTTCTAAACATTATTTATTTTTATTTATTTTTTATTTATTTTTTATTTATAACCAAGTGTTTATAATATTCAAATAAAATAATATTATTTTATTTATTTATTTTTTTATAAATTTAATATACTAATAATGAGTAAAAGAAAAAATATATTAAGTAATATGCCTACAAATTATTTAAATGAATTTATTATTAAAAATAATTGTAATTGTAATGATGAAATTAATAATTATATCAGATTAATTCCTAAAGAATTTGATGATATGTACTTGGAATTATATAAACATCTTTTATATAATATATCAATTGCTAGATATACAAGTAGTAAAGAAACATTAATGGAATTAATTCAAAGTATTGATAAAATTTTAGTAGAATTTACTAAAGAAGAAAATGTTTATTCACAATACGGTGATAATAAAATTTTTTACGCATGTATACCTTATTATTCAGATTTTAATGAAATTTCTACAATAAGAATATCAAGTGGTATAGATTTTTCAAAACTGATTAAAATAACAAAAGAAACTGATAATATTATGATCTATTCTATTTGTGAGAATTTAACAGAAATAATTTCTAACTATTTAGTAAAATAAATATATTATGGAAAAATGTATTGATGAAATTTTAACTAATGATTTTGATATAGTCAAACATATTTATTATTGTGTTTATCAAATAATATACAATATAACTGTAATATTGTATGAATTTGACTTTTATTATGAAAGAGACAATTTATCATTTATAAGTGATAATTTTAAAAATTTTAAAAATTTTTCAATTATTACAATTGATAATAAAAATGTTCTTTTATGTAATGATGATAAATATTATCGGGAAAATAATATTTTATATTTAGAAATGGAAAATAAAACTTATTGGTTTAATAAAAATATTTATTATGTAAAATCTGGCGAAAATATTTTGGAAGATTCGAATAAAATATTTAAATCAGTTAATGAAAGATATTTTTCTGAGTTTAATGTTATTAAAATTTTAAATAGTATGGCTAAAATTTTAAATAAATTTATAGTTTATAAAAAATATGTATCGGTATCAGCTAATAAAATACAATTTGTTAATGAATGTGGTTATAAAATTATTAATTTGAATTTCTTTTTTTATTTAAATGGAGAATCTTTTTATGTAAAGGATATTTGGGAAATTATTCAAAATAATAAAAAAGAAAATATGATGAAAATTGGAATGAACTTAATGTATTTATATAGGGAATTTTCATCTGTAAATATTAAAATTAAAACAAATAATTTTAATAAAAAAACGATAATATAAAAATTAAACTTTTTCAATATGAATAGAAAAATTTTTTATAATTGATATTGTCAAAATTAAAATCATAATAAGTATATATGATAAATCAATTGATATTAAATAATTTAGTAATCTAACTCTTTTACTTTTTTTGTTTTTTTCTGTTTTTTCAGAAAAAATTTTAGAAATTAAAGATGATTTTTTTATTGATTCATTCGATTTAGTTGAATCTACTAATTTTGATGATTCTTTGTCAAATTTTTTATTAGATAAATTTGATTTATTTTTATTAACTTTTTTTAATTGATTAGTTGAACTTGTTGAATCAATAGTTGATGAACTAGTAGTTGTAGAATCAGTAGTTGATGAACTAGTAGTTGTAGAATCAGTAGTTGATGAACTAGTAGTTGTAGAATCAGTAGTTGATGAACTAGTAGTTGTAGAATTAGTAGTTGATGAATCAGTAGTTGAACTTGTATTAGTTTTAATAGTGGTTGTTGATAAGTCTGTGGTTGAAAAAATTTTTCTCTTTTTTGTTAAATAAGATTCAAAAATAACATTATTACTTTTGTTAGATTTTAATTTTGTAACAAGTTTAGAAACAATAACTTCAGTATTAACAAATATTTGTAATACATATTTGATACCACAATAAATATCAAAATTATCATCTATAGTTTCAGTATCAAAAACATTATGAACTAATGCAAATTTATTATTCATAATAAAATAGTTAGTAAGTTTTTTTAATAAATCTTGAATTTCGTTTGAATCATTAGAGACATAATTATAAAAATCTTTAGAAAGTAAGAATTGATCGTCAAAAATATTATAATTAATATCATCAGTTTGATTATTTTGTTTTAGATATTGAAAAATTAAAACATATCTAATAATATAATTTATTTTATTAACATTAATTCTAATATTTTGAAGATATTCAATAAAAGTTTTTGAATTATTTAATAAAAAAACATCTTTATAAACAAAAATTATTGATCCATATATTTCTGATAATAATTGATTTATTGTATCAATAGAATAAACATTTGTATATTCCTCAATTATTAAATTCTTTAAATCCGTTAAATTATCATAAATTTTGGATATTTTTTTTATTATCAAATTAATATTATTATTTACCATATATTTTATATATATATTTTAATATTTCTATTACATATTAAAATTACATTAAAAGAAGATAAAATGATTAATTTCATATTATATTATTGTAAACAGTCTTATGGATGGATATCCAGCCCACTTTAAATTTAAACTATAATTCTATTTAAATATACCAATAATGGCCGAACCGACTCTTATTCAATTACTAAATGAAGGTTATACTGCATCACAACTAAGAATAGCTGGATACAGTGTTACCGATCTTAGAGATGTTGTAGATCAAAATAATGTTAATCTATTAACACCACAACAAATTATTCAAGCTGGTTATGATATATCAGTACTTAAAAGTCCTGGTGGTTATACTGCATCACAATTAAAACAATATAGTACTTTTACTCTTGTTGATTTAATTAATGCAGGATATTTACCATCTAATCTTAAAGATGCAGAATATGGTATTGTTGAACTTCAACAAACATTATTATTATCAGATGCTGATATTATTACAGCTGGTTTTAATGCTTCTGATCTTAAAAATATTGGTCTATATAGTGCTGAACAATTAGTTGATAATGGCTTTACTGATGCTTCTGTACTTCGTTTAGCTGGATATTCAATTAACCAATTACAAGGTACTACTTTGACAGATAATCAAATTATTAATGCTGGTTATTCAATTAATGATTTAAGAACTGTAGGTTTATATTCAGCATATGATTTATCAATTAATGGTATTACTAGTTGTTCTGCTCTTCGTATAGGTGGATATACCATTGAAGATTTAACAGGAACCTTTTTAGATGATCAAATTATTACTGCTGGTTATGAAATATCTGAATTAAGATTAGAAGGTAATTATGAAGCTTCAATCCTAAAATTGTATATAACTAATATTACTCCTAATCAATTAATAGAAGGTGGTTATGATGCTTCAGATCTTTTTTCAGCTGGTTATTCTATTATAGATCTTCAAAATATTAAAGACGCTGAAAATAATAATTTATTAACAGCTGAACAAATTATTACAGCTGGTTACACTCCAGAATTATTAAATAGTGAAGGTGGTTATTCAGCTTTACAACTTAAACAATATATTACTGGTATTAGTGCTACCACATTATTTAATGCTGGTTATGATGCTAGTGAACTTTATTCAGCTAATTTCTTAATAACAGATTTACAAAATGTTAAAGATGCTAATGGTGACAGATTAATATCAGACTCTCAAATAATTAATTCTGGTTTCAGTGTTCAAGAATTAAATATTGATGGTGGTTATACAGTATCTCAATTAACACAAAATAATACTAGTATCACATTAAATCAATTAGTAGAAGGTGGTTATGATGCTTCAGACCTTTATTCTGCTAATTATTCAATTACACAACTTCAAAATATTAAGGATACTAATAATGTAAGTTTATTAACTCCTCAACAAATTATTACTGCTGGTTATAATATTCAAAATCTTAAATTAGAAGGTGGTTATTCAGCTTCACAATTAGTTGAATACGGTAATTACAGTGCTCAAGCATTACAAGAAGGTGGATATTCAATTATAGATTTACAAGAAATAACTCCTATACCACCATCAGATGAACAAATTATTCAAGCTGGTTATAGTTTATATGATCTTAAAAATGTAGGTAACTATACTGTAGCTCAATTAAAAGAATTTTATATTAATTGTACCGCTACTTTATTATATGAGGTTGATTTTACTCCATCAGAACTTCGTGAAGGTGGTTACACTGTATCACAATTAAAAGAAATTACACCTGCATTATTATCATCAGAAATTATAACTGCTGGTTATCCTGCTTCTAGTTTATTAAATCATTATTCAGTTTTAGAACTTAAAAATACCTATTCAGCATCAGATTTAAGAACTGGTGGTTTCCCTGATGAGGATATTATTGCTGCTGGTTATACTGCTTCTCAATTATTAGAAGCAAACTACCAAGTTTCTGACCTTCATCCATCACAATCTGTTGT
>JACCDO011818731.1_pt1 | contig 24913 bp, 18 predicted proteins | sample 7446101 | NCBI WGS metagenome assembly JACCDO01 (sample SAMN15323440, study PRJNA562643) | freshwater metagenome | isolation source: river surface water | place: USA:Blue River Watershed | collected 2017-08-16 | reverse complement strand
ATTAAGTTACCTAATGTAATCACACAAAATATTAATATTGAATATAACGATTATCAAAAAGATAAAAAATATTATGATGCAATTTTAGGGTTTACCCACCTATAGAGAAAATAAAAAGACAAAGAAACAGCTTATAGTAATTATAACCAAAATTAAATTAACAAAATTTAAAAATATATTTTCTTACTATTAAAGATGACTGATAAATTACAAAATGTTCTCGAACTCAAAAACAAGGATTTCGACAAGGATTTAAACCTTACAAACTCACAAGCAAAACCTAAAACTATCATCTTATACTATGCTGATTGGTGTGGTCATTGTAATCATTTAAAACCAACCTATCAACAACTCATTAATATGTCTGATAAACTTGGCATTACTGTTGCTGCAGTTAATTCTGATAATAGTGATGGTTTATTAGATCGTATAAATAAGATGGGAGAAAAGGCTGAATATGAAGTTAGAGGTTTCCCTACAATTGTAAGCTATCATAATGGAAAATATTTCTCTTCTTATGCTCCTGATGATAACGAAGAAGGTCGTAAAAAATTCAGAACTCTCGAAGACTTGGTAGACTATGTTAACGGTATTGGAACCGCTAACATCACATACGTCGATAGAAGATAAAAAAGCGGGAAAAAGATTAAATGAATTTAAAAGTTTATTTTTATTTAGTTAACATCTAATTTGATTTTAACTAAAATGTCCTCAACAGTAAAGTCAAAAATGCAATCTTTCAATTTTCTTCCTTTCCATTGGACTTGGGAAGATGAAGTTGATAGAGGAACTGAAATTCCTCAAACTGTAATAAGAACTTATGGTTGGAATGAACTCAACGAGAGTGTATATTGTTTTATTACAGACTTTGATATTCCTATCTGGATTGAACTTCCAGAACATATTGATTGGACAGAAACACAAATATTAAAACTTCAATTAACCATAAAAAATATGAACTATAAAACTGGGATTAATCCAACTGTTATTAAACGTGTTTATAAAGAAAAATTATACTATGCTAACCTCGAAAAAGATAAAGAAGGAAAATATAAAAACAAAAAATTCTCATTCATTGAAGTCTCTTTTAGAAGTATGAAAGCTGTTTCTAATTTTGTTTATGCTCTTAAAAGAAAACCTTTATACTTATCTGGTTTAGGTCCTGTTGAAGTAAAACTTCATACTGCTGAAGGAACTATCACACCTGTCCTTAAACTTCTCGCTATTGCAAATCTTCCAAGTAGTAGCTGGATTAAATGTAAAGGTATTGAACTCACTGAAGATGATAAAATGAGCTCGAAGAAATACGAATACAGAGTATCTTATAAAGATATGATTAAAATGCCTGAAGATGATGCTATAAAAATGCCTATGATATATCCTAAAATTATGTCATTCGATAACGAAGCTTATTCTTCTGTTAGTGGTAGTATGCCTAATGTTAAGAACTATAATGATAAAGTATTTATGATTGGTTTTACTATGCTTACTCAAATAGGTAAAGATAAAGAATATCAAAAATACGTTCTTTCTTTAGGTAATCCTGATGAAGTTGAAGGTGTTATTATTAAAAAATATAGATGTGAGGCAGATATGTATATTGGTTTCTCGAGATTTATTAGAGAACTTGATCCTGATGTTATTATTGGTTATAATATCTTTGGGTGGGATATTCCTTATATGTATACCCGTGCTGTTGACTTATTAAATATTAAAACAGAATTTGAAAATATGAGTGCTGTGAGTGGTAAACAAGCACAATTAAAAGAGATTAATTGGGAATCAAGTGCTTATGGTAAACAAGATCTTAAATATTTTGAGGTAGAAGGAAGAATATTTATGGATCTTCTTCCTTATATTAAAAGAAATTATAAATGGAGTAACTATCGTTTAGAAACTGCCTGTGAAGAAATATTAAAAGATAGTAATAAAGATCCTCTTAAAGCTAAAGAACTATTTAAAATCTGGGAAAGAAAAAAACCTGATGAACTCGCAGTTGTAGCTAAATACTGTGCACAAGATACTTGGGTTACTCTTCAAATTTTTGAGAAAACATTGGCTTGGTTCGATTTAGCAGAATCTGCAACTGTTAACGGTGTTCCTATTCCTTACTTGTATCTTAAAGGTCAACAAATTAAAATGTATGCTCAAGTTTTAAAGTATTGTTATCATAATGATATTGTAGTTCAATCTAACGCATATGAAGTAAAAGATGATGAAAACTATTCTGGTGCTTTCGTTCAAGAACCTATTTCAGGTATTTATGATAGTATTCTTCCTTTTGATTTTGCGTCACTTTATCCTTCTATTATGCAAGCATATAATATTGATTTTTCTAAACTTGTTTTAGATTCAAAAATACCAGATGAATGTTGTCATGTCTTTGATTGGACAGAACATAATAATTGTAAACATGATCCTGATATTATAGCAAGTGAACAACGTAAAAAAGAACGTGAAGAAAAGAGTATACAAAAATTAATAAAAGAAGGTATGACTGAAACTGAAGCAAAAGAACATTTAAGAGCTAAGAATGCAGAGAAAGCTCCTCCTAAAGAAAAGAAAGTTGTATGTGGTCATTTTAGATATAGATTCTTAAAACAAGAGGTATTAGGTAATGGTGTTGTTCCTACTCTATTAACAACTTTATTAAAAGCTCGTAAAGATACAAGAAAAGTAATAGCTCAAAATAAAGATAAAATTAAAGAATTGAGAAAGAAAGGATTAAACGATGAAGCTGATGGTTTAGTTGATATTAACGTTGTTTTAGATAAAAGACAAAATGCTTATAAAGTATCTTGTAATTCTATGTATGGTGCTTTAGGTGCTCGTAAAGGATATTTACCGTTCTTACCAGGGGCAATGTGTGTGACTTCAAAAGGACGTGAATCTATTAAGAAAGCTTCTAAATTTTTAGAAGATGATTGTAAAGCAACTGTTATTTATAATGATACAGATTCTTGTTATACTTATTTTCCTAATCTCGAAGGAAAAACATCAGAAGAAATTTGGGACTTTGCAGAAGGTTTAGTTCAGAGAATGGTTGATATTAAATTATTTCCTGCTCCTATGAAATTAGAGTTTGAAGATAAGGTTTATGTTAAGTTTATGATTTTAACAAAGAAAAGATATTGTGCTTATATGATGAGTAGAGATGGTAAGGTAAGTGATAAAATGTTAATCAGAGGTATAGCTTTAACAAGACGTGATAATTGTAAGTTTCTAAGAAATGTTTATGAGCAATCTATCAGATATATTCTTGATAATACTAATGAATTAAGTAAGATGAGTAAAGAAATGGAAAGAAAAGAAATTTTAAATAATCCTTCTGTTAAAGGTTTATTAGAGTTAATTAATGATAATGTTAATTATCTTTTTCAGCGTAAATATGGCTATAAAGATTTTGTTATTACACAAGGTCTTACTAAATTAGAATATAAAACCAAGAACCCTCCAGCTCACGTTGCTGTTTATGAGAAAATGGTAAAAAGAGGGATAGCAGTTCCTGTGGGTACTCGTATTGAATATGTTGTTATTGACCTTATGAACGGATATGACAAGAAGGTTAAGAAGTTTGAAAAGACTGAAGATATGGATTATTTTAATGAGTTTAAAGAGATATTAAGAATTGACTATTTACACTATCTTGAATCACAAGGTATGGTTCCTTTAGATGAACTATTAAAAGTATGTATTCACTTGGAAGATTATATGGAAACTATATTCCAGGATAGAATTAATCATAATAAGATGGTGTATTCTTTGAAGAAATTATTTGAACCAAGGATTAATTGGGTTGAATAGAAGAATGTAAGTTTATTTTATAATGATAAAATGTTGGTATAAATAAACTAAATTAAAAAAAAATATTTTTTATTATCTTGAGAGATAATAAAAAATGGTAGACGTAACAAACTTCACTATGGCAGATAGTCCAATGATGACATTGGTAAAAAGATCAATTTTCTTCGGTTTATGTGCAATCATTGCAGGTCATATTGCAAGCTACATTGTTAAAATGTACACACAAATCTCCTTACCAGAAATGGTTAAAAACTTCAACATGAAATATATCATGGAAGTCACCTTATTCGTAACTGGTTTCGTTTTATTCTTTGGTGTCCACTACTTTGGTGTTAGATATTAAAGAATCCCTATTTAAAGATTTAAATTATATTTTATAACTTTAAATCTTAATTGATTTTTTTATTTAAATGATGAATACAAATATCAAAACAATGTCAAACGAAACAGAAAAAAAACCTATACAAAGCAAAAGTGTCTCAAAAAAAGATACTTTTGTCAGAACTCCCGCTCCTGAAAAAACAACTATTAAAAAAGCTCAAACTTACCCTGCTGATAATGTAAAACAAAAAAAAGAAGAGCTCGTAGTAGATGAAGACATGGAAATGTTAATGAAGTCTCTTAAAAAAGAAAAGAAAAGTAAAAAGGTTAAATGCTCTCACTCTTCCATAATTAATGAAGGTGGTATTGATATCTGCGTTGACTGTGGTGAAACCATCCAAATAGAAACTTTCGATACAGAATGGAGATACTACGGAGATACTGATAGTAATAAGTCATATGACCCTTCAAGATGTCAATACCGTAAAGTCCAAGATAAAGGAATTAAGAAAGATCTCGAAAAACTTGGTTTCTCTCGTGAAATCATAGACAAGTCAGATTACTACTATCAAAAAGTTACTCAAGGTGATATTAAGAGATCAACCCTTAGAAAAGGTATTATGTTTGCTTGTGTGTTATACTCCTATAAATATATTAAGAAACATATAACATCTGAAGAACTAGATAATATCTTTGAGATTGGTAGAAAGAATATGTCAAGAGGATTAACATACTTTAAGACAAGAATATCTAAGGACGAATTAAATGAATTAGATTTTGAGTATATAACAGCTGAACATTACATTCCAAGCATCCTTGAAAAATTCCACGTAAAAGATGAACATGTTAAGTATGTATTAAAGCTTTATAAACATTTGAGTGATAAATCTACACTCATAAATACAAGCAACCCTCAAAGTGTATCTTCCGGGTTAGTTTACTATTTTTTAAAGAAATTAAACCTTGATATTACCCCTTTACAGTTCGGTAAAATGGTAAGTTTAAGTGAAATAACTATATCTCGTATAGCTAATGAGATAGAAGAAATCCTCGCGAATGAGTAAATAGTAATTTTATTATATAAGTTTAAATAGAACTCATATAATATATAAAATATTATAATCTTATTTTTTAACCTGAAATTATTTTTTGAACAAACAACGTTCATTCGAAGCTTTTCCAATATAAAGTTAAAGATATAAATTGATTTTTAAAAAAGTTTTTTAGTTTTTTATTATCTTATATAATTTATAACCACAAGATGAATAACGATCTTCTTAAATTTTTAAATCCGCTTAGAGACAATACTGAGTTCTATACAAATGGTTCTCAGATGATTCCAAATACAGGTAAGTTTAAAATTGAAAGAGATTCAACTGAAGAATTTTGGTCTATTTATCAAGACCTTTTACAAGAGCATGGTGATGAGTTTATGGCTGGTTTAAATGAACGCCCTAAAGATTTTATGCCTGTTCTTGGTGATATTGATATTGCTTTAGAATATGATGATAATGAATCTCAACTTGAAAAACCGTTATATACTACTCATCACGTAAAGCAAATAGTAAGTATTTATATCGACGTCGTAAAACACGTTATTAAAAATGATTACGATCCAGCTCACTTAGTCTGTTTTCTTCTTGAAAAACCAACTCCTTATATTTCTGGACATCGTATAAAACATGGTTTTCACGTTCATTTTCCTTTTATTTTTATGAGTAACATAGATCAAGATATGCATATTATTCCTCGTATTAGAGAAAGAGTTCAAAACGAAAAAATCTTTGAAGATATAGGTATAGTAAACTCTGGTGATACTATTGATAAAAGTTGTTCTCGTCAACATTGGTTAATGTATGGTTCAAGAAAAGATGTTAAATTACAAGCTTATAAAGTAACTAAAATATTTGATAACAAATGCAATCAAATAAGTTTAGAATATGTAATGAAAAATAATAAAATACACAATATATATGATGAAGAAATTATTCTTGAAAACAAACCATCTTATTATCTTCCTAGGATATTATCTATTTCCCCTAATAATAGACCTATTTATGAGGCAAAACATTCTCTTAAAGTTATACCTAAAGAACAACTTAAAAAGATGACTGAAACTAAACACATTGTAGATAATTTATCAGTTCCACAAGCCCTTAAAATAGCAGAAAAAGTAATGCCTCTTATAAATGATAGTAGAGCTGATACTTATGATGAAAAAATGGAGATTGGTTGGATTCTCTATAATATAAGTGATGGTTCTCAAGAAGGGTTAGAATTATGGTTAGATTTCCTTCAAAGAAATCCTGAAAAATATAATGAAGCAAAGGCTGTTTTCAGATGGAGTAAAATGTCAAAGAAAGGAATGACATTAGGTTCTCTTAAATTTATTGCAAGAAAAGACTCTCCTGAAAAATATAATGAGCTTATTAAAGAAGAACAAAAAGCTCTTATTTATAAATCATTAGATGGAGGTCATAGAGATATAGCAGAACAGTTATATGAAAAATTCAGTGGTCAATTTGTTTGTGCTAATTTAGAGAAGAGGATATGGTATGAATTCAGAGAACACCGTTGGGTTCAAATTGCTGATGGTTTTACATTGAGATCAAAGATAGCAACAGAGATTGTTCCAAGATATGTTGAAGAATCTCAAAAAGTAAATAGATTAAATGCTGATGAAGATGTAGACAAGGAACAATCTGTAACTAATAATAATAAGGTTAAAACTATTAATAAGATTGTAGCATCTCTTAAAACAGCTCCTTTTAAAGATAATATTATGAAGGAGTGTAAAGAACTCTTTTATAAAGAAGAATTCCTTTCAAAACTCGATAAAGATGTTTATCTTATGGGTTTTAATAATGGTGTATTAGACTTAAAAAGTATGGAATTTAGAAATGGTAGACCTGATGATTACGTTTCAATGACAACTGGTTATGATTGGAAAGAATTTGACGATGATGACCCAGAAGTCATTGATTGTAAAGATTTACTCCTTAAATTGTTCCCTAATCCTCTTATTAGAAGATATGCAATTGAATATCTTGCAAGTATTTTAAAGGGTGGTAATTATCAAAAAACATTCGTTATTATGACAGGTGAAGGTGATAATGGTAAATCTGTTCTTATTGATATGCTTGAAAAAGTGTTTGGTCAATATATGGAAAAATTACCAACTACATTAATTACAGGCGAAAGAACTCAATCTTCTGGTTCTACTATGGATACAGAATTATTAAGACAAAAGAAATATTGTATTCTTCAAGAAAGCTCTAAAAAAGATAAAATAAATGATGGTAAGTTGAAAGAATTAACAGGTAATGATACCTTTTCTTCAAGAGCTCACTACGGAGCATTTACTAAAGTAGAACCTACTGCTAAAATTGCTCTTATTTGTAATAAACTTCCTGCTATTGGTTCTGACGATCCAGCTATTTGGAATCGTGTTCGTGTTCTTCCTTTTGAAAGTAAATTTCCTAAAAATAACGATGAAGTTCCTCCTACTTTTGAAGAACAATTAGAAAAGAAGATTTTCTATCGTGATAATTCATTCAGTGAAAAACTTCCTGGTTTAAAACAAGCATTTGTTTGGTTATTATTTCAAACATTTAAACGCGTTATGAAACAAGGTTTCAGTAGAGAACCTCAAAAGGTTATTGAAGCTACAGAAATGTATCGTCAAAATAATGATACCATTTTACAATTTGTTAATGAACGTATTATTAAGGATGAAAGTGAAGATTGCGAAGGTATTTCCTTAAACGAATTTACTGAGATATTCAAAGACTGGTATAAAGAGACATTTGGTCACTTTAATGGTTGTGCTAATAAGAATGAAATTAAAGAAGACTTGTTTAGAAGATTCGGTCCAAGCAAAGCTAATAAATGGAAAAAATATAGATTAAGAACTATTAGAGATGATGAACAAGAAGGTTCTATTTTAGCTTTAAGAGAAGAAGATTATGTTCAAAAATAAAAAGTTTAATTGATTTTTATAGTTTAATTTAACTCATAACATATCTATTTATATTATGAGTTCATTTATAAAACCAAGCTCTAAACGTAACGTTGCAAAAAAGAAAGAAGAAGAATCTATTCGTCCTTCTATCAGAAGAAAATCCCCTCCAAGAGGAAAACCACAAGAAGTTGTTAGGTATAAACGTAAAATAAGTAAGTCATCGGTTGAACATAAAGTTGAACCTATTATCGAACCTATAATTGAACACCGTGATAGTGATGATAGCGATAATAGCGAAGATGAAATGAGTGTAGAAAAAGGTTCTATAGGAAGCATACAATTCTCTTTTATGAGTGAAAAAGAGATAGAGGACTTTGGAGTTGTTGAAATAACAGATACAAAATTAGGAGGACCTAATAGTTTATATGATCCAAAAATGGGTCCTACAACAAAAGGTGAAATATGTGAAACTTGTGAATGTAATTGGGATGATTGTCCAGGTCATTTTGGTTATATTAAATTAAATGCAAAATTCCCTCATCCATTACGTAGTAAAAATGTGCTTGAATATCTTTCCATTTTTTGTAAAGATTGTAATCGCCTTGTTATTACAAAAGAAAGTATCAATATGTTGGGATTTGATAAATATAAAGGAGAAAATCGTTTTAATCGTATTTACTCTCACATTGAAAATAATGTTACAGTTTGTCCTTGTTGTGAAAGTATAATTCCTACATATACTTTTTTTGATGATAAATATATGATGGAAATTAAAGATAAAAAATACCCAGTTCAATACGATACTATTTATAAGATCTTTTCAAATATTAGAGAGTGTGATATTGAACTTATTGGTTTTGATCCTAAATATGTCCATCCTATTAGATTAATGATAATTAACCTGTTAGTTGTTCCTCCTTGCGTAAGACCATATATCCGTTCAGATGATGGTGAAGCTTGTCACGATGATTTAACATATAAATATATTGATATATTAAAAAAGAATAATAAGCTCATGGAGACCTATAATGAAAAATCAAAATTAGATATTATAGATGAGCTTATGTTTCATATTAAAACATTAATGGATAATAATAAGGGAAAAGCTCGCGAAATAAGTGGTAAAAGACCTATTAAATGTATAAAACAGCGTATAAGTAGTAAGCAAGGTAGAATAAGACAAAATATTCAAGGTAAACGTGTTAACTTTTCAGGTAGAACTGTTATTGGATGTGAAGCTAATTGTATGGTTGATGAACTTATTATTCCTCCTGAAGTTGCAAAGAAATTAACATATCCTATAAAAGTTACAGAACAAAATTATAAAAAGTGTACTGACCTTTTAGAACAAGGTAAAGTAAATATAATATTTCAAGACGGAGTTCAAAAAAATGCAAAATATGCTATGTGGACTGAAGGGTTTAAATTTAAGAATGAAGATATAATAATAAGAAATGGACAAAGGATTTCTGTATTTGAATTATCTTCAATGAAATACGGAGGAGATATTGATAAAATAAAAGTTTTACCTGGAGATAGGGTAATTAGAGATGGTAAAGTTATTGATAAAATACCTATTCAAAAGAAAAAAGACTTTATTCTTAATATAGGAGATACTATTGAACGTCAACTTCAAAACGGAGATCTTGTTGTATTTAACCGTCAACCTACCCTTTGGAAAGGAAGTATGAGAGCAAAACGTGTTAGAATATTACCGGGTAAAACTTTCAGATTTAATTTGGCTTCAACACAAGCTTTCAATGCGGATTTTGATGGTGATGAAATGAATCTTTGGTTAGCCGAGAGTGAGAATTCTCGAGCAGAGTGTGCTACAATTTTAAACACAGTTGATAATTTTATGAGTTCTCAGGATTCAAAACCATTATTAGCACTTAAACAAGATGCTATGACAGGTGGTTATGTTCTTACACATGGAGTTATTAAAATACCAAAACATACCTTTTTTGATTGTGTTAGTTCAGACTATTTTGAATTAAGAGATATATTTAAAAAGATGGATCATATAAAAGTTGTATATAATAAGCTTGGTAAAACCGAAGAAATAAGACAACAGATAATTGAAAAGAAATCATTGTCTATTAAAAAACAAATAGAAAAGAATAGTGAAGAAATGAAAATTTTAAAAGAAGAACACGAGTCTCTTAAAGGTTTAAAAGATGTTGAAAAAGTAACTCGTAAAAACGAAGTTGCTTCTTTATATAAGACTATTAAAGCAAAAAACGAAGAACTTAGAGAAAAAATAAAAGAAATAAAAGTGTCTGAAGAAGAGCTTGATGAAGAAATATTATATAACGGTCATTCTCTCTTTAGTATGATTCTCCCTGATGATTTTGAATACTTTGCAGATAACAAAGCTTCAAAAGACGGTAAACCTGTTGTTGTTAAAAGGGGAGTTTTATTATCAGGAACACTTAACAAAGTTGCTATTGGTAGTAGTTCAGGTTCTCTTATTCATCATATAGCTAAAGATTATGGATATAAAAAAGCATCCGAATTTGTTAGTTTATATCAAATACTTATTAATAACTGGTTTACTCATTATGGTTATTCTATTGGATTACAAGATTGTATTCCTGAAAATACAGAATTAATTGAATCTGAAATGAATAAATGTTTTATGAAGGCAACTGCAGCTATTAGAACTGAAAAAGATGAAGAAATGCTTGAAGCTCAGATAAATGGTTTTCTTGGAGAAGCTATTACTATTGGTCAAAAAATAGCTAAAGATGCTCTTAAAGAAGATAATAATATGGTTAGAGTTATTAATTCTGGTGCAAAGGGTAATTTCTTTAATATTACACAAGTTACTGGTGTTGTAGGTCAACAAAACGTTGTTGGTAATCGTATTCCAAAAACATATGGAGGAAGAACTCTCCCTCATTATATGGATTATTCTAATAATATAATTAATGAGATTGAAGAAAAGGATCAAGACCCTCTTCCTGTTCTTAAAGATATGTTTGAATCTCGTGGGTTTGTAAGACATTCATACTTTCAAGGTCTTACTCCTCAAGAATATTTCTTCCACGCATCCGGTGGTCGCGAAGGTCTTTTAGATACAGCCTTGAAAACAGCAAATACAGGCTATATTCAACGTAAGATGATTAAGATGGTTGAAGATTTAAAATTTGGATACACAAATGTTGTATCTAACGCTAAGGATAATATTATAGAGTTTATGTATGGTGGAGATAATATGGATGCTTCTAAATTGATAAATACGAGGGAAGGTTTAAGTTTCGTTGATATTAATCATATCAATGAGAAGTTAAATGCTGAGATAGAGTTTTCAGCTTAAGTTTATTATAACAGTTTAATTTAAACTATTATAATATTTTATTCTTTACGTAAAGGTAATAAATTTGATTTTATAATTTCTATAGAGTCTTCTACAGAATCATATCTAACAAAGTTATCTTTAACAACAGATACTAATTTCATTTTTACTACAGTATTATCTTCTACTTGTAAATTAACCCAATAATAATTTTTTCTAAAATCAAAAAAATGTCTTGACATAATATGTTCTTTTGCTTGTTCTATTTGTTCTGCAGTTTCATCTTCAGAATGATAATAACCATAAGGTTTATTATTAACCAAAATAATATAGATACTTTCTTCTTTAGGTTCTTCTTTTTTGAGAACAAACCAATCTGCTAAGTTTGTAGTTAATAAAACCATTTTTATAATATATTTTTCTAACCTTTAAAATAAAATTATTTTAAACAAGTTTAAAGATTATCTTTTCTTATAGTAAGAACTATTAATCGATCATTTTGTCGCGAGAATGATGGCTACGGTGCTTTTGTGTCCTGTTTGAGAACGGTGACTACGACTGGCCAGTCAACAGAATTCTTTTTAGAATTCACCTTGCATTGTAGTGAGAAATGTGATGTAAAGCAAACGCGTATCCTCTGACGAGAGTTTGGAAGTAGGCTCTGCCGAGTGTTTGTGTTCATGTTACGCCTCCCTGTGGCGTCTTATCTTAGTAGTTCTCCTCCTATAATTTTTGGTGCATTTTATAGGTTGTATGTGTCCTTTAGTTTGTGTATAAAAGGTAAGTGTAGATTAAATAAAGTTTAGAAACTAGGATCCGAATAAATTTTTAAAAAACACAATTTGACTTGTTGACCGAGTGGTTTTAAGGTGTCGTCCTGCTAAGACGATGTTCTCTGAACGCGTAGGTTCAAATCCTACACAAGTCGTTGAAAAAGTAACTTTTAGTTTATATTGAAAAAAAACGATATTGGTGTAGTGGTAACACGCCTGCCTTCCAAGCAGGAACCCCCATTTCAATTATGGGATATCGTATTCATTTAAACAGGTTTAATTAAGCTGTTTAAATGATTTTTTATTTAAAAATATATTTTATAAAACATAAAATGAGTTCTATATCAAAAGAATGCAATGTTTGTAATTTATTATTACCAATAACAGCTTTTCGTAAAGTTGGAAATAAATGTAAAAAATGTCAATATAAATTAAGATTATGTATTCATAATAAAAGAAAAGAAGTATGTAAAGAATGCGGAGGAAGTGCTCTTTGTGTACACGATAAAGAAAAAAGATTTTGCAAAGAAGGTTGTGGAGGTAGTGCTTATTGTATTCATAATAAAAAGAAAGAATATTGCAGAGAAGGCTGTGGAGGTAGTGCTCTTTGTGAACACGCAAAAATTAAAAGATATTGTAAAGATTGCGAAGGAAGTGCTTACTGTATTCATAATACTCTTAAACGTATTTGCAGAGAAGGTTGTGGAGGTAGTTCATATTGTATTCATAATAAAAGAAAAGAAGTATGTAAAGAATGCGGAGGAAGTGCTCTTTGTGTACACGATAAAGAAAAATTAAAATGTATAGAATGCAACCCGGATTGTGCTTGTCAACTATGTAAAAGTAAAATAGTTAACAAATCTACAAAATTCTATCCTTTATGCGAAGCTTGTTTTTCGTTTACTTATCCTGAGTCTAAGTTAGTAACTGCTTATAAAATAAAAGAAAGATACCTTTGCGACGAACTTAAACAAAAGTTTAAAGATATTGATATCTCTCTTACATTAGATAAGAGAGTAGATGGAGGTTGTAGTTTAAGAAAACCTGATGTATTTATTGATGTATTAACTCATTCTATAATAATAGAGTGTGATGAATATCAGCATAAAAACTATGAATGCGAGAATAAGAGAACAATGGAACTATTTAGAGACCTTGGAAACAGACCATTAGTTCTTATTAGATTTAATCCAGACTGTTATATAAGGAAAAATAAAGAAAGAGAAAAAGGGTGTTTTACCCCTTTAATAGAAATAGAAGATATACATAGAAAGAAGTTTTACAATGTAGTAAAACAGGAATGGAATAGAAGAATTGAAACCCTTATTCCTATAGTCAAAGAGTATATATCACTAAATACTTTTCCAGATAAAGAGATAACCATAATCCATCTTTTTTATAATAATTTTGATTAAAAGAGGCTTAAAGAAATCAAAATATATAAGTATAGACATCTAGCAGCAACACAAAATATTTTTCTGCAAAAAAAATAAAAGGATGTCTGTAAAATGCCTCATTAGCTCAGATGGTAGAGCAACTGCTTTGTAAGCAGTAGGTCAACGGTTCAATCCCGTTATGAGGCTTTGGGTGTAAAAGCCCTGGTTCTAAAAACACATGGATGAAAACAATGAAACAAAAAACCCGCTTAACTCAGCTAGGCAGAGTGTCAGGCTCTTAACCTGAAAGTCGAGGGTTCGATCCCCTCAGCGGGTGTTTCCGAAAACCAGCTTTAGCTCAGTTGGTAGAGCAGACGACCGTAGTGTAAATGTTATTGATATCGTCGGGTCGCTGGTTCAATTCCGGCAAGCTGGATTCACAAAGTTTTTTTTACATTTTAATAAAATGTGAAAAAAAAATACTTACTTAAAGAATATAAAACTACTTATAAAAATGTCAACACAATTCAACTTAGGAATTATTGGTGGTGGTTTTGTAGGTCAAGCAGCTACTCTTTTTGATAGAAATATACAAAGAATGACTTGTGGTGTTATTAATCCTTTAAACAAAACTGTATGTAAAGTATACGACATTGACCCTTCTAAATGTTATCCAGAAGACACTATTACTTTAAAAGACTTGCAAGACTCTGATTTAATTTTTATTTGTCTTCCTACTCCTATGAACCAAGAAACCGGTGAATGTTATACTGGACTTATTGAAAAATGTATAACTCAAGTAAGGGAAACTTTAGGAGAAAATGTTGATATTGTTATTCGTTCTACTGTTCCTGTTGGTTTCTCTAAAAAACACAGATGTCATTTTATGCCTGAATTTTTAACTGAAAAAAACTGGAAACAAGATACCTTGACTTGTAAAGAATGGTTTATTGGTGTTGATGATAACTCTAATAATGTTATCAATAAATTTTATCATCTCTTTGACTCCTCTTTTCCTGGTGTTGTTTTATCTATTGTTAGCACTGATACTGCAGAATCTATTAAATATTTCCGTAACTGTTTCTTATCTGTTAAAGTTTCTTTTTGTAACGAATTTGAATCTTTCTGTAAAGCTAAAGGTGTTAATTATGATATTGTAAGAGGTTATGCTACTAATGATTCTCGTATTGGTGAATCTCATTCTATGGTTCCTGGACACGACGGTAAAAGGGGGTATGGTGGAACTTGTTTCCCTAAAGATATGGCTTCTTTAGAACATCAAATGAAAGAAGTAAATGTAGAATCTACAATTATAAAAGCAGCTAATGACCGTAATAACAGAATTGACCGTTCTGAAAAAGACTGGTCTCAAGATAAAGGAAGAGCTGTTGTTTAAGGGTTATAAAAGGTATCCATAACTATATCATCTACGAGAGGTTTAAGTTTATTCATTATATTACCTAATTTAGATATCTTATTAAGTAATATTTCATTATTTTCCTTTTCTCTTTTTAATTCTTCGTTCAAAGCTGTATTTTTATGATTTAATTCAGAAATTGTGTTCTTTAAGTCTTCAACGCTTGCTTCAGTTTCAGTCTTTATTCCTCTACTGTGAAGACAAGTTTTAGAGGTTGTTTGATGACGTAGCATTAACTTTTCATTCTTAAAAGAACGTTTACAGTAAGGACACACGACGGCACTCATTTTATTATCTTTATTAAGATAATAAAATATTTTTTAAATAGTATTCAATCACATCATATAGATCTTGTAAGCAGTTCTAATTTCTTTACCACTTAATCTTTTTGCTTTACCTAAATCATTAATCATAAGAGCACCTTTAATAACTTTCAATAAGATACATTCAGCAAACATATGAACAAGATAAACTACATCTTTTCTAATTTTAATTCTAAATCTATCACAAATACTCATAATACCTCTTTCAACGTCTCTTGAAGGAATTGCCAAGTCTTGCGGTAATTCTTTATCTTCATCTTCAAGATAAAAACTCATATATGTTTTAACATCTGCAGCTTCTGCCATAACTGTTCTATCAGGTTCTGCAAATTGTTCAAACATATATACTAAAAATGTATTTAATATATCTTTTAATTCATCTACACAATCACCTGAAATATTGTTTATATCATTGCTTTTAATTAATTGTAAAAATGCTTTCTTGTGAATATCAATAAAAGGATTTGATGTTGATACATTTCTTTTTTCTTCACGAGGTTCATCGCGAGCACGAGTGTCATCGCGAGCACGAGTGTCATCGCGAGCACGAGGTTCATCACGAGAACGAGGTTCATCACGAGCACGAGGTTCATCACGAACACGAGGTCTTTCAATAGATTCATCTCTTTTCTTATTTTTAGTTGATGATTTCTTCTCTTCACGAGTATCGTCAGAGCGTCCGCGAGTGTCTTGATATTTTTTATATTCTTGGTCTTGTTGTTTACGGCCATATTTTTGTCTTTCTAATAATTCTTCATCATTCCCTTTAGAAGGACGTTTATAGTTCTTATAATCATCTTCGCTTTCTTCACTTTCGTCTTCACTATATTTTTTTTCTTCTTCACTTTCTTCCTCACTGCTATAACTATCTTCATCACTATAGTCACTATCAAAAGAATATCTTTTATCTAATTTACGAGCATCTTCACGACTATCATCTTCACGAGAACGAGATTCTTCAGATCTACTTTGAGGACGTTCTTCTTTAATAGGTTCTTCTTTAATAGGTTCTTCCTTAACTTCTTCTTTAGGTGCTTTAGAAATCTTTTTAGAAGATTTAGGAACTTCAAATTTAACTTCTTCTTTAGGTTTACCTAATAAATCTATTTTAGTAGTTGTATTCATTAAAGGTTTCTCATCATCTGATTTAAAAGGTTTAGAAGAATAAGAGTTAATACGAGAATCCATTTCGCGTTTTAACATTTCTTTTAACTTTTTTCTACTCATTTTATCTTTAAGGTTAAAACGTGACTTCTTTAATTTTCATTTCTTTTTTTTTATCTTTTTATTTTATGATATAATAAAGATATATTTTATCATAATAAATGACTTTAAAACACCTTGTTAACCAATATTTATCACGAACTCCTTCTTTCTATAAAGTAAAGGATATTATTAATTCTAAAGGTAAAATAGATCACGCGGCTTTTAGATTTTTACGCGTTGAGTCTTCAACGCGACTGATAACAGATGTTAAGATAAATTCTCCTTATATTATTCAACCTGAAATATATACTTTTAATAAATTTAATGCGGTTGCAAATTGGTATAAAACAGAAGGAGAAATACCAAGATTATTTGTTAGTAGATATAGAGATGATAAAAATATACCTTCTATATTAACTTATAAAGATTATCTTTCAATTAATAAAGATAATTCTTACTTATCTTGGACTATCTTATTTGAAGGCCATATTAATCATTTAGCTTTAGAAGTAGATGATATAGAATGGGCTACAGAGAAATGTATTAAAGAAGGGATGAAAATGAACTATGATGGAGGTTTGTATAAGGTTTCAAAAGACAAATTATTAATACAAACAGCTACAGTAGCTGATCCTATTAAATATACCTTTGAAAATGGAAAAACAGAATATGTTCCTTATACTTTTGTAGAACTAGTTCAAAGAAGAAGAGAAGGGTTTGAACAAGAAAATGCAAAGAGAATTTTTACAAGCACTCAATAAACTATAATTTTCTATTTGTCATATACCATAAAATAGTATAAGTTAACCCTTTCTCTAAAGGAGTCCAATTGAACTTTTTATCATAACCAAGAGATTTTAACTGAGAATTTGTATCTAAACAAGTCTTTTTATACTGACCTCCTTCTGCATCAGTATAAACTACTTTTTCTAATTCTAATATTTTTGATATAGTTTCAGCTACCTCTGATATTGATATTTCTTCTTTAGGACAGCATACTAAAGGTGTATCATAATGTCTATACTCTCTTAAAGACCACCATATTATATTTGCTAAATCTGTATTAAAAATAAACTGTCTAAGATGTTTACCACTTCCACTTACAATTAAATCACCTCCTTTATTTTTAGCATTTACAGCCTTATATATTAATCCTGGTATAACATGCGAATCTTCTGGATTAAAATTATCATTAGAACCATATATATTTGTTGGAACAATACAATAATATTCCCTGTTATATTGCTTTCTAAAAGCTTTACATTGAACTTCTAAAATACGTTTTGCGTAGGCATAACCTTCGTTTGAAGGATGTGGAGGACCATTATGTAAATCTTCTACCTTTATTGGATATTCTACTTTATCAGGGAAAATACAAGTGCTTAATACACAAACAACTTTATTAATATTAAGGGTATGAGCTATATTTAAAATATTAGTATTTATCAAAAGATTATCATTCATCATTTCAACTGGTTCTCTCATATTTCTATATAATCCACCTACTCTTGCAGCACAGTGTATAATAGCATCTATTGGAGTTGATTTTTGTATTTCAGAAATAGCTTTTAATGATTGATTATAGTCTCTAAGATCAGCTATTTTACTATTTATAGGAATACAGTTTATATCTCCACAAGTTTGTTTTAATGCGCTTCCTACAAGACCTGTTCCTCCTGTTACAATTACGTTCATTTTAAAATAATATTAATATAACTTTATATTAATATTATACTTTTTTATATCTTTCGAAGAGTATCTTTACTTAACATTAGCCCAAGTAATACTACACTCTTTTTTCATCCAATCTAATAGCTGTTTAGAAGCATCTATTTCTGCATCTATTTTTTTATAATGAGGTTTAGAAGATGTGAATTTAAGGTTTAAATTACCCGAATATTTAGGACAAGGACTCTGATTAAAATTTAATTTAATTGTTGTAGAAAACAATGAAGAACCAGCTTCAGGATTATAAGAATCTGACTGTATTGTAGGACCATATTTTTTTACTTCTGCACTTTCGATTAATTCTTTTACTTGTGTCTTTATATCTACTAATTTGCTTAAATCAGTAGTTATATATTCTTCATCTAATAAACTTGTTATAATATTATATATAATACCATACCCTACTCCAAGGCCAATTCTTGCATCTAATAAATCTTCTAAAACGCCACAAAATGCTTCAAAACAATCTTCTAACATACTATCATTTATTCTTACAGTTTTAATATATTTACCTTGTGCAAAAGACAATTCTGCATATTGAATAAACTCTGTAAAACCTAATTTTCTTGCCCATTCTCCAAAATTTCTCTTATTCTCATACTTCTTCTTTAACTCTGTCATATACATTGGAGCATTCTCATTATTTTGTATTTCAGGAAATCTACGATGCATATACCATATAATTGCCTTGTTAACAGATCTATCTCCTAACATTTCAAAAAACTCATAGCTTTGTTCACCTATAATACTTGAATGAGTAAAGCCTATTTTAATACGTTCCAAACCTTTTTCATCAAGAAGCTTATATGCTGTTTCTTCGTTAATATTTCCTCTCTTTGTAATAAGTTCAAATATAAACTGTTTGAACTTATTAAGGTCTGGTCTATGAACAGTAGCAGTATCTATACTTTCTTTAATAACAGGACATTTAAATCCAAATAATTTAACAGTTTCTTCGCCATTATATAAAGGGAAAATTTCAGACATCTTTTATACTTTACATAAGAAAATAAAAAACTTTAATCATTTAAAGTTTCTTCTATTAATTATAAAAAGATGGAGTGGGTTATTGTTTGTCCTGAAAGAATTAAAGATGTATTTAGACATCTTATAATGTCCTTTAGTTATGAGCTAAAAATAACCTCAAATATATATGACATATATGAAATATTCAAATTAATGAATAAGAAAGTAATTCTCTTTGGAGCTCAAGAACTATGTAAATATAGAGAATATTCTTCTTTTCTCTTATTTAACGACATATATTTATATAATACAGAACAACTTCAATCAAAGGCTTGGGATTATATGATATATAGTTCCATAAAAGTAAAAGAATGGTGGGACTATTCCCTTAAAAATATAGATTACTTAAAACAAAATAATTTACCTATAAAAACAAAACATATATACTTCGGTTATTCAGAAGCGTTAGAAATTCCTTTAAATAAAGAATTAAATAAGACAACGATAACCTTCTTTGGAACTCATCACGACCGTAGATATAACTTGTGCAATATCCTTCAAAATAAACTTACCAATATAGAAGTAAAATATAATACTTCTGGAAACCTCTACAAAGAAGTATATGATGACTATATAAGTAGGAATATGATCTATCTAAATATACATTATTACGTTCCGTCTATACTTGAAATTGTTAGGATAGTTCCCTTGTTATGTCAAGGACACCTTATAATAACAGAAAAAAGTGATGATGAATATCTTGATAAAATATTTGAACCTTATGTTATATGGTTTGAAGATATCATAGATAATATATCCTTATTAGAGGATAAAATTAAGAGTCACGATAATAAAAAATTAAAAGAAAAATTTAAGACTGAATTAAACTTTAAAGATTTGTTGAAGTCTTTTGATCTTATCTAATTCTATATCAGTTTTATAACCCCTTATATGAAGGTGATCTATTAACTTTTCTGTTGATAAATTACCTACAATCTTTGAACTATAAGGACATCCTCCTATTCCTCCTATACTACTGTGAAATGTTGATATACCGTATTCTAAGGATTTATCAACTAATAATAGGGCATTATTATTTGTATCGTGAAAGTGTCCTGTCACTTTACTTACATCTACTATTTTTAATGTTTCATCTAATATTTTACTTAACTTATCTGGGGTTCCTGTTCCTATAGTATCTGCTATATCTATTTTATCTACACCAAGGTCAACATATCTCTTAACAATATCTATAACACTTTCACTTGTTGTTTCTCCCTCATAAGGACATTCAAAACAACAAGAAATACTTCCCCTTATTTTAAGGTTATCTTTTTTAGCTACTGTTATTATATCTTTAAATCTTTCAAAAGCTTGAATCTTTGTTGCATTTATGTTCTTTTTATTAAACGAATCAGTAACGCTTACAAAAAGAACAATCTCTTTTATATTATTTCCACAACTTATCATATCATTATAACCCCTAATATTAGGAACTAAAGCACTATAAGTTACACCTTTAAAAGAAAGTAAATTTCTTGTAATATGTTTATTATCTTCAAATTGAGGTATATTTTTTACAAAACTCGTAACCTCAAGGTCTCTAACTCCAGCTCTTATCAACTCATTTAATATAACAAATTTTTGATGCGATGTTAATAATATCTTTTCGGATTGTATTCCGTCTCTTAAAGTAACATCTATAACGTTAATAAACTTTTTCATTTACTAAATGATTTTTATAAATTAAATTTACTTTTAAATATCTAATCATGAATACTACTACATTAACTAAAGACGAATTATGGGATGTCATAGACACTTACTTTAAAACTAAGGGTCTTGTAACACATCAAATAGAATCTTTTGATGAATTCTTAAACATTAAATTGCCTAAAATTGTATCTGAAACACAACCTATTGAAATAAAGTATAACTTATCTGATAAAAGTTATATTTTACACACTATAAAGCTCAAAAATACCTACATAACAAAGCCTCAAGTTATTGAAAGAGACAACGAAGTAACTGCATTAACACCTAATGAATCAAGACTTAGAAATTTAACTTATGAATCAACAGTATTTGTAAATATTGAATATAAACAAGAGAAGTTTGTAGATGATAAATCTTCTGTTATCTCTTGTAAAACAGAAATTGTAAACTTATGCAATATACCTATTATGGTAGGTTCAACCTATTGTATTACTCACGGAATGCCTAAAAAAGGTCTTGTAGAACTTCAAGAATGTGAGTATGATCAAGGAGGATATTTTATTGTAAATGGTAATGAAAAAGTTTTGGTTGCACAAGAAAGAATGGCTACAAATAACGTCTATGTTTTCCTTAATAAATTAAACAATTATGTAGCTGAAATAAGATCAGTCCAAGAAGGTGATGTTAAAAGTGCAAATCAAATTCTTATTAAATATGTTAAACCTTCAAAAAAAAATAATATTGTAAATGAAAACATCTTTAGAGTATGCTTGCCTTATGTTAAGAAAGAAATTCCTTTAATTATACTCTTTAAAGCTCTTGGAATAACTAATAATGAAGATATTAAAAAGTTAATTGATCAAGATAATATTGACCTTTTAGAACCCTCTTTAGAAGAAAGTTCTATCATTACAACAACAGAACAGGCAAGAGAATATATTGGTAAAAGAGCTACATATAACCTTGATACAAAAGAAAAAAGAACTGAATTTGTTATTAAATTATTATCAAAAGATATATTATCACATATACATGACAATGAAACATTTGATAGAAAAATATTATTTATTGGTTATATGACAAACAAATTAATACTTACAATAAAAGGTAAAAGAGAACTTGATGATAGAGATCATTGGGGAAATAAACGTGTCGATCTATCTTCTAACTTATTAGGAAGCTTGTTTAGATCTTCTATTTCAAAGGTGTTAAAAGAATTCAAAATTATAGCTGAAAAACATATTCTTCTTGGGAAGAATATATCCCTAACTTCTGATATAAATAAAAATACAATTACTCGTGATATAAAATATGCTCTTTCAACTGGTAATTGGACTGTTAATAAACAAAAAATTACAAAAACAGGCGTATCTCAAGTATTAAGTAGACTTAGTTATCTTTCTACATTATCTCATTTAAGAAGAATTGTTGCTCCTATAGCTAAAGATGGTAAATCCGCTAAACCTAGACAACTTCATAATACTTCTTATGGAGTTGTTTGTCCTGCAGAAACTCCAGAAGGTCACGCCTGTGGTATTGTTAAAAATATGGCATTAACTTGTCATATTTCTCTTTCTTTTCAAGCTGATATGGTAGAATCTCTTCTTTATGATTTAGGTGTAAATGGTAAAGGTAATTATAGAGTATTCTTAAACGGTAAAATGCTTGGATTTGTAGAAGATGAAATTGACCTTGTAGATACCCTTAGAGAATGTAGAAGAAATGGAAAAATAAATTATGATGTATCTATTGTTCTTTCTAAGAGGATGAAAGAAGTTATTGTTAATACCGATGGTGGAAGATGCTGTAGACCTCTTCTTGTTGTTAAAGATAATAAACTGGTATTAACTAAAGAAGATCTTAAAAGAGAATGGAAAGTTCTTATTGAAGAAGGTAAAATAGAATATCTTGATGTTAACGAATGTGAAAATGCTCTCATAGCTATGGATGCTGATTTACTTAATTGGAAATCTTTCGATATGGGTCAACAATACACTCACTGTGAACTTCATCCAAGTATGATGATGAGTGTTTGCAGTGGTATTATCCCTTATCCTGACCACAATCAAGCTCCAAGAAATTGTTATCAATCTTCTATGAGTAAACAAGCCATGGGTATCTATGCTACAAACTTTGACACAAGAATGGATACTATGGCTCAATGCCTCTTTTACCCTCAAAAACGTCTTGTTGAACCTAAAACAAGTAAATATGTGAACTTTCCAGATATACCTGCTGGAATGAATGCTATCGTAGCAATTATGTGTCATACGGGGTAAACTGATTATGCCCCTGTCATAGTAAAAGCTATGGCAAGTCTGAACTATTCAGGCAACGTCTTCAAATTCCGGGAAACACTCGATGAATTTAATTGAAATTTAAAAATTATTTTATACTATTTTAAAAAATGTCAAGACAATGCTCTAAATGCGGTGAAATAAAGGATGATTTTCCTCATAAAAAAACTTATTGTAGACAATGCGGTAATGAAATGTGTAGAGATTATAAAAGAAGAAACAAGGAGAAAATAGCTGAATATAATAAAACATATAAAGCTGAACATAAAGAAGAAGTATCTGTTTATAATCATAATTATAACTTAGAAAATAGAGAAACTATTCAGAGCCGTCAAACAAGGACTCAAAAAGAAAGAAAAGAGAAAGATGAAAACTATAAATTGTCTATAAAATTAAGAACACAACTAACTAAGCTTTTGAAGAAGAAATGTAAAGTTAAATCTGATATTTCTGTTATAAATACATATGGATGTAAACCAGAACTTTTTAAAAGTTGGTTAGAATACCAGTTTAGAGAAGATATGAATTGGGATAATTATGGGTTATATTGGCATATAGATCATATTAAACCTTGTTGTATGTTTGATTTAACTAATGAAGAACAGAAAAAAGAATCATTTCATTGGAGTAATTTAAGACCTTTAAAAGCAATTGAAAATCAAAAGAAAACAAACAAATTAGATGAAGGTTTAATAGAACAATATAAAATACTGTCTAACATTTTTTTAAAAGAGTATAACAATTAAATTTAAGACGTCTAACTACCAAGCTATTATAGTGATATAATAGTGGCTTCTGGGAAACTAGAAGGTATGGTTATAAGGTTAGAAATAGAGTCAATCCGGAGCTAAGGGTCTCAAATATGAGATCAAAGTGCAACGATCTAACGGAGACGGGCTAATTTTACTTTGTAAAATTTGGCTCAAGATAAGATCTAACCCACTGGTGACAGTGTTGTTATGTAGTCTTTACACTTAATAGTCAAAGGTGTGTAAGGCCGAAATAACAAAACTTGTAATGTTATTTTTACAAGTTGGATTGAGCTTGATAATCAAGAAGATTCGCTCATCGTTAATAAAGCATCAATAGAAAGAGGCTTATTTCGTTCAGTCTCTTATAAAACATATAAAGACGAAGAAAAGAGAAAGAACGATCATGTAGTTGAAAAGTTCTGTAAACCTGATCCTGCTACTGTTATGGGTGTAAGACCTGAAAGATTTTCTCATATTGGAGAAGATGGTCTCCCTAAAATTGGAGCAAGATTAAACGGTGGAGATGTTCTTATAGGTAAAACTGTTGAAATGACTAACTTAGAAGGTGAAAAACTTTTAAGTAAATACACTCACAAAGATATATCTCACACTATGAAAGGATCTGATAGTGGAACTGTTGATAAAGTTATGGTAACTACAAATCTTGACGGAGAAACCTTTGTCAAAGTAAGAACTAGATCAGTTCGTATTCCAGAAATGGGTGATAAATTGGCTTCAACCCACGGTCAAAAAGGAACTATGGGAATGATTCTTCCTCAAGAAGATATGCCTTTTACTATGCAGGGAATAACACCGGACATTATTGTTAATGTACATGCTATTCCGAGCCGTATGACAATCGGTCAATTAATTGAGTGTGTAGTAGGTAAAGCAGCTTGTTTTACTGGTAAGTTTGGTGATGCAACTCCTTTTGATAAATTATCATTAGATGATCAATCACAACTTCTCCACGAT
>JACCDO010042441.1_pt1 | contig 24914 bp, 27 predicted proteins | sample 7446101 | NCBI WGS metagenome assembly JACCDO01 (sample SAMN15323440, study PRJNA562643) | freshwater metagenome | isolation source: river surface water | place: USA:Blue River Watershed | collected 2017-08-16 | reverse complement strand
CATATTTATCAGGTGTTGCACCAATATAATAACTAACTAAACCCATTATTCTGCGTTGAAATTGGTTCTTCTTATTTTCATTTAAACTTTCAAAATTGGTAGATGATATATATAATTGATTAAAAATAGCTTCACTTGATGGGAAAGCACCTGGTCTCATTAAATTAAATATTAATGCAAATTCATAAGGATTATTTACTGCTGGTGTTCCTGATAATAATAATATTCTTGTTTTATTATTATCTCTTTTTTCTTGTTGAATGTAATCATAAATTACTTGCGCACGTTTTCCTTTTTTTGAACTAATATTACCATACACATTACGAATAAAGTTATGTGCTTCTTCAATAATAAATATTGATTCTCTACTACTATCAGCTTGTTTAACTTTTTCCAAAAATTCTCTATCAGCAAATGGAGAATCATAATGAATAAATTTAATATTTTTCATTTTATTATCTCTATCTGGTTCTTTTACCCATTCTGCTAAATCTTTCATCCATGGATCTTGTTCTAATGATGCTTTTAATAAAATAAATACATTCCATTTTGGTGTATAATTATATAAAACATTATATACATTAATTGCTGTTACTGTTTTACCTGAACCTAAACCATGATATATTAATAAATCACGAAAAGGAGACCTATAATTTAAAAATTGCCCTACAAATTTTTGATAAGTAGTTAATTCTTTTATAAATTTTTCATTACACGGATCATCTCCTTCTTTTCTTAATATTTCTGGTAATTCATAATCTTTAAAATTTAATAATAACCAAGAAGGAAATAATTTTCCATTTATTTCTAAATTCATATTAATATTTTCTCTATTCATAATAAATTATATTATAAATGATTAGATTTTTATCTATAGATTATAAAGTATGTATATAATTTATTATTAATAGTTTATTTTATCTAAAATATTATTAATATGGTAAATAAAATACCAGAAGAATTTGAAAATCCAGTTGATATTTTATTATTAAAAATTGTTGACACGCAATTAGACTTTTATAAAAGTATTTGTTTAACACCTAATATGTTAACAACATTTTCTTTAGTTGCTGGATTATGGGGTGCTTATATGATTTATATTGGAAATTTTCAAGTAGGTAGTATACTTTATATGGTTGCTTATTATTTTGATTGTGCTGATGGGAAATTCGCACGTAAGTTTAATATGACATCTAAATTTGGTGATTATTATGACCATATAAGTGATGTATTTAAACTAATATTCACAGTTTATGCATTATATGTGACAAATCCTAAATATTTTAGTTATTTAATAGTAATAACACCATTATTATTGTTATTGTTGTGTATTCATATGGGTTATCAAGAAATAATTTATAATAAAGATGAATCTGGTTCTCTTGAGCCATTAAAGATATTAGTTGAGAGAGATAATAATCCAGAGAAAACAATTAAATATACTAAACATTTTGGATGTGGAACAATTAGTTTAATAATTTCAATTATTATATTTTTTTGGAATAAACAAAATTAATTTAATAAATAAATTTACAATTTATTTTTTAAATTATTTTATTGATTTTAATAAGTCAATACCACTTGGAGAAGATACGACAAAACTATTAGTAAAACCATTTTTAATAGCAACTGCTACGTTTTCTTTTGTATCATCGTAAAAATATACTTTAGATTTATCACCCTTTGTATATTTTTGTGCAATCTCATTTAAAAATACGGATTTTCTCTCAGCCCAATATTCTAGCCCTTTTCCTATTTCTGCTTGATCAGTAGCTGCATATATATCAGTTATAGAAACTCCTCTGAGAAAACATGCTTGAAAATATCTTTTAATAGATTGTTTAAGACCTCTACTATTTATAAAAATATGGGCATATAATGATTTTAATCTATCTAATTCTTTATTATAAGCAGCACCATCAATTTCTTTTATTGTGCATTTATCGTTTTGATCAACTGGAATTCCTCCACTATGTTCTTTAATAAATGTTTGATCGAAATCAAATGCTAATACACGATCAGTTGATGATGCTATACTTGTTGCTGGAGCTGCGACTTTAACTAATCCTGGAGCAGAACCTGCTGGTGGAGCATCTGGAGCATCTTCTGGTGGGAATGCCATTGGTATTTTTAGTGGATCGCATTTTTCTTTACAACTTTTTTTATCACATGGTTTTGCTAATCTTATTCTTATAAGTTCAATTAGTTTAGTTCTTAATTTTAATACATCTGGAACATAATCATAACCAGGGTTTGATATTTTTTTTATATGTTCTTCTGCCTTACCAGTTAGTCCAACAATTTTATCAAAATCAGGAGCCTTAGATACTTCTGAAGATGCTAATTCATATAAATTACTACAAATTTCAAGAGATTTAACGGGCCAATCTTCTTCAAATGTTTTATCTATAAGACGAAAGAATTTTCTATTATTTAATACAATTGAATGTAAACATGTAATCGAATCAGATAGTTTAATAGCGTTTTCTAATAATTTCATATATGCTGTTTTTGATTGTTCTGACCAACCAGAACCAATTAAATTTTTTAAAGTTAAATATTTATTTTTATATTTATAATATAAATATTTATAATCTTTCTTATAATCCATATATATAATAATCAACAAATATATTTGCAATATTTCATTTATAATATTTTTAAATATAATATTTTAAATATAATATATTGTATATGGTTCGTCGTACTAGTAAAACTGTAAAAAAACACTCAAAAAAAATATCTAAACATTCTTCTCGCAAAGTTAATAAAAGAATGTCTAAACGCCGTAGCTTATCCGGAGGTGCTAAAAAAACTAGAAGATCCTCCAAACATAAAACATCTAAACGTAAAACATCTAAACGTAAAACTAGAGTTCATAAGGGCGGTAATCCATTTCCTCCACCACCAATTGTTGCAGAACAACCAACTTCACCATTATTAAAAGCACAATCAGATGTTATGAAAAGCACAACAGCTTCTGCATTAAATACAGCAATTACTACAAATATGGCTGTATTAAAAACAGCTTGTCCTTCAATTAATTATGCTACTATAATGCTCGATATAACTAATATAAATGATTTATATAATCACAAAAGTAGTGATCAAATAAATAAAACCTTAATTGCAAAAGCATTAAATGCTGAATCAAGTGCAGCCAAAACAGAAGCATCTAAAGCTAATATTCCATATATACCAAATGTTATTGGAATTAGATATAGATTATCTTCAATATTACAAGGATTAGTATAATAATTAATCATCATCATCTTCATCAATATTATCTTCTTCGTTATCAAATGAAACAACTATAGTTGTCTCATTTTTTGTGTTATTATATATAAGCATCTTTAGTTCTTCTTTTTTATAAGTTCTATAAGTTTTGAATGTTTTGTGCAACTGTTTATTAACATATTTACTAGGACTATCTAATTTTTCTAACATTTCTGTAATTTTATTCTGAATTTTTGTAGATAAAAAATCTTTGTAAGTTTCTAATGATGTTTCTATAAAATTCACATGATTAGAAATCAAATCTTCTAATACATCATCTTTATGTTTAACAACAAATTTATCTTCTTCCCAAACATAAGCATATTTGTTTTTAATATTTTTGATTATTATATTTTTATATTCTGGATGGTCTTTATTAAGATGAACTGTTTTTACTGATTCTTCTAATGATAATAATTTTTTGCTTAATATTTCTAATACCTCTTTTCTGGATAATATCTCAATTATATCTTCGTCGCCAAAATTTTGCATATTTACTGTGATATTATTATTATGATTTCCATTGTTTATTGTTCCGTTATTAGTATTATTTATATTTTTTAAATGTTTTGGACTTAGCTTATTATTTTTAATCAAATCAATAATAAGATTTTTTAACATGCTGTTTTCTTTGTTTATATCTGATGTGCATTTTTTTTGATGCACGCATTTAGATTGTCGTGTTGAATATTCTTTACCACATTTATTACATGGATATTTTTTATTATTAGAATTTTCATCATTTTTATCTTGTAAATATTCTTCTTTATGTTTATAATTATAATGATTAATTCTTGAAATATTATTTTTATAATCTTTATTACAATATTTGCAAATGAATTTTTCCATTTATTATTATTATATATAATTCTTTAAATAATAACATTGTCATCATTTCATAATAATATCTATTTTACGTATTTTTTGTTTATTAAAATATAAATTAAAAAAAAATAATATCTAAAATACTACTAAAAATATATTACATCAAATTTTGAAATGATGACATTTTGATACCCAGGGGGGCTTAAATATTTTTAAAAAGGTTTTACAAAACTATATTTATATATAAAATATTTCTTTATTAAAAAAACTAAATTTTTAGTTTATAAAAAAAATTAATTATTAGAACTATTTTTATTAATCTTTCTTATATTAATAATATTTAATAGAGCGCCTTTTAATACTTTATTTTCTTGTGCAATAGAATCAATATCAACACACTTCTTCTGATGTTGGTATTTAGATTGTATATTAATATATTCTTTACCACATTTATTACATGAAAAAGTTTTATTATTTTCTAATTTATTCTCTTTAGTCTGTAAATATTCTTTTTTATGTTTATTATTATAATGATTTATTCTTGAATTATTATTTTTATATATTTTTTTACAATATTTACATTTGAATATATCTTCTGTATCTGAATCACTTTCATTATTAATAGATATGTTAATATTTATTTCTTCTAAATTTTCATTTATATTTTCACTAGCATTTTCATTTTGAATATTTACTTCATTTTTTGTTTCATCATCTTTTTTTATTTTAATATACATATTTTTATGTTCAAATACTAATTTCATAAATTGAAAAAACATATCATCTTCATTACCTTCAAAATATTCTCTGCCTGCAGTTAATTTAAATTTTTTATTAAATGATTTAATAATCTTTTGTTCTAATATCATAGGCTCAAAACATTCATTTACAGTAATATAACGTGTTCCATTTTTATAACCATCAATACACCTATTTAAAGTAGGTTTACTTGAACAACCTATTTTATATCTACCTGTTCCAACTAATTCAGCTGGTTGAATTAAATATACTATTCCATATCCCATTTATATTAAAATAAAAATAATAATTTTAAATTATATTAATCAATTTTTTTAATAAAAATCAAAAGAAAAATTGATTAAATTAAATAAAGTAATGATTTCTAAAATATTAATGACAGACAATATTGATTTTGGAACATGTGTTCATACATTTAATGATTATTCAATATATTTATTAGATGATATTTATAAGTTTCTTAAAAGTGTTAAAATATGGAAAGGATTAAGAACAAAGAACGGTAAATATTCTGTTGATAATCGTGAGGTGGATGATAATAAAGTTAATGAGATTTACGAATGCATTCTTAATAATACTTTATCACCCAGTATCTTTCAAATATCAGAAATTTATGATACTAAAGAACGACAATTTATTTTGAGATGCTGGGAAGGTCAACATCGATGGTATGCATTAAAAAAGTATTTACGGGATGGTCATGCAAATAGAAGGTATATAAATCATTTATTTGTTTGTTTTGTCTATAAAAATGAAACAGATGATAGTGTTAGAATTAAGTTTCGTAATTACAATAAAATTACACCAGTCCCAATTGATTATGATGATAACCTTACGGTTAATTTAGAACTTAAAATAAGACGGATTGAATTAACAAAGTATTTAGTTGATTATATTAAAGGATTATATCCTAATTTACAATCAACTTCTGACCGCCCAAGAAAACCAAACTATAATATTGATAATTTAACATTTACATTAAATAATTTTATTAAAGATAATGAATTAGAATATAAAACTTTTAGTTATATGAAAGATTTAATTTCGAATACCAATTTGAAATTAAAAGAATTTTATGAAAATGAATACGAAAAAAACAAAAGTAATAAACCTGCTTCTGTTAAGAAAGCATTTGATTATAACTGCTTTCTGTTTCTATTAGATGATTTTACTAGTCAAATTACTATTATGGAAGAAACAAGAACAGTTATAGAAGTATAATTCTTTTATGTAAAGATTAATCTAAAGATTAATCTAAAGATTATTATATGCCAGCAATCAAACGCTCTATTAAAAAGCATTCACGTCGTGTATCTAAAAAACACTCCAAAAAAAAGTCTAAAAAAACTGGTTCAAAGAAACATAAGTTATCTGGTGGGGCTAAAAGAATGTCAAAACGTCGTATTTCACGTAAAAATAAGCGCTCGTCAAAGAAAACAAGCAAACGTAGACAAAAAGGTGGTAATCCACCAAAATATGCTATTCCAGACGTGCCAGTAGGAAGGGAACGTTCAGGTCCAATCATTTCTAAAGAAACACCAGTTATGAAAGAAGCAAGAGATGTAGCAGGTGCTATAAAAATGGTTTCAGATGTAAATGCATCTGCACAAAAAGGTAAAAAAAGAATAACAAAACTAACTGGTATGGCCAATCAAGACCATTCTCATATGAGAGAACATCCATTGACATATGATGTAGAGTGGGAGGAGGTAAATGAAGGTGGTAAAGTTGTTAATAAAGGAAAAGCTAGTTTAGTAGAAGATTATAATGATAAAACACTATCAGGACATCACAATAATACAGTAAAATTTACAGAACAAGAATTAATAGATGCTAAAAAATTCTTGAACGACCCTAAAAATTTAAGGTATTAAACCGAAAGTTATAACAAACTAGTCAATTAAGTCCTATAATGTAGGCAGATGGAGTTAGATACTAATTATATATAAAATAGTTTAACATCTATAATTATCTAACTAATTCACCTGATGTATTATCAAATCTAAAATCTGGTTTTTTACCAGGTTTATCACTTGGGGTATATGTAAATTGTATCTTTTTACCTGCATCCCGTTTTTTCTTCTTTTGTAAAAATGATTCACGTAGTATATCTTTAGGTTCTCCAATACATTTAAATGTAAATTCTTGAAACGGTGATTTATCTAATACGTTCAAACCTTTATCCGTTAAATATTTTTCTTGTGATTTTATCATTCTTACTAACATAGCACCATATAAAGTAGTATTAATTCTATTGTTATTACGCGAAGAGTTAATTATTGCCATATTATAATTAATCAAATTATACATAAAAATTAATTGAAATGTTCCAAAATTAGTATCTTTCTTCTCTGAATATCTATATGTTATACATCTTTCATTTGAACCATATACTCTTAATACTAATTCACCGTTAATATAAAATTCAGTTGATTTATCCAAATATTGATAAAATGGATAATATTTTTTAGTTGTTACATTATATTTTTTCTTAAGAACATTCATTATTTTATTTAAATCATTTCCATAATCTGTTGATATTACTTGATAATAAGGTGTGTCTACTAAATATGTTCCAGGGGCTTTAGCCTTTTTAATCAATTGGTTATAAGCATAATGACCAATAACAATTAATTTACTCTTAATACTAGATGTCTTGATTATTTCTTTTCTTATATATTTAAGTATTTCTTCAGTTTTTTGTTTATTATTACCAGCGGGTTCAATTTTATTATATAACATTTTATCATCAAATGGATAATATTTCATTAAAGTATTAAAACGAGTAAATGTTTTCTTTAATCTAAAATAACTAGTCATAGGATCTGTATAGACTCTATAAGCATCTATTAACATTAAATGTGGATGAGTCATCTTTGACCCAAATACTTCAATAGTAGGACACGTATTAAATATATTAGGTGGCATGTAAGTAATATCACAATAGTTTATAAAATTAGAAAAAATTTTATATGTTTCTTGATGAACACCTTCTTTGCCCTCTACATATTTAAAACCTTTTGCTTTTAATCTATCACATAAACTAATAGTGTCTCCTATAGGGTCTGGTGAATAAAATTCAATATCTGCTAAATCAGTTTCTTTATAAAAAGCATCTTTTTTATTTTTAAATAAAATTAAAGCATTTTGTGCATATCCACCATATATAATTCTTTTTTTATCTTTAACAAATGCTAATATTTCATCTCTAACTTTATTAATTTCATCTAAAGTAGGTTCATATGTAGTTAATTTAATTAGATTTGCTTCTTCCTCTAAACGATCTAAATTTTTTAATATTATTTCTTCATCTAATTGTCTATGCATAATTATAATATATTATTATACATTATAATTATAATATTATAATTTATTATTCAAATAATTTAGAATACCCTGTTGCTATTTGTGGTGGAACATATTGTTCATGAAATGCTTCCCAATTTAAATTATCTTTACTTTCAAGTTCACTCATTAATTCATATTTAGTAACAAACATTTCTGGAATTTCAAACGTTTCGTTTGTATCCTTAACTTTTTTAAATTTATAATATAAATCTATATCTACATTATATACCCTTTTACTTTCTTCCAGTTTTTCTTTTTTTCTTTTTAATTCAAATAAAGAATTTTGTATATCAACCTTTTCTTTCATTTCTTCTTCACGTTTCTTTTTACTTTCAGGTGATAATTCAACACTAACTGGTTTAATATTTTGAACATGTGTAGGTTTATCACTTGCTGTGGTAAATGGCTCAGATTCAGCTTCATATTCAGTAAATGATTCTGAAAATTCTTGATATTCATATTCACCTTCAGTAATTGTATTTTCAAAAAAACTTTTAATAGTCATTTTTTCTTTAGTAACCAAATTATGATTAATTAAACCAGTCATCATTAATTGACATTTTTCATGGTCAGAAAATAAACCTATGAGAATTGTTCCATTAAACAAAGCATGAAGCATTATTAATTATTATAAAAATTTATTATTTAAATATAATTATATTATTATTATTAATATGAAAGTTATTGCTTGGAATATTAATGGGATGAGATCTCATATGAATAAAAATGATTTATTTAATCTAATTGATGAAGAAAAACCAACTATTATATGTTTTGGTGAAACTAAATTAAGCTGTGATTTCTCATCTCATAAATTAGAACAAGATATGATTGAAAAGGTAAAAGGATATAAATATAGATATTATAGTACATGTGGTGCAACTGAAGGTTCTACTAGAAATGGTGGATATAGTGGTACCGCTATTTATTCTAAAAAGAAACCTATTGATGTTAAATATGGATTAAATAATAATGGTGTTAATATAGATAATGAAGGAAGAGTTATAACATTAGAATTTAGAAAATTCTTTTTAGTGCATGTTTATACACCAAATTCTGGTATGGCATTAGCAAGACTTGACTATAGAATAAATACATGGGATAAAGCATTTAAAAAATATTTAGTTCATTTACAAAAAGACAAACCAATTATTGTATGCGGAGATTTAAATGTAGCGAACGAAGACATTGATTTAAAAAATCCAAAAACAAATCATAAAACAGCCGGCTTTACAGATGAAGAAAGAGAAAGTTTTAAAGAAATATTAAAAGATGCAAAATTAGTAGATACATATAGACATAAATATCCAGATAAAGTTGAATATAGTTTTTGGTCATATCGTATGAATGCACGCAATAAGAATGTTGGATGGAGAATTGATTACTTTCTAGTATCAGAAAGAATTATAAATAAAGTTAAAAAATCAAAAATATTAACAGAAGTTAAAGGAAGTGACCATGCTCCTGTAAAACTTAATATAACATTTAAAAATTCTTAGAATTTTTAAAAATTGTTTATTATTTTTTATAATAAACAACATTCAAAGAATAGTGATAATCGAATATTATATTCTATTCAGTAATCAATTATAAAGACATATAATTAATTATAATTAATGGATAAACTAAAACAAAATATGATTAGCATGTATCATTCTAATTTGGAAACACATGCTAAAAAAAATAAGATTGATATATATATACCAAAAAATAAAAATATTAATTATGATGATAATACATTTACACCAACATTAACAGAAGAACCATCAACTGAAACAAATGCAGATGATTTTATATATAAAAAACCGTGGAATAAATTAAATATTATTCATAAAATAATTAAAATGAAAGAATTTGTTAATGAATTAACAATTGAAGATTTAGAAATGAAGAAACATTTAAAATCTCAATTAGTATCAATGTTAAAAAATAAAAAATTAACAAAAAAAAGTGATGTTGATTATGATGCAGTAAATGGTAAGATTATAACAGTTCATTCATTACAATGGAAAAATAATACTTATAATCTATAATAACAATAGTTTATTTATAATTATATAAATATTAATATAATTTATATAATAATGGATAATGATTATATTGATATGTTCAATGATTTATTCGCATATAGAATAGATTATCAAGAATATATAAATGAAGAATATATAATTATTAATAAATTAAAAAATAAATTAATTGATTTTGGTGTTGAAGAAAATGAAATAAATAATGTTTTATTTAATTTTTATAATTATTTTGATATACCAATTACTATGAATCAAATTGAAACTGTTCCTTTACATTCACCATATAGTTTATATTATGATAATCATAATAATTATAATAATTTAGAATCTAATTTTTTAGATGAATCTGATAATTCAGATGAAACAGATATATTTAATGGTATAGACCAAGAACCACACTATTATAGCACTATTATATATTCAACTCAAGATTTTAACACATCTGGACCAATTAATAATTTAATTAATTTATTATTTAATTTAAATAATCAACAAGATATAAATGATGATGTATTAGTAACAACAAATACAGAAAGCTTAAATCGGCTACCTATTTGTAAAATAACTAAAGATATGCAATTAATATGTTCTATATGTCAAGAAGAAATGAATGAAAATGATGAATATATTGACATAGAATGCAAACATATTTTTCATAGAAATTGTTTAACAACATATTTACAAAATTATAATCATATATGTCCTACATGTAGAAAAGAAATAGGAACTGCACATGTACATTTATAATAAAGTTCTTAAATAATCTATACCTGTTGATTTAATTAATTTTGATGTATTAATGTTATATGTTTTAAAGAATTCAAAATCTAAATGATTACTTATTAAAATATTATTTAGATGTAAAGTTGGAACACTTTCTAAAAATGAATATATATATTTATATATAATTGTAATTATTGTATTAACTAATTGTTCTTTAGAAGCCCTTGCAAAATACCCAAATTTTTCATATAGTTTAAATAATTGATAATTTTTGGCTTGTTTTTCGGTAGGTATAATCATTTTCATAAAATCATCAACAAAATTTTGTGGATATATAGAAATGATTATTATATTTGAGTATTTCTTATATAATTCTATAAATAATTTTTTATAACTCTCCATTAATATTTTATTATTTGCTATACTATCTATTTGATCTTTCATTAAATCTTGATCATTTACAAATTCAAATGGTACTATACAATTATAAAATTCCAAAAATAATATTTTGGATGAAGATAATATTCTAGATGGATTTGAAACTTGTTGTAATAGGTATGTATTTATTTTTGATAATTCTGCATTTGTTGAAATTATTTGCGGTAATTGTATTGATTGTGTTGGTTTAATTACTAAAGGTTCAGCTTGTGGTTGTGAATCAAGAGGATCTGGTTGTGATGGTGCAGGTGCAGGTGCAGGTGCAGGTGATGAAGGTTGTGGCAAAATAGTTGTAGGTCTAATACAATCAGATGTGGAAGGTACAGGATTTGTACCTGGAACTGGAACTGCTGGTTTTGTACCTGGAACTGGAGCTACTGGTATTGTACCTGGAACTGGAGGTACTGGTTTTGGACCTGGAGCAGATGATTTCACATCCCAAAAATCTTCATTCATTTTATATACTTCAGTTTCTGTTAAATTACCCATTGCTCCATATATTTCAATGATAGGTTTTGTAAAATCACATAATGTGAGATTATTACCAGAATCATTAGTTACAATTTTAATTTCTTTTTCAACACCTTTATCTATAAATGTAACAATTTTACCATTTACTATTCTAAAAAATATAAATGATCTAATATATTCAGGTTTCATATCAATTAAATATCCAGTATAAAAGCAATTAATATTAAATATTCTTTCTAATGGAGGATCACTTCTAACTGTTTCACCATAATTAAATAATGCTTTTACTATATTTCCTTTTTTATTATAATAATGAATTATATGCGCTAAATCAACTAATAATACATTTGGTTTATTTTCAATTTCTTCTCTAATAATTCTTAATGATAAATTTTGTTTTATAAACGTTTCATTAGAATAATACTTATGTTCTGCTCTGCGGTCTCTTGGATTCAAAAATTCACTATCATAATGAATAAATCTTATATTATTAATACCAGCTTTGTTTAATTCATTAACAATATTTTGCACTAATAGTTTAATTTTATTTGGGTCTTTAATATCAAACTCAGCAATACCTGTTGTATATATTGTAAATAATTGTTGTGTTGGCGTTGGTGCAGGTTTTGGTGTTGGTGCAGGTTTTGGTGTTGGTGCAGGTTTAGGTGTTGGTGCTGGTGGTGCTGGTGGAGGTGGAGGCGGTGCAGGTTTTGGTGTTGGTGCAGGTTTAGGTGTTGGTGCTGGTGGAGGTGGTGGAGGTGGTGGAGGTGAAGGTGAAGGAGGTGCAGGTGCTGGTGGAGGTGGTAGTACTTGTCTTAGTGGAGGTATATTAACACGATTACCACTTTGATGATATCTTTCATATTCTATTACACTTGGTTTAGGATTATTTGAAATTTTTTCATAAGTATATATATATCCGTTTGTTGATATATCTATTGGGTTGTTTATATATAGATTATGGCTTGAATCATCATAAACACTATAAGGTTCTCCGTTAATATATTTAATATATATATAATGTCCTCCACTATATGAAGATCCTGAATGACATGCTACACCTGAAATTTGAAATGTATCACCATCAATTGTTATTCTTTGATTAGGAATTATGCGGTTATTATTTTTTATAAGTGTTCCTGTCTGTCTATTTATATTAAATCTTTTTAATTGAATTATTAAAGTTTTTGTTTCCCTGAAAGTTTCTAATTTATATACAGATAAATTCCAATTTCCATTCTCATTAATAGGTGGATATCTGCATTCATCAACACGATTATCAGGATCATTATCTTCTTCCCATTCTTGATAATTATTTAGTGCACCTTGAATAGAATCAGTGTATTTAATAGGAATACTTATTATTTTAGAATAATCTTTAATAAAATAACCAGGTTGCAAAGCTGTGCTAGCTATATTGTTAATATTATGATGATCCCAACCAGTGCATTTTCTAATAGTGATTTCATTAATACTTAATGAATTTAAATAATTAATAACAGGTTCTCCTAATTGTCTAATTAATATTCTTTCTACAAATAATGATGATACTAATAGTGCAATAATTTCGCGTGCATCATCTTGTCTTAAAAAACCGTCATTCAATTCTAAATTGAATAATTCTATTGTTTTTTCAAATAAGTTAACATGTGCGAATCTTCCATATGAAATATCTGATATATCTAATTTGCTTGGTTGTGTTAAAAATGTGAATATAATTTGAAGTAAAATTAATCTTAAATAATCTCTTCTATTACTTCTTTTCTCAGTATCATTTAGTCTATCAAATACATCATTAAAATTAGTATTTAAAATAAAATATCTATACTGATTAATATTAAAAAGTAATTGTATTCCTGTATTTATAAAACAACTATTACCACAATTTCTTAATGTTCCTGTTATTATATTTATTAATTCTAATCCTCTATTAAAACGTCTGTCCATAAATAATTCTCTAGATAATTCAATTATTTGTCTGTCAGTAGTAGGTTCACTTATATTTGGCGTAGGCGTTGTTTTTTCATTATCTAATTTAATACCTATCTCCTTTTCAAATTTATCTATAAACTGTAACATAGTTATAGAATCACTTTGAGATTCAAGAAATTCTAATGCTTTATTAAATGTAGTCATTGTTATTTTGTCACCAGCAAGTAAAGCAAATAATAATTCTCCTACACTAGCTTTACTTCCTCCAACTTGATATTCAAGTTTACTCATTATATATATTATATAAAATAATAATTACTATAATAATTATTATGGAAGAAATAGGAATCGTTGTATGCGGTCCTGTTGATGCAGGAAAATCATCACTAGTAGGAGTTTTAACTACAGGAGAATTAGATGATGGAAGAGGTAAAGCTAGAAAATCAATATTTCATCATCATCATGAAGTAGAATCTGGTCGCACAAGTGCTATATCTCAAAATGTAATTAAGTATGAAAAATGTGATGATAATAAATTAAAATTAATTACAACAAAAGTTAATAGAAAATTTGACCCCAAAACAGTTGCTATGATTGATATTAATAATCCAGACATAAAAACAGATATAATATCTAAATGTAAAGTTGTTTCATTAATAGATTTGGCTGGTCATGAGAAATATTTAAAAACAACAGTATATGGAGTAACTGGTATGTTTCCAGATAGAGGTATAGTAGTTATTGGAGCAAATACAGGTATAACTAAATTAACAAAAGAACATATTGGATTAATGATATGTATAAAGATTCCATTTATGATAATTATTACAAAGATAGATATGGCACCTGATAATATATATAAAGAATTACAAGATACATTAAAAAAATTATTACATAGAAATGCATCAAATAAAACATTATATTATATTGATAATAATAGTGATGAAACCACAAATAATTATATAAGTATGATAAAAAATCCAGATATAATTCCAGTAATTACAGTTTCAAATAAGAATGGTTTTAATATAAATAACCTTCATAAAATTATTTATAGTATACCTCCTAGAGATAAATTTGCTAATCAACCATCAAATGGAACATTAATTTATATTGATGGAAGATTTACTGTTCCGGGTATTGGTTTAGTAGTAAGCGGGATGATTAAAGATGGTACTATTAAAGTAAAACAAAAAATGTTTATGGGACCTTATGGTGGTGAATTTGTTCCAGTTATTATACGTTCTATTCATAATAATATTAGAGAAGATGTTTCTGAAATTGGACCAAATGTTCAAGGATGTTTTGCAATTAAATTTATTGATACAGTAATACCTAGAGAAAATATTAAAAAAGGTTTTGTTTTAATAGATAATGTTGAAAAATGGAAGAAAAACTTTGTTAGAAAATTTATCGCAAGAGTTAAAATTCTTCATCATTCATCTGCTATTGAAAATGGTTATTGTCCTGTTGTTCATTGCGGACCTATTAAACAATCAGCATATATGAGAATATTAAATGATATGTCTCATTTGAAGACAGGTGATTCATCAATTGTTGAATTTACATTTACAAGACATTCTGAATTGGTAGAAGAAAATATGATATTATTTTTCCGAGATGGTAATACAAAAGGTGTTGGAGAGGTAGTATCTATATAAATATATTATTTTCATTTCAATGTGCATGTAGTTTTTTTATCTTTATTTGTTACAAATGAATATGACTGTCCAGAAAAATTCCATCCTATATAAGTATCAGAAACACTATATGTATTTTCATCACCATTTTGTCTAAATAATACACTTTTATTATTATAAGATGGTATATGCATTGGTGTATATATACTTATTTTTATATCTTCAGCTGTTTCTTCATACATTATTTTAATAAAATTTAGTATTATATCTTTTTTATAAACTAAATAATCCCAATCACATAAATATATTCCTAAATATTTATTTCTACCTTCACTCTTAGTCGCCGACGATACTAATAAATATAATCTATTATCATCAACTTCATATGTAAATTTTTCTTCACATATAGGATAGTAATCACGAGTGACCTCCTTATAATTTGTATCTAAATAATAAAGGTCTAAATTATTATAATTAAGAGATGTATTTCTTAAACATCTAACATTTATAGTTCCTTTCTTTTTATTTTTTAATAATTCGAGTTTAATATTCCTTATATTTTCCCATGAAACAAGAGGATCGATACGTGTAAGTCCCATTTTGTTAATAAATTCAACATGATTATAAAAATTAGTGTTATTTCTTGTATAAAATTTTTCTAACATTTTTTTAGGGAATTTAATAGTTAGATGAGTTTCATCTTTTTTAACTTCATGTGTTATAGTTATATTACGTGTTTGAACTTTTTTTTTTTCAACTAAATAATTCCAATCACATAAAAATAAAGCATCTCTACTAGAATGTCTCATACAAAAATATAGTTTATCATTAACTATTTTATAAGAATACTGTATTTTGTCTGAATCACATACTTCATCTTTACCACCATAGAGTTCATTGTATATATTTAATAATTCTAAATATTTAGATTTGTATTTTAAATATTTATAATATTCTAAATTATAATCACTCATATATAATAACATATATATTTATTTAAAAAATTTTATTCAATATAATTTTAAATGAAGGGAATACTTGAGTGTAAACATCCTTTATTAACCATAGTTCACAAATGTAATATAAAACTAATAATATTGGAACTATTAATATTAATATTTTTTGATATAATTTTTTATTAGGAATACCTCTCCATAATACAATTAATCAAAATATATAATGATATTGTTCATTTTTATATACTGTTATAAATATTATTTTCCTTTCCATGTGCATGTAGCTAATTTATCTTTTTCTTTTACAAATGAAAAAGTTTGCCCTGCATGACCCCATGTGCTTGGTTCAGGAAATAGATAAACATCATGAATAGAAGATTCATCTGTTTTAGATAAATTCATTTTTGTTATAGCAGGTGTAATTGTAGGTGGATTGTATATAGTTAATTTAATTTCATCGTTATCTTCTTGATATAATATTTTAATAGAATTTACAGTTATATTTTTTTTATGAACTAAATAATCCCAGTCACATAAATACATTCCAAATCTTAAATAAGATTTAGCCATATCATCAATCAGTTTACTTATTACCATTAAAAATAATCTATTATCAATAACTTCATATGAATAATGTACATTACATCTTCTATTATTAGTATTATTAGTATAATTAGTATCTAAATAATACTCATTTTCTAAATCTTTATATACTCTAAACGTAGGTAAATTATTTGATGAACATCCATATAATATTTTTTTAGTTTTTTTATTTTTAGCTAGTATAATTCTATTACCAGCAATACTGCCATTCCATGAAATTGTATCAACCTCTGCACCGTGCTTTGATTCTATAGTCTTTATGTAAGCAGGATGATTATAATATATAACCTTATTAATTTCAAAATAATTTTTTAACAATTCTTTAGGAAATTTAATAGTTAAATAAATAACATCGTTTTTTAAATTATAAGTAATTGTAATATCACGTGTTTTTACTGTTTTTTTTTCAACTAAATAATTCCAATCACATAAATATATTGCTTGAATGTAAAAAGCTTTTCTACAAAAATATAGTTTATCATTAATTATTCTATAATAAAATGTTTCTTTAGCTGAGTCACATCTTTCATCTTTACCACCATAGAGTTCATTGTATATATTTAATAATTCTAAATATTTAGATTTGTATTTTAAATATTTATAATATTCTAAATTATAATCACTCATATATATAAATTATATATATATATTTATTTTATATTTTTAATAATTGATTTTAGTAATTTAATACCATTAATAATTACTAAATGACTATTAATATATCCATTTTTAATAGCATAGTCAATATTTGCAGCAGTATCGTCATAAAAATATATATTTGATTTATCTTCAACATCATATTTTTTACAAATTTTATTCAATATAATTGTTTTTTGTTTAGGCCAATCTAGAATTGATATATCATCAGAATTTTTAGCACCATATACATTATCTACTTTAATATTACATTTTTTTAAATATTCTTTTATTTCACTTTTAAGACCTCTACTATTTATAATTATATGAGAAAACTTATGCTTCTTCTTTAATATTCTACAATATTTATTATATTTATATGCAGTTTCTTCATCAATTAATTGAGTATTATTTGAAATAGGATACCCCCTACTATGATGGTTTATAAATGTTAAATCAAAATCAAATACAAGTATTCTTTCCATTAATATAATATTAATATAATATTATATTATTTTTAACTATATATTTATTAGTTAATACATATTAGTAACTCTCAATATTATTGAATGTACTGCTATATGCTAACCAAAGAAAAATTAAATAAAATTGAATTTAATAATTAATAATAATTTATATAAATTATTAATGAAACAAAATTCAAATAATAGTAATATTGAACCGCCTAAATTTTTATTTGATTTCTGGACAAAAGGTTTAATTAGAACTGACAATATAATTAAAATAAATAAAAGATTAAAAATTAGTTGATTACGGGTAGGATTTTATATCCCCATAAAAATTGATAATTAATATATAAGAAAATAATATAAATTATAATAATTATGATTTATATTACTTGTCCAACATGTGGCTATTTTATTGGATCAAAAACAATTGAATATGATACAAAGAAAGCAGAAATTTGTGCTAATTCTAAATTATCTGACCAACAACAAGCTGATGAAATTCAAAAACTATTAAAAAGTTTAAAAATTCGTCGTTATTGTTGTCGTATGCGTATTATGACAACAAAAGATATTGTTCAAGATATCATTCCCGCTGTAGATTAAAATCTAAGATTATAATATAAGTATTATATGGCTGACCAAACAACTCCAGTTACTCCAAGTGATATTAGTTCTAATTTATCTAAATTAGGATTATCACTAAATGTTGTATCAATAATTACAACAGTTATATATATTATTTTATATTTAGCAATGAAAAAAACTTTTACTGAAAAACCAAATATTAAATGGTCATTTTTAGGAACAGTTATTGCTATAAATGTTGGTAATTTAATTAGTAATATTAAAGATGCTATAAACGCTAAAAATAAAAATCAAGCACTTGCATTACCTGTAAGTATGGCAACAATTAGTACTGTAGGTGGTATAATAACACCTATATTACTATCAGTATTACATAAATAATTATTATAATTATTATAATTATTATAATTATTATAATTATTATAATTATTTATCTAAATATAATTATATGTCTAACGTAACAGTACAATCAACACTTGAAGATCCTAATTATGTTCCTGGTAAAGCAGAAAAAATATTAACAGATATAGGTTTTTATTTTGATATTTTTGCAACACTAACATTCAATATATTCATAATGGTATTCTTTATATTTAAAGATACTTTAGTTAAGAAACCTGCGTTAAAATGGGTATTATTTTCACTTGTTATGATTACAAACTCTGGAAAATTATTAAATGTTGTAAAAGATATAATTAAAGCAAACAGACTTGGTAAACAATATACATTAGATACAAGTATGACATCAATCAATACAATCGGTGCTCTAGTTGCACCAATCTTAATGATTAAATCAATATAATATTCACAATCCCATATATTATAAAAATATTTAATTATATATTAATTAAATATTTTTGTATAATTTATTACTTATTTAGAGTGTTTAAGCATATTTAAGTATTCCTTTACCTTTAATATCATTTAATACTTTCCAATGTTGAGCAGATAATTTAATTGGTGTAGCTGGTGGTGATTTGAGTGATTCAGTTAAATTTGTAATAACTGAATTAATATTTCCTACCAATTCACTATTACCCTTGGCTTGTTGAATAAGAGATTCTTTAATATATGGAATATTATCATCATCGCAAACTTTAATATTATTTCCAGCACCATCTGTTAATGTAATGCATTTAGCACCACCTTTGATACCTCTTCTTGATCTTTTTTTAGACATTTTTTTAGACATTTTTTTTGATGATTTTGAAGTACGACGAACGACACGTCTACCACCGGTCATTTTAGAGCCGCGTTTAGAGCCGCGTTTAGAGCTACGTTTAGCTGTATGTTTTTTGCTGTTGATACGAGCTGGCATATATATATTATAGAAAAAAATTGATTATACTATATATAGAAATGATTTTATTAATAATTAATGGAAACAATTAATACAATTATTAAATTGGTTAATAAAAAAGTAACAGAAGATAATACTAATAATATTAGTCTTGATGAATATAATAAATTAATTCAAGATGTTTATGAAGAATATTTAAAAACTTCATCGTATGATGTTCCTTATTATTTAGTTAATGATATTGTTAGTCGAATGGCTAATATTAATATTAGTATGACTAATAGTATTGATGATTTTAATTTTCGTCAATGGGATAAATTATTGAAGATTGACGAAATTAATATTAATAAAGATTCCAAGATTATTAAAATTCCAAAGAAAAGTCAAAAAATTCAGGACCAATTTACCATGTTATTCAATACACCGCAACCAGAACAACGTACGAAAGAATGGTTTGATTATCGTTATAATCGTATTACAGCATCTGATACAGCAACTGCAATTGATTGTAATCCATATGAATCGGTTGAGAGTTTTATTTGTAAGAAATGCGATCCAAATTTTCCATTTTTAGACAATGATTTTGTTTTTCATGGTAAGAAATATGAACAAATAGCAACCTCATTATATGAACATTTATATAATTCTAAGGTAACAGAATTTGGTTGTGTTCCAAGTGAGAAACATAAATTTCTCGGGGCTTCGCCAGATGGTATCTCTTCACTATCCACTTTAGACTATAAATACAATCCTAAATTAGGATATATGTTAGAAATCAAATGTCCTTTTGTTCGTGAAATTACAAACAAAGGTGCGATTGCAGGTGATATTTGTCCTTATTATTATTATTGTCAAGTTCAACAACAGTTAGAGTGTTGTGAATTAGAATTTTGTGATTTTATTCAATGTGCTTTAGTTGAATATGAAAATCGTGAAGAATATCTTAAAGATGTTAATCATAAATTTGTTATTACAGAAGGAACAGACGGTAGTTTAGTAGATGATGATAGGGCACAACCCATTATGAGTAAAGGTATGTTATTACAATTTCTACCAAAAGTATATGAACCTAAATTTGATGGCGATAAACATCATTATAAGGGGTTTTATATTTATCCACCACGTTTAACAATGACAGAACAACAATATAATAATTGGATTTTAGAAAAGATTAGCACTTGGAAAGATGAATATCCAGATATTGCAGAAACTTATTATTTTGATAAGGTATTATATTGGAAGATTAATAATGCACATACTGTAACTATTCCACGTGATAAAGAATGGTTTGCAAATATTTTCCCAGTATTACAAGAAACATGGAGTAAAGTATGTTATTATCGAGAACATATGGATGAACTTCCAAATGTTCAAGAGATTGCAGATAAACGTAAAGCATTCTGGAGATATAAAACTGAATTTGAAGTTAATAATTTTGAACCAGGTAGTTTATTTTTAGATAATGCATCTAATGATAGTAAGAAAACAGTATCTAAATACAAATCAAAAGCTACAAATAATGGAACTTGGAAAAAGAAATCCGATTACAAAGCACCATCAAATAAATCAACAAAAACACCTGAGAGTAATTGTGATTTTATTGATGATTAGTTTATTTTTTAGTTCTATCAACCATTGGTGGTAAATCACCAGGACGTGTTCCTTTTGACATATCATTAGCTCTTGGTCTAATTGGTATTAATTTATAAAGTGTTTTAAAATGTTCTACATTTACATTATCTAAAGCACTTGCTATTCCATTTGATCTAAGTGTTAATGCATTATTTACTGTCGCTGCTTCTGCCATTTTAGAAGCATTGGCTTTATCTACACCACTTACAATACCTCTGGCTAAGTTATGAAGACTAGTTATATATTCATCTGGTATTGTTAAATCTTTAATTACAAGGTCACCACCTTTTTGATAACGTTTACGACCTTGTTTTAATTTACTACGACGATCACTTCCACGAATATTTTTAGATGTTTTTTTATGACCAGCTGTCTTATGACGACGAGCACCACCGCTCATCTTATGACTATTTGTCTTACGACCTGCTGTTTTACTTTTTGATTTAGATGTTTTACGAGCTTTTGTTTTAGATGTTTTACGAGCTTTTGTTTTAGATGTTTTACGCCCCCAAGATCCTCCAGATAAACGTACTGATTTTGAATCCATATAATAATATTTAGATTATTATATAGATTATTGATATTAATTTACATTAATCCATGTAATGAAGGATGACTTCCGGGAACATCTGGTCCTAATTTTTTCATAACGTTAACTAAACCTAATACATTTTGAACACCGCTATAATCAGCACTTGCTGGTGGGGTTTTATTAGAGATTATTCTATTTAATAATCCAACGTAAGGAGATATATCAAAGGTTGCTAATCCAGGTTGTTGTTTGATTATTGCAATTGTTTTAGGATGATTAAGAATTCTATTTAAATCAGATGGTGTTTTTGAACCAGTTATACCATTCTGAACATCAGTGATGGATTTAGGATCATAACCACCTTTTTGACGTCTTCTTATGTGTTTTGATTTACGATGACGTTTAGCACCACCCTTTCCGAAATAATCATATATCTTTTTCTGTTCTGCAGTTAAATTATTTTCACATTGTTTTAATTTTTCCCATGCTTGTTTTTTTTGTTCAGGTGTACATGTTGAACTACCGATTATTTCAGAATATTTTTCAAATGCTTTATCTGCTTTCTTCTCAGTAATACATGCTTCAACAACATTATGTGATAAAATACATGGTTTATCTATTACAGCACCTGTTCTTTGAACTGGTTCACCTCCTTTTTGACGTGTAGTTTTATTGTGTCTTGATGTTCTGCGAACTTTTTTAGATATTTTACGGCCAGAAGTCTTAGATACTTTACGACCAGAAGTCTTAGATTTTGATAAACGTTTATTAATTTTAGTCTTACCACCACCTGTAATTTTAGATTTACGTTTAACTGAAGTTTTAGATTTGCGGCGTTTAGCTCCGCCACTTAAACGAATTGATCTTGAGTCCATATATAATATTTTAGATAAAATATTATATTAGCGATCATTTTTATTTGTACTTAGATAATTCAATCATAGCATGTGATTTTTGTTCTTTGGTATATACACTGTAATTTAGTTTTAATTACTTATTAGCTAATTTCAGTGCTTTTACAGCGATAACTATTTTTATAATTTGTTATCTCCTGAGTCGTTTGTATACTTCTTGACATTTAGCTAAATGTGCTTCAACTCCTCTACACATTCCAGTTGAATCATGTGGATCAAGTCTATTTGGTGCATAGCATTTTTCATTAAGCCATGTTTTTAATTCTGTTAGTTTTCGTTCTAATTCGGTTATTTCTCCAGGACATAGAACAGCTCCACCTTTCATTTGTTTACGACTTTTTGATTTTGAATTTTGATTTTGAATGACGACGTTTTGCACCACCACTCATACGTTTTGATTTTCTGCGAACTTGTTTAGATGATTTACGTGATGCATTATTTGTGGTCTTACCTTTGGATGAGCGGCGTTTTGCTCCTCCTACTAAACGAACTGTTTTCCGTTCATATAATTATATTTTTATATTTTAGAATAAAATCTATATATTTTTATTGTTAAATTTATATAAAATAATATTATTAATATATAATAATATGAACAATACAGAAGATTTAGAAGATATAATTAAAATACTAATTGATTTGTTTCATAATGAAGGAACATCATTTCAACAATTAAAACAAAAAGTAGCTGAACAATATTATTGTTTAACATGTAAAAAACATTTTAACAGATGTAAATGCGATAATTCACCATCTCCTACTAATTCAGATGTTTCAGACGATTCTGAAAGTTCAGATAATTTAAGTGTATCATCATCAGAAGTAGATGATAATTATTCATCTTCTCCAGATGAAGATTAAATGAGTTATTTTTTATATATAATCTATTAGCTTATATATAAATTATATTCAAACTAGAATAAAAGTTTATTTTAATGACTAATGACGACGTCTGCCGCCGCCGAGTTGTGTAACCATGCTTTTGATTTCAGCAGCGTTAGTGCTTCCATCTTTATTGACATCAAGTCTTTGGAGTTCATTTAATGTAATAGTAGTATCGTTGTCAACGTTAACATGTTTAAGTAATTTTTGGGCTTGGGCGTCTGTTAAAGCGAATTTAGATTTCATGTAGGAAACAAATTCAGCTGGAGATACTGAACCACTTCTATCGGCATCCATTTCTCTCCACATTTGTGCGAATGTTATATCACCAGCTGCACCACCGAGTTGTTTAACAAGGTTTTTGATTTCAGCGGCGTTTGTTTTTCCGTCTTTATCAATATCAAGTCTTTGGAGTTCAAGTGATGAAACAGTTGGACCATTGTCTGTATTGACATGTTTAAGTAATATTTGGGCTTGAGCATCAGTTAAAGCGAATTTAGATTTCATGTAGGCAACAAATTCAGCAGTTGATACTGAGCCACTTCTATCAGCATCCATTTCTCTCCATATTTGACTAATAGCTATATCACCAGCGGCACCACCAAGTTGTTTAACAAGGTTTTTGATTTCAGCGGCGTTTGTTTTTCCGTCTTTATCAAGATCAAGTCTTTGGAGTTCAAGTGATGAAACAGTTGGGCCGTTATCTGTATTGACATGTTTAAGTAATATTTGGGCTTGAGCATCGGTTAAAGCGAATTTAGATTTCATGTAGGCAACGAATTCAGCAGTTGAGACTGAACCACTTCTATCGGCATCCATTTCTCTCCATATTTGACTAATTGCTATATCACCAACAGCACCACCGAGTTGTTTAACCATATTTTTGATTTCGTCAGCATTAGTGCTTCCATCTTTATTGATATCAAGTCTTTGGAGTTCATTTAATGTAATAGTAGCATCACCGT